>ENA-UOUE01000091-UOUE01000091.1-compost-metagenome-genome-assembly--contig:-NODE-91-length-68614-cov-11.178794_pt1 | contig 68614 bp, 34 predicted proteins | sample MGYA00238146_ERZ747223 | MGnify/ENA primary metagenome ERZ747223 (study PRJEB28781, sample SAMN06268865) | compost metagenome | isolation source: single cell | place: USA: California, Emeryville, Joint... | reverse complement strand
TCATATATTTAAGTTTGGGTTTATTCTGTGTGATCGCTTGGTTCTTTGTCTACACCATGCTGCCAGAAACAAAGGGGAAGCGGCTGGATGAAGTCACAGAGCTATTCCTCTCGCCTGAAAAGAAACAAATGATAAAAGATTTGGCGAGGCAGAAAGAATCTATGGAAGATATTTGATGAGAAAAAAAGTTTTTCTATGTGCCAACTTGTATTAAGGGATTCCTTAAATTTATAAATTTTACATTTTCGCTTCATCTTCTTGTAAGAACCTTGAAAAAGTTGTTGAAATTATGAATCTAACGCTCAGCGGAAGACCTTGCTTAGGTTTCCACTTGCTCAAGTTCAAACCTTAATTAATTTTGTAAAGTAACTTTAGTCCACAGAAGAGCGAGAAGACTGTGCGAACAGCAGGAAAGTTTCTTCTTAAACTAAAGCAAGCAGATTTTCAAAGTAAGAAATGCCATTACACAGAAGTAATTCAGTTTCATTGAACTACGGCTTAACATTTACTACAAAATCTGTTGGTCAATTTAGAATCTAGGTTAGAGATTTGTGCTTTAGAAATCGAAAAATTTGATTGACATTGGTTAAATATAAACTTCTCCTTTACAATTAGATAGCTAAATCACCTCTTGATGAGCTATTTATGAAACTCGATTTAAATTATCAGTTTATTGATCGCGACTCTGTCTAATTGATACTCTTTAAATAATTTCGAATGCGTATCTTAACCAACGATAAATAACATCAAGATAAAAATTACAAAATTCAAAGGAAGTTTCTATCTCTTTTGTTCTCTCTGTTTCCTTTTCCGAGTCGCGTTGGTTCCTGATTAAACGGCCTTTTGTCTCGACTTTCGATGGCTAACAGTTCTCGCATATTAGCTTCATATTTTTTCTTCTTTTCTCCCATATACTCATTGATTCGGCTAATGATCATGACTGTGTTTTCTACCAAGATAATGCTTGGGAAATGCTCTTCAATATAATTCTTAATTTCTTTGAGTTTGTCCATTGGCCATAATCCTTCTTTTAGTGCAATATAGTGCTTAAGTTCTTGAGTTCCAACGAGACTATTATCCAAATACCTCAGCACAAATCTTTTCAGTCCTTGAAGGATTATATCTAGCATACTTTTCCCCTCACTCAATCTTATAAACTCCTCAAGTGCAGACTCTTGCTGTCTTGTAAGCGCAGCATTGAAGTTGCTCGTATATCTGCTCTCTATCTCAGGGTAGACTATCTCTTCCACCTTTTCATACAATTGAATGAACAATTCAATTTTGACGTCTTTTAAATCCTCATCCTTCATTATATCGTAGGGGAGACTGTCATTCCGAATCCCTTTGCAAATCGATTCCAAAGTCAATTTCCCATCGAACTTCGATTTTGTCAAATGAACGAGGATGATGTTCAGAGACGTGTACAGATTTTCAATGCTCTCTGGGCTTTTATTATTGAGTTTTTCTTCAGAAAACGCTCGCTCTTGAGGAAGTGCACGTCTTTGAGGGATATTCCTAATGACAACACGCACGATATCAGCATCTTGGTCTCGAGGAAGCTCCCCTTTGAACTGAGTCCCTCTAATATTGTCATAGACAAGGAAATGTTTTCCAATGAGGAAATTTCTTGTAAGGCTCTCCTCGACTGCATTCCAGTTATAAGTGAGACGTCCTTGGGCGGTATCGTCGGAGTCAGGGTATGATGTTAATTCGACAATCGTTTCTATTTGTTTGCTGATCTCCAAGCCAAGGAGGAGGTTGCCTTCGGCAGCGTCTTGAACTTGGGTGATAGGAAGTGGGTTGTTTTTAAGATAAGGATATTTAGAAACTATGTCCTCATTGATCAAAATATGGCGAAGGAATTCATTTTGAATATCCGAAAGCTGCTGAAATGCTACACAGATAGGGTGGTCCTTGCTCGCGCTGTCTGGTAGAAGCTCAATAACCTTTGAGTTTTCATTGAAAGAGAGGGATTTCTCTGGGTTGCTTCTGGGAAGCATTAAACAGATCCTACTCCATGCAATTAGGAATGCTTTCCATTCAGGATGAATTTCTTTCGGTTGGGTTTCGATAAACTGTCCAACGGTTTGGGCGGTCGCCTCGCTACGGAGCTTTCTTAGGTTAAATTGGGCTGATAGCCTGTTGGTGAATGAGATGATTTGTTTCAGGGATGAAACGCATTCTAAAGGGTCTTTGAATTTCAGATATAGATCAGTCAAAGGGAACGTTTTTTGTTGGTGGCACCGTCTGAATGCATTTTCGAATAATTCGAAGGTGTTTAGTCTTGAAATCCGGATGAGGTGAGCGTATGGGTAGTCACCGAGTGGGGATGCGGCATCATCATTAGAGAAGGCTATATTAACAGAGACATCCAACTCTTTTACTTCTTCTAGTATTTTTTGTGATTTTTTATTCATATTTAGTATTTCTTGTACTCCTCTCGCAACTTGAGAAGAGAGATTCACCAAAGGATCAAGAACAGTACGTTCAAAGTCTTCCTCCCACTCATTTCTCTCCGATCTGTTCTTGAACTTTTCAGCACTTGCTTTTTTCTCTATCAACTGACTAATAGCCTCATGCAAGAACAAGTACGTATTTTCTTGAAGCTCAAGCATTTGAGCAATGAGTCTCCAATGCGATTCTATACACCCACGCAGCAATCTTTCACAATTTGTATTCGGCTCGACGTTCAGCACCTTGCGAAGGTCTTCTTCGGAGATTGCACCGATAGCGAGCATAAAATACAGCAAAGAGTGCAAAATCAGGCTTAATATTCGATATGTCAATGGCTTTAAGGACCTCACCGAATAATTTTTCCTACCAATATTCTTCATATTTAATGGCAAGAAGTATTCAGCTCCTTTCGGGAGTTTGCTGATATGCTGATACTTTGTGGGATTATCATTGTTTTTATTACAACAAGGACAATTCAGCTGAGCTGTCGCGAGTTCAGGTGAAGCTTTATAATAATAAGTAAATCCGCAACTACATTTGCTCGAGCTGATCGAACTGTCTCTCTCCAGATCCAGAACTATATACGCAGTACTGGCCTTCAGATTCTCGTGCTCAGACCCAGGTATTAAACTGCTTGCCACTCTAGCCGCGAGTCCTTCGAATGAATTATTTTCTATGAGGAAGCTGTAGACACTGGACTTTTTCTTCTTAACTAATTTCGATAAAATTCCAACAGAGATGTGGCAAATGATCGAAGTCAGCTGTATTTTCTCTGGGCTATGATCCGGATTCAGGTGTAGCAGCTCATACTTTTTATCGAAGTTTGTTACGAGGCTTTGCAAAATTTGCACGCGAGCAGCTCCAAGCGCAGTTTGGAATCTTTCCGGGGCAAAATCAACCGAAGGCTTCTCGTTTTGAAGGAATTTCCAGTATATGTGATTGTAAATGAAAGTAAGGGAAGACAGTGAACTATTTTCGTTTTTGTCTAATTCCTTAATGAAGTCAAGCATTGAGGTTTCATAGTTCTTTTCATTCTTGTTGAGTTTCAGTATTTCATCAAACTGCTGGCTGAATTTAACTTGAGCTGCTTTCACGTCTCCTCCGATTCCGCTGTAAGTGCTTTTCTTCTGCTCGTTTTGCGCGCTTTTGAGATCTCTTAACCAACCTTGGCTCATATTGAGGTTGATAATCGCGTTTAAGTCGTCGGCTTTAGTGCAAAGATTCCGAATAGCATAAACTCTCAAAGCGATGGAGTGTAAATTGTTTTGTTTGTTGAGGATATTCTCGATGATTTGACAATCCTCTTCTGATAGCACAGTCTTAGAACTCGTGCCGATTAATAGCTGGATGTATTCATCAAGCAAGTACTTCATTATTCCTAGCATGCCAATTGTCTGGATATTGACCCCTTCGTCATGGTCTCGGCTAAATTCGTCCTTGAGAGTTTCTAGGCAGCTTCTTGAGATCTTTGATCCCTCTTCTTTGAGAGAATAGAAATGCTCAGCAATATAGAATTTCCCGAGGAGAAAGTCGATATGAACTGATAGCTCACTGTTTCGATCAGCCTCTTTGAGTTTGTCTTTCAAGATTAACAAGATATCCTGATTTCCAATGACTAGTAAATCCTGATTGTCGAAATAAATGTCGGCGTCACTGAGAACCGTCTCAAGGAAGCTACCGAGTTGTGAAGTGAGGAATGGGTAGCTCAGCGCCTTCTTTATCACTTCGATTGCAAATTCAGAATCTCGAGTTTTTTTATACGAATCAACGAGATATCGACTGAACAACCCCAGGAACTTGAGATTGGAAGCAAGATTCCATCTCTTGGATAAATTTTCAAAAATCTCGCAGCAGGTAGGAAACGCTTCCTCTCGATATTGATAATCGTCTAGCTTTAATTCCTCTTGTATCTTTATCAACGGACTTGTTATATCTTCAATTTGATTGTCTCGATAATTGATTGAGAGGCATACTTCAATCAGATCTCTCCAAAACATGAATAGTTTGATCACATCCATCGTCGTGTCAAGCTCTTTGCAAACGATCTGTATATGGAGAAGCGCAATTGACAACTGCACGCCATAACTTCTCCATGATCCGGCTCGAGCCACAGCTGTGTTGGAGGGATAGATATCTTTTATCAGCGCATGAAGCATGTTTTCGAAGACTGGCCGGTTTCTATTCTTGATTTTTATTTCTTTGTAGTTTTTCACAGTTGCTTCAACGTCTGAGTTTTGCACTGCTAAAAATTCGTGTAGTTCTATCAGCGTTCTCAACGCCCTTTGGAAAGATAGCAACGTGATTATTGGCTCGGAGAAAAAGTAGGTGTCTGTAACTAAGTCTTGCATCAAAACAATGATCAATTTCGCGTATTTTTCCTCGCATTTTAGGTAATACGAAGTAAAAATGTTCCCAATATCGATCTGTATAAGCTCGTGACACAGCTTCCATGCCTTGGACTCATGATTAAGGTTTTTGATGTAGCTGAGAACCAAGCTATCTTCGATTTTCTTCTCAGCTTGCTCCAACTTCTGAAACTTAATGCTGCGCGAATTTCTATCATCTGGACTTTCGAAGAGATTGATCAGAATGCCCTTGTATTCTTGAATAATGTCGTCCAATTGCAATCTTTGAAAGCAATTCATGACGTCTGTGAAAGAAAACGGAACCTGCGTCTCAGGGGTCTGTTTTACGATATTCTGCATGTTCTTTTGGATTACTTGGTGAGAGTGGTCTTTTAGTTGGAAAAGGCCTGTCCATACGCCGAAAAGAGTCGATGTTCGGGGATCGTTCATTCCAGTCTTAACTAAAGACAGCAAGGCTTGCATGCCTCCTGAGGTCTCAAGGGAGTAAATGAGCTGGAGGAACGAATACTGGATTCTATTGCTAAAGAACTTCTCAACAGCGTGGTAGATGTCTCGTGATGAGGCTAGTAGTTGTTTATCTGTGACGATTTCAACGAGCCAATCCTTGTCAATTTGGGTTTGCAAGTTGATTTTGTCAAGGAGAATGTCACGAATTTTTTCATTTTTCGTGAGGAGTTTGATGGCTCTGTGAATGCGCTCATTAACTTGGAATCTTTGGGATTTAGAGTTAAATTCGTTGAAATTCAGTTTCATATAGGCATCGGTGACCATTTCTGCTAGTGATTGCTCGGATTTTATTAAGTCCTGCTTTCTTTGGAGGACCTCTTTTGAATTCAGATGGATGATGGATTTGAAATCAATATAGTGTACTTCTTGGAGACTATCGATCATAATCTGATTCCATCCCTTCATGTATGTTATAGAGAGCGGTTGTGGCTTTCCTTCCAAAGCGTCTTTGCGATTGAGATGAAAGATCACCACTACGTGTTTATAAATAGTGAGCGTTGGCTGATAATGGGTCGCTAGTCTTTCAATAAGGAGCTTGGTAAGCGCAAAATATTTATCATCCGTTCCGACCTTGAACCTTAAAATGCAGCATGATTTGGTGTTTTCAAAGAAGCGGCTTAACACTCCATCCAGTTCTCTCTCAGAGCTTATACTAGAAAGTTTGAATTCATCAAATTCGTTAGCATCGTCAAGTCCGAGAGGGTCAAAAATTGTGGAGTATGTGTAGACAATACTCTTCAATATTGGAGTGTTTTCTGTGTTATTTAGGTGTTTCTCCATCATTACCTTCAAAAACTTTGCTAGAGATTGATGAGGCTGCTGATAATAATACTCAATCAATTCATCTCGTTGAGCCTTTTGGGCTGCTCCCTCTGAGAGCCAGGAAGCGGGTATAATATCCGCTGAGGCAGTCAGCAAAAGTTCCTTTTTGATGCGATCAAGAATCGCCGACTCTTCCTCATTTTCGTTCCAATATTCGGCTACAATGCAGGCGATATTCTCATCAGAGAAGTTTATCACGATCCACTGAGGAGAGAGGACGAATTTCTGATGGTGGTTGCCAGCCGTGCAGAATCTATTGAGCCAAGCCTTTATTTTTTTGAGCCCTTCAATTAGATTTTGATCTGATAGGATACTCTCCCAGCTGACGATTTGCTTCTCGAATCTATTCAGGAAAGGAGGCTCTTGGTCGGCTAGCTGCTGTTCGTCGACCAAAACAATACAACGAAAATCATCATGCACCGAGCAAGTAATATTAGTCGTAGTTCCTATCGCTATTTTGCATGTTTTTTTCTTGCTGATGACCGTGAAGTTCTGATTGAAAAGATCATAAAGACTTGGATAAATCGTATCTAGTCCCTGCATAATCAACGAGATACCCTCCTCAAGACAGTTGATAATCGTGCTGAGGATCTTCGCACTATATTCATCTTGATCGATATCCTGTTCGAACTGGCTCCCGATTATCGTCTGGTATTTTTTGCTACTGATACCCAGCTGATCAGAGATGACTTGCGATCCAAAGTTCCCTCTGATGATAAGCATGAGATAGCGAGCCGTCGGATCCTGAAAGTTTAATTGGATCAGTTTTCTCACCGAAAATGGAACTCTTGAGACTTTGAGGTAATCTATTCGAAGTTTTAAAAACCTCTTGAAACTGGCCGCACTATCTGGCAGTCCGCCAAAGTTCCTTTCAATAGCATCATTAATGCATTCGCTAATAGTATTCGCATCTCTCTTTTCTAATCCTGTGTTAATTATGTTCTTGCAAGCTTCTTTCATGAGCGAATAGAAGTCTCTTAATCCATGGAAGTTTTGATACATCTTATGAGAGGTTTCATACGCCTTTCTGAAATCGAAGTATGCTTCTGCTAGCGTCTGTGTATAGGATTCGAAACCAAGGGAGTTTCTTTCAAAGCTTTGGATAATGGAATCAGCAGTCTCTTTCAGGTCCTTAAGCGTTGGTTGCGATCGCGCGACGAAGATAACTCGACTCATTTTCGACATATCCAACCTCCAGTTAGAAATACCAACAAATCCTACTCTCATCTTCAGGTCTTCTTGTGTGGTGTCGGCATTATATTCGAGAAGCGAGTGCAATACTTTCAGGGGATTGTTTTTCGATAATTCTGCAAGACCCATCTCGTCGAAGAAGACTACGGAGATAATGTTTCGAGTTTCTTTCTCAGCATTTTTCCCACCAAAATCCTCACTATTAATTACAGTAGTTGGCTGATAATTGTCATTCAGGACTCTTTGTGCTTTATCAAATACTCTGAGGATACCTTCTGACGTCGAATGATAAGACCCTTGGTATGTGAAAACGAGCAGTCGAGGCAACGTTTTAAAGTATTCATCCTTTGAGTCAGGGCCTCTAAGGCTGTTCAGTAGAAGTTGGAACGAGAGGGTTTTGCTGCATCCAGGCTCTCCGCAGATGATGACAGGAATCCTGTTCATTAAACAAACCAGCATAGTGAATAGGTTTTCCTTTAGCGCGGTACTGTGCGCTATACCTTTCATTAAATTTCGATTGTTGCATTTCTTTATTCGTTCTAGGTACTCTTCTTGTTCATTGTCAATGATTTCAAATATGCGGTCTGAAGTGTAATACCCAAAGCGGGTTTGAGAGGTGCTCTGAATCACGTTCGACATCTTCAAGATATAAGCCATTCTGGTATTAACATTTTCCAGTCGAGTAAGATAGCAAATTGACAAGGCCAATACGATGGATTGCATTTGCTCGCGTTCGAGTTCGAGTTCAACGTTGATCATTGAGGATTCACCGAGATTATTCATATTAGATGGCATTTTCTCTCGATGTGAGGCCAACTCCTTCCTCACTTTCAAGCTCTGAGAAAACCAAGCGTAGATCACAATAAATCGCTTTGCATCTCTTAGACTCACACTCCCAGAACCTTCTTTCTTGCGAATGAAGTTATGGGATTCTATCATGCAATTTAGACCGACTTCTCTCACCTCTTCAGTCATCTTAGCATTCCGAAGCATTTGGTTAAGATACGATATCTCATCCTCATTGCTGAGCTGGCCGAAGTTCCACACAAAATTGAATAGCGAATCAGGTAAAGGAAGAACGTTGTACTTTAATTCCTGGACTTTACGGTATTTGTTCCTCACTAGCAGTCCAATATCGCCTTTCTTCGACTGCTTGGCATAAGGATTTATCGCGGCTAAGTACTGTATATTCTCAGGGAGTGGCTCTCCTTGGTAAGAGTCATGAGTCATCATCTCTTCGACGAGATTGAGGGTTTCTGAAGTATTGATCTCATCTAAAAACAACCACAGCCTCTTCCCATCACTTTGTAGTATTTCTGCCTCTTTCCGAATATCCTTCAGTTCCTTTTTTAAAAGTTTAGGAGTGATGCCAGCATGAAAAGTGATTTTTCTGAAATGTTCTTTGAGAATCTTCTCGGCCAAAAACTGCACGAGTGAAGTCTTTCCACAGCCAGCCTGTCCCATGATGATGACTGGAATCCGAGCCCTGCATTTCGAATACAAAAGACACATTTTATAGTAGTTATCAGCGGTTAGAACATAACTCTTGCAGGCTTCATAAAGAGACTCTATTTCCTTTTGATTGTTTATTCCAACGAAATCACAGAGTTTGTTTATCCAACTATTCGAGTCCATTTGTACGTAGTTTTCCAGCTCGAATGGTTTCTTGAAGTCCGGCTTTATCTTTTTGCCATCTGTTGGAGGTTGATATATATCCAATCTCTGCGATTTGATAAGGTCCATTATTTTTTTCGGCACTTGAGTTTCATCCTTATAAATCGGCATGAAGCAGCCACTATCGTTGAAAATCAACGAAAAGTTCTTCATGGACTCAAAGCCTAGAGTGTCTTCCGAGGAATCGATAATTTCGATATCACCCTCATTTCCTTTGTTCTGGAGAGCCCTTCTCTGGCAACTCATGGCGTAGTCTATTGACCTCACGGTATATTCTTTACTGTATTCAATAATAACCTGGCAAACAGCATTTTTGATTTCAAGGTTGGTTTTTGTGAAAGAAAGTGAAGAGTTGAAAAAGAAAACGCTTTTTGTGAACTGCGATAAGAGATCAGCTGCCAGTAGAAGAAATATCTTGATTTTGTAAAAGTTATGGGATTGGACATCCTTGAGGAAATATTTGTCCAGCAAATTTTGGGCCTCTCGCGCGTCTACCTTGTTTTCTTCAAATTTGGTGGTACTGAAATCAGTTTTTGGGAGACTTCCTTTGTCATAAAGTGCCAGAACGTTAAAGACAATGTGACTGGAGGGTATGAATCTGGGGGTTATTGGCTGTAATTGTTTGAGATTCTCATAATTGGCTCTTAACAATTTTAAGAAAGGGATGTTGGAACTTGATTTGTGAAGCTCGATATACATCTCGCACTTTTCAGGCAGAGTGAATAGATACTCGAAAGAAGATATTCCTCCCAAGATAATTAGCGAAAATAGTATTCGGTCCATCTCCGTCTTGCTGTCGTCTTCAAGTATGTGACCGATGTCTATATGAAGCGATGAGTCCGAGGACATATCTAGTTTTGCTAATCTTTTGAGAATGTTTCCAAAATTAATTGAGCCTGATATTGGGAAGTAATTCCTGTTTTGGTTCTTTTGATAGATCCATTGGCCTTTCCCTATCCCAGCTTCATCAGAGGTCACAATGCGAGGCTTTGATTTCAGTTTCTCTTGGAAGTATTTGTCAAACGTGGCTTGGTCATACGACAGAATCTTCTCCTGGAAAAACCCTAATGTTTTCAGTTGCTTGGCAATCGGAGCATCGATATCTGCGACTAAAATGGCCAATACAGCCGACACTTGCCTCTGCGGGCTTTCAGACTGATTCTCTTCGGTTAAAATCTGGACAAATCTTTCCTGGCACGAGCCATCGAGGTCTTCGATCCTCATGACAGTGAAGAGAGATTTATTTGGACATTGAATATATCTTCTCACAAAGGCGTTAATTTCCTCAATCGAAGAGTTTTTATGACAATACAAGCAGTTCGAGAAGGTGGGCAGCTCTCCAGTTTTGTGCAAGTATAGCGTGCAAACGCACTCTATCAGACTAGCAGCCGAAGTGACTACGAGAATCTTTTTTTTCACGTTGTTTAGCTCATGACAGACACTATAATGCCTGCTATGAGGAATTTTCCCCTCGAGATAAGCTCCAAGCTCTGTAAGGTTCACCTCGGCATTTCCACCCTGAGGATGATAATCGTCGAATTTCTCATCCTTGAAGCTATTGCCGAATAAATGTCGCAAGATACTACGCGTTTCTTGGCTAGGCGACTCTGGCTTGTTTTGCAAATAATCGAGAAGCTTATTAAACTGTCTCCCATAAAGAAGTGTCAGAATATAATGCTGTTGATAAGCTTCTCGAATCAACTCATCCCATTGACTTTCCCAAGCTTTGAATTTTTCTTTTTCGGAGATTAGGTCTTTTTTATGATGGCAATCTATTGTGAACCGTTTTTCTAACTTCGGATAGCCTTTTTGGAAAAGGCTATTTAAGATGATCAAAATATCCTCAATCAGATCAATCACTTCAATATACCGGATTTGGAAGTCTCTCATGTTTTCTGAGGTCCATTGGCTAGTCTGACTCTGCATCATTTCATCAGCTTTGAGAGTCAGATGCACTCTGTCTCTGATCTGGATCGCTTCGTCTATTTTAACTTCTCGCTTCGCTTTACTCCCACTTGCTGTTAAGATCGCTTTGCTTCCACTAGTTGTTAAGATCGCAGTATAACTCGATCTTTTCAAAGAAATTTTCGCAATCCCCTTAGTAACTACGCTTCTAATGATCGCGTTCAGCGCCTCCTTTTTGCTAGCAAGTTGCTCCAGAAGACTTAACTGGTCTTTGCAAAAATACATCTTACTGATTATCTTAGAGTAGCTTTTGTCTAGCAGCTGATTCTGAAGCGCTTCCAACGTTTCTTTCATGGTATTCTTCTGTTCTTTCTCGATCCAAAAGAAGAGGGTTTTCAGTTCAAACAAATACGCGATTTCGCTGGCTTTGATTGTGAGGTCTCCGAAGTCACCGATGACTTCAATCATTGTCCTGATTTCATTTTCGTCTTTTTGAAGCACAAAATCTCGAAGTCTTTCCTCTTTAGTGTAAATCTCAAGGACTTCAAGGAGCGTTTTGTCTCCGAAAATGTTTGAATAAGTCCCTTGAGTTTGATTAAAGACCTTCACCATTTCTGTAAAAGCGATTTTATTTTGTTGGAGCGTGATTCTCATTTTCGTGAGCTCTTGGATCATCGGGTCTGCGCTGAATCCTTTGTAATCTGAAAACCTGATGATAACTTCTGCGTTCTTAATAAACTCATCTTTTCTTCTCAACACTTCGATGAATTCCAGCAACGCTGACTTTCGAGTCTCTTCTAGGCCAAAGCACTGTGCTAGGATCACCATTTCGTCTTTTTTCTCTTCATACGTTTTGATTTCGGCGATAGTATGCTCTATAAATTCAGCGCTCACAGGCTCTGGAGCGATTAATTTTTGTTTGATGTCCTCCTCCATCTTTTGGAGAGAACTTCTCAGACTCATTAAAATTTCTTCCATGCTTGAAGTTCTTCCTTTTGAGAGTGTTTCTTGATATCTTTGGTCGAAGAGCTTAGAGGAGCTGATGTTATAGATCTTTTCAGCGATGTCTCCGAATGGTTTTTTATAAGCGAATTCTTTATAACCTTCAATCGAAACAGCCGGAAGAGTGTTCCAGTATTCGTCATACAATGCTTTCGCTTTAGAATAGTCATTTGCTCTCTTCAGATATTTTTCGAGAATATTGTCCATGTGTTGCTTGGAGTTGGTAACTTCGGCACAAATTTCTTTGATCTTTGTAAAGGAGAGTCTGCAATTCAAATTCGGATCAATTTTATTAAAGTATTTTTTATGGAGTATGTTAATCTGTGACTCAGAGAGATTCGCTAGTAACCTTGCCTCAGCAATGGTGCAAGACAAGGAAGATATTTGAGTGGCTGCAAAGCTGATTAACTCTCGTATCTTCTGATATTGCTCGACTTTCTTATACTTCTCTCCGTTTTGGAAGCATAATATCTTTGCCCAAGCATGATTTTGGTCAAGTTGGGGAATAATACTGAACACATTAGTACTTGGGAGCTCCAATTTTGCAAGTAATTGTGAGAATACGTGATCCATCAGGGGATCTCTTAGGTCAATCAGTTCAACCCCACCAGGGAACAATAAAGAAATCCGTGTTCCAAATTCCTCAGCTGTGGTAAACATTGGCCCAATTTTCTTGACTAAAAAGGTGCTATAAGTATCTTTAATTTCAGCGGTTTCGATCTGTGAGACTAGAGATATGTCTTTAAACAAACTCCACATTCCGTAATTGTTAAAGCAGATAGACCAAAAATGGTTACAAAGATCCTTGCTTTCATCAGCAAAGGTTCCACCGAATTTTAAAACCGTTTCGAAATGAGCTAGAGCTCCCTTGATCGATAATGACAGTTCAACGATTTTGGAGATACTTGCCTTGATAAAGTTCATTAGTCTGTCTTTACCCCAGAATTTTTCACTTTCAACGAGAAACTCTTTGTACAGAGCCAGAAACTTCATATAATCGGTCATTTCTGTTTCAGTTTTGGTAAGATCGATCACTCGTTGGAAAAGCGGTTGGATAAGACGAGGGTATTTATTGAGACTGAGTTTCATATCTTTTTCGTTAAGCTCTAATATTCCTTTCAGTGTTTGATTTTCAAATTTCTTTTGAAATTCATCGTATATGACAGAGTCTTCGACAAATTCTTTTGTGTTCACCAGAAAGAGAATTTCCTGCAGTAAGGATTGCAGTGACATCTCTTTGAGAGCTTTGGGGATCGACTCTGTGCAAATCTCCCGAGTTTCTTCATCATCGCTCTTCCAGACGACCGCATATAGCTCTTCGATTTCTTTTATTGATCTACTGTAACGCAGGAGTTTTTTTGCCAGTTGAACAAACACATGTCCTTTTAAGAGAAACAACAAATCAAGAGATTTGATTTTCTCTTCCTTAGCTTGAGTCACCAATTTTTCTACCATTCTTGCCAGCATTTCCTCAGATTCCATCATAATATCGAATTCTTTTGTAAACTTTCGAGTATTCTGGACCAGAGTGCGAAAATCTTTCGCATACAAAGAGTACAACTTTAGTATTTCAACTACATTAGTAATGTCCCAGCTCGCAGAGGTATCTAACAGCATCAGGAGGATTGTTTCGGCATAAGCTTTGTCAAGTTTTATTTTTGGAACACTGAGGATATTGTCCGCTATTTTCTGGGAGTCTGCGTACCATATCTTTCTCTGAAGTTTAATGAACTCGCTGGGCATATTGATGATTAAGAAGGCGAAGAGCCGAGCAAAACTATCGCGAATAGGATGGTTCGCGATTACTTGGAACCCTTGACTTAAACTAATTTCCTCTACTCTTGGAATCACATCAGTTATTTCATTCCCAAGCTTGCCTTCATAGTCAAGTTTGATAAACTTCAAAGGTAAGAAGATCTTAGAACTCTTCGGGCCTTTCTTATCCAAATAACTAATCACTTTCCAAAGTTTTTCCGTATATTCTGTATAATCATCTTCCTGGTATTTCTTGTCAAAATCATTGAATAGGTCTTTAGCAAGATCATAATCACCATCAGCACAAAATCTGAAGAAATAGTACAGGAACTCTATCGGCCTCTTCAAGACAGGATTGTATGCGGCGGTTTTCGGATCGAGTGTTTGAGGCTCCAATTGGTATAAAAACATCGATGATTGGCTCTTAGGATCAATGAAAGGCTTCTCCTTGTAACACACTTCTAAGTTAACAAAAACAGTTTGCTCAAGCTCCTTCTTAATACTGACTTGGCCCTTAGCTAATTTATCTAGAGCACATTGGTACAGGTACGGTTTGAAAATCAATTTCTCGCCTTCAATAGGCATGGTGAATAAGTCTTCAAGTTCATTGGATTTATCATCCAATCTTCTTGCAATTATTTTTATCTTCTTTTCATCTTCTATGCTCGTGGTTGGTGGATTTTTCATTGAGCTCAAGACAATATAATAGAGACGATGCTTTTTCTTTGATTTTCCTTCATGGGTGGGCTTATCAGACTTGCCAGAAGCGTTCTTAGGTGACGTTTTCTGATTTTCCATTAGATAAAGGCTAATGATATGACTTGGATTATTAGTGTGCTCGTTGTAGCTTCGCTAATAAAATTATTTCAGTGTAGTCTTGAGGCAGCGCTAGAAGCTAAAGAAATTGAAATCGGAATGTTCCTCTCGCCTTAACTTTATGATTCAGGATCTTTCGAGCTAGAGGCCTTTATGAGGTCTAAAGACACTATTTAAGTAAGAGGTTTTTTGATAAATAATCTTTGAGATGTAACGAAATGAATGTTTGTCTTCTTGCATCAAAAATCCTTTAAGAAATTTAATGTCTCTCTTCAATGATTTAATAGATAATGAACCTCTTTTTGTCAATCTCACAAATCAATAAGAAACTGTTAAAGCTGCTGAGTTAGCCTCAATATCAGAGTGATATTTTGGAGATCAGAATAAGATTCTTTCTTCGCGAAGAGTGAGAGAAAGAACAGCAGAAAATCGATTATTGGCCTTTAGGAGTAAGAATGTATTAAAATTTGTCCCTAAACACTTAAGTTCAATGGAAGGAGTAACATTAAGTTTTTTTCAAAGAACATTTGAAGCAAAAATCTAGAGAGTGAGGAAAATAGATATTATGCCTTCGATACTGATGTGGCCTTTATGCGTCATTGGTATTCTACAGGTTTGCAGCAGAGTAGAAAAATTTTAATCATTGCATCTATAGGTATTGAAATTTAAAATTACATTCATTAGAAACGGATATCTATGTATGATTAGAAGGTTGTACTCATGAAACAAGGCAAAAGCAATAACAAGAGGTGAGATACCGGTCTCTATCATGTAGCAGCTCTTTTGTTCGGAAGCCTTTTTCAAGATCAAGAAGACTGAAAATAGAGAACTGTTCCTAAGACCAGACAATAATGAGAAATCGATTGATACCTATCTATATATTAAAGCTAGAAGAGCTTATCATGCCTTCGCCAACAATTAATTACAAAGATGAAATCGTTTGGGGCAACGATGTTTGTTCCTTGCTGCTAGGATCTCGGAGGATCTTCCAAACCAACTCGTATTCTTTAGATTAATTGTTCTCAGTTTAGTCACTTCAACTATCGTTTATGAATGTTTTAGCCTACTTTTTTCGGTTAATTTTTTGAATCATTTCTTTCAAAGGCTTTATTGGAGTTATTTTTTTAGCTATAACTGAGTCAGGAACCATGGAACCAATCAGCAAACAAGAAAAAATAGAAAAGATCGCAGATGCCCTCAAAGTGAAGGTGTTCGAAGTCATGGACGAGATCAAAGCTCTTGCATTCAAACATCTTGACACCAATCCAGATCAAGAGGTCGCAGATTTGGATATTGAAAAACTTTTAAAGGAATCTGAAGAACCGTTCGCTCAGGAAGCCTTCAAACTGCTTTTTGATAAGGAAGCTTCATCGAAGAGCATCAAGCCTGAAAAGAGAGTGTTGTTTTTAGGGTTAGAAGGCAGTGGGAAGACTACGGCCCTCTATTTATTAAATCGCGGAGAGAATATAATGGCTACGCCAACAAGCAGTTTTAATGTTGAATCAGTTTACACAAAATCCGTCAATCTTGTCTGCTGGGACGTCGGAGGAGAGTCAGAAGTCCGACCTTTATGGTCAAACTACTATCCAGGCACACATGTGGTCTTCTATTTTGTTGACGGCAGCAATCAGGAGAAAATTAAGGAGTCTGCGGAAAAATTTAGAGAATTACTTGGAGAATACGAGCTCGAGGATGCTGCATTTGTGATTTTTGTTACGAAATCTGATAAATCGGAGTTTGATGCGGAGAAAGTAAAGACTGAGCTCGGAGTCTCTACATTGAGCCAGCCGCATCGAGTCTACAGTGTGAGTGTAATGGACTCTTCTTTCAAGAAAGCGTTTACAGAGGCGATGGATTGGCTCGCGGAGCAATGGAATATTAGCAAGTAAAAATAATAGGAGAATGACTCCCGCCAAATCGATGTGAAATGGATTAGGAATAGTCGAAACTTTTAGTATCTGTATTTTGAGGATAGGCCAACAAATGTACTGGCAATTATAGCTGTTGTATTGTCTCCTAAATATTTTTCACAATACATTTTCCTCTACCGATAGAAATTTAGTATTATCCAATGTTTAAGAAACTTTCAATCTCACATCGGGTATGGATCTATTTAAGTAAGCAGTTATAAACGACGCATATTTGTCGCTCAAACCGTTTTGAATTCGAGTAGAATTTTTGTTATTTGAGATGCAAATAAACTTTGACCTTTACATCAATGAGAAATCTGATATACCTATGACTCAAATTAATTGGCAGCAGAAGAAACGAATATGATAATGTGTAATTAAAAAGTATGGAAATCTGTAATTAAAAACAGATAGACACTCAATAATCGCCCTAGAAGCGACTTGACCATAAGTCAGAGTTCCCAGTGATCACAGTTTGATTATCAGAAAAGATAAATAACAGGAAACTTACACTATTCTAGAGAATGAAGAGAAATTAGCAGACTCTTGAATATCCTCATCAATAACTGTAGCGAAACTCCAGACTTGTGCCGCATTCCGAAAAATCAGAGGCAAGCCAATTTAATTCGTTTAAGGCACTTGGAGGCGCTTGTAGATAAAAAAATTTTAAGCCACGCCTTTTAATAGCAGCTATCTCTCTCAACGATCCACCTTGTGCGGAGGTATCAAAGCAGAACAACCAATCGCCATTAAAACCGGCATCTTGGAATTTGACTTGTAGGCTAGGAACAAGAAGATAACAAAAAAACTGTTTTGCACTCAAGGCTCTTTCGAAACTGCTAGACATCGCAGATACCCAAAGAAAAAATGAATTATATTTTGATCCGGACTTTTCAGCTGATCACAAAGCAAGTTTTCGAATGTTGACAAGCTAATCACCTGAATGCGGCGTCTATTCATGACAAATTTGTCTGAGTCAACTCCCTTGCTGTAATTCTAAAGAACAGACAATCTTATTTGAAGTTTAATGCCTAATTTAATATTTTTGAGGGTCTGGACTGTGTTGAAAATGGATTTTGAGTATATGCTTCTTTGCAGCTAGAGTTTCTTCAGTCAGGGGTAGCGCCAATCGTAATTTGGAAAATTAAATCGCTTTGAGCCCATTTTATAAAGTTAGATCAGCAAATCAATTTGAAACTTCGAATCGATCCTAATGCTCTTTCGAAATCACAGAAGAGAAAATTTATTTTAAGCAAAATTATTCAGGAGTGATCCTGAGAGCGAAGAAATTTATAAGCTCTAAGCGGTGTGATTATTCGAGATTAATTATCAGCACTAAATCCAAATCTAATTTTGAATCTTTTTATCATTTACGAAAGCTTCTTTATTCTAATTAAATTCACAGCTTTTTAATCAAGATCGATTTTGATAATCAAATAAAATTTATTTAGCATCTTTCCTCTGCTCTCAATAAATTTGAAAAAGCCATGCTGCACAATCCAGATAAGAAAGTGGATGTAGTCGATGAAGAATCAAAACAAATTAAAGAGCCTGGAACGCAAGTTTTAACTCAATCAAAACTTGAATAAGTGAAACAAGCCTCGGAGAAAAGAGAGCAAACCGCATTGCCTCAAAGGAATATCATTAATACTAGTAAACTCATTTTCAAGGCTAAGCAGGCTCATTTACCAACAATTATCTAATTTTCGGTAGAGGAGACAACCAGTAGCTCTCCAACTTTACTTGCTTGGTGTTCGAATAGAACCAACAAGATTGACATTGTTGATCTCAACACGAAGGAAAGTTATGCCAAGTTTTGACGGAGTTAAAATTAGTTACGTAGGTAAAGTGTAAGTGTTAAATTATTTTGAGGCTGATACGCGGTATTATCTTTAGACCCTCGCGCAAGTTGGATGCATGTGAAGGAGATACCAAACACAAAATTACTTGTTTCTCTGCATCATAACTATGGGAAGTCAGCCAATATGGCGATATTTGATATATCCAAAAAAGATTATATCAAGGAAATTTATTCTCTTGGCGAAGTCTCAGGAGGCTGTATAATTAATTTTTTCATCTTCATCTTTTGAATAATTATATTTTCTCTCTAGAGACTGATGATGGAGACATAACATATAACTCACGTAGAGGTATCCTTGGGGCTGTTCCTCTCTATGGAAAAATTTCTTACCATCTCTTCAACGTTGGCTCTAATGCCTCCAAGACCAAAGATATTGTCAAACTTATCCGCAAGTCGAAATGGTACTCCCAATACAGTAATCATCAATTGTGATTGATACATCGTATTTACTATACTCTTTAGCATCCGTGATCAGCGGGCTTGATTTCAATCCTACTGGAGAATATGTGGCTACCATTAGTTGGGGAGGCGGATGCTTGACTGACTCTCTTGTCAAGATTAACAGAGTGTATCAGATGTAGACAAGAACAACTACAGTTTCCATCTGTTCCTTCCCTCAAATTGGCAAGGTAATTTCGAACGCTAAAATATTTACTCTCTGCTCCACTAAAATAAATCATTAAACTCTTGGCGATATCAATTTCACTCACATTGTTCAACTAATTTATTAGATTATCATGCACGCTGCAGATGGAGCATCATTGCGGGCGAATCACTACTATTCGTGAAGTACAACAAAAACGACCTCAATATCCTAGATGCTGAGAAGAAAACTCTCACTTTAAAGAGCTCGGTACATCTTGACGATTGGGGTAACTATAGCTATATTTTGTTTTTTCTCTTGCGTAAATTCAAATCTTTCGCTTCATGTCCAATAAATTTAGGGAAGAAAGACTATGTTTCTTTTTTCTTAAAGCAAATTGGAGAGATTAATCTTAGGACTTCTTCGCTTAACCTCTCTTTATTTCGTTAATTGAACTTGATAATATTTGATCTATATAGCTGATACTTTCGATTATGATGATTATACATACTGGATTGATGTATGCCAAAACGATACTGGTTGCTGGTGGGACTGATAAGAATATTAAGATATTTGATAAGCGAGGATCGAAGATTATCAAAACCTTTGATGGCGTTCACTATGGTAAGAATTTGGATCTGTTTAAACAAGGACTTGACGTTTGAATATAAACACTAGGAGATATTAACTGTGTACGATGGAGTCCGAGCGGCGATAAGCTGGCGAGTGCTTCGTATGGTAACAAAATAAAACTGTTGGACTTCAAAACAGGAAAAGTGTCCTATACTGGCTACACTTCAGATGAATGTAAATTATCTATTTCAAAATAAATGATCGTCATTCACTTATCAGCGTCAGCAACGTCAGTATGCTTCATCTAGATAAATATAAAACTAAAAGGACCCGGAGAACAAGAATACTCTCAAGAAAGTCAGTCAAGCAGCACAATTTAGATAATGACTCTGTGAGTTAGGTTAAGTAATCCTGACCTTAGGACTTCTAAGCATCTTCACGTCTGAATATTTTTGTTCTCATTCATGCTTATCGTAAGTGAGCAATCTCACTTTGCTGAGTTGTCGAACTATAAACAAATAGACAACTTAATTGAATCATTAGCATAGATTAGCATAGGGCAATGTTACACAAATTACATCTTTAGATCATGATGAATTCTGGATTGGCAAAATGAGACAATAGGATTGTTACATTATTTTATTCATTCAAGTATTTGTTTTATTGTTAGATTGTCAATTGATCAGAGTTATCAGTAATAGCAGCAATAATTCTTCTAAACAGTCTCGAAGCTGGTACTTGGATTCAACACATTATATTATTAAATACAAAGGTTCTCTAACTTCTCCCATGGGTAGCGGCATATTTTCTTGTTATAGTTTCCCAATACCCAATGAAATGTGAATCACTTTTAATCCATTATTGCAAAAAGATCTATTTCTTCCTTGCTCAAGATATTCACAAGATCAATTGCTTAAATTGCGTTCGTGAAACGACAGGTGAATTATTCCTTCGAAATAAAATAATTCATGAAAAACAATAATTCGTGAAAGTAATTTCTTTCGAAAATTTAAGTTCCTCCAACTCAAAATTGGCACAGAGTGTTAATCTAACTCTCAAAAGTGTATGATTGAGTGTAAACTTAGGGTAGCAATTTTCTATTTCCTCCTTTTTGAAAAAAATGTAAAGCAAACTAATCTGAAAAATATCTTTCTGGAAATGAAAGTGCTTGCCTCATGTCATATTTGACAAATAGTAGGAGTTCAACAGTATTTGTGCTCCATTTGCAACGGCCATAAGCATCGAAAAAAGTAATTATAAAAATGCTCAATATTTTATATCAAAATAAATTATTCTCGAGCCACCATGTGAATCATCAATATGATATTTGATGGTTTCAATATACTTTCCTTCTTTAGTTTGGTTTGTATTTTCTAAAACATCCAGGAGAGTGCTTGAATGTTTTATCATTTTTGTCTTTTATTTAGTAATAGGATCAGCAAATCATCGGTAAAAGTGTGTCGCATTTCGCTTTTGTTGAATCTTCCTGGCTGAACTTGGACAGCATTATTTTTCGTGAACACAGTATGCCAATCGAAATTTTAATTGATTATATAAATCTGTTTTGGTTTAGCTGAAGCTTTAATAAATTTAGAATTGATTTGATACTATAAATATCAAATCTCATGCAAACTAGAACTTATAAATGATTTCACAAACTTCTTAACAAGTGCACCCTTGCGGAGGTGCGGGTAACGTTTCGTTTGTAAAGAAAAACCGAATGCTCTACGATGGAGTGTTCTGTTTTTGGGCAACTCTCCCATGAGTTTATATCAGAAGAGAAGATCTCTCAAAAAGCTCCTTCTATATAGCAAATTTGTAAAATTAACTTTCTAGCTCCTTTCAAATTCCTTTTTTAGTGATTTTAGTCTAAATCAAGGTCATTGTACTAAATGATGATTTTCTTGAAAGTTGTTAAACGATGGCATTATTCAAGTAACCCACAGCAGCAAAACCAGAAAAAATTCATCGCAAGCAGCGTATATGTCTTTTTTATTTACGTCGATGAATTTCTGTAGTATTGTTTAAAATTCTCTTCTGAAGCAGTGTTAATTACGTTTGCGCCCTTCAAATGTACCAAAATACATAAATACACTATTAATTAAAATTGTCTTCCTTTATTTGCTCTCGACGTCCTGACCAGGCAAATCGAGGACGTTCCTGAACGACAGAGGAATTATTAGGGTTTCTCAAAGTCATTTCTATGCGAGCTTCTTCTCGCATCATATCCTTTTCCTGCAAATCTTTGGTTATTCTTTTAATCACCGTGATTGTATTGGAAATTAAGAATACATTTGGAAAGGCGCCTTCGAAATGTCTTTGGTATCTTCATATTTCTCTATTGGCCACCGTCCTTCTTTCTAAATCAAATTTCGCTTAAGTTCCTGTTTTCTATCTGAGCTTTCATCTGGGTATCTCACTGCGAACCTTTGAAGGCCGTGAAAAACTATTTCCCGGAGATTTTGACCTTCAGTTAACCTTATAAATCCCTCGATATCAGACCTGAGTCCAACATTGAAATTTTGAATATATCTGCTTTCTATTTCAGGATATAGTATCACTTCCACCTGTTTATATAATTGAATGAGAGAATCGATCTTGACGTCTTTCAGGTCATCACCGGTGATATTATAGGGAAGGTTTTCAAGGTTTTCCGTTTGTAAACAGTTTCCAGAGTCATATGTCTTTCAAGTTTCTATTTTGTAAAGAGAACAAGGATAATTTTCAAGGAGAAAAAAAACAAAAAGGTTTTTGATGTTTTTTTTTTTCCTCTCTCTCTCCCCATTTCCTCCCTCTCTCTCTCCATTTCTACTTTAATTTTATATCTAGAACCATTTCCAAAGGGCCTAGGAGTCTTTGAGAGATGCTCATTGCAACAGCATGCACAATGTCAGTGCCTGGTCTTTCGGATGCTCGCCCTTAAATTGATTGACTAGAATATTTTCAGTTCTAAAAAGGTTTTTCCCAGACGCAAATTCCTGGCTAAGCTATCTTCTATTGTATTCCAGTTATAAGTAAGTCTGTCTTGCGAGTTGTCATTGATGCTAGGATAAGACGTTAACTCGATTACCATTCCGATCTGCTTGCTAATTTCTATTCAAAGGAGGAGATGTCATTCCACTGTGTCTTGGATTTGTGTAAAGGAAAAGAATCAGATTGAAAGTGATTTGAAAGTATTATCTGATTTCTCGAGAAAGGTGCCGAGGACACTTAAAGATAATATACCGGAATCAGAAAAATTCTTTTTTTCTATAGGCCCATTGATAATGATTATTGAGGTGGAGTTCAATTAAGGGAGTTACTTTGCGATGAAGTAAAACTACTTATTCTGATGATAAGGCCCTTAGATTTTAAGCGAACAGTAGTATATCCATGGTTACCAAAGTCATCCTCTTTCATATTAGAAACTTCCACATATATCAATATTGATATAGAACTCACCATGCATGACCTACTGTAGCAACAGCAGTAAAGCTAACCATCACACTCACTGATTTTATACAGAATGTGCACTACTACCATCTTATACTGACCTTAATTCAAACAAATCAGTGAGATGGAGAGAACATTTCGAGATGAGCGCGATAAAAAGTGACATACGAATTATTTTATATAGAAAGCCAACCAATAAAGTAAATATGATATATTTAAAGGTTTTACTAGCTAACAACACAACACGCACGAAGCTAAAGACAAAATTAAGTTTGAAGTATATTCATGCTTTCTGCTCTTATTTTGCTTCACATTATCTTTCTATTAAGCATCTTAATTCGATACATTTACAGATGCTCAATCATAGGGAATGGCATTCCAACTTCCAACAGATAGTCCGTTAAATGCTTCTTGAACTCAGCACATCCTGAAATAAACACTTTCTCAGCCCCAATAGGGAACTTTTCCTGAATAAACTCTCTTGAGAATCTGCCAACTCCACATCCTACAAATAAATAGTTAGACTCTCAATGCCTTTCCTTTCAATAAATTTACGATTCTCTCTTTGTGTCTCTTTGTTATCAGTGAATGTAACATAATAGTTGAACTGGAATTTGCGTGTCTTTTGAGCTAGCCACTGTACTTTCTCTAAAAATCCAAGTCCTTAAGGAATATAGTTTTCATTAGTGACTCTTCTTTGGTTGAACAAATTTACCAAGCCCCTCAAAGTCAGAAGCGCATTTCATTGTGAGGAAAATCGTCATTCTTCGGTAGGAATTGGCCACAAGGAGTTGATCATCATCGTCGAATTCTGAGAGTCGCTTTTGCTCAGTTTTCGAGAAAGCGTCAACTACACTTAGGCCCTTGAGCTCTCTGACGATCATTTGATAAAAAATAAAAATAGCATCGCAGAAACCCAGCACGGAGCACCCGGCAGCGAACATACAAACGTTTTTATATTCCAAGTAATCAGGACCTACATAATTCGCTTGTTAGACTCTCAACAAAACGAGGCTATTTACTTTTGCCTATCGGACCTAAAACTTCGACTGTAGATCCAAGTTCATGGTTTAGCAACACCTCCGAGGAGCCAAATTTATGCTTTCTGATATATAGATAGAGTTCTTCTTGGAAATTAGTCTTCTCGTTTATCTCCATTCCTCGCGAATCGTCCTCTGATAAAGCAATGAGATTTTTCAGAATAGCTAAGATTGTACCGAGAAAGACTTTGGGAGCCAGCTTATTGTTGGTGGGTGGGGTTTTAGAACTCACTCTTGAAAACTCTGGGCTGAGTAGGAGTTGCAACTCCTCTGATGATTTGCTGTGTTAGATATGAGTGAGCTTACTCTGGAAAGAAGAAGAGTTTTACAGCTGCTGATATTGTTTAAATTTTTTCATGATGTCGATGAATCTGGAAATAAACGGTCCAAAGCAATAGTGTCGTTGAATAGGAGCGCCGTCCATCATGAATGAAACTTTCATATACTTGGCAAGCCAATCTACGCCTTTCGGAGCGATATTAACTAAATAATATTTGCTCGTCAAGGTTAATCTCCAGAAATTCTTTGAAATGCGGGTCTTGTCAACTATTTTCCACATGTCCTTATCTGGAATCGATGAAGGCACGCTGTTAGTGTCACCGACTTTCAGATTTCTAGGGATTTTCAACAAGGCAGGAGGTTTAATGACTATTAGAGAGAAAAAAAAATTTAAATATGAATAGTTGTATCTACTAAAGTCAATACCTCCGCAGAAAAGTGACTGCAATAGCTTCTCAGCGTGAACACTGTGACTGTAAGCCGGGTAATAGCTGAGGAGTTTCTCGCTGCCATAGAAATATTTTGAGATATCCATGCCAATAGCTTTCTTTATCAACATTCTGGAACCCGGATGAGACTTCAGCAGGTCTTTTACGTCATAGATGTTGTCGCCGAGGAGACACCAGCTATTTCCTATATTTGATAGAAAAATAAAATTATATAGGAATAAACCCAAAAAATTATTGCTACCATTTTTGATCATTTCATCAAACTGCTTAGAAGTGTACTGCTTGACTCCGTAGTTGATTTTATTATATTTCTTTACTTCACGGCAGCATTTTCCTCGCAGCCAAATGAATAACGCGGCATTTGGGTCTCTCCACCATATTTCCATCATACAGACAACAGAGAGGATGAAGCCGTACCAAATAAATAACGGGGTTAGGAGAGAAGGGGCAGCTAAACCGATCCCAAGGGCGATATTATTGAAAGTGAAGAGGTATGTTGTATAGCCAAGGTAACGGTGAGCAAACTTTAATATCATAAAAACTCTCACGGGTTTTGTCGCTTTCATGATCTGATAGAAGATCATTCCTAGCGAGAACTGCAGCACTATGAGCACCGTGACAAGTATCCCAAAGAATCTGTGCCCTTGCTTGAGTGGAGATTCAACGTAAGCAGGATTATCGAACGCCAAGTTGATAATTGAAAAAACACAGGTCGTGAACGTCAGTACCTTCATGAAAGAACGATGGAAGTGCGACCAATAGTACCAAGCTTTGAAATATCTCACGATAATTATGTCGATAGGGACTAAGAAGAGCCATAGGACCGCTTGGATTCCTCCATGCATTATGGTTAAACTTTTTCCTTCGAATAAGACATAGACCGGAGCTTCTGTCTCCGTTGAATTTTCTTGAGCTCGTACGGGGGAACTGAGCAGGTAGGTAATGATGTAAATCATGCTAAGAGTAAAAGAGGTGCGCATGGAAACGAATTTGGTAAAAATAATAGGGTTATTCTGAATTAATCAACGCATAAAATCCTCTAAGAGGAATTGTTTTATTTTACTTCCAAAAAGAAACTATTCTATTTTGTTCCAAATCAGTATTGGCAGTGAGAACTTCCATAAATAATTTTATAAGAACGACCGGTGTTTGAAAGAAAAAAAAATATAGGCTAAGCACCTCAAAGCCTTCAAATAGCGACAAAATAGGTGTATACCAAGGTTTCAAACAGAGTTAGAATGGAAAAATTCGTTGAGTAAGGGGTTTTTCCAGTATATTTGTAGTACGAATGCAGAGAGAAACCATTTAGAGGTTTTTTCTCCAGTGTAATCACGTAATCTAATGAAGTTTTCGAATATGATCGCTGTTACAATACAGTACAATGGAATTACATCCCGGTTTTCTAATTTTTACTGGACTATAAGCAGCTCTAAATTGCAGCGTTCACAAAAATTTTAATTGCACTGGAGTGAAACTTGCTACTATTTTGTAATTTTTAGAAAATGGAAAGATAATTCGTATGGACTTAAGCTTTGTAATAAATCGTCCTAAAGAATAATGCTCATCAAAGAAAAATGCGCCGCGAGTGCTTGTCGAGTCAGAAGCAAAATAATCGATCAAAGTAGTGTATATATTCTTTATCATTACGTCCGGAAGGGGTGATTGATCAACACTGATGAGTTTTGCGTCAAATGTCTGAATTTTGCAAGGATCTTTTGAGTTCTGTTCTTTGGTTTTTCGAAGTGATGCAGAGCAAAAATGAGATTTAATATTTCCTCTAAATCAATAAGTTGATAAAAAAGTTAAGCGCTCGTTAAACTGGATAATTTGTAAAATCTTCGCTTCTCTAATAAGAATTGATAAAGAATAGTAACAGTGACCCAACTTTAACCCTACAAAAATATTCCTGGATTTTCGAATACTGATTGAGATTGACACCGATTACAACAGAGTTATGATAAAAAGCCTACTTCTGAGCTAGGATAATGCTTTTTCTCATGCTATTATGCTGTAAAACTCATCCAAAGTGTTAAAAGTGGTGGAAAACGGTGTCCGATCCGCATCTTTATACATAGCGGATATCTAATCTTCCTTTTTCCGTCTCTTATGATCACTTGCTCAAAATAATTCCTGATTTTCTCAGTCATTTCTTAAGAACTTTGAAAGAAGAATTTCCGTCCATTAACGCGTATTGTTAGATAGTGTCATTTGGTTGCGAATTGGAAATATGGCATAGCTTCAGAATGAGAGTAAAATTAGCTCTCATCGCGTTTAGGTCCATTAATTGCTCGTTTTGCCTATCAGAGAGAGAGATTTTCTCCTCAGTTATTTTCTCAATCGGAGAAAAGTCCTTCACTAATGAAATTCAAATAAAACTTCCTAAACTTTATACCATAAGCAACGGAAGAGCGCTTATCAGTGACGAGACTATTTCCATGAAATGTTTTTCACAGGTAATTTTACTCACGAATTACACTCAAACAAATACCTTGAGATTAATTTAACGATAATTTTCTTGAAATATGACATTCAGAGACCTTTTTTTTCCAAAATTAAAGTCAAAAAACCGCATGATTCTTGAAATATCTCCAGTTCTTGTCCACGAAAACTACTTCAAACCAATAGGTTTCTTCCTTTCCAAAAAGAGAAATTTCAATGATCTCAATCTTATGATCTTGTCCGCTAATAATCTAACGATTGAGTCATGCCTACTTGAGTAGATTCTCTCTACTCTCTCGCTTTCAGTGGCATACTCATCAATTACAAAATTTCGTGAATCGGAAGTCAAATCTGTGGAAAAAAATTATTCAAGGAGCAAAGCTTCAGGTGAGTTGGCTTGCTTTTTGTACTTCAGATAGAATAATAATCTTAATTCTCATGCTTCAACTTCAATAATCTGAGCATTATCCAAACTAACTCGAATTTCGGGAGTATTAAACAGGCCTTCAACTCTTAATGGTGAATACTTTCATTTTGGTTCTACTCAGTAATTCTTTCACGTTGCTAATTTTGAGTAAGATGCTCGCAAAAGCCAACATTGTTTTTATGCTTGCGGCAATAATAGAACGTCTTGCCTGTATAACATGCGAAGTTATAAATTAGTAACTAACTATAATTAATTTGCTTACGTTTATTCACGTTATGAGAGCACACCTAGTCACAATTGGATTATTCTTCTGCGTCTTCTTCACAGCGCATGCCGCGTTCTCAAATACTGCAGCCAGCTTCTCCATCGCTCCAGTTTCTGTGCTTAGCTCAACCGATTATTCTGGTAACTTTGCTGGCACCAACATTTTAGCTCCTTCCGGAAGTAACGAGACTTTAGCAGTTGTCGGAATCGTGGGAGACTCGAGTAATCCTAAAGTCTATAGTGCCACAGTCAGGATGATCAACGCGACTACCTTCTTACCAATTGGCACCGACACCAGCCTCACTCTTGCTGTTAAATGCATTACTGCTCCTGTTGTTGCTCAATACTCTGCAGGAACAGTGTCTATGGCCTGCGCTGAGCAAAGAAACAGTTTTTACCAAGTCTTTCTTCATGTTTGGGCTACCAGCACCACGTCGGCGTCCACCAAACAAGAGGTGCAGATCACCAGTAATGCTGACAGTAACATCGAGTACACAATTGTAGCGTCTTGGTACCAGGGAGGGTATTACTTTGTCGCATACACCTCGCACACGACTACTGCCTCCACATCAAACGACATCTACGTCCAAGGAATCAGCGTTTCTTCTGTGACCACATCGGGAGCGCTATTTACTACTCCTCTCAAGATCAATAACGCGGTGACCTCAATGCCAGACCCAATCCTCAAATGCGGGCAGCATGGATCTTATAACAAGACTTATTGCATTTGGAGAAGAGGAGAATCCAATACTGTGGTCGGAGTCACCATTGACCTGAACAATAAAAACGTGAGTTCTGAGACTACGCTGTTCACTGATGACACCTCCACCTACTACACCCCTCTGTCAGTCGTTACAGGAAGCGATTACTACGCTGCGCTTGTAGCAACCTCTGCTCCAGCTACCAGCGGCGAATTTACCGGCATCAAAGCTCAACTTTCGTTCTTGACGACGGTGTCTACACTTAATTATACTCTGCCTAGCGATATGACTCAGTTCACTCTTGGTGGAGTAATCCCCTATCAAGCAGGATGGGCGCTCCTTCTGAATCAATACAGTGCAACAGCAAGCTCGGTTGGAGTGAATGCTTTCCAAAGAGACGCGACAATCAATGGTACTCAGCTTGCGTTAGCGACTGATGGAACCGGAGCTCAGCTGTTTGTTCAGGCTAACGGCAGCGCTTATGTTATGATTACCAATACAAACACAAATGGAGGAACACCAACTGAAGCATACGTCGGACAGCTATATCACAGTATTATTTTGCCAACATTTGGAAAGCATCTTCTCCCCAGTTTGGCTTTCATAGTGATTGCTTTGGTTGCATTTTTTATGATCTAGGTTCTATGGTTAAAATGAAAATCCATTTCTTTAAGAGCTCTGAAACATCAACAAATTATATATATATCTAAGGAATATATAAATTTGGTTTTGGAGGTTGATATTAGTATATTCGTATGAAGTTTATAAAAAATCACAACAATGAACGAGATCAAATCAATTTGAATTATAACAAATCTTACTGTAAAACGAAAAATGTATCAAAGAAACGCTTTCTTTCTTTTTGTTACTATTTTTTTTTCTCTCTCTCCAACGTGTCTTGTTGCTGTTTTAATTTTCTCTCTCATTCTTTTAAATTATCGGAATGTTATGAATGAGTGTAAAACCTTCTAAGCGTTTATTAAGGTCTCATTTACTAACAAATTATTAAGAGAAATTATTATGAGCAGCATTATATATTATAAGGAAAAAACTCCACACCTAAACAAAAACTGCGAACAACGCTACCAGAAACAACACCAATTAAGCATTAGGAGAGTCATAGCGGCCTCCTGGTTTAGATCCTTGCCAAGTCCTGAAGCCTTCTCTGTTTGACGTCTTTCCCGCTTCAGAAGTGTAAGACTGAATTCCTTTAAATTCATCTTTTTTCGCCAACGCTTGCTTTAGAGTAATAATTGCTTGTTCAGCCGTTTTAGAACAGCCAGTGTAATCAAGGCTGAGATTCTTTAACCCTTGGATTTTCTGCAAGTTCTCAGAAAGCAAATTGATGCTTTGTTCACTTATCTGCTTGCAATACGAGAAAGAGAGCGATAATCTTTGCAATTGAGGGACTTGACTGAGCCGATTCGCTATGGTATTATGGCCAATATCTCCTATCTTAGTACAATGAATGAAATATAGTGCCAAATTTTGCAGATTTCGCAGCGAACCCAGCGCGTTGGCCAGCTCATACACACTCTCATCGCCTAGCAAAAACGAACTGTTAAAATGCAGCGAGAGACTGATTAATTCCGGAAGATACTTCAGCTTGTGCGCTAAAGTAACTACACCTTGATCTGTTAGACTGCTGCACCAAGTAAAGTTCAACGTGAGGTGCAACAGCTTACTCAGTTTCGGAAAGAGGGTTGCTGCAAGCTCCATGATAGCCTCATCTTGGATCAAGTGACAGTAGGAGAAGCTGAGATGCAACGTTGTTAGCAGAGTTAATTTCGAAAGTCCATTAATCAAATAACTCACGCCTTTATTCGATATACTTTTGCACCATGAAAAGTCAATCTTGAAGCTGGTGAGGTTCTTTAGCTTAGAAAGGTTGCTCAGGCTCTGAAGGCCTTTGTCTGAGAAGTTAATGCACCAAGCAAAATCGAGTTTCAGTGTTTGAAGCTGAGTAAGCTTGCTGATATTCAGGAAAAACTCGCTCATTCCGCGGTCGGTCATCGGATGCGTCGTCACATTCCAAGAGGAGATATAAAACGTGAAATGCTGAAGAGATTGCACTTGGCTTAAATACACTGAGAACTGTGTGAGTCCATAGTCCGTGAGACCTGAACTCTGAGCACTATTGCAGAGTGAAACATCGATAGTAAGAGATTCTAGACTAATAAGACGACTGACACCGAATCCTAATTGAATCAACCCTTCATCAGTAATGGTATTGCATGAGTTCAAACAGATCGTGATTGTCTGTAGCTGCTTGAGTTTATTAATTACTGCTGCCAGCTGGAGAAGCGATTTGTCGGTTATTTTATAGCAGCTGCTGAATTTTAAGCTTAGTGCTTCAAGGAAAGGCAAATTAGCTATTTCAGTACAAAGGAAGCAGACGCCGGCGTCAGTAATCTCACTACAAGAAGAAAAATCGAGGGCCAGCGCTGGCAAATGACGTAACGCCTTGATTTGTGTAGCGATTTCTCTGATGCCTTGATCATCAATGTCTCGATATTTAAGGTTCACTTCGACGTCGTTTATTTCGCTGATTTGCTCGCCTTTTTCGGAGAAAAGGGACGCGAGGACTTCAATTTCCCGAATTTCTTTTCCGATTTTTCGAATCGGAGAAGGAGAAAAGCTTTTAAGGTATCCAGAGCCTCTTTTCACTGACTCTGGGGTCTTCTTTTCTTCCGGAGACACTTTCATCGTCCTTATTTCCTCTTCTTCATACTCAGGTTGTATTTCTTGAATCTTTTCATTACCGTTTTGCCCTCCATTTCGACCCATGGCATGTGGACTACCACCAATCATATTCGAAACGAGTATATAATCTGTGGCGCTTGGTTTTGAGTTTTTCGTCATGCTCTCCGGCGTGGAGAGCTCTAACGTTGCGTCTAAGTGCTTCGGGGGATTTTCTTGCATCTGCTGAGGGAATTTCAGCATTCGAGGGACTTCTCTCTCAACCTCTTTGCCTACATCTTCTGTGTTCTGTTGATTCAGGCCGAAAGTCGGGGCTGAGCTAACATTCCTTTCGCCGAAGTTCGACTTCTGGAGTATTTCATGAGGCCTTTCTCTTCCTTCAGCTGAATTTCTGGGTCGTTTCATGTCTCCAAATGATGTGTACTCTGCCGATAGAGTTATCGGGGTCGGCTGTCGGAAAGCCGGAGTTTGATCCATAGTGCCTTGAGCGTTTTCCTCTAAGCCGAAGGGGAGACCTACATTGGATTTCATAGTCTGTTCAGTAGGGTTGCGATCTGATTGCTGTTGGATTATCTCATATGGTAGATGCACTCTCTCATCTTCAACTTTCACAAGATCAACAGCTTCTTCCTCTTCTGGCTCATCCTCTTCGTCTTGGATAGTGAAAACTGGCACCTCGATGGGTTTTTTCTCAATTTCCTCAGAAAGTGTGGCCTGCTCTTCGACTAAGGACTCCAACCAACGCAAAATATCTTTCTTCAATAGTGAAACTCGTACTTTTGTTGACTCTAACAACGTCAAACCCTTTTCAATGAACAACTGCTGATTGTCTTCAGCTTCGCGGTTAAATTGCGTCAGAAAGTTGAATCCTTCCACATAACTCTCGACCCTAGGTCCATTTTTTAATGATTTTGGTCTCTTCGTGTATTTATCTAGAGTCTCGAGCATGAAACTATGCAATTTTTCAAGTTTCTGTGAAGTTTCGCTGTCAAGTGATTGGCTTGGCTGCTTGCATATTTGTTCCTTTGTCTTTGTACGCACAATCTTAATCACTTCGATTAATTCATCGAAATTCTTATCGATTTCAGCTGTGAGCGTTCTTTTGGTTTGATTACTCATTTCTTCGGAGTGTAACTGCATGATTGAATCAACCATCCGGTCGACAGTAACCTTGGAGAGTACATTGTGAATATCTTCCTTGTAGGAGGTGTCTCGAATGCAACTTATGCACAGAAGTCGCTTGGGAGCGCATGCAGAGAGATCAACAGCAAAGAGCTTGTTTTTGAGATGTTCAGTACAAGTGCATTGGGATGGGTCGAATTCCGAGTGTTTTAGATCTTCCATGGTATCAAACTTAGAAAATTTTATTTCTATGAAAGTTCGATAAGCGTTGCAACATGCATGAGAGTTATTAATTCAATGAATCTATCTGGATGCACAGAGATGAGCAAGACCTTTGATTTCGGAAGTAGTATGAGGATTTTGCCGAACCAGAAGTTGCAGACAGTAAATCCCAAAGGCATTTGACACTTACAGCAGAAAGAAAAATTAACAAAGCAACTTCAAGAAGCTAACACCGTGAATAGATAATGAATTGAAGTTTATTGCAGAGCTTCTTTTTTTACACTCATGACCGAGATAAGAAGGGATAGAAGTAGTTTAAGTTTGCTCACATCTTTGGGAATTATATTAATAAAGCGATGTAAAGTTTGCTTCGATTCTATTCCTACTACTACAACTACTACCTTTTACTGAAGAGCATGACTAATACATAGGTAACTCTAACCTCAAGTAATGAATTAATTTCTGACGGCAATCCCCCGTTAGAGCTCTTTTCTCCATTTCTTCCAGGTCAATCCAAGATATCCTCGGCCGATCCTACTCCTTTTGCTGTAACTTTGCTCTTTCTTGCCTGCAAAATTTTATCAGTAATTCGCTCCAGTCAAATTTGATCCTTTTATCTTATAAAAATCTCAGAATTGAGCGAATTCTTGATTCATTAAATGAGAATTTAAAAGATTCTTAAATTTTTTGAGAATACTAAACGGCCTCTCGTTTTAAAAAAACGTAAACTTAAAGAATTCGAAATATATACGATGGCTTCACCCTACAACACCATGGACAGCTCTCTACAGCGGCTTGATCAAGAACAATTAACCCTTCAAGATTCATCAAATTCCCACATACCCTACTCATTTTCTTCCCATTATCTCAAGCTGGTAAGCCACAGAGATTGTCCATCATTTCTTCTCTGCACCTCATGTGCATTTTATACTTTTCTCTTCTTCATCCTGTTCCTATTCTTCCGTCATCAGAACGTCCGTCTCAGAGCTATTCTTCTCTTTACCACGGCGACATTTCCCATTTTCGCCCTCACTATTCACGACGAAAAGATCTTACTCTTTACCTCGAGCATTGCTGGTTTGTTGTGCGTAATCACAACTGACTCTTTGGTCGAGATCGTCACCACTCACCTAGCTCACTCACTCTGTGCATATCTCATTGTCGTTGGGAAGCTTCACTCCTTTGAGAAAGACTCTATCGATCCAACGGGGTGGAAAATTAATTTTATTGCCAGCATACTTTGGATTTTTGCTTATTCAACCATTAAAAGACAGAAAAAAACGCTGTCTACGAAGAGCTCTTGGCTGCTTCTCTCATTGAAGGAGCTTATTAGGAGGAACAAAGAGCTTGAGGGCTGCCTGAAAGATAAAGAAGAGTTTTTGATAAGTTTTAGCCATGAGTTTAAGAACTTATTGAATATTCTGCTGGGAAATCTGGACCTTGCGGCAAGAGCAACGACCTCTCAGTCTTCTAATTATCTCAGATCAGCACTGGTATCCGGAGAAGTAATGCGAAATATGGTCTTCAATGTACTTGACTCAGGAAAATATGCCCAGGTCGCAAATTTGGAGATAAAATCGCAGAGGACTCACCTGCCTTCCTTTCTCGAAAGCGTATGGAGCCTCTGTGCTGAGCTTATCGCTTCAAAAAGCAAACTCAATGGGAGAATCCTACTTTCTCCTCAAGTTCCACATTATGTCTTGTTAGATCCCCAACGAATACTCCAAGTATTCCTGAATCTGATCACCAACGCGGTGAAATTTACGGAAAGAGGGGCTATCACAATAAAGGTTCAATGGGAGCAAGCTGAACCAGGAAGAAATCCTAAAAAATCAACAGAGACCCTTCCTACCACAGTAGACAGAGCCTCTTTGCTTGAAGACCCGGCCTCCTTTGATGCCGTGCTGACTCAGGAAAAATTAGAAGATGAAGAGATTCGAATCAATGAAACGAAAGGTTTCCTGCAATCAGATCCACATTTCCATGAACTCAATCTGATTAATCGAGAATGGAGCGAAAATTTCGGTTGCCAAGCTCAATCAGCTGGGACAAAAGGAATTCTCAAGATCTCTATCCAAGATACTGGTAGTGGAATGTCAGAGGAGCAGGTAAACAAGCTCTTCCAGAAATTTTCGCAGGTGTCCGATGACCAAAGCAAGAGGAAACTTGGCACTGGGATTGGTCTTTGGATTACGAAACAGATCATTGAGAAACATAATGGAATAATCGAGATCGACAGCAAAGAACGTGTCGGAAGTCGATTCGATATCTTTATTCCCACTGTTGTTGAGGACACAGTAGATAATCCTTCTATTGAAATATTACAAGACAATTGTTTTTATCCAGGGCGATTCTCTAATTCTAGCCGAGGAAAAACGAGTCGAGCAAGCATCTCGCAAGTGAATTTCAATAGAAATAGCCTGAATAAAGGAGCCTTCGCTAGCTCTGCAAGGAATGCAGAGGCTAGCGAAACCTTGAATACGATTTTGCAGGAAAAGCAAGCAAATTCAACTACATCCTTGGACGTTCCTGTAGGCAATAGGAACCCGTTTAATCACCCAATGAGCATGAAAAACTCATCAAAAATATTAATTGTCGATGACGACGCTTTTAATCTTGAAGTACTCGGAAAATACGTTGAAGAGTTCGTTGGAATCGAGAGAATAGTTTACGCAAAGAGTGCTAGAGAGGTGTTTAATTTGATTGAGACGAATCAAATTGAAGATATCAAATTGGCTTTTATCGACAAAAATTTAGGAGATGGAACAGGAGTTAAAGCCATAGCAGAGCTGAAAGAAGCAGCTCACGCGAAGGGCCATGAACCGATGGTATGTTTTCTGACTTCTGGAGAAAATAAAGCACAGCTTGACAAAGACCTCCAAAATTTCGATTTTATTGATGGGTATTTAGTGAAACCCATTGAAATCGAGGAATTGCAAAGAACGATAGTTCATTATTTTTTTAAATGAGTATTTCTATTACTTTCTTCTTGCATTAGAATTCTAGAGAATTTATGCTTCATTTTTTTAAAAGCCGAATGTAGTTATTGCAAAAAATCAAATGAACTTACTTTAATGTGTTTTATATATATATAATATCTGTTTTTTTTGTTTTCTAATATTTGCCTGCGTTTATACATAATAAATTTAGGTCAATTGCTAAAGAGTACTTTAATAAATTACCAATAATCAACAGTCTTCCTGTTAGTTAGTTTTATAATGGTTTAATTTCTCCGAAAGGATATGTCGGTGTGTATTTCAAACATTACTACGCTATCACACAGTAACCCCAATTTATTATTACATCATTTGTCGACAGTTTGAATAATTTCATAATTATCTATAAATGTATTTAGACAAGCTCATTCTTTAGTTTCCTCTTACAAACGAGGACTCATTCTTTGTATTTTTCGTATTTTCTTCATTCAATCACAGGGTTCAGTGTCGTTGAAACGTATACAGCTGCACATGAGTTTCAACATCCAATCTTAATATTGGTTTGAGTGGCTTTAATGACATCCACCTTTATTGTTTTATGGATTATTGTTCGACTCCATCAGAGGAAAGTGCGCCTATTCTCAAATGATTCAATGATGAGAAAAATGTATTTTTAAGTATCTGGACTCTAATAAATATATTTAAGCGAGTGCATTAAGATCCTCAAAAATGGAAGAGAGAAAAATATTTTACAACGAGCTCATTGAAGCTGAAACGCGATTCTACGAGCTCGACCCAGTCTCAAGATTACGCGACCGACTGGAATTCGAAGCAAAATTCAAAGCCTTTGCATCGCAAAATCCAGGAGAGCCACTAGAAGATGCCACAACCTACGATCTATTCTCCATTTACGATGCTGTGACTCGCAGAGGGTAATAATGCTTCAGCCTCAACTCTCCACAACTTTTACATATGTCTAGCGGGTTTTCAAAGGTTCAAAGTGCGAAAAGATGGCAAGAAATTGCAACATCCCTAAAATATTTGAATTACTCTGATAAAGAGCTTGAGTGCATCTACTCTGCCTATCTAACCAAGTACGAAAAGATCTATTTTGATGGTAAGCTTCAATTTTCTTTCTCTGTGCTACTGGGCTGCTCTTTCGGTGCAATATTTGTGCAAATTACTCGACAAGTTCATTTCTAAGTTCTATTTCACCAGCAAACCGCGACCCTTACGATACGGATCCAAAGATAGACAAATACTTTATCCCTCATATCGAGATCTTCGGTTGCTAGCTAATTTCTGAGCAAATTTTCATAATTCTTCATAATTAGATGGAAAATCCTTCGGCAACGAGCTGTTACCTAAGGAAAGAAGCTTGATCAAATTTGCGAAGATTCCACATGCAGATGTTTATTTTTGCCTGAGGAATATCATTCTTTGCAGAAGGAGATATAATCTTGGAGGGTAAATTCTCTCATAGATGTGCTCGGCTTACTATGGTCTGATAAATTGATGCGCAGGTTGATGAATCAGATCCCAATTGACTACCAAGAATCATTTGTCAAAGTTTATAAATGGCTTGTTGCATTGGGAGTCGTCAATTCCTCTGAAATCGAAAGAAGTGATCTTGAAATTATGGGCGTCACTCGCTATGAACCTAGAAAGGTAATTTGGCGTTCTTTTATGGTGATTTCAATGCGGACACGCTCAGGTGGTGATTATCGGTGCGAATTTACGAGGGTTTATGTGTGCTAGGCTGCTCAAAGACCATGGTTTTATCGTCGATATTTTAGATAAAGGGAAACCTAAAGGAGTCGGGTAAATCAATATTTGCTGGGCATGACTCACTGAGGCAATGAACACATTAAGAAAAATGCTAAGATATGAAGAAGAAAGCTTTGAGTATGCTCCTTTCACCATGTCTCAGAACATAAGGGACCCGCTCTATCGATTCTTGCAAGAGGTCAGCTTTTGCATTATAATTGCATGTGCTAATATCTTATTTGAAGAATAAAATCAAGCACGCGAGTCTAAAACCCAACCGGATATTTGTCAATGAAATGGGTAAGTTTTTCATTAAGAGAGAGTATCGCTTATATTATTGCATTGTATATTAGGAATAACAGTGCATGGTTCCTCACTGGATAGACATTCTGATGTTTTCTATGATATTCTGCGCGAACTATCGACTCATAGAGGTAACTCAACCTTATCAATTAAATTGCTCATCGAGAAAAAGACCCTTCTGATAATTTCAGAATCGCCTTTGATGAAGAATTTCAAGCCCGTAATAAAAAATAAACTGCGGCCAATATGATCTAAAAATTCGATAGGAAGACGAGGAGACCAATCTCTCAAAGAGGACATTATATCTCATATGTTCGATAAATTAAAATTTGACTCGAAGCTGAACGTTGATAACTGCACTGTGAAGCAGTTCAACAACGTATTCTGTAAGCTACTAATGCTTTTTGTTGGGTTTACTTACTCCGAAACCGCTTCCCATAGTGAAGTTTAACAAGCAATTCCTCGACTCTGCCAGCAAGGATGAAAGGTCCTGTGTTTTGCTCGCGAGCATCCAATCCCTGAAAGAGGAGTTGATCAGCAGGAAAGTCAAGATAGCTTACGAACAATCAATCGATAATATTGAAGATCAGGGAGGGAAAATCATAATAAACGTTAAGAAAATGTCCATCCCAGCAGACTTTTTAATATTTTGCTCATCACCACATTTCGTGATTGAGCAAGCCCGCAAAGCCCGTGGGGAAGAGGTCCCTATGTCTAAAGACCCAATAAACCTATCAACATCGATAAGCGACTACTTCACTTCGTTTAAAGAGATTGAGCCCTTTGAATGCAGTCATGTGCTGCTCTCCTTCGAGAAAAAATTTTGGAGATCATCCAGCGACTCCGTGATGCTGCTGGGAGAAGAATACAAACCATTTTTCATGCTGATTGACCTCAGTGAATTCTCAGGTCTCCCCCAAAAGAACAAAATTCTCGTATATCTTAGGCCTGGCCACATCGATAACATCCACAGTGCTTTCGATACCAGTCTTAAGGCGAGTATTTTCAAGGTAATCTCCCAGTAACATCATTGATTTTAAATGGCTTTTTGTCTTTGTGGGGAGCAGATATTAGCCAAGGTGTTTCCAATCGAAGGCCAAGGTCCCGAGATCTGGAAGGATAACCTCATCGACCAATCGATCTTTGAAAATCAGTTCTTTAATCTTTCGTCTTGGTATAGTGGCGAGAACGACTCTAAAGTCCAGAATATTTTGAACCCATGCAGAAGGTATTGAATTTGTTGTCTTTTTCATGCAATTAATGCGCTAATTCTGCTAATAGAGTATACTTTAATATACCGATTGCTCAGGGAATCTTTTGCGATAAGATCCGTATTTCTTTAATGAATGCGTATAATATTTTAGGTGATGATATTTTTTCCCTTCTCCTTTGTTGACTTGCTTGTGTAGGCGATATTCTGACGGAAAATTTCAAAATGAGTGAGATGAAGCGCATCAAAGGCGAAAGTCTCTTTGAGGAAAGACCTGTTGGAGGGTTGCCTTTAAAAATGCTGAATGAGGCCATCCGAACACAAGACATCGAGAACCCCTTGCAACCCAAGCAGCAGGACAGCGCTGATGTCGGAATGAACTTCATGGGTAAGCTCATCACTCGTATTGTCAGCTGTGCTAACAATAATGATAGAGTTGGAAGACAAGCCTAAAGAGCTTGAAGCAAAGAAAGAACCAATGGAGAGCATCACTCTCGGCAGACATTACAACGATGAGCGTGATACATTTAATAAGATGGAAGAGGAGCATCCAAGGAAGCACAAGCAGGACCACAAGAAACGAGACCCTCACAAACCACAATATGAGCCTGAACTGCTCATGGGGCTCGTTCATCCTTTTGTACAGCAAACTAATAAGTTCATTGCATCAAAACTCGGTCGAGAATTATCCGAAAACTCGCTGTCAGAGAAATACCTCGATTTCCTTGAGCTCACGAAGCCTTTTAAGATAATCAAAACACTCTTCCTCTATAAAATCGGCAAGCCTTATCAGGTCGAAAAAGGCGCCGAGATACAATTTAATGACGGATTTACCTCCTGGAGAACCTACCGTAGCTTTCTCAACCAAGGCCTGATCGTGTATTTCTACCAAGCTGTACTTTACATTGAAGAACTGAAACAAACAGTCTATGTCATCATTCCCGAAGACAATGAGGAGATGATTTTATTTCATACGGACATTAAAAAGCTTTTTAATTTTGTCCTGAATTTGATTATGACGAAGCAAAAGGACATTATGCACTATGTAAAATACAAAAAGACGTCCAAAGCCAGCTCGTTTGTTACCATCTCCAATGAAGTGTTGAAAAAGGATATTTATACCTTGATGATGATAGAAAAAGACTCCGATATTCTGCTGCAAAAGCTGTATTCGCGATTTACCGAATCGAAGAAAATCAGCGAATTCGATAGAGTTTTTACTGAGAATGCCTTTGTAGACAACGCTATTGCCGCCGCTGACAAAATCGTGAAAAATGCGCTCAAGAATCTTAACATTAACAAGGATCTCTCGCTGGGAGATATTCTCTTTGGATTGCACCACCCAAAAGTTGCAGTAATGCTCAAGATAGTCAAGTAATTTTGATTAAATTGTCGAACCAAGACGAACATCAAAATTCTTTCATAGGAATAATAGAAGGTTTAGCCTTGATAACCTAAGCAGCGAAATGAAAGAGTATTTAAAAAATTTGGCTCATGGCTGCGAAGTCGACAGGATTTTCATCGGACAGTCTGAAGAGATGGACGATGAAGGAATCCTTCACTATCGAGTGAAAAGAATGTATTTTTGCTTTATCATTGAGTTAAATGTTATTAATATACTCACCCTACTCGTTAGGTTTCTGGACTGGAACGACCCTCATACAGAATCGTGGCTGACCTTTGATATCCTTTTCAAAAAGAAGACTGGTAGACGAGGAGGACAAATGCAAGATGAAGACCAATCCACGGATGTCTTATGGCCATTTACACAGAAAATGAACCCGTATTATCAAATAACGTACTTGGGGTTGGATCCCACAAGTCAAGAAAAGTCCAATAGTAGGAAAGATATTGTCACAGGGACTACATTGGCTGATTGCACAATGAATTTGGTGAAAAAGTTCATGAAAACGACGAATTATAGAAGAGTGTTTTTGGATTATGTCAATGTGTTATTGAAAACTGAGCTGAGAGAATATACCAAACAAGAAAAGGTTCTAAAATTGCTTTCGAAAGTGCATGGAAAGAAGCAGCAAGGGTCTCCTGGTCCGGATAAGGTGACACAGTTTGAAGAGTTTTTGAAAGAAAAGACTAGTGAGCATCAGAAAATACCGGTCCTATTGGACATCTACAAAAAAGAAGGAAATCTCCAGCTGTTGGAAAATCACAGAAATCCAATCGTGCTGCTCTCGTTTTCTAATAAACAAATCAATCAGGCTTAGGCGCTTCTCAAATTGCTTTTTGATGTGATTGAATTGACTTTGATTCGGAGGAGGTTGGATATTATTTTGAAATAAGACTGTAACGAATAAGTTGTGTGTTGAGTCGTACTATAGTCTTGAAATTCTTCATAGATAACTAGGATAAATAAATCGAGTGAATTTATCGAGTTTTTCTTTTACAACGAAATGGAGATATGCAATATCATGCTTTAGTGTTTGAATGAGAACATAGAGCTAATAGAATTACTTGAGCTGTAAAATTGATAATTAATGATATTTAAGCTCTGTAAAAATGTATCCACAACTTCAATATGTCTATATAAAACTTCAGCAACAGAAGATTTAGCAGAGCCTGTCGAGGCAATACTCAATGCAAGAATCAGCTCGTTAATGGCACTAATTTTCTGTAGGCTCTTTCTAAATTCCTATACAATATGCAAAACTAGCACAGAGTCTTATTTTAATAATTCAAAATATTGCCTTGATCCTTTAATTTTGTTGAATAAGTTAAACTGACCGGTACGTCAATGCATTTTACTGTGGTGCTATCTTTTTTGAAGAAATAAATATCCCTTGGATGTTCTTTCGATAAGGTGCTATCTAAAATATCAAATTGGAAGAATTTGGTCCACATTAAGGGCTCCCCGAACAAATCTCATATGCGATTGTTTTAATCCTCTTTGCAAAGTTTTGAATCCTTAGTATTTATGGTGATCTCTGGTCGTCCCTGCCTGATTTAGTGCAACAGTTTCCGTCTGGTAGTGCTGAGTTTCAGTAGATTTCTGGGTAATAATATCCTTTTTCAAAATGAATTATAATATCCTTTTGCGCGAAAGCACCTATATTAACTTTTTGTCGAAGTACGCTTATTTATACCTGATAAAAATCGGCTATAATAAAAATTTACACTAATCCATCCCGACAATGGCTCTTGCAATCTTTGCTACGATCGTCACGATCCTTTCAGCGGTTATTCCTTCAAGAATCATCTCAAAATTATTCAGGAGACGAACGCCTGCCACAGTTCAGCCCGAAACCACCCAAACAACAGAATCACAACCAGATCAAGCTGAAAAACAAGCGAGACCGAAAGGAATAGACACTAACTACGTCAAATTCATGCTCAGCAAGACTACAATCTTACGACTTCTTAAACTCAACAGAAGGAACTACATCAATCTTATACTTTTAAATGTGATGGGATTTTCTTCTACTTATGCATCCAGCGTCATCCCGCTCAAGTTCACTCGATGCTTAGACGCTCTTAAAGAAGAAGACGCAGAAGATAAGCTCTATGCACGAGCCATGGAATTTCTTCTAATGACAGCTTTTTCAGCATTTCTGATCTGTGCAAAGAGTCTTTTTCAAAATGTTGTCATCAAGGCTTCCGACAGAGCTGTTCAGTTGCATCTTTACGAGGATATCTTGGGTAAAGACCTTAGTTTCTTCGAGAATAAGTATGAGCAAACGACTCTCCTTACTGACGTAAATGCCAGTTTTGGTCATGTAGTTCAATATTCCAGTCTTCAGCCATACATTGACCTCGTCCAAAGTATTTTCCGCCTTTGCCTATCCGTCAGCATCCTCTGGAAGGCCTCACCTCAGCTTTCGCTGTGTGTTTTAGTTCTTGCTCCTTTTGTAACTTGGGTTAGTCAGAAACTCATCCAGTACTCAAATGAAATACAACGAGACTTGGTAAAGAACCAGGGATTCAACACAAATATCCTCAACCAAAGCATAAATAACATTAGACTGGTCAAATCATTTTCAACCGAAGAGCATTGTCTGAAAACCCTCGCAGATAGTTATGCCAAAAGAGCCAAATTGGAATTCAAGGTTACTCTAATCCAAAGCTTTTCAAATGGTTTTTCTACTATCGCAGGGAAAATCAGTGAAATACTAGTCGTGCTTGTCGGCGGGAAGATGGCGCTGCAAGGACAAATCACTGTTGGAGAGATTCCAATGTTCCTTACGTATGCGAAGAGCGTTTCTGGGTACCTCAACACTTTTAACACGTTCTTCGTGAACCTCTCTCAAGGCGGCTTTTATGTTCATAGAGCCTTTGAGTTCATAGATTACGTTCCTAAAGTGAATGCCAAAGGAGGAGAGAAACCAGAAACGTTGGAAGGTTGCATCGAGTTCAAGAATGTGAACTTTAGATATCCTGGTAGGGAGGATGCGCATGTGAGCAAAGATTTGAACTTTAAAATCTCTCCTGGAGAAGTTGTGGCGTTCGCTGGACCTTCTGGCAGTGGAAAATCAACTGTGGTCACGCTGCTAACTCGATTGTACGATCCTATCGAAGGGTCTATTTTCATCGATGGCAAAGACTTGAAAACAATTGATCTTCCCTGGTTCCATCGCCGTGTGGGAATTGTGTCGCAAGAACCAGCTCTGCTGCCGGGAACTATCGAAGAGAATATTGCCTATGGAATTGAGAATTACACCCAAGAGCAGATGGACACTGTATGTGAGTTAGCCAATGTAAAAGAGTTTGTGTCAAATCCGAAACTGTTCCCTAAAGGGATGAAAACGCAGGTAGGAGATCGAGGGTTGAAGCTTTCAGGAGGTCAGAAACAGAGGATCGCTATTGCGAGAGCTCTAATCAGGAATCCGAGCATATTAATCTTTGATGAGGCGACTTCCGCGCTGGATGCTGAAAGCGAACATCAGGTGCAAAAGGCGATAGATAGGCTAATCGGAGAAGGAAAATGTACAATGATCATCATAGCGCATAGATTGTCGACCATTATTAACTGTAACAGGATATATGCGATGAAGGCAGGAGAAATCAAGGAATTTGGATCTCATCAGGAGCTGATGAGTCAGGCTGGAGTTTACAGAGAACTGTTTGAGAGACAGGTGGCTGGATTTGAAGGCCAAATTACTTCAAAAGACGCGAAAGGTCAGAAAAGAGGAGAGGAGAACGACAAAGCAGGTATTCAGGGTAACAGGAATTTCGGCTCTCTTCGTGTAGGAAAAAGAGAAACGCGTGTCAAAGAATCTCCGAATTTGGATGACAATATAATTACGGATAATAGCAATTGGATGAATGATGATTGATTTAATCACTTGAATACAATACACATAATATGATAGTTTTGTGTTTATTTCATTAATGTCGGATCTTCAAATTTATCAAAAAGAAATCATATGTGCAATTCAACAAGTGGTAGCATGAGCAGGGTTTTCTGTGCTCGTTTGTCTTTAAGTGTCTAAGCGTTAAATTTCTCACAAAATTGTTCCACTTACAATCAATTCCTCCAAGTGCCGATTCTTCTCACTACATTTAATATCAGCTGTATATAAATAATTCTGAGTATACCTCCATACGAAAAGCTCACAGTCAGCCAAGTTTTGTCACTACAGGAAATATGCTTCAGACTTCTGTTAATCAATCACGAAATTATATATGATATCACATCAGAAATATTACTCACAAATCGATTCTTGATCAACCTAACATGAGCTATTAGAAAACCATTTAAGTTGCCTGATCCTGAATCAAACTCTCTTACATCTCACAACCTTTTCGAATCTAGATTATGTCAATTTAATCGACATTCTTTGAAAGCGGTGGATATAAATACCGATATATATGCCTCTTCTGCACATCATTCCGACTCCTCTAATGTTCAGCAAATCGTTTGTGGAAGCTGAATTATCGAGAGGCTTCTGAGATGTATCGAGAATCATGCAGATCGGAATTTTGATTTATCAGAACGCATCTGTTTCCTTACTTAAATTTTTAAAATTAGCATTAGCTCTACCAGTACTCTTAAGAGCGATTTATTTCGAAAAATCACAATTCTGATGGGTGTATTACTGCTAAAATTATTTGTACGCAAATAAATTTGAGAAAACTGATTATTTGTCGATGCCTTTTTAGATCGCTGCAACGGTTTTTTGATTAAGAATTAAAATAACTACGAACTCACACTAAATATCTCAAATCACTAAATCCACAACTCCTCCAACTCCTCGCTTCATCATGGAATTCTTCTCTTCAGAAAGATCAAACACAGAATCCTTAAAGCAAGACGCCAAACAGCAGAACGGCAGATGGACCAAAGAAGAGCACCAAAGATTCGTTGAAGCGATTAAAATATACGGTAAAAGCTGGAAGAAGGTAGAAGAGTTTGTGGGTACACGAAGCGGAGCGCAAATCCGCTCTCATGCCCAAAAATTCTTCCTGAGACTGGAGAAGGAGCTCAAAACGAAGCAGACTGAACAGAAAGGAAATAAAAATAAAACGTTACTACAATCTCTCAGAAAATTCTCTGAAGCATCGATTTCTACCCACCAAGATGGTATAGATTACTCCTAATGACGTCATTAACGCCTTTTGATAGAAAATAACTCTGATTATGAGAAACCTGAAGATCAACTTAGAGAGAATCTTTCTCTTCATGAGAGCGAATCGCTTGAAAATTCAAAATCCGAAGAGGACATCCTTCCAATTACTGCAGAGGGAAGTCTGAAGGATGCTAATGTGAAGAAAAACATAAAAAACACTCAAGAAAACAGAAGCAAGGCGGTTCTGGAAGAAAAGAAAACTGAGTGCGCTAAGCCACTAAACTCAGACTTGCTTTCGAAGCTCTCCCCAAGCGATGGAGCATCCAATGAATTAATTTCACTTGTTAAATCACTACTGCTGCTTAACGAGAGCAACTACTCTACTGAAACTACTACTTCAATTAAAACTCCAATACCTAAGAAAGCCTACCCACACCAATCGGTTTACTGCGATTTAATGTAAGAAAACAACCCCTTTGTTAAAATCTGACTTCTTTCTGGATTAGGAATTACTTCTCTAAATTCAACAAGACGGCTAAAAACTTAAAGCTTTCTGATTTTGTCGACTTCCCTGGCCACAAAACCCTGGATGATGCAGATTCATATGAATTCCCTCCAAGTGAGAAGAAACTAAAACAATTGTAAATAACGATGAGGACCTCTATAAGGCCAGTAGGAACAGGAGCAAGCAAATATTGTTCTCTTACCCCTTACTATCGTAATGGGTGGCCTATTATTTTCTTTTTCTTTACTAAATTTTGAAACTAATACTACTAGTCTTCACTCTATCTCAAAATTGGGTGTGTCAATATTATGAACCGCTGCCCTTCCTTTGTATAAAGTTACTGAATTTGTCGTTAGGATCTGATATGAATGAATATTCCATCACTATATATATAAAAATAATATGAAATTTGTGTATCAATTCTCCAACGTAATTTCTTTCTCGTGATCGTTGCTCTTTTTTTCTTTTACACTTCAAAAAAATTTTTTTTGAATCTTAGGAAAAAATCTTTTTAATGGTAATAGTGATATGATAGGATATTTGCAATATTGAGAGAATTATTTTCATAATTAAGGAATTTCTTAAAAGGCTTATCTAATATGAAGGTGATGAAAAGAACAAATAATGGATTCTATTTATAATAAATAATTGCAATTCTTGTTTGTGAAAATGAATACTTTTTATATGTGTCCAGAAAAATGCGTATGGCACTATTACCATTTACTTATTATTATATTATTAGTAAATTATTCTTTTCAACACATTCTCTTCTTTGATCGTTTTCCTTGGAAAACTACCTTTTTTCAGAGAACATCCATGTTTTTCCATATTATTTCACTTCCGCTTCTTCATTCCTTTGGTCAATGGAAATTTTGGTTAGCTTCTGCTTTCCTTTTGTTTGATCCAATTTTTCCATTTGCTTAGCTTGCAGAATATCTACTGATGTTCCACTCGTTTTCGCCAAAGGCGATCTCGACGGGGACTGTGTCTCCCTGATACGCAATTCAAGCCAGAAAAAGTTATCACCGACGATCCATTCCATGCCTTTCTTCGAATAAAACTCGTTTTCTTTTTCAAAGTACGCTTCGAGTCGCTTGATTGTGTCCTCTTCAAAGTTTGTAAACTTGGGTTTATATGACATGCTCAATATAATAAGAGCCAATGTCGTCATACCAGAAGTTATCATTAATGCGAGACTCACATATACCAACCATTCGCCGTAGCGGTTCCCGCCATAAGCTTTGATAGTGATCATGATCAGCGCTACGAACAGCACGAAAATAGAAAGAAGAAACACCCTCTTTGCCCGCACATTATAGGCTCTTTCCTCCTCTCGCTGCCTAATGCTCCATATTGTTTCGCAAATTTTGTGCGAGCCTTTCACAGTCGAATTGAATGTTTCTTTCGAAACATAAGGTTCAAGATACTCCTTTATATAGGCATCGAACCTGAAACCAAGGCCCTCATTGTTAGCTTTCACAATTATCCGAGAAGGTGTTGAGAGCGGGATTTTATCAAGAGATAACTGTATTTTTTCAGCGCGATTCAAGAAATTCTGGACTTCCAATTGTTTTTTCGACATGTTATTGAGGCTCATTTAAAACTCAAGAGATTTTTAATATAATTTGGAGCTGATTAAAAGATATATTAGATTTTGTGTTTGAAACAATCTAAGATTCGCATAATGCTTTTTACGGCAAGCCGGAGGAAAAATGCTCATTAGACTTCATTAAAACTCTCCTCTACTTTTGTGCAATAACTTTTTTCCCTTCAAAATATGGCTCTTAAGTGCCAAATTTGACATCACAAGAAAGCTTCTTGTCATATAGAATGTCTTTCGCATAGATGGACCTGAAAAACTGAGCTTTGAAGGCTGAAAATAATGTTAAATTGCGATATTTTGGGCTTTTGCTCTTTTTTTTGGCACATTGACCTGAAAGCTAAAAGGCATCTCTATTAAACAAACCTCAAGCATCAAGGTCCACGAATATGGATCTGCTATAGATAGGGACATAAATTAACCTTATCTTGCTAATTCCAATGAAGATGTCTTATGAAATAGACGACCTTTGCTGACTGACTGGGAGCGGGACAATTTATTGATTATTATTTGATCGAAGAACTTTTTGAGTAGTTTTTAAGTTGCTCATATTTCAAGTATTTTAGTAACTTTTGAAACTTACAAATTAAGAAAGAGTAATATGAAATATCAGTGATATTGAGTGGATGAGAAGTCACAATCGACATTTTTCATGAAACCAGTGAATAAAAAAGAAAACATAGCTTGGAAATGTGATTTCTGTCTGGTTTACTATAAATAACGACTTAGAATTCAATTGTTTTAGATCTGGTAAGTTTTGCTCTGGCAGTAGCTTCCATTTGTGAGTCTTTCGAAGCTGCCAGTATCTTTGAGAAGATGGCTTCCTTTCCGCCATCTGCCTGGGCTTTCTCAGCCGAGAAATCCAGTTTCTTGGGAAACAATTCCAGTTTGGATCCACTGTTTACGTTAGTATCATCGTTGTAGACATGGCCCTGTAAGAATATAAAAATGAGTACAATATAAATAGCAGTAGTTCTTACAAATTGCCTTTCCAATTTTAATTTGCATAAGACTTGTGTCTTAGATCGTTGGTGTCTTCTTTTCGGGCTAGCAACTTTATGTGGGCTGTGTCCTTCAGTAGCATCTATCCATTGGAGGCTGTCTCTTTTATGAGAACTATCTTTCTTATGGTGAATACTTCCTCTTCCATGATGATGAAGGAATACTCCTCTCCCATGAAGATGGCTAAATATATTATAGTGACCATGGTGATGATGGCTATGATGGTGACTATGATGGAGACCATGATGGTGACTGTGATGGAAACTATCTCTTCCATGATGGAAACTATCTCTTCCATGATGGAAACTATCTCTGTCATGATGAACGTTATCTTTTTTGTTACTTCCTTTTCCATTGCTTTCGCTGTCTTCATAGATAGGTTCCACAATACTGACTCTCTGATGAATGCTGTCTCTTTCCTGAATAGGCTCCATAATGCTAACTTTCTTGTGAATACTGTCTCTTTCATGAATGGGTTCTACTATAATCACTTTTTTGTGAGGGGTCTCTTCTTCACTAAGACTATGTCTGCTACTAGCACTTTCTTTTTTGGTATACATAGCCGATTTTCTCCCCGTACTCTCTTTGTGGTGTTCTGCCACCTCTGAAAGCGACCCAACAACCTCGGTTTTTGCCTCTTCTTGCGGTTCTTCTACTTCAATCCAGTCTCCGTCGTCCATATCAAAATGACCTTCAGCGAAAATCTCCTCCCTTATTTTCTTAATTTCCTTCTGGACTTCCTCTATAGTCGCTTTCGGCCCATTATACCAGGCACTTGCTTTAATATCTTCAAGGCTAGGTCTTTTTGTACTGTCTCTATGAATCATCGTGGTCATTAAGCTTCTAAATTCCTCGCTAAAGTAGTTTTTCCCGTCGATTTTAGGTTTATTTCTCTCATGTGCCTTCCAAAACAAATCGAGTTTCGAGTTGAATATCTTATAATACGGGTCGTTGGGCTCAGCTTTCTTGCAAGGCGGTGATCCGGCATATATCACAAATAGAATGACCGCGAGCGCATACAAATCAGCCTGAATGGGAGAATAAGGGACTTTCTCATGGAGTTCAGGACTCATATAGGACTCTGTTCCAAGATAGCAATTGCAATTTCTATCGTAAGTCGTCCCTGTAAAAGCTGTCGAGAACCCGAAATCAGCCAACTTTATATTGCAGTTCTCATCGAACAAGATATTCTCAGGCTTCAAGTCTCGATGCGCTATTTGCATAGAGTGGCAGTATTCAATAACTTCCACAAGTTTTTGAAATATCGTTCGAGACATGGGCTCATTGAACCGCGTCCCATGCGAAATCAAATCGAATAGATCACCGTTTGGCGCCCACTCGAGAACGAAAGCAGCGACTTTGTATGTTTCATCGTTTTTTTTTATATAGTCACCTTCAGCAATATATTCAATAAAAGTCAAGATATTTGGGTGGTTTAGAGTCCTTAGAGATTGCGCCTCTGCAGCCAGGTGCCTAGGGTTCATTTCAGGGTGGTCCATTCTGATGATTTTCACGGCAGCTCTCTGCCGTTTTTCAGGGTCATACCCAAATTTCACTCTAATTAAAAAAAATTCAACTTCATTGAGGCAAATGCTTCTTACTTTGAGTTGTATCCCACTCCGACGCGTTTGAGAAGGTGCCAGCGGCCGACCTTCGCGTATTTAGTGCTTGCAGAAAATTTTTGTTTCACATAAGGGTCCATAGTGACTTTCAAATTCAGCTATAATTTCAATGAATTTTTAAGTCAGTATCATAACGTGGTAATAGACCCGATTAATAACCCTCTAAGATCTTAAAAGAATTTACGAAGGTTTCGTGGCCGTAGAGAAAAGCTGTTTCAGAAGTAATTGGAGGTTGCTTACGCTAGATTATGGACATGGCTCCGAAAATGGGCCAAATAAACTCGTAATTACAAAAATTATACAACAGCTTATTTACATGACAAGTCCAACGATTTCAACGTTGGAAGACAAATATGATATCAGTAGTAATGAGTATTATTCAGCATACACACCTAACTATTGTTGAATGGATATTTACTAATAATGAAGGAAATTCCTCTTTTCTGAACCTTGATCGTTCTTGAGCTCGAACTTGGATGAGAATCTATTGCTCAGGTTCGCTTCCATCACGTTTTGAGCTCTCTCATCAAAACTTAGATCGCTATTATACGCAGCGCACCGATCATAAATCGGGTTCATGTCAAATTGCTCTTTAACTGACATTTTCCTCGATCTCTGACGTTTCAACGTCGGCAGACTCTCATCAGTAGGACTACCGAGAGAAGGACGATTTTTGCCATTCAAAAGATGCGGCCAAGCCTCAGGTTTACTTATCGTCTGTCGTTTGAAGGTATTAACTGATGTCTTTGAGAAAAACATGAGATATGCAGCGGGAGTCACAATTTGGTCGGGTCTAAGCGCAGAGACCTCGGCATCGTTATACGCGTACCATAGTTTATCATCGCGATTCTTTGCAAATGTGTAATAATGTCCTCCTCCTAGACTTCCTTCATGGTTTGAGACAGCATAGAGGTCGTACATTGGCTTATCGCGTTGAACTCCAGCCACAACCGACTGCAGATTTAGATCTTTGTAAGGAAAATCGACAAAAGTTCTGATTTTTCGTTGCCTTTCGCGAGTAAACTCGAATCGTTTTAAATGAATAATCAAAATGTTAGGAAGTTTCCAAATGTCAAGCTTTTTCGTGCTTTCCACAGCAGTTTTGCATCGAGGACAATGCCACTTCTCGTCTCCCTCGAGCCTCTCTTCCTTTGAATACTCCTCCAAGCAATCGTGTAAAGAGATGATATTTGAATGGCTATGAGTCTCTGGAATCGGAAGGCTCAAATACATAAACGGTTCGAATTTGTGAGAGGTTAACCCACATCTCAAGCATTTCAGCGTGCTTTTGGACTGTCCTTGGAAGAGGTCAACGATTATCGATTTGTTCCTCAGGAGGTAATTCCTCCAAGACTCAAACGCATGCTCCTCAAGCTTGTTGTCATAGTAATCCTTTCCCTCGATGTAAGGTTTCTTATGCACTCGGTTTAAGTCTTCGTGGATCATATCCAGCAGAAAAGCAAGGAATTCATGACAATCTTCCTGCGTTCCTTGCGCGAATTGAGAAGCAAAGTCTGAAATCACACGAAGAAGCTCTTTTGGGTTGATGGCATCGATGTCCTCGGTGCTCCAGTATTGCTTGCACAGATTCGCAAAGGCTGTCGTCACAGCGCCTTTTGAACCCAGCACACTTTTCACATTCAACTCTTTTTTGTGGAGATCATTCATGAAGTAGTCAACCAAAGGAGGCGTGTTCAGCAGGCATTGGAGAGCGCTGTTGAAAAAGCAGGTATTTCCTAAATTAGTTAGTCCTATGAGTCCACTAACTTCCTCTGCAGAGAGAACCGTCTGCTGTGAGTGGATTTTATTCGGGATTTGCGTGTAATCGTGGCTTAATTTGCGGGATTCCATGAGTTGTCTCTTTGTGGTGCTTACATCGAGAGCTTCGTCATGGGTGCTTGAGGCTCCGGTGGTTGTTTCGCTTTGCAATGTGTTCGAATTGTTTCGTTGTTCCGTCGAGTATTTGTGAGGTTTGGGTTCAATGGAGTAAGATCTCCTCTCAATACTCACTCGAGGCCTTGAGTTGGTCATGCAAGAGCCCATGTTGTGTCGATAACGATGTTTCAGTGAGAATGAAATATATCGAAAATCCTGTCGTTTATTATATTTAACGCGTTAAATTTGAGTTTTTAAGATTCAAATTTGTTCTTTTTTTGAGAAGTAGGTAGAGTTCTCAAATTTTGTTGATAGTGGGTTCTTAAAGAGTCCTTTAGTTAGGCAGAAGGAAAGGTAAAATCAACTTTATGTAGCCCATAGCCTCTTATTTTTCGTCTTTAAAAAGAGTTGAAGGCTACTAAAGAATAAGTCCTTTTCATTGAAAACTTTAAGTGACCAGTATTTTTAAAGAATATATTTTATATACGTTTGCCATATTTTTTGCATAAGTTCATGAATTGAGCTTTCAACATCCCTAAACCTACGAAGAAAACACATTGAAATACCTTTCGACTGCTCTCTGTGTAAGTTTTTCAACTCTGACGGAGAGTCTTCCATGGGAGATTGAAATTGGGAGCCGAACAATCGAGATTATTCTAGAGGTTTCCTACCTTATCAACAAAAAACATCACTTCACAGATCAGGTTACCTCATGGGATTAATTGGTGAACCTAACAGAGAAACAGAGTACTTTTACTGGTTTTAAGATTTCGCGCAATTTTCTCTTTACTGGTTTTGTTCAATTTCTCAAATAAACTATTATTTCAGTTATTTAATGGACTTTGAAAAGAGAGGGTCAAATGCGACCTTGCGTTCAATTTATTCTATTCAAGCCGGTGATCACTTGCGATTCCTGTTAAACATGGCCAACTTTTTGTTGTTTCGGCTTTTTTCGCTAGAAAGGCTACACTGTTAATTCCGTCTCTTGTTTTCAAGAAGATTTGAGGATATTTCGCCTCAATAAATATCTCCTCATCCACTTTTTTCGTTGCAAGCTTTAATTAATTCAAACCTATTAAAAAATAAGTTTCACTGTTTTCGCTGTTTTCGTTGTTTACGCATTGACTAATCCACTAATTGATATCATTGTTTGTTTGGATAATCCTAAACTCACAAAAGCTGAACTTTGAGAATCTATTTGTGCATCAAATTTAACAGTAATAAAAGTTTTCATCATTCTCATTGTCTTTGTCACATCATTTTCTTTATTGTTACTTGTTTCCTTGGCCAACTTTCTTTGCGATGTAGTCAAGCACATCTATGCTACTTATCTTCCCCGCTTTCAAATCTTCGACCATATACTGAGGGATCTCGACGTTGGATCCAATATTCTTCACTGCTTCTTGAAGCTTATCATTTACCGCTTCTTGAGAGTTATCGTTCGCCACTTCTTGAACCTTATTCTTCGCCACCTCAAAATCCTCGTGATAATTATCAGACTTTTTCACTACCCAATCCGGCAAAGAGATTCCGGTCTGCTCCTCAATCGTCTTCATCAGCGGTGGAATCGATTTTGCGAGGTTATGAATACCGTCGAAACTACCATTACCATTACCACTACCATTGCTAGTATTCCAAATAGTCACCTTTGGATTCAACCCTTTAATGGCATTTGCAGCTTCTTGCGCCAGCTTTGGATACAATTCCTTTTCGATCATGAAATAGTTCAACATGGCACGAGTATCACCCTGAAAAGACTCGAGGACTTTGTGCAAACCTTGCGCTTGCGCCTCATACATAGCTTTTGTACCTTCGGCTTCCTTAGTCTTCATAATCAACACTGCATCAGCGTTTCGAGTTTCAGAGTACAGTTTTGCATCAGCCAATCGCTTCATGGCGTCAGACTCACCAGCAGCATCCACGGCTTTAATTTCCGCTTGTACTCGAGATTTCGAGAGGTCTTGCGCTCTGATTCTTTCAGTTTCTCTCTCTAATTTCTTGAGCTCGACCTCCTTTTGGAGTTCTTCTCTGCGTTTTTGAGCGTTCAGCTCTGATTCGGCTTGAGCAACGAGTACTTTCTGTTGATATTCTGCTTTCTTTTGCGCGAGATCAGCTTTGGATAATTCCATTTCTCTGTCTCTGGCGTTTTCGAAGATTTTAGTCTCGGCTTCAATCTGCATCACTTGACGTCTCGTGTCTCCCTCTCGCTCTTTCTGGCCGATATCTCCTTTCTTTTTCGCCTCTGAAATGTCAATCTTTGCTTGATTTTCCGCATCCGCAGCGATTTTCTGCGCCAGCGCTTTGAAATAGCGACTGTCTGGGCCATCCTGCAATTCTTTGATATTCGCATTGAAGATTGTAAGTCCCAACTTCGAGAGTTCTTCTTGGACGTTATGAACGATTTTTTCTTTGAATTCGGCACGTCCGTTGAAAATGCTCTCGATTGACATGTTTGCCGCGAGCATTCTGGTCTCACCCTCAATCATACCTCTCACGATGTTCATGACGGTCTCATCAGACTCATAGAGGAGGAATTTCGCATACGCTTTCAAATGATCCATGTCATCTTTTGGTCCAACAGTGAAAACCGCTGGGAGATAGAACTCCATTTTTTCGTTGGACATCGAATGGATGTTGAAGCTGTAACTCTTGGGCGCGAGACTGAGATGAGTGAGAGTTTGGAAAGGAAGATGAAACGCTTTTTTGTCGATGGCGATGTCGTTGATGAGAATACCTGTTCTCACAAGATATTCATTGGATTGAGCGGTTTTATACCTAGTGGCCAAGAAACCCACAGTACCTACCACAGCCAAGGTTCCAAAGCCTGCTAATGAGCCCAAAACGGAAGTTTTGTTGGAATCTGCATCTGAAGATGGATTAGAGCCGGACCGGCCTGAAGTATTTGGATTCGAACGAAGGTCTAGGTTAGACAGGGAACCTAGCTGACCGCTGGTAGTGTGATCTTTGCCAGAATGGGACATCTCACAGGCAGTTTTTCCTCTTATTTAATTAATTTATTTTAGATGATTCACAGCCGCATTAAATAAAACCAGGATATATCCCGAAAGCAATTCTGACAAATGAATTACGATATGAAAAGAGCATTTTTCATGTTTTTCCGCTAAACATGTGAGGAATCTGAACTATAGGTGCTGATGTAGGTGTGTCAGGCTCTTTCTTAGGGTTTGCCGGGTAGGACTAAATTGCATTCTTGAGCTCATCAAGCGAATATCGAATACTTTTGACTTAAAATCAGTATTGAATGAGCCTCTCGTGTGTAATGATCAGCAATATTTCACAAAAGGACAACAGAAGAAGCGGTCCCACCTCTAGCGTTGCATACATAGCATATCGTATTGTTTGATTACGATATTAAATTTTCTTTAAAATTTAGTTGTGGCTATGAAATGCGAGCTTTGGAAGTCAGCAGCAGAAGAAAGGCTATTTTGGTGAAGACCCCAGAATAGGCCTCGAATTTCGTGAAAAATCAAAATCTTCATGGCAAAAAGTATCACTAAAGGAATAAGAATCCTCATTTCAGAACATAGGTGGTATTTTTCACAACTCTAACAATAACATGGAATGGAAAAAAAAAGAAGCAAAACTGAATATATGAAACTATAGATTATGGATGACGAGAAATTGCTTGGAATTTATCTGAGAATCATTAGAGTTCTCAAAGATCATGAATGAATGTGAAAGAAATGGAGTTCCTCAGCAGAATTATGAAATAATGAGAGTCTGATTCTGGATTTGCTTGCCTTTTTGGGATTTGATCATTGCAGCTGGAATTAATCCAAAATACCCATTTCAAGGAAATTGTCACTAATATAATAAATCTAAACGCATTGAGCGTTCTCATTTCATTAAGCAAGAAATTCAGTATCATATCAAGCGTTAGAGCAAAATGAGGCACTTATATATGACTTAGAAAAATTTTCTTAGAACTCTTGGCTTCAAATCTCCTTTAATAAATTTAGAATTATACCTACTTCTGTACCCCATTTATTAAGACAACTTTGAAAACAGCTACGCTGTTCCAATAGTTTCCCAACCAATCTCAGCTTCTCTCTTACTTTCGTGGAAAGAAGACATTACTCTGGTTTTAAATTTGGACTTAGAATTTGAATAAATAGTAGGCACTATATTGAACTTTTTTCATCTCAACACTACCACCTTGAATCAGCATTATACATGCTTTCTATAACCTAAAAAGTCAAATGAAATGAAAAGTACGTTCGATAGCACACTCATTTAATTTGATAGATAGCAATAATATTTTCAACATGGTAGCGGGGATGTTCTTGCCTTTGATTAAAGCCTATGTTTGTTCTTTTTTAGGTTTTTGATTCCAGTGGAGCCTTTTGAAAGAAAAACCAGCTGTTCACCTCTGTATTTGCTTCAATCACGTTTTACACTTTGGGCTAACGTGCCGAATAAAATTATATTTACCTTTCTTGATTCAAGACTCAATGCAAACTCAAAATCCTGCAAACCATACCAACATTGAAACAGGAATTGCTCTGCCATTCCAACGAGAACTAGAAATTCATGAGATTTATCGTTCCGCAACAATCTCAAATAGAACTAGCAACAAGGAATGTAGCAATGCGATAAAAAACTGCATTGACATTGCAACTCTGCACAAATTTGAGAATACTTTTCACATGAAGGCTCAACTACGCGGAGGATCACCTCAAGAAAGCGAAGTTTCAAATTCTCATTACTCAAGTTTACTTGTCAAACTTAAGCAATATCAAGAAAAGATATTGAAAGATACAACGCTTGAGAGAGAATTTAAGCTATTTGTCGAAGTTCGAGGTAGTCTAGAAGCTGATCAGTTTTCTCAGAGCAATATTGAAAATGAAACTTTTGAATTGGCATTCGATATAAGAAAAAATTTTCTAAATGCTGAAACGACGCTTAGTCCTAAGGTCTTACTCCTCACAGGGCGAGCAGGAATAGGGAAATCGCTCTTTTGCAAACATTTCCAAAGAGAGCTTCTCTCAAGTTGGAATCAGAACTCAGAGGATGACAGCGGAAACTGGTTTTCAATTTATATGGACTTCTCAAATCTAACAAATCCTAAATCAGATGCCATTTCTGAAACCCTTCGAAAAGAGCTATCTCTCATTGAAGAAGAGATCCTGTTATTGCGAATAGCAGATCCAAACAATCTGCAATTTCCTTCGATATTATTCATCTTTGATGGGTATGAAGAAATTGAAGAAGTTTCTGTACTCAATTCGCTAGACAGTTATGAGAGCTTTTTGGCGAAAAATTTCTATGTGGCGAATAAAATCGAAGGAACGTTCTGGAGGAATGCGAAGTTTATTATTACTTGCAGAGAAGAGTTCATTTGTGGAATCAAACGCAAGGATCTATTATTTGCGCCGATCAATCAGGAACTTTCGCCTGTTCCAGGATCATTCTTGCAACGAAAGATAGACCTCTTTTCTGATGAACAGATCAATTGCTACTTAACAAAATACTATTTTAATAAAGTTTTTTCAAGGTTGCTGGCTTCTGATTCGGAGCAGACAAGCCAATCATCATCATCTCGAGATCAAGTTAAAGACTTTGAGAAGTTTGTCGATAATTATGAGCTGAGGGAGACGGCAAGGACACCTTTCTTCCTATGGATACTCTGCCAAGTATTACCTGACATAGCTGCCAAGGACACTGGACAAAAGAATGAATTAAATCCTACACAGAAAAAGATACTAACTAAACGTTTTCTGTTAGAGTCCTTCGTAAACCAAGCTATTCAAAGTCAAGGAGACGAAAAAGAAAAATTACTTGTGAAAAAAGTGAGTCAACAAATCCAGGCTATTGCTCTAGAATTAAGCGGCTATTTTATAGATAAGTCAGCGACCCACCCTAACAAGAATGAGGATCTTCCAATCTCGAAACTGTACCCTCTTATTACCTGGGACGATAAGCAGTCTCGAATCAAATTTGATTGTCCATTGCTGCTGGAGTATTTTGTCGCAAAAAGCATTGAAGAAGAGATTAATGAACAGATTTCTTCTTCTCAAGGCGAACAGTTGAAAGCCTCAAAAGAATTACTTCTCAACAAAAGACTTCTCACAGGCTTCTCTTCAGATGCAATCATAGTGCATTTTCTTTTAGATGCACTGAAAGAGAAAAGACTAACTATCGATCAACTCATGAATCTAATACGTCTTACTCGTGACCAAGAAAATACTGGTGATAAAATTCAAGAATTCGGTCACTCTTGTTCCCACTCGCCATTCGCTATTGCAGCTGCAAACGCAATTACCCTTCTCAATGCTGCAGAATATGATTTTAGTGGCCAAGACCTGAGCAATATCTGTATTCCAGGTGCCAATTTAAGTAATGGCGTTTTTGAAAGCACCATTTTCAGAGGCGCAAATTTACAAGGGGTCAACTTCACAGGCGCTTACCTAAAAGATGCGAACTTTGCCCAAGCAAATCTGAAAAATATCGAATTGAATGTAATTCCAAGTCTCAAATTTCAAAGCAAAGAGATGATTCGTTTTGTCTACTCAAGAAAAGCAAAATATTTGGCAGTTAGTGTGGACGATCAGACGTTGATATACGAAAATGTGAGTTTGCAAAAGACTCATTTCAAAGAGATAAGAAAACTGCAAGGATATTTTCCCCAAGATATAGACAACCCTTTTAGTCAAGATGAAAGTCAAATTATCACTGTGGTGGAGAAAGTTATATTGGTTGTCTGGGATATAGCTTCTGGGGAAGCTATCCACCAGCTGATCCCGAAAAGACCAATTCACTTCCTTCTACACTTTAACTCGGCCCATAAGGAGTTAATGTTCTTTTTTAGCAATAAAATTGAAAGCGTGAATCTTGTTACAGAGAAAACAGTTGATTATCCACTGATAGGCCGACATAGTATTACGCGTGGCCACATCAGTTCTGCGTCTGGAGGTGGCAAACTATTGCTTCTTGGGCCACATGGAACGAGAGCGGCTCTTTACAATTTGACAAACGGTAAGTCTGTCCTAAGACAAAGACCTTTGCAAAGTTGGGGTCTTTTCAAGTACAGTAAGTTAAGCTCAGACGGAAAGAAGATTATTTCCGGGCTGGAAGGCCGCTATACTCTTATTTCAGACAGTGTAAGAGGCCATGTGTTTAAATCTCTGGTAAATAAAATAATCTCAGATCAGATTTGCATCGGCTCGCTTCATTTTGACGAGAGATTGGTTTATTGGAAGGCCCGTAATGACCTCATGATACAAGATATTGCTGGCGCAAATGTTATTGGATCAGTTTCAATTACCCAGAGCTCTTCTTTTGACCCATTCAGCCTACAAATGGCCACATTGGAGATCAATAATGCATCGCCCTTTAAAGGCTACCTGAAATTCGACAGGCCATTTGACTGTACAGTCTTACCTTTTCAAGGCTCAAATTTCAAAGGATTGAACTTACTTGGTGCGATTGTCAATGGTAGCATTGGATTATCTCAAGAAAATATCGCTATTTTCCAAGAAAGAGGAAATTATGGAAAGTTTCCTCAAGATATGATGAGGAAATTGTTCCCTGACAATCCAGAAGATGCGAAAAACGTGAGAGAGATAGTACTCAGTGATGCGAAGTTAGATGCGATACACGTCCAAATGATAGGATGTGATTGCCTTTGGGTGAATCTACAAAGACTTGACCTTTCAATGAATAAGATCGGTACCGAAGCCATCGAAGCGCTTGGAAACAATAAGTCATGGCCGAATTTACAAGAATTGTCATTAACGTATACTCACCTCGAAGACAAAGCTGTAATAGCAATCGCAGAAAACCTCATTTGGAAGAATCTCAGAAAGCTTCGACTTGCATTCAATTTCATTAGTAATATTGGAGCTATCCCAATTGGAAAGAACAACTTTTGGGAACAATTAGAAGTCCTTGATTTGCAAGGGAATAAGATAGGCAATGAAGGCGCTATCGCTATAGGAGAAAATAACCACTGGAAGAATTTGACACAACTCGATCTTAGTGGAAACCGAATCAATGATACAAATATTGTGAAATTGCTCTGTAGCAACGGTTATTGGAGGGGCCTCAAATTGCTCTCACTCGAGAATAATCCAGCTGTCCTCAGTATAGCAGAGGTCAGAAATAACATTGAAAACATCAGCTCCGAACATTTAGAAGAATTGCGCTTACCTAAGGCAAAATTCGATCGACAGCTTCTCCAATATCTCAAATATTCTGACCCCAAGGATATCATTGAATTTCCGCGCAATTTGGCCAAATCAATCCCATCGGGTGCACTGAATGCGGCAGTCATAGTGACCAATACGACTTGGTCTAACCTAAAGAAACTGCTGTTAGCGAGCTGTAATATAAGCGATCAAGACGGCGTGAAAATCGGGCAAAATAATACCTGGAGCAATTTAGAAGAGTTAGATCTCTCGTACAACCAGTTAAGAAAGAAGAGCGGCGTCGCGATTGGCAGCAATACACGTTGGGGCAAACTTACGAGCTTGAACTTGGCCGGAAATAAGATAGGTGTTGAGGGTTCTGAAGCAATCAGGAAAAATACAACGTGGACTAAACTACAAACTCTTAGTTTGGGAGATAACGCATTCGGCGAGAAGATAGGGTTCGATTTGCGTTTTAATCCAACCTGGCCCAATCTCCAAACTCTTAATTTAGAACGCAACGCGATGGGAGCTGGAGGAATTACTGAGTTAAGCAAGAGTACAACTTGGACCAACTTACAAACCCTCAATTTAACTCAAAACAAACTTGATGATAAAGGAGTCGCAGCCTTGGTGAAAAACACAACTTGGACCGACCTGCAAACACTTCATTTACAAGAGAACAAGATCGAGGCTGAAGGCGCCAGAGAGCTCAGTCAGAATGGCAATTGGAGCAATTTGCAATTACTTGGATTACAGCAGAACAACCTTGGTGCCGAAGGAGCTGCTGAGTTGGCGAAGAATGAATCCTGGAAGAACCTACAATTGCTCTATTTACATTACAACAGCATTGGGGACAAAGGAGCGGCAGGATTGAGTAGAAACGTCTCATGGACTATGTTGCAAACGCTCCTTCTCAATAGCAATGAAATTGGTCCTGAAGGAGCCGCAGAATTGGGTAAAAGCACATCTTGGGTCAGCCTGCAAACGCTTGATTTAAGTAATAATGCAATCGGTTGCAAAGGGGCGATTGGATTGAGCGCGAATAAAAGCTGGGTCAGTCTACAGCACTTAAATTTAAGCAGCACCTCTATTGGTGCTGAAGGAGCTGCAGGTCTAAGTAAGAATGTCTCATGGGTAAATCTGCGATTGCTGGAGCTAGAGAAGAACAAAATTGGTCCTGAAGGAGCCGTTGCGCTAGGCAAAAATACTAGCTGGGTCAATCTAGAGACGCTTGATTTAAGAAATTGCGCGATTGGTCCCAAAGGAGGAGGATTGGGTAGCAATCTCACATGGACCAATCTGAAAACGCTGGATTTGGCTTATAACTTCATTAAGACAGAAGGAGCAGTCGAGCTATGCAAGAATACGAGCTGGAAAAACCTTGAACGCTTAGATTTAGACACTAATTCAATCGGGGATGCAGGAGTAACAGAGCTAAGTAAGAATGCGACATGGCAAAAGCTTCAATTCCTCGATTTGAGTGAAAACTCTATTGGTATCAAAGGAGCAGCAGAATTGAGTCGGAATGCACCATGGGCGGATCTGCGAACGCTGAAATTAAATCACAACAGAATTGAAGTTCAAGGCATTGCAGAATTCTGCACGAATGAAACTTGGATCAATTTGCAAGAGCTAGCTCTCTCTCGAACCGCAGAGGTGACTCAAGTATTGAAGCCAAGTCCACACTGGCCGAAGGAAATACGCATAACTTATTCGGGATTTCTTTAGTTCAGTTCCTTTCATAATTCTTATCAATATTTGACTCTATCGCACATAGGTAATACCCACTAGATGCTAGATCAAATGTTAAATTGTTTTTTAATCTGATCCCAACGATTCTTTACTGTTCACTGAGTTGACATTTTACCATGATGAGAATAATTCACATTTCCGATCACGGGTGTTTAAATCCAGATCTTCTTGCGTGCAATTATCACATATTAATAAATAATTCTTAAAAGTAGGGCGGCAATAGCCTGCAAAAACTTCATCGGTTAAGAAAATGAATTATCACCATATCTCAGTACGTATCGTTTTCAAGTACATATATCATTTTTTGCCAAATGATAGATTCGGGTAAACTAAGTCTCGATGAATTTCGAATCGGAAACTGAAACAACAATCGGGTTGCATTGCATCTTGCTATGATTTGAAACATTTCTTGAAATTTAAATTAAGATATAGAATAGATGAGCCATGAGTTTTAATTTAACTTCTCTCAATTTTTGTGGTTAAATCCACACTGCCATTTGAGTTGGGTTGCATACTAAGAGGAATCAAGATTTCCTAGGGAGATGGGATCTAAATATAGGTATCAGTAGTTTTTTATGAGCCGTACTATTCATGCTGTAGCGTTTGCGAAGAGGCAATTTTGGCTCATTCACCACATGCTACTCAATGTGCAAATTTAATTTCATGGCAATTATATAGCTGAGCTGGGGTTTTGGGATCAGAAAGGAAGCTATGGGAGCTTCTCACCGCGTCTTTAACTCGTCGGAGTCTCTCTAAAAATTAGTTGAAGTTCAATGAAAAAAGAAAGTTGGCATGACTACCGGTACTTTGTCTCTGAAATTTTGAATTATGCTTATGCACAAAGACAGAATTGCCTTAGAACAATCTCTCCAATACGTCTCCACGATCTTTTTATGAGGGAAAAAAATGATTATTAATTAATATAAACAAAACAGCAGAGCAAACGTGTTAGAAAGCATAGCAGAAGGTGTTACTTTGTCTGTTCTCAATAATCAAATTTCCTCTTCCCCTTTTAACTAAATTTCTTGCTTTTTTTTTAATTATTTACTAATGCGGTCAGCATATACGAACTGAATACTGTCTAACACGCAACTCAATTTAACCTATGAATGCATCACACGCTTATTCGTTACTATAAAACTAACACAGAGAAAAATTTGTTGTTAAGACGAAGCAACTGAATTAATTTTTTCGTTAATAACCTGATCCAAAAGGAACAAAAAAGATTAATGTTGCTATTCAAAATCTGATTATACAAAACGAGATACCAACAAATCTTCATTTTTCATAGAATTCCATTATTACAGTTCTTTGAATTAATTCTGTACTAAAAAATTTATCCATAATGCAATTTATCAACCCTTTGAAGCAATGTTTAGCCAAATCCCAATCTATGTGAAATTTGTTTGGGAGTACGTTTTGAGAGCGCATCCTTTGCAGCAGGAAGTTTCAGATAGTATTAGCCTTCTTGGACTTGAGAGATTAAATCATTTGAGTCCATTTAAATCGAGTAGATCGAGTTCGTGAATAAAAATTATTAAAGAAATGATCCTGAGAGCGAAGAAAATTATAAAATCCAGGCAGTGTGAATTATTCCAGATTAATTATCAGGTTCCTTATTCTAAATCTTTCGAGAATTTATTAAATCTTCTATATTCTAATTAAATTCTCAGCTTTTTAATCAAGATCGATTTTGATAATCAAATAAAATTTATTTAGCGTCTCTGCTCTGCTCTCAAAAATTTTGAAAAGTCATGCTGCACAATCTGGATAAGCAAGAGGACATAGTCACTGAAGAATCGAAACAAATTAAAGAGCCTGGAACACAAGTTTCATCTCAACCAAAGATTGAAGAGGAGAAACAAGCCCCAGGCGAAAGAGAGCAAGCCACATCTCCTCAAAGGAATATTATTACTACTGGTAACTCGTTTTCAAGGCTAAGCAAACTCATTTACCAAAATTATCTAACCTGCGGTAGAAGAGACAGCCACGGACTTTCCAACTTTACTTGCTTGGTGTTCGAAAAAAAACTAACAAGATCGACATTGCTGACTTCAACTCGAAGGAAAGTTATGCAAGTTTTGACGGTGTCAACATTAGTGACACAAGTAAAACATAGTTCTTCAATTATTTTGAGGCTGATATGCTGTAATATTTTTAGACGAGAGTGGGACACGTGTGAAGGAGATACCAAACACGAAATTACTTGTTTCTCTGCATTATAACTATGAGAAGTCAGCCAATATGGCGATATTTGATATATCCAAAAAAGATTATATCAAGGAAATTTATTCTCTTGGCGAAGTCACAGGAGGGGGTATAATTATTTTTTACCTTTGTGCTTAAAGAATTATATTTTCTCTCTAGGGACTGAATTTGGAGATATAACATATAACTCACGTAGAAGCATCCTCGCTGCAGTCCCTTTTACCTATGAAATTTCGTATCACCTATTTAATGTTGATTCTCATGCCTCCAAGACCAAAGATATTGTCAAGCTTATCCGCAAGTCGAAATGGCACTCCCAGCACAGTAAACATCAATCATAATTGAAACATCGAATTTAAGATGCTCTTTAGAGGACATGATCACCGGGCTTGATTTCAATCCTACCGGAGAATATGTAGCAACCATCGACAGGAAAGGTGTGTGCCTAATATCAGATGTGAACAGGAACGACTACAGTTTCCATCTGCAATTACCCTTACCAAAGTTCGGAGGTAGTTTCGAACGCTAAAATAATTACTCTCTGCTACACTAAAATAAATCATTAAACTCTTGGCGATATCAATTTCACTCACATCATTAAACTAATATTTATTAGATCTATGGACTCGTTGCAGATGGAGTACAAATGCGGACGAATCATCGATATTCGTGAAGTATCATCTCAGACAGCTCAATATATTAGATGCTGAGAAGAAAACTCTCACTTTAAAGAGTTCGGTAGACCTTGATAGAAGTAATTGCAGCTATAATTTTTTTTTCCCTTCTGTAAATTCAAATTTTTCACATCATGCATGATTGCTTTCCAATAAATTCAGGAAAGAAGGACTATGTTTCTTTTTTCTTAAAGTAAATTGGGAGATTAATTTTGTGACTTCCTTCGCTTCGATTTACTTTTCGTCATTTCATTATTTAAACATGATAATATTTAATCTGCTAAGATTATACATGCTGGATTGATGTATGCCAAAACGATGGGAATCTACTAGCTGCTGGTGGCGGGGATAAGAATATCAAGATATTTGATAAGCGAGAATCGAAGATTATCAAAACCTTTGATGGCCTTCACACGCGTAATAATTTGGGTTTGTTTAAAAACGGATTTAAAGTTTAAATATTTATTTTAGGCTTGATTAGATGTGTGCGATGGAGTCCAAGCGGCGATAAGCTTGCAAGTACTTCGCATGATAAAACAGTGAAACTGTTGGACTTCAAAACAGGAAAAGTGCTTTATACTAGAAACACTTCAGATGGGAGTAAATTATCTATTTCAGAATGCATGATCGTCATTCAAAAATCATATAGACGACACTTGTTCAGTATGCTTCATCTAGATAAACATGAAACGAAAGGACCCAGAGAACAAGAATTACTCTCAAAAATATCGGCCAAGCAGCACAATTCAGATAATGACTCCGTGAACTAGGTTAAGTTATCTTGACCTTAGTACTTCTCATCATCCTTAAGTCTGAATATTTTTGTTCTCATTCGTGTTTTTCATAAGTAAGAAATCTCACTTCGTTAAGAGTTATCGAACTATAAACAAATAGACAACAAAGTTGAATCATTAGTATAGGGCAATGTAACACAAATTACATCTCCAAATCATGATGAGTTCTGGATTGGCAAAACGAGACTTGATTCATTCAAGCATTTGATATATTGTTAGATTGTCAATTGATCAGAGTTAGTAGTAATAACAACAATAATTATTCTATACAGCTTCGAAGCTGAGACTTGGATTCCATTATTAACACAATGCTGTTTTGACTTCTCACATGGGTAGTGGCATATTGTCATAGTTTCCAAATACCCACTGAAAAGAGATCACTTTTAACCCATTAACCCATTAATGCAAAAAGTGGAGAGTGAGATATGACTTAAAACTCACTCAGAGAAATTCATTTCTAATTTAGAATACTATGTAGTTACTGGTCGCTTATAATTGGAAAACTAGATTCGTATCATTGCACTGAAGCAAACTTAAGAAAATTCCATTTTATGTTTTTTGCATGAATGCTCAGTTTTCCTTAAACATTTGTTTGTTTTTCAGACTGGAAGAATGTTTGATGATATTCTGAAAAATAAAGAAGAATAGTGACAATCACTGTGATAACTAGTTCTTAACACTCCTATTATTTATTGTGCCCCGTTATTATTCTCCCAAATTGTTTCTTGTAGTTGCTATCTCCTCGGGTGATTGTTGACTTTGATACTTTCTCAAATGAAACAGACTGAATTAGCATATTCTAAAATCGAGATAGCCTTTATTAATGAAACAGTGTAAATTTACTCCCATCTGAGGTGTTTCCAGTGTAAAGCTTTTTATCAGCCCTGAGGTCCAATTGCTACTGTCGTATCTCCTGAAACATGTCTGGTATTACATTGACTATTTTATGCTTGCCATAGCACTCTGTGATCTGTCCAATAAGCTTCAGGGTTTGTATACAACGTCATTTCGACTACGAATGAAAAGAAGGATTTATAAAGTCAGACAAAGTCCACTCGTCTTCTAGCAAATACCAACAATGAAAAATCACAAATCAGAATTGGGAAAATTATTCTCAATTCAAGTAACCACCGCTGTTTATTGTGGACCCTGATGTGCGACTGCATTTCTTTATGAATTTTTGACTATACAGACTATTGCACTGTAATTTATTTCATGATAATTGTAGTTTTTATGATTAATAGCTTGTATAATATAGAATATTTTTTTTTATTTTCATTATCGATGAGGCATTTCCTCTTTTGTGAGAACCAACAATGGTATCTTAGTTTGGAAGTGTTAACAAGGCAACCCAGCCAGCTCTCCCTGTAATTCAGGCCTTCGATTTTATATTATTCTGGAACACAGGCAGGTTGACTGAAGACTGAAAGTTTCAAGGATTTTATCAATGAAATCAAGAAAGACTTCTTCGACTGGGTTGCAAATAACACACTGAAGAAAGTTGTGAACTTATTTTTTTTCTCATGTACTCAATTTGCATGGATAATTTAATTCATTCGCAAATTTTAAGCGGAAGATTCGTTTTTTACGCTTGTATGAATCGCTGGGTTTATGTTCGAAGAAGGCGTGTGAAGTTATTACCCCAAGATATAATACTTGTTAAGAACTTCATTATGATCACAAAATCTGCAAACCTTTCTACTCGACTCTCAGAACAGATTTTTAACATCTTTCCTCCATAATATTAATGAGTTAAACTTCTAATGAATGCAGCCATGTAATATCAATACAAGTAACTACCCAAAAAAAATGAGAAAGTTGAATGTGAAAATTTAAAGTATGACGAAGGCTTCAGTCTTCATGTATAAAAAAGAATAGGAGTGATTTTATTAAGGAACTTAGCTTCTATGCATACTAAATTAAACAAAGGTTGTGTTATACGACGAAGATAGTGAATGCAAATTTCAATCAGGACATAATTTCTCCCCACCCAGAGTATAAACTTTCTATCTAATAAAGAGGCTGGAGTTCGCTTTTTCATGAGACTTGAACTCGTATTTTGGAAAATAGTATATAATGGAACGAATTAACCTTCAAAAGATCAAAACAGTCAGAATGAATAGGGAGATGCAAGAATTACCACCAGTATCCAAACAAAGTGTATGGAAAAGCAGGAGCACGGAAAAGAAAGTATAAATATTCTGAATGTCATGTCATCATCATTTGGAAACGGTTAATGATTTAATTTTCAGGAGCCGATTCTATGTAGAATAATTCACTGAGAAGCGCGAAAAATCTGAATTTTTTGAAATTCTTAAATTTATGTTAGTTAAACCGATAGAATTCAATTTGTTTTCTTTTTATGACTTATTCAACTTCACAGTTCGAAATAGCTCTAAAATAACAAATTTCATGCCTTTAAGAGGTGGACTGAACTTTAGAGGAAAATCATGCAAGTATAATTCATGTAAATTTTTAGAAACGGATAAAAATGAATACAGCTTTTACTACGAGTAACAACAACGGTTTCCGGCAAGATCTAGACCAATTGGTTCAACAGAAACTAGTTAAAGATTGCACGCATGACAGAAACAAATGCTTCTCTCAAAATTAATTTCACAGCGCAACTACCCTTTTTAATTTAGATCTTGAGGCAGTATTTGTTAACCAAGCCAAGATTTTTAATAATGATTAACCTAATTCTAAAACTGAGAGGAACCATGAAATTTGGTTCTGATAATAAATAAATGTTTCTTTTAGATCTGAAATATGTTAAGTTGCTGAAGGACCAATAATATTAAGTAGAAGAAACTCGTTCTCGCCTTGTAGCGATGATTGGAGAAATATGCAGCAAAGGATGCTTGCCGACTCAGTAGAATATACTCTGAGTGAACTTGGTTAAAATAGTCACAAAAAGCTCGTTTGTGTGATGGACTGAGTACTGAAAGGGTCAAAAGTGCGCTTTTGTCAAATCGTTATCTAATATTTAGGCAAATAAAAATCTAATCACTTTGTGCAAGCAACGGTGATCCAAGTCTTTGAATATTTGTTGAAATTTGGAAGCAGGTTTGGAAACAATATCACCTTTTTTACTTAGTAAGTACCAGACCTTCGCATTTTTTTTGGTTTTTAAACCAACAAAGTAAATAAGAGCGCTGCTTCCTTAAAATTCAAATTTCAGAGAGAATCGATCCTAATGCTGAC
>ENA-UOUE01000090-UOUE01000090.1-compost-metagenome-genome-assembly--contig:-NODE-90-length-69298-cov-8.465408_pt1 | contig 69298 bp, 38 predicted proteins | sample MGYA00238146_ERZ747223 | MGnify/ENA primary metagenome ERZ747223 (study PRJEB28781, sample SAMN06268865) | compost metagenome | isolation source: single cell | place: USA: California, Emeryville, Joint... | reverse complement strand
TATAATACTCGGTTCAAGGACGACAGCAGTAAGAGGAAGATCAGGATATTTAATTGGATGATCATGGTGCCTGGAATTGTGCTTGGGTTGGTTGCCTCGGCTGAAAGTCTGGTAAAGATGGTGAATTATAAGGGCGAGTGAGTTCTTATGAAAAGTCATAAGAATCAATATATCGACATAATTCGCAGCAACTTGAGAAAATTTGGCTCGGTCTTCGACACATATTCTAAAGAAAAATAACTAAAATTACATTTTTGTTGGATAGCTATCTGCATGGGTTTCGCCAATTATATTTTGCATAAGAAAAGAGTAACTGATTTCGAATACAGTTTTTCATGAAAGATATTCCTTGTTAGAAAAGTATAAACATTATTTAAGAATATTTATGGCCATTCAACAAGAGAAAAGCTTGTGCAGCTACATCCATAGCTTCAAGAGTCTTCGTCATTAGAGCATTTTTGTATGTGCTCAAGAAATACGAAGACCTCATGAATTTAAAGAAAAAAAGTTTCATATTTTCAAGAAATTTTATATTTCTTAATCAATAGCCATGGGGTAAACACTTTGTAGAGTTATGATATATAGTCGATATATAGAGAATTGAGTCTTACTTAAACGATTAAAGTCTAATGAAACTCAATCTAAGGGAGCGTACTATACTATACATTTTTTTTATTTACCAACAAATGAATCGTAATACCGCTTTTTCGCTTCGAAATATAATTCGAACTTAAAATTGGCAACCCCTAAAAATCCCCACTCATCTGTCTCATAGTTCTCAAATTGCAGCACGTTCCAAATCGTCCAGAAATAGCTCGAGCAAATTCTTCCGATGACATATTCTTTCGCAATCTCTTCCTTCGTCTTCTCAAACAATTCACGTTGTCTTTCCTCCCCTAGCAATTCTTCAATCTTGTCTGGTGTAATATCTTCAGTTTTAATGCTCATTGTCGCAAGCTTGCTTTCCCACTCTGGATCTATCCAGTGCAGAGTATAGATCATGAGAAATCGTCTTTCATCTTCTTCATTGATTTTTACTCCGGTTTTCTTAAATTTTGGGTACTCATCAATAATATCCCACTCTATCTCAGAAAGTAAATTTGCAAGATCGAATCCTCGAAAGAAAACAGCAGAGTCTTCAAAATCAATGAGCGTCACTTTATTCGTTGTTGAATTCCAGAGTAAGTTACTCTCATGGAGATCACAATGACACCAAAACTTTTGCAATGGTTTAATGATTCCCAAGATAAAGTCTCTTTCTTCCATGATCTTATGAACCTTTGAAAAGTGCGCCTTCTCTTCTGCAGTGAGATCGCTACGGTTTTGAGCCTCAGTGCACTTTTTGTCGAATTTCATCAATTCAGTTTGAGATTTCTCATCCGATGAGAGTGTCAGGTATGGTGTTAGAAAGTCTTTATCGCTGAATTCAGGAGCGATGCTGATCTGGTGGAACTTCACGAGCTCTCGGAATAAGGAGCTGTAGACCTTAGGCTTCAATATATTTTCTATTCCTGGAACTCCGGCTCCTTCAACAAACTCCTGGATGAGGATTGGGAATTTGGAATAGATAGTCTTTGGACCGATTCCGTTCTCTGACGGATAGCGGTACTTCTTGAACAATTCTTCATTGACCAATTTTCGGTAGGTAACTGCAAGAGAAGCACCTTTATAGGTGACTCGATACAGACCAGCTGTCTCTGGGTCGAAGACTGAGAGGTTTGTGCTCTCAATTTCGCTGTCCTTGGCTTCTTTCCAGCCGGGTACGACGTTTCTTAATAAATCAAAGTCTATTGGAGAGTTTTTTTCCATTGAAATGCAGCACTAATAAATGAGTAAAGAGTGCGTAAATTTGCAGGTAAGAAATTAAATATCTTCCGATCAGATGAATTTCCTTCATGAATCCCTTTTTGTTTGAATTGCTGTTATCACCAAATTTGGCTTTTAAGAGGCTAGCTCGAGCATCTTTCGATTTATTTTCTCGCTCATTTATATTGTGTTGATATCATTTAGAACTTACATTTCAAGGGCATTTCAAGGTGTAGGACAATTTGTCTACAACGTTTATTTCTTTGTGTAGAGTGAGTATTAATATCATCAACGTCTGATGACCGTTTGGTCTTAGTTCTACCTACTCTTTTCAAGCTTATTCATATTTATGTTTGCTATGAAGAGATTGCTCTAAATATAAATAGGTATTGAATCTATTGTCAGCCCGTTGTATTTCTCTTGAAAAGAACGGCTTATTTCGTGCTATATGTCTCAATAAACCTCTTTTTCACTTCAAAATACAAATCGAACTTTATCTCAGCAACCGGTAAGAAACCCCAGTCATCAGTTTCAACGTTGTCGAAATGCAAGGCATTCCAAATAACCCAGTAATAGCATGAGCACATCAACCCAATGAACAATTCTCTCCGCATCTCAGAAAAGACTGCCCAGAACAATTCGCGCTGTCTTTCCTCTAGTATCAACTCCTTGATACTATCCTTAGTTATATTTTCCACCTTGATTCCTGTTTTCTCAAGATTTTTTTCCCAATCTGGCTTAACCCAATGCAGAGTGTACATCAAAATCATTTTCTCCTCGTCTTTTTCGTTGAATTGAACCCCAATTTTCCTGTATTTGGGATACTCCTTAATAATTTCCCATACAGTTTCACACAGCAAATTTCCAATGTCAAATCCTCTAAATCCGAGACCATTATCTTCAAAATCAATAAGCGCTGCCTTCCCTGTTTCTGCATTCCAGAGTAAATTCTCATGGTGAAGATCATTATGACACCAGCACAGATTCAATGGTTTGATTAACTCCAAGATAAAATCCCTTTCTTTTATGATAGGATGGACTTTCTTAAAAATAGTTCTTTCTTCCTCTGTAAGATCACTGCGGCTTTGCGCCTCTTTGCATGTTAAGTCAAACTCCTCAATTTTAGTCTGAGTACCATCTTTTGATGAAGTTTCTAACCAAGCCATTAGAAATATGTCATTGTTAAATTCCTTAGGGATTTTGATTTTATGAAGCTTTACGAGCTCTCTGAAAAGCGCATTGTATACTACTGGCTTCAATACACCTGTAACTCCAGGAAGCTTACTTTCTCCGAGGAATCCTTGAATAAGGATTGGATATTTGGAATAGATATCCTTTGGACCAATTCCGTTCTCTGCTGGGTAGCGGTATTTCTGAAAAGCCTCTTCATCGTCGAACTTTCGGTAGGTAACTGAGAAAGGAGATCCCTTATAAGTGACTTTATAAAGTCCTACTCTCTCAGCGTCAAATATTGAAAGGTTTTCGGTTTCAATTTCGCTGTCCTTGGCTTCTTTCCAGTCAGGCACAACGGTTCTTAAGAGATCAAAGTCAACTCGAGATTTTTCCATTGGTAATAATACTATTGCTTCTGAGAACAAATTATTTTTATTTTGAAATTTGCCTTAGGTAATTAAATCTGCATCAGTATTCATAAGTCCTAATTCGTTTTTCATTGCCATAAATTCAAGGCAAACAATTTTGATAGCAAATCTCTAGACAGAAGCAGTCACTCTCCTATTGCACATAAGCACTTGCGTATAGTTACTTCTTTGATTTTCATCATGGAATACGCATTTTGTAAAGGGGATGTTTTGTTAATGTTGAAAAATCAAAAAATAATATTCAATCTCAGTTTAGAACCTGTTAGTAATGAAAATTATAAAGGTTTTATTTGGTGCTACCATAGATATCTAAAAACTGCTTTTTTGTCTCAAAATACAAATCAAACTTCACATTCGAAACCTGTAAATGTCCCCAATCGTCCGTTTCAAATTTGCTAAACTGCAAGGCATTCCAAATGATCCAAAAATAAGCAGTACACATCGTGCCAATAACAAACTCTTTGCGCACCTCATCAAAACTTGCGAAAAATACCTCCCGTTGCCTTTCCTCCAAAATCAATTCTTTTATGCTATCTCGACTGATATCTTCAATTTTCATCCCAGTTTTCTCGATATTTTTTTCCCACTCTGGCTCAATCCAATGCAAAGTATAGATCAACAGCATCCTTTCGAGGTCTTTTTCGGTATATTCGATCCCAATCTTTCTGCATTTAGGATACTCATCGATAATTTCCCAACAAGATTCATACAGCAAATTCGCCAGGTCATACCCTCGAAAACAAACTCCTGAATCTTCATAGTCAATCAGCGTTACTTTATTCGTCTCAGGGTACCAGAGCATATTCCCGTCGTGAAGGTCACCATGACACCAATGCATTTTCAAAGGCTTCATTATCTCCAATATAAATTCTCTTTCTTTTATAATAGGATGGATCTTTGCAAAGATTGTCTTTTCCTCCTCTGACAGACTGCTGAGGTTCTGAGCGCCTTTGCATCTTAAATCGAAAGCTTCGAATGGAGTTGCAAACTCGTCGTTTGATACATTTGTGAGATAAGGATCTAATAATGCGGTCTTGCTGAACTCTTCAGGGATTGTGATCTTTTGGAGCTTAACGAGTTCTTTGAACAACGAGCTGTATATTTTTGGAGTTAATATGCCCGCAAAACCGGGGACTTTTGCTCCTTCAATAAACTCTTGAATGAGGATTGGATATTTAGAATAGATGGTTTTCGGACCGATGCCGTTTTCTGCTGGATAGCGGTATTTTTTAAAACAGTCTTCGCTCATGAACTTTCGGTAAGTAACAGAAGAAGGGCCGCCTTTGTATGTGACGCTATATAGTCCAACACGCTCTGCATCGCATACTGAGAGGTTTTCCGCCTCGATTTCGCTGTCCTTGGCTTCTTTCCAGCCTGGGACAACGCTTCTTAGGAGATCAAAGTCTATGGGAGATTTTTCCATGAGAGACTCAAGATAGTGACTAGAAACGCCGATTTATTTTTTGATTTATTATAGGTAATTCAGCCAATAGTGATAGGATCTTATTCCACTACGGTCAAATTTATTTATTGATTTGACTGAGTGCCAATGACTACACAAAGTTTGAATTTCTGGTCCCATCAAAATTTCCATGCGTTTGAATTGAAAATCTATTGATTCTAGTTATTCTCTCAATTTACACGATGCTAGCTATTGCTCAAAAAGCACATTTCCTCAATCTATAGCGTTGTTTTGGATAATAGAAAAAAAGAATTGAAATTCAGAATTTTAAACTCGAGCACTCAGCTTCAATGATAACAACATGATTACATTTACAACCTAGAGAATTTAATTATATCTTCCCTTTGGAGCAGAATTCGGTGAGAATCGGGATCATCTTCTCAAAGTTTTCCTAGCAAAATTGTTTTAGTCACTTGTTCATAATATACAGCATCATTACTCTTAACACTGCGTGGCCTCCCTCGATAAACTTCACTTTCTTCTTACATTTAATCTCAACCGCAGCATCTTTTTTCACTCCGAATTTCTCGTCGAGATTAGTTGTAAATACGTCCACGTGACTAATGTGCACGAGGATATTATCCAAAGAATGCATAATCATCAGTGAAACTTCGAGCTTCGGGATCCTCTTTCTTACGTTCATACTTTGCAAACAGCCTTTTCAAGTTTTAATTAGTAATAGAAAGCGAGTTGGGGATATACCTTTGCAAATTGAAATTCTTCCTTCGATACTGATGGGGTTCAAGGTGATCTGTTCTTGTATCTGCTCTCTCGTCAACTTTTTCGAATGCATCAAGTAGCTGCTGAACTCGTACGCGAGTTCAACGATATGCTTCGGTGACGTCTCGAAGACATCCATTGCGTTCTTTATTGTGTCTGAAAGCATATCGTCGACGTAAGCGAAGCCGTTTATCACGAAAAACGAGGTGATTCTCATGATATCAAACACTCCATCGACCAAGCACACTAATATGTATCCTCAATGATTACGATTTTAAGAAAGGTAATATTTACAGTAATATAGCAGTATGTTTGCTCCGTAGCCATATCCCACCAATCTAAACTCGTCAGTTCTGAAGTTAATTCGTTTTTGATCCTCAAGAGCATTGAGTAGACCGTCTAACTGCTCAGCGATATATTCATTGTTTGGAATGACGTTGCGGTTATAAAGCGTATATGCTTGACCCGTGAAATTGAAGAGAAGGATTTTTGTTTTGGTCAGTTGACTAAGAACCTTTCGATAAATCGACACGTATTCCAAGAAACTTTCAAAGAAGTCATTGCAAACGATAATAACCGTATTTCCTGTGGCTTCGCAATCTGGTGTCTCGAGCAGCGCGAATGGAATTCCAGTCACTTCATCATGAATGTACGCTTCCATCTGCTTTGATAAATCTTCTGGAAGGTACGAAGAAGACGGGAATTTGGCGATTAATTTAAACGCGTCGAATGGAACGATCGACCTCTCTTTCAAAAGCATGGAAATTTTAGCTACAGGCATATGTCATTAAACGCAAATTGAATAAATCAGGGCTACTGGGATTGAATAAGCACAGTTTTGGGGTCGTTAACCGGTAAATCGGAAGCTGTCTAACATCACAGTTCTTATGATGGAACGGTGATATCGGCACGAACAGCTCATCTCGTTTCTTGGGATGTTGTCTAGAAGCTTTATTAGTCTGTACTCTGGACTTATCTCGCTTATGAGAGTCTAAATATTCAATTTATATGAATAAATCTTATGCAATTTCGATTACTTGCTATGTCATGGATGAGCTTCCGCACCTGGACTTCTTGGAGTTCAACGATGTCTTTTACGAGAGGGCCCTATAAGGAAAATTTCATCAGCTCATAAATTAACTGAAATTAGATTTACCTCCGGGTCGGTGAGAGACGGATTCGATTGCAATCTCGGAAGTGATGTTACTTTAGTAAGAAAGAGGATTTAGGTCAGCGGAAGTGAGGGCTGGGCGAGATTACCTGATTGACTCATTTGAATGTACTCGCTCTCTTTTAGCAGGTTCTTAAACTCATCTGTTTCTATGATATTCAACGTTGGCTGCTTTTTATTCGTTCTTCTATCGGCCATCATGAGCGACTCTAATTTCAACTCGTCTTCTGCGTGGTCCGGAGCTAATGTGATCTGCTGATGTCCTTGGAGTCCGAGAACCATACGACGTGAGAAATCTTCGACAGCTGCTTTCGAAATATTGGATGGCTTATCCTTATCGATTGCCGGGAGGCCTTGCTTCTGGAAGAGAGAAGGCTGTCCCGCTTTGGTAGTAATGCCCCTTTTGATAGGGGGAGAGGTGAAAGGTTCCACCGACAGAGATCTAAGGCTCTTGTTTTCTTGAATCACCGTGTTTTGGTTCGTTGCTCTTTGGTCCTTGCTCATAAGGAAGAGCCCGATTCCGTGGTGGATACCCTTGGTGATATCTTTGGAAGGAGAATTCATTGAAGTTTTGTGGTTTTCTGAAGAGGAAGCGAAGTAAGAGCTGGCGACAAATTTCCTCATTTTATTTTCAGAGTGTTCCCATTCTATGTAAATTGGTTAGTGGCTCTGAAATTAATAGCTAGGGTTCTTTACTGCGCTTTTTGCTGTCAATTTGTTGGATATCAAGCCAGTTTTTGTAAGTAAAAAACTTGGAAAGCCCACTGTAAATATGATAACAGGTCGCGCAAACTTTCGCTTGCCTGTAAAAGTTAAACACATTCGAAATAACCCTGTTCTCCAGATCAAATGTGGACAGATCTGTATCGTATTCAGCTTGGGGTTGGCCGTAGCCATCGACCCAGCGCTACAATAAAAAATTGTTAAGGTATAACCCGGGATTGATATGGTTTATATACTCTTTTCACAGGGAAAATATTTTTGTTCTGAAGATAAGTCTTGACTTCCGCTGCATGTGTTCGTGCGTTTAAAATCAATTTGAACGACAACTCAAAAGGCAGCATGTTCTACAGACAATGAGTGTGGGTGAAAAAAAACAATAGGAGGTAACTTTCTTACGCTTTGGATTTTGTAGTGCAGACGGTTTCGAAGCGGCAATTTATCGACTTTTATGTCTGATTTCTGGACGATGGATCTAAAAGGCATGAAAATTCAAGCTCAGCTCAATGGATAAGAGGTAGCATACGAATAATTTTGCAGAATTTCAAAGTTGCAAAAATCGCCATCGCATCTCTGAGTCTGCATGTGCTTTGCCAGTCCATCCGACCATATCTTCACAGTATCAGGAGGTCTTAATGTTAAATTAGATGATCACAGTAAACGCTTTGAAACTGTACAGTTGTGTTTGTCCTTTATTCCCGTTTTCTTTCGCTGCTTTCTTTATGGCTTCCTCAAGCACGTGATACATCTCATCAAATTCCACTTCGGGGATATCAATCTTCATCCGATCTTCAAACCATTCTCCCACGTCTTTTTTATAAAAATCAGTCGTTGGAGGAAACACTACCAAGTGAGACCCGCCTAGAAGATTTATGTATCACTACTGCCAATACCATAGCTTACCAGTGAAGACTGGCTGATTGCGTTCGTTAATCATAAATTTGAGAATGAAATGCCTGATTTTGATATGATAAACTCCCTCAATGAAACCTATCATTTTTTTAGAAATCTACAATACGCAGTCAGCTCACACATTCGCGCGATTTTACCTCTTCTAGCCTCGAGTTCAACCTCCCATCGGTAGATTTGTAATAGCTTTTATCCTGATCAGCCACCATATTTTTTAGCTTCACTATCATTGTATTGACATCGTCATTCATATCATCGAACACATCAGCATAATTTTCTGTTGTCTGCTTAACTTTTTTCTTTGACTAATTCCCCCTTTAGCTCGATTCATTGAATTCCAAGCATTTACCTTTGAAAATTTTTTGATGAAACGGAAGCTAAACTGAGAGTCAGGTCTCGGTCGCCTCACAATACAGTAATTCGACAGATCTATATGTAATTTATCAGCAAAGGGCAGCCATAGGTCAGAGAGCGGTACCAGCCATGTTATCTGGGTTCGAAAATATCTTTTCTCGAGGCTTTTGAATCATTGTTTGAATCAGACTGATCTCCTTTTAAAAGAATTAATATCAATGGAGTTGGGTATTATTGTCAACCTGTCCTTTCTCCATTAGAACTTTAAGGTCAGCATTTTTAATGGGAAACCTAATCCCATCGACTAATGTGACAAATGCGCAATAAATCGGATATGGATCCTAACCAGGAAACACAGATTTAGTGGGTAAATACATGATTGTTTTGGGATTGCTACCTTTGAATGTGCTTTCGCGTAGGATCTCGGCGACAGAATTTCATTGAAACTGACATCACTGAAGTGATTAAATATCGCCTTGTTGTTCAGTTTGTCTTCGTTTTTCTTTTTGAAACATTTGGCTGATTTTGAAAAGAATAGCCAGGATCGGGGTTGTCCTAATTTTCGGAAGTAGGGTTTCTAATGAGTGATGATGATTGGTTAATTGGTTACCGTCATGGTAAATGACTGTTTCTGGCATATCGAAGAGGAAGTTGACGTTAGATTTGGCGAATAAATCGAAATAGTTCTTTGATGAATGGACGATGACCCCTCCACGGTGGTAATCGGCTTCAAGTATTTCATTTGCATCCAGCATTCCTGTAGCTTAAGTTTTATTTTTACTTATTTGCTGCTTAATTAATTAGTCATACTAAATGTACAACAGTTATACTTCGAATTTTCTGCTTATGTAGGGGGCATGAAGGTAAGAACTAGAGATGAACGAAAAGAGATTTGAAAACATTGCATAGATTCAATCCAAAAAGAATGAAAAAGTACCGAAAAATCTCTACATAATACTTGGCTTCAATCATTAACTTCTATGGAAAGAGGTGAACTCACAAAAATCTGGATCATTGCTTCATTTGCAAGATAATGACTTAAGTGACTTCGAAAGTAATTAATGCAACTAGTATCTTGTCTATGTGTCCATGTAGGTGCCTCCTGAATTACTATTAGAAGTGCATATGTTGCGTGATTCCAAGACCCCTTATTATTTTACAATTAATAAGGTATACTGGAAAATCACTTGGATTATTTCAGTCCTCAAGAATTGGATCCCTAAAATATTCTTGTTTGATTACTCTTTTTTCTGTGTCCAATAATTGTACTGATTCTCTAGATCCTCGCTATTAACCTAAATAAAATTATCCTTTCAAATGCGCGATAAATCTTTGATATTGTACTCTGCAAGGTAATAATCAAATGAGCTTGAAAATGTTAATAATTTTTTGCCTTTGAAACCTCGGATATGAACTGCTGATGACGGAAATAAAAAATATATGCTTTACAAAAGTTATTATTCATCTCTAAGAATAGAATTTTCATGAGATTCATAAATTCATTCCATGCACATATGTTTGCTTGTGTGATTTCTATATCCATGGTACAAGCGACCTCAATGCAAGCACAATAAGCTCATTAATCAAAAAGAAAAATACTACTTTGTAAATACTAGAACTAACAGGCTACAGCTACTTCTGCTCATAGATTCACATCTCGTGGTTAACTCATTCAATCAACTGAGGGCTAGCTAGCTATTGCGACTTCATTAATTTCTAAGATTCAAATTTCTATACAAGTATGTATTTTCAAATTGATATTCCGTTTAATCTTGGTCAAAAAATTTAAAGAACGAAAAATTTAATTAACTTGTTCCACAATGGGAAACGTTCCTAGCGAAGAAAGTCGTAGAGATGGACGACAGCCTGCAAATTTAGGAGCTTTATTACAGGGACCCATCAGTACTACATCACCCTAACCCAGAGTTTTAAAGCTATCAGCTTCAGATAATGAGAGATCGAAGAGTCCTGGCGTTATCCACAGACACAATCTCAATCAAGGAAATCTCTCTCTGAGCCCCTTCTCTCGCAAACAAGTACCAGCTCGCTCTATCACCTTGTTTGATTTTCTCGTAGACCAATAAGCGAGTGACTTTCGGAGAAGAGATTATCACTACAAAACCGCAGAATTCATCTAGCGACGATGATCTTGTCCGTGATTTCCAACAAACTATTCAATTTGTTTCCGCCGTAGTGCAACTCGAAAGCGAAGCTACAGTATTATCATTCCTACATATTCACCTAACAAGCGGCTGTTAGCACGCCTTCTTTAATTACCAATACCCATGCACAGCTTTATCCTTCGGAAACCATCAAGAAATCGAAATAAATTCAGATTCTACGGCGAAAGCAAACACCATTTTTTCAGAAAACATATTCGAGAGCTGGAAAATCAAAGCTCCGAAGATCAGACTAACTAAACAGCGAAAAAGCCCAAAAAAACCTAAAACACGAGTCGAAAAAGCCTCCCCTTCCCACAACAAAGAAAACACTTCAAATAATATCTCATCCAACTCAATCCAAACTGAAAATCCAAAGAGTTTGACTCAGCTATCCAAAACAAACACGCAGAAAGAGGAGGACATGCAGCAAATATTCAAAAATATTCAAACAGGCGAAGGTAACTTTGTAGCCCTTAAACCAGAGTTTTTAGCATCTCAATAGCAAATAGGCTTTCTAGAGCCTCGAGAGTTCAGGTTCCAAACAGGATTTCTGAGGAAAATGCTGGAGGACGCGAAGGAAGAACCCCGAGGAGCCACAGACATGAAAAAGAGTTGGCTGATATTGGAGAGTCGATTCATCGAAGTTTGAGCCGAAGTGGCACGCGAAGACTATCTTCAAGGTAAATTTGATTTATTGCCTTGGACTCATATGATTGATTATTAGGGATTCACAAAAGAGAGACAATGATGAAGAAGATGATCCTGATATGAGCAAATTTAGAAAGCAAATGAAAGAAGTTCTTGCAAATGCAAAGCCTCAGCAAAAAAGAGAGGAAGAAAGCAAATATCAATATTCGCAGGACGGCATCTTCAAAAACACGTTCGAATCGAACGTGAAACAAGGAAATGACGCATTGAATTTGAACAATGCGCAGACCCAACAAGAGAAACCATTTAATATCAAAGTTACTTCTGTCAATGTCATTCAGGGTTCAAAGATCGGGCTTGGACAGATTTCCAGCCAAGCATCTCCTGAGAAGCAACTGGCTAGCTCAAAGCAGACCAGACCAAAGTATGATATCGTAGGGAGAGGGGATAAGAAGCCAGCAGACCGTTATCTTGCAGCAAATGATTATGATTTCCATATGCCCATTTCAATGACTCCGACCAATAAATCTCCATCTAAACCACAATATGGGGAGAAAATCCAACAGAAACCAGCCGAAAAAGAGTTGGCGCGTAGAGACTCTGAAGCCTCAACGAGTTCGGTTATGACGATAGATTTCAGAGAGAAGCAGCTGGTTAAAACGAATGTATACAAAAAGAATTACAAGTAATAATGGGTTCGTGTTCCTCTGTTGAAATTAAATAAATTAGACCTACTAGCAGCACTAAACCACAAGAAAAGCAATTGAAAACAGGAAGCGTTCAGTATCTCACCCCCAAGAAGCACGCTCCTCAGCAAAAAGCCTCTGAAAAACCAAACCAGTTCAAAGCCAACCAGAAAGATCACCTTAATGACAATAAAAAAGCTGATACTAAACAAAAGGATCAAGTGAAAGGGACAGGTTACTCTCAAAATGTCGCTCAGTCCAATAGCTCCGTCCAATCAAACCAAAGCAAACAGTTTGAATATAAATCGCCAAACCCGCACCCTGGTCCGATAGATAAGCTGAAATCGAGTGAGAAAAAATTATCGGACATTGGAAGTGGTGACGATATGTCTCCGTTAAAAATAAACCTTAAACTCGACAATATCATGGAGACCCGCCAGGGCAACCAGGACAATCAGGACGATCAAAGCTCGGCATCAGATAAAACAGAAAATCTGAGTGGTTTTCTCAAGGATGAGGCCGATGCAGCTAAAGACGACCCGAATTTTGGAGAGAACGACCTATTGGGCTCGATAATTCTCAAAATAAAAGAGGTTCAGATGCTCTACGACAGCCAAGACGACTTCAATATTTCAGGCAGGAAGCCCACGCCAATCGACTACATGCTTGATTACCCTCAAGGAAACACGTCTCAGCATCGTTCCAATATCTTTGAAAAATCTGGAATTAATGTAGTAACTTCGCTTTCATTTGCATTATTAATTTATTTCGTTTTTATACCCAGTACGATTCGCCAGACGCCTCCATCATTCAGCAGACATCAAAAATCTTTAATTTTGACACCAGTTCAAACCATTCAACTCTTCGCGTTCCTTCTCAAAAGGCCATACTGAAAAATTCTGTGCTTGCTAATGAACAAGGAACGAAATCGCAGCCGGTACAACAGAAGGCTACGGGTTATCAAAACCAATCTCCATACTCAACGATGAATTTACAAAAACAAGGTCCTCTCTGGAATCAAGAGCTCGATGATTCTAATAATTCGAGAATTACAAAGGTTTCTCCAAATAAGCCTCAGAATCGCTCAGGGATTGCATTGTATGAAGATGAGAATTATTATGAGAACAGACCGATTACGAATCCGCTCTTAGCTGCCAAAAAACAGGAGAATAATTCTGGTGGACTCCACCACTTCGATCATAAAAATATATCAACTACGCCTTCGATGAAGAGGGGAGAGGAAATCGCTTTGAAGTAAAACTCTTTTTTAGGAAAAATGATTAATTAATTATAATTGTTAGTCCTCTTAATCGACGAATGGCGACTACACCTCAAAATGGAAGGAATCAACAATTTAGGTTTTGATTCACCAAAAAACAATGGATATGATTTTATTGTTCATAATTGTATAGCACTATGATGCTTACCTAATGCAAGTGAGATTCAAGATTACCTCATTTTTGTCAATGACTATATGTGTTTATCATTGCTTTACATTCATTGCTCATTATAAAGTTATGTTTAGAATAGGTTCCGGTCGGAATGTTCAATTCGAATTGAATATTCAGTTCGGAAATGGCATTAAATGGCACCTCGCAAACTCTCTTGTAGATAGTGAATTACCCGAAATGATTCTTCATAGAATCTCACTGGATTGATAAGTAGGTACTTGGTTTTATTACAAAATTATTTAAATTAGTTCATTTAAGGCAAATGCCTTTTTTTTTAATTGCTCCGAGGTCTTATAGCCATGTTTATCAAATCCTAGCTTGGCGAAGCGAATTCTATTGGATTGCATAAACGGACTCTAAATTTCCAAAACAAACGCAAAGAACCAAAAACTTTGTCGACTCTTCTCGAAATCAAGCTACTAAACATTGGTGGGTTTAGCATTGATGGGAAAAATACTACTTAGTCATGTAGCCGATTTCTCACACCGCGTTTCTGCTAAACATCGCTTTTGTTATGGATCAACTGATGGCCTTCGTGAATTTAATGAATCACAGCAAGGCTTTTGCACAAATTAATGAGACTTATCTGAAAACATATCGTTTGAGCTCTAAAGGAACGAAAAATCGGCTGATTTTTGTAGTTCTCTCTATCAGTATCCACGCGCTATTGATCGCGCTGTATATGAGCTTTATCGCAAAACTGTTGGGATTTAGAAAGCAGATGATTCACCAGATTTGGGAGTTCTCTCTTCAAACCTTCGCCTTAACAGATTCAAACCAAATCCATTTGCTTTTAGTCATCGTCTCATGGTGTAAATACACTCTAACAATTAAGCAATCCACTGAAAATCAAACGATCAATTCAAGGAGTGTTGTCATAATTAGGCTTTTTTTTCATCGTGAGACATTGAAATCTCCCTTAAACACACTATTTATTTAATTTTCTTTGGTTTGTTTTGATGATGATTAGTGATATTAAGTTAATTCCAACAAATATTCTTGAAGTAAGGGATCGGTGTAGTCAATCAAATCTTGAAGATCTACATGAATTACTTCCTCTGCTATCTTTGCTCTCGATTGGATAGTCGTAAGCGGTTTCTATTGAACTTTTTTAAATTAAGTTCTGAAATACCAGACTTGTTTAAGTGCAAATACCCTGCCGTAAAAGAAATTTCATCAGTTAATTAATGGATTTCATTGATGTTTGAACATTCTCGGCATTGAAAAGCTGGAAAGGATACATTTCAACTCAGCACAAGACTTTTCTGCCTAATGAGAGCGATAATTCGTCTATTATTTGAGACAATGGTTTGAATGTATAGAGGATTCCTCACAATCATCCGAAAGCAATGCAGGATCTGCCATAAAAAACTCATATGTTCTTGTCTTATACCAGTTTCGATGATTTGTCGAGTTCGCGAGTTGAATTATCAATAAGAGGTATATTTAGCAGCGCCAAAAATAGCACTTTGGTGATGATTGAAACTGATCGAGTCACAACGCGTTGAATCTGCTTCATTTAATATGGAAAGAGCATCCAAGACCTTGCCTTTGCTAATACGCTCCAGATTGCTGTTGGTACTGCTTCCACGTAGCACCGTTGAACTTTTTTGGAAATATTGAATCTTCATCATAGCCAGAAAAGTGCCACATGAGTCAGTTTCCAGTTGGCTTATTAACTTTCGAGGAGGCAGAAGCACCTTATTCCATCATGACTCTGTAGAAGCTCTTCAACTCCCAGTTCCTTACATACATCTACTTTTAGTTATATCATCATTAGGTTTGCTGTTTACCACAACTTTATCATAGAAGTGAAGGATGGCTGGCTCCCTTGATGAAGCAGCCTCATGTAGGTACCATCATTATCATTCATATAAGGGTTTCTATATCAATATGATTTCACGGTTTGACTTAATTCATACATAATTTACAGCTGACTAAATGAAGAGATATCGAAACTTAGCAAACTTCGCTACTAAGGCACGATTCACTAAGCCAAATGAACAAGTTTGAAAAAATTCCGTCCTCCTTTGAAATCAACTTCTCAATCGTTTGATAATATCGAAGTACGAGAGCCATTATTAGTCATTATCTATTTTTCACTTACCGTCTGTTCTAGCATTGCATTAATCAAGGTGCTTCTCTTCAGACGGGAAGCTCGTAATTTCAGTCAGCGATGATTGCGATCGATTACTCGATCATTGGCTGACTCAAAATTAATACCATCTCGTCTGATAAAGGGCAGCTTGCCTACACAATTTTCTTTCTTCCCTCAAGAGAGAGAGTTCAAATCTCGATTGGCTTTGCTTAGCTGCTTCATTAACAAATAATCTGGAGTTACAATGAGTGTATTCGAATTTTGAAGAACCTTTTTCAAAAAATTGTTTATTTGAAAATTATAAGAGGTCAACTCGGGTTTAATTATATTGATAGTGCAGTAATTCTAATTCAAGCACTCTGTAATTTGTTAAAATTTATTTGATTAACCATGTAAACAGGTATTTTCAAATAACGTAAATATTCTGAAATTAATTTATATGAAGGCCAGTGCAAGCTTTTTCTTCGGTAAAACACAGATTAAACACTCAGTTAAAATTAGTTATTCCAGTAAGCAGCTCTGTTTTGCATTAGGCTCCTCAAAACTGAGCATATTTTGCAGCTTTTCACGCTCTATCCGCGCATTATTGGAAATTTTTTTGAAAGTAATTCGAAGAAAAAGACAGCTATTTAAGATGGTGATGAAACTTATTAGTGTATTCTAAATGTATGTTACTGCTAGTCATGTGATCCTTTATCAAACCTATTAGGCAATCATTTCAATAGCTATTCGTACTGAATCAAGGGTTTTTTCCAATGAAATGGTTTACAAAGGGGATATAACGATTTTCACTCTGGATTCCAAGCGGATCCTCGCGCAGTTGTTGTTGAATTTAGTATTCGTTTTTTGACTTTTCCATCGGCGTTTCGGAATAATGAAAAAAAAAAAGTGGGTATATGTGGGTTTGGTTTAAATCTGTCAAACAGTACCAACTCGCGATATATGGACTCATCGCTTTGGCTTTCCCCATACTAAACATTTGCAAGGACGTGTGAAGCAATAGGCAGCCTTAAATTTTCGAAAGAGATATGGTCTCTGTATTATTCTCCTTAGGTACAATTATTTTTCGGAAACTCAAAATATGTTATTTTTCAGAGCAACCAGAGCCGTGAGAAATCATGGGTCTGGTCGAGAAGAAAGGAGACCGCAGTCGAATAGTGTGTGTGACAGTATTTATTATGTATCTTGCGCATCTCGAGATAACGACACTCGGAATTCTGGTTCGATAGATTCCTTCAAAAAGGAGCGAATAATTTTCTACGAAATTGCGGGCCTTTGGACGGGCATTTCTTCATTAATCGGAATCATGAGCAATTTTTCTTAATCTGGGCTGAACAGCTTCATCCAAACGTATAAAAAAAGCGCAGGTTAGGATCCTTTCAATCGAGTGGCATTATAAATGAGTTCACCCTTATTTTTCGAGGTTTTTTGGAACTAAATTTGAATATTTTGGGTTCCCGAGGAAGAGAGCATCGTTGCTATTTATTGTAACGCTGTCTATCTCGCGATTGGATTTTGCTGCTAGATACTTTACAACCTCTGCTACCGCTTAGATGTGTTCTGAAGGTTTCCAAAACAATTTTTTCAAAAAAAAGTGCAAAGATAAGCTTAGATGGAAATCATAAAGCAAAGAAACATTGGAAATTTGAATTTAACGTAACAATAGAAACTCGGAGCCTATATTTATATCATCTACTCAGCAAGCAGCACCTTTTTCCGATATTCTGGTTCAAGTCAGAAACATTCATTTAATTTTCAACGGCAAAAACACCCAGAATATTAATTCCAGGTAATTTACCAAAAATAAGTGTCACATTGCAGTCCGGTGCATCCTTATACCTGACACTTTCAATAAGCCCTCCCAAGGTCATCGAGATTGTAAAACTGTTGGAATTTATATCAATTTCTGCTTTAAGTGACTGCGATTAAATAGCGAAATAGAAAATAGGAATTCAAGCATCGCGCCTATTACAGATGTTGTGTATGTGAGGGCTCTTGCCGTCCGAGGTCACTTCAATACAAAATTAACAGAAGTGTTCTGAGAATATTAGGAGATTGGTATCCATATATTTTCAGTCGACATGGCAGAGGGGAATTTCACTTAATATAGCCAGTACTCAGATTTGACTTTCCTCGATACTTAGGATGCGATTGACGGATATATCTCAGCGAGCTGCTCAGAGCAACTCTTATTTACGTAATTTGTAGAGTAGAATAGTATCGCATTAATTCATTCGAGTAGTGGTTTGCAGTTGAAATTTAAAATTGAGTTTTCTTCTATTTTTGGAAGGGGATTTCGATTCAACAATGTTTCCAGATTTGAAAAATAGTATCTAAAGTGGCCAACTAGTTCTTCATCCACCATTACAACGGGAGTTGATTTTAAAGGAAAAATCTATTCGAAAATTTTATCGTTTCTCTTTAGTAAGGATTGACGTTGGTTTGCAATATTTCTCAAGCTGAAAAACAAAATTACAGTTGAAATTATTGATAAAGAATTATTGATAAAGAATTATTAGAAGCTCTTCTAAATCTATTCGGATCTGAGCCTAAAAGCTTGTCGAAAAAACTACCAGATTCGACAGAACTAAGGCTAAAGCAAGGTATAGAATAGCAGTGAAATGCGGGAATTCTCTCTCAGTCACTGAACTACTCAATTTTATTCGAGTGATGAAACCCATGCTATTATGCTCAAAGTTCATTGCTTGTATTTTCTCCCTGTTTCATTACCAGCTTATAATAAAGGTGCTATAAAAGTGTTAATTGAAGCGGATCTTTCTTAGGAAGTTGACCACGAAAGATGCTACTCTAAAATAGCACTGACGACTTAAATAATGGAAATTTCTCTCAGAGAAGCGATTCCAATCAATTAGCAGAATTTTTCTTCCTGAAAAATTATTTCGAAGCGTAGAGCCACTGCGTGGTGGCATTCCGTGCAAGTATTCAGATCTATGCTGATCAACATGACGATTCAAGAATTCCTGAGCATATGACGAATTTTAAGCTCGAAAAATTACATTCACACTTCATTACTCGCTAACCTATCTTCTGTGGAAGAAAAATCGTTGATTATTGGGGAAAAATAACTATAAAGTATGATCCTTTGGATTAAGAAACCTCGTCTTTTTGAAAGGAGGTCATTACAACTTTGTAAGTATAGCAGTCGCTATTCCAATCAACCGATATAACCACAGTTTTGTGTTTAGATAACTGTATACTGATTGTTACATTCGCTCAACCTCATTTAGCATTATATTCATAATAGATGACGAATATTTAACGTTAAATATCGCGTCTTATCCATTTTCTGTCACCTCTTCGATTACATGCTCCCATCAAATCAAGCACCAATTCCTATTTTTTTCCCCATATCATTGAGTATGCCATGATAAGATAAGATATAGAGATATATCAACTCTAATTGCTGGCAATTTATAATAATTCAACAGCAAAAGTATTTCTATGCTAATTTTCTCGTGCGGAAGGCTTTAAAGACTATAATTTCCAGAAAATTCTGTTTGTTCTAGCATTTACCGCTTTCGGGTTAAATTACACCCAGAGCTGCTCACAGAGCAAGACAACAACAATTCATTGCTCTTTAATATAATTTTGAATGGAACTAAATTTATAGAGACTTTGAGAGATCCTATTTGGTTTCGATTTGAATTGATTAAAGCAAACCTCATTCTCTCAACGAACGTAAAATAAAATTATTCTGACAAACGAACAAAACGGCCAGAAATCACAATTTGGCTCTACACAAAAACCATGTATGAGAAATATGAGAGCAGAGACGGTCACTCATTCGAAAAAACATGACAATCCAATGCTATTACATGAAAAGTTTAATCAATCCTATTATCTGTTTTGAAAACGCCCTTACACATTCGATCTTTCTACTACCTTGACTGCTCATCAGCACTTCAATACTGAAAACCTGACTGACCTATGGACAGTCCAATTGAAATAGCTGAGAGAGTTTTGAACATAACGCAAGCTTTTTCGGAAAGAAACTCCTGAATTAATTTTGTGTCTATTTAAATTCAGCTTCATGATATAATAATCCGATTTTTAATTTCATATGGGAAATGGGATTTGCTGCGTAAGCCGTGGTGACAAGAGCTCACCTGACGGTACCTCGAGCAGCAAGGGTCAGGAAAAGCTCTATTTTGTCAAACAAGCGGAGGGGAAAGGCAGCACCCACACAGCCTACGAGCCAACAGAAGCTTCTCGAGCGAAAACGATACCTGATATCGGAGACCCTAATGAGAGTTTGTCTCATGGCTCTGACTCAGATGATCCGACCTCTAATTTGAATAAAAAATCGAAGGAGAAGCAGAAGAAGAGCGGAAAAACCCAAGAAAAAGACAAAACAAGAAGAGAATTTAATTTTCAGCTGAAACTCCCAACCAGCAACCAAACGGGAGGTGAATGCCTCGACGACTCAACGAAGCAGGATGAACAAGACCGCATCCTACTCCGAACCAGGAATCACGACTCTCCAAAGACCAATAGCGTTATCGAAAACTCACAGCTCGAAAAGTCCTCGAAGGTAGAATTGGTGGAACCTGTAGTGGGCAATACCCAGGAAGCGGATCTTGTAAAGAGTGAAAATCCTGAGTCTTCAATGCCGAAGCCCGAGGTTCAAGAGGACGATCAAGCCATGGTGGATGTTGATCCACCTCAATGTAACCCAGAAGACGCTCTTGAAGAAATGATTGAGCCGATCCCTGCCCAATCAGACTGCACTGAAGTGCTCGAACCGAAAGAAGAAGAGCTTAAGGCTGTTGCATCGAATGTAGAGGATAAACAACCTGCGAATGAAAATCAGGAAGAAATTATTCCTCAAGACACCGTTGAGGAAGTGAAAAACGAACCAAAGCTTAATGAAAACGCTGAAGAGAAGGAAATTGCCGTCACAATCTTAGCCGAAGCTGAAGATAAGCCTGTTCAGAAGGAAGAGGAGAGCGCCACCCAAAAGGAAGCAGAGTCCGATAAAACTGAAGCTCCAAGCCAGACTAATAATCAAAACAACGAAGTCCAGACGACCACAGAATCCACCACTAAGACTGAAGAGACTGAAACTCAAAAAGAGGCCGTTTCTATTTCTAATGAGGTTCAAGAGAAATCTGAACCTGAAACAAAAGTTGATGAGCCAAAAGTCGACTCTCCACAAAAAACCGAACCAAACCAGGACAAAGAAGAAGGGAAATCTCCAACTGAAGGCCCAAGATCAAGCAGAAACAGCAGAAAAACAAAAACAATGCAACCAAAAGTGAAATATACGGTTCAATACATCCCAAAAGCCACTGAAACCAAAACCGAGGAGAAACCCACTACTCCAACAACTGAAAATCAAGAAACGCTTTCACCAACTAGAAAATCCGGCAAGTTAGTCTCTGCTCTGAAAAGTCCTCAGAATAGTATAACAAAGACTAATAAAGAAGTTTCCTTTGCAATGGCTGAAAAAGATTCCGAAAACGCGACAGATTCTAACTCGATGCTCAACAATAAGAACTTGGAGGTCTATCATCAGCTTGATGATCTCACCGCAGGCCTGAAATTCGATAAGAAATGGGTTCAAGAGCTCAAGGATACCGTCCCTGAGCCTTCCGACACTCCAAAGAAAATCTCTCAGCTTAAATTTTCCAATGAAGAAAATAAAATGGAAGATGGTCAACGCCTCAGCGAGAAGTTCGATGTGGGAACCCCAGACTCAAGAAACGCTGATTTTAGAACTTCGGTCGATTCGGAGACGATAATTAGCGACAACTCTCAGACTCCAAGATCTAGCTACATCTCTGCGACGTCAAGCAGATCTAATTTGAATGAGGATGAAGAGAGACCGTCTAAAAAGAAGAGACATTTCAGAAAATATGCAACAATGAAAAAATAAAACGGTACAAATTGCTCCGTATTATTAGTAATTTGAGGTTTTTATACTTTCACTTTGTGTGCTAGAAAGCTTTTTGATTTAATATTAGTATCATTAGGGTTTTAGCGAGTGGAAGTTTAAAAACAGAGCGATGCTGTTTATTAGCTATTATTGAATATCATAACATGAGATTTCCTCAACTATTAGGGTGGTTATTCTCAAGTTTCGCAGAGTAATTCTAACTGAATTTCTATTTAAACGGGAAGCTTCGTTAAAGAGAAATACTCCCTTGAACTCATAGAGGCAGACGAGAAAAGCAGTGTTGGATTGTAGTGGAAAACAATAGCTACCTCTTGAATCAAAATAATTGTTTCTTCGAAATATGTACATCAACTAGTCCAAAACTTATGTTGAAAAAACTACTCGGTATCGTATTGGCAACACCTGCATCCAAATTTAGAGATATACAAACTTCATGATTAATTCACTCAAGGATAAAGAATTTTAAAGTTGCTTTGAGGTCACACTTCAATATTTCTTACTAACAGAATATTATTGAATGATTGAAGTAACCACAATTTACAGAGGATGAAATTACTAAAGGTTCATCTGCTGGCTTCCCAAAAAATGTTATCACATCAAGAGATAATCTCCTTGGTCACATAATTGCGAAGGTGCAAGGAACATTTGAAGACTACAACCTGCTTTGACCATCCTTCAGCAACTGGTCGAAAATTCAGCCACCGAGAGTTATAATTACTGAGTCAAAATGACGCAAAACTTAGTAGATCTAATCAGTTATAATCAGTCATACTAATCAATCAACAAGTGATGTTTGCACAATTTCGTCCAAAAAAACCCCAATAAGTAAAATGGATAATGTTTCAAATTATCCGTGCTCGAATCAGTAGCTGAGTTTAAATCTATGCTTACCAAGTAAATTGCCGCCTTAAAATATTCACTTTGTCAGTAAACGAGTCTCGGTCAGTATCTTATATTACAGTATCCGCTAGTTAAAAGAAGGCCTGAAATTTTGACACCTACTGTCTCTACGCAATCAATTACCCTTTCCAATCTGCCGCAGCCACTCTCACGGTCCTAAAAAACTTAGAGTTTTGTAACTTCACCCTTGCATATTTTTTCCGTATTATCAATTAGACATTCACACTTATGGAGTAACAATAGATAACACAAAGCAACTCTTTTAACAAACCATTATAAGGAGTATATTAGTACTCCCAAAAGGAGAGAGATATACACATAAACCATCTAGCTGAATTAGTATGAATTCTTATATATTTTCTATAGATCGCCTGCAAATCGGACAGGAATCGTGCTGTTTCAGCCACTGCGCCACGCAATCTTTATGATAATCATGATTACAAGGGAGTTTCACGAGATTATCTCCAAACTTGTAATCAAACTGACAAATCGAGCATTCACTGCCCACCTTGTATTGGTTGGGCTCTCCATATTTCACCTCGGGCAATCTCTCTATCGCGCTGGTCGACGCAGGCGGCCTGGCATCCGAGGACGTTCCCGAGAAAAAATTCTCGATTATTTCGCTGAGATCCGGGCTTTCTGATAGCGATGAATTACCGAATGCAAAAATAATAAAAGGAAACTGCGACGAGTTGATCGCGCTCGAGAAGTTATGGCCTTCGTCCATCTGCGAGCTCCAATCCGCCTCATCGACCTCGCCTTCACTGGTAATATTCTGCATGCTTTGGAATAACCTATTGACGATATGAGCCAATCGCACCAATCTCGAAATGTGGTTAGTGATGGTCCTCTGCGGACTGTTGCCAGACTCACCACTACGGTCACGCTGTCCCGCCTCTGTATTACGGTTCCGGTCTTCATCCGGCGCGAGATGAATCACAGGAATTACGGTCTCGGACAGCAAAGATCCATCGACCCTTCGGGTCGTTCTTCTGAGGAAAGTCACTGTAAAAACTTCCGAATTATTATCTCCTTGCTGGGCGCGCGTCGTGGTTATTCTGTTTTGCATTGACAGATTAAATGATCTGGAAATAGGTGAAATATATTCAGTAGATTGAGGATGAGTGGGCGTTGGTGTCAGATTTGACGTGTTGTAAAGCGAGCGACATGTCTTTCTGCAGAAGGGACATGGACCTTCTTGCGCTTCGAAGTCCTGGTGGCCAAATACGCGTCGACATGCGTCACACCATAATTTATTTCTGATATTGAAAGCTCTAGGGACCGAATGGAGGACCGTCGGCTCGATCTCAACATCAGTCATGCTGGAGAGATCATCAAGGTAGTCTTGATGGTAATTTCCTTGATCTGGATAAGCGTTCATGAGGATTTCTCTTTGCTTTTTTTTTTAAAAAAAATAGGTATGCGTGTTCGAACTCAGACAGCTTTAAACCCTTCACTGATTTGATTTAAACTGAAATCGAATGCTGATATCAATTAAAATTCTTAAATTTCTTTTCTTAAAATTTGCATTCAGTATTACGGGGTTAACGCGTTTGTAGAAAACAAAATCAGTATAGCTACTCAAATTCACAATCTTGAGAAAACCTGGGTTAAATTGATTTTGCTCTGGACTAACAAGTTGAAAAGGATGAAAATGCATAAATTCATTACAAATTGTATGGATGCTGTGAACCGAGCCAGAAAATCTGTACTAACTAGGATAAGTTAGCGACAGAGTATGCTAGGAAGGAAACAATTAAAACAAGATAATTTTAACAGAAACACTTTTTTAAAGTTTCTAGATGCCAGAATCGGACCCAAAAGCGTCTTTAGAATAAAATATGCTGCGTTTTCTTAGGTTATAGGTTGGCCTTCATTACCAATCCTTCATAAACCTCCAGAGAAGGTGAGGTCCTTTTGTCTGTACTACTGTCAAAAGTATATTGAAATTAAATGTGATTTTTTTTGCACAATAGGGAGAGCAAAAGTTGACATATGGCTCACAGCTTTAGAATTTAATTTCCGCTCAATTTCGATTTTATTATTCCGAGGTGGACAGTGGACTTGCCATTGATGAAATAGTGCGCATTCTAAATTGTTAATATAGCAATCTGCCCCCACATGTTACCTAGTAACCTTTTAAACATGACAGATTTTCCAACTTGCGACAGATAACGGTATAAAACCTATCGTTTTCACTTAACCATTCTTATTTTGCCTCCGAATTGTCAAGAAATAGGAGATATATTATTTTTTCTTTTAGTTATTTGGTGCTCTCAGTTTCTTTAGCTCTCAACAGTAGATTCAGTTGTCTCTCAAATAATTTCAATGTAATTTTTTCATTGATGATTTAGATAGATTTTACTAGAAATAGACGACTCCTACAACTTCGCTGCGAACAAATCATTGCGGAAACACTCATAGCATTTAATTTGTCTTTTCAAGCTGTCAATCGACTCCTTGAGCTGAGTCGCCAATCTAAATTGAGCTGTCTGATCAATTTCCTTGAGCAAATCAGTTGCTTTCTTCAAATAGTCCTCAAGATCCTCTCCATGAGGGAAGAGGTTATCATAGAACTCTCCTGCGTATTCAGGACGGTTATCCTGGAATACCCCCACCACAACCTTGAAGAAGTCTTCTCCAAAGCGCTTGAGCTCTTCGCTATTGCATCCTGCATAGAAACCTCTCATAGACGTCCCGCTCATATGTACTGACAGCTCCCCTTGCTTCTGATAATTCTTCCACCATTTATCCTTTTCTTCTGAAGGAACACGCATGGCTTCAAATTCCACAGCGAATTTCTTCGCAGTATCAGACGGATCTTTCTCCTTCATCAGCTCGAAGAGTCTCGTCTTCGTTTGCTCATCAAATTTCTTCGATTTATATACTCTTCGGAGAATCGACCACGAATTTGCAAGACCCAGCTTGTAGCTACTAAGCGTCGGGTGTTTTCCTTCAAGCCATTGCACCATCTGCTCCAAATGATAATCGTTCGTGGCAAAGGTAACGAGCTCGTTCAAGAGAAGGGTCGTTCGATTTTTGTTCGATGGGTCAGTCTGGAGCAACAAGTTATAAATCAGAGTGTATAATTTGAACTTGAGGAGGTCACGGGCTTTCTTTGGTGCGAAGCTTCCAATGGAAGTTGATGTGAATTGAAGGATATTCAGCAAATTAACATCTGAAGGTTCGTCGAAAATAGCGTTTGCAGCGACGTCCACGAAGCTAAGGGCTGAGAGATGACCATCACGGACCATATCCCAAAGGGCTCTCCAAACAATGGCTCTGGTGAATTCATCAGGGATGATTTTTAGATTCTGCTTGAGGAAATTCAATGAAGTTGGGTCAATTCTAATTTTCACGAAAGCTTCGTCCTCGTAGTTCAGGAGAATAGCCCTGGTACCTTTGGTACCGTCATATTCGACGACAGTCTCTGCTTTAGGCTCGATCATCGTGTCAATGACCTGAACTACCTCGGCATTCGCGTTGAAAAGCGCGATCTTCAATTTATGGACTCTCAAGGTTGGATGGTCCTCTCTAGCGGCCGCCTGCTTCACTATGATTTTTTCAGTGGGAGATGTTTTCGAAGGGTCCCACACTGGCTCCAATTCGTTCAAGCCAGCGGTCTGCAGCCACATCTTCTGCCATTCCCCCAAGTCGCTAGGATATGAAGGATTCAGAGGCTTGTAGTTCGCTTGCAGCGAGCCAATGAAATCGTTGAGAGTAGTATTCTTCCATTCGTACTTATGGAAGTACTCTTTCATTGATTTAGAGAAGGCCTCCTCACCAATGATCTTAAGGATTTGTTTCATAGTCGCAGCGCCTTTTGAATAGGTAATACCATCGAAGATGACCTCTGCCTTTGCTGTATCTACGACCTCGCCGGAGATAGGATGAGTTGTAGAGAGCTGGTCTTGGCGATAACCCCACCACTTTCGGCGGAAGAATTCAAGCATTGGCTCTACCAATTTGACTCTGGTGAGTTTCGGTCTGACTTTTTCCATTGAAAGGAAACTGATAAAGTCCGCGAATGACTCGTTAAGCCACAGATCATTCCACCATTTCATCGTGACCAAGTCTCCGAACCACATATGCGCAAGCTCGTGTAAGGTAGTTCTTGCACGGTTAGTTCGTTGCTGGAGAGTGACATCGTCTCTGAAGACCAATCTGTCGTTGAATGTCACGGCTCCTGGGTTTTCCATAGCACCTGCGTTATATTCAGGACAGTAAATGAAATCATATTTCGTGAAAGGATATGGATACCCGAAGAACTCCTCATAGAATCGCATACCTTCGTTGTTGATCTCAACGATTTCATCTGCCTGCTCCTTGAGATATTTATAAAGTGATTCTCTGCAATAGAGCGAGGTGGGGATGTTCTTGTAGGTATGTTCGGCTTTAATAACACTGTAAGGCCCACCGATGACGACAAACAGATAGCTAGAGATTCGCTTGGTAGGAGCAAAGGCCCACAGTTTGATTTCTTTATCCTCTGATTGGATTCCGAATGCAGAATGCTTCAGATTCGCTGATTCGTCAGCGAGGTGAACTTCATTCGAGATGATTTGCCAGTCTGCCGGAGCAGCGACCGAAAGCTTCCAGCTTGCCTTGAGATCGGGTTGATCGAAGCATGGGAAGGCTTTGTTCGCGTGATACGGCTCGGAGTTAGAGTAAACGTATTGCTTGCCATCCGTGTCAGTAAAGGTGTGCAAACCATTACCATCGGTGACGTAAGCGTTTTTGAAATGAATGATGACGGTGTTTTTGCCGACTTTGAGGTGGGATTCTGGGATTGAGAGGAAACGGTCGTCTCTGAGGTGAGCGTAGTTATCCTTGTTCTCGAGTGCGGTTTCGTTGATGGTCAGATGGGTGATAGATGAGACGGCAGCGTCCACGAAAAGCGAAGAGGAGACTGAAGTTAGATTGAAGGTAATTTTCGTAATTCCAGAGTATTCTGGGCCTTTGAGGAGGTGAAGGTAGAGGTCATAGGTGAGCTCGCTGGCTTCGTCAGGTGCAAAGAGAGCGAAACGCTGCTTTGCTTGGTTTTCGGTCAAAGATTTAAGAAAGACTGACATTCTAACAATTTGATTAATCGATTATTACTCTAGAATATGGATATGAGATTAGAATGTATCTTAGACTGTTCTTTTTAATTAAAACGTGGTTAGTTAATGCTCAAGCGAACTTAGTACAGCCTGGATTCGTTGCCAAAGAGCTCTCAGGAAATGCCTTCATAGATGCTAAAATTTCTTGAAAACGGCGACCATCAACAAATTTTTGACGAGGAAAATGTGGTTCCTCGAAGTTACGATATCACTACCAGGTAACATACCAAGCATCGTCATTACATAGTGATAGATTCATTTGGATGGTTCCTGGAGTGATATTTCGTGTGAAAGTGATCAACACCTAATTCTATGAAAAACTGAAGTTGTTGGGAAAGTTTGACTGCTGTACAACAATCTTCAAATACCTTCAGCAAACTATTTACATATTGTTATAGTTTGATTCCGTGTTAATGAGGAAGGCGTGTATTGGGAAAAGGGCTTAAAGCTCTCTCTTCTTTTTTTTTTTGGTTGAGTTTTCTTTAAAGATTTCCTTCGGCAATCATTAGCTTTGAGCTTAGGAGATAGTCTCAATTTTCTTGGTATAAAAATTACCAGGTTTACTTCCCTCTCACTCAAAGCTTTTCATTGTTAATGTCACTCTTCAAATGATGGTGTAGAATTCTTCTTTGAGGGAAAAAAAGGAAAAATATTTCAGAACCCATCATCTCCAACCGAATCAATAAAATGGTTTCCATGCCTCAACTCTTAGTACTCTAACAGCATCGATAACCGAGTTTTTCGTGATCTCCTGAGTAGATTTCGAATTCACTTAGATATTACTCTCTAACAGATTATATCCATCATTTTTCTTCCTTCAGACCTTCTTTCTGTTTAATTTTTCGTTTGAATTGGATACTTCAATTCATCACCTAGCTAGGATCCTCCGAATTCTCGAAAAACCTCATTGCTGCGAATCCACGGCGACTAAATTGGATTTCATGCAACGCAAATAAACATGCAAAGTCTGCATCTTCTTACATTTCTTTCAGATTGTGACATAATCTTCACCAAAATGTAGAATTTGTAGTGAAATTTGCCTTATGCCTCTTTTCGTCATATGCCCCTGTACAGCTCACAAACCTCGAAAACATTTTGACTAAAATAGATTTATAAAATTTAACGTCTTTTTCAAGAATCCAAAACATCATCTTACATCAGAAACTCATTTTTTCTTCAAATATATTGAAAGCCAACGCACCATCCTAGTTCAAATTGATTATTGGAAACGAAGGGTGAATACATGACACAGTCATTGCTTTAATTGCGAGAAAATTTCACTTTAATTTCAATCGCCTATAAAGAACCCTACAGATTAGTCGGCTACAGGTAGTTAGAAACAGTTTTCTATCATTAGGTCCTTATTCCTGGGAAAAAAAAGCCCACAAAGCCAATGCATTTCTGAAAATTTTTTTAAAATGAATAAAAAACCTATTTTGGCTTTTCTTTTAAAATTTATGAAGTGCAGGAGTGCTGAGTCCAATCATCAGCTTGACAGCCCTTGGACTTTTCGACAAAAAACCTGAGAAAACCTCAAAATAAGAGTGGTTTCCTGCTTCAGCCCCAGCCAAGCCTCAGCTACACCAGGAGGTAGATTCTCACATTAGCATTAAGCAAATTAACATTGAAAAACTCCTCTTTTTTTGAATTTATCGACTAGAATCTTCTGAAATACTTGAAAATAGAGACTCACAAGGTGAGAGCCATTCTTTTGATGCGAATCCCACCGCATTTTTAGCATAAACGACACAACATTCCCTCAATAATTGGATTTTTCTATTTCGAAATCAGATTCTTTTCCTTGTATGTTCACTTTCTAGAGAGAATGGGTCTGTGGATTGAATCCTGTGTCCATGGAAGCTTGATTCAGCATTTTTTAGTAGATGATTTGCTCAATTAACCTCGTAAATCTTCAAAAATAGCAATAAAGGCAAAATACTTGAGCGCTAACAATAGAACCAGGTGTTCTTAGCGTCTTACCTTAAATAAAATCCGTTTCAACGGGTTTCTTCATTTTCTAAATTGCAACGCCTGATTCCCATGTAAACTCCACATTTGCGGTTTGTCTTCCTTTTTTTTCGAGAGTGGAGATGAAAAATGCTAAATTGTAAGAGAAATCTGTCAGGAGTTGGAGAATTTTATTCTTTTTGACCCGAACCAGAATGACCTCAGTCACACGACTCAAGCGAGTTTTACGTGATATGAGGTAAGTAGTAATTTTATTACGCAAAATATTACGTCAGACTCAGGACACCCAGAAACACTGCTATAAATTGGCGTACTAATTCATGAATATCATTTCAAAATTAACTTTTATCAAACATCCAAAACATGCAAACTGTCGAAGCCACCAGCCCAAAGGTCAACTACGAGTTCTACGAAGTTAGAAACGTGAGAGGCAAGGAATACATCTTCAGAACCCTCACTGCTGATGACGTCCCAGCCTTCGCTGAAGACGTTGCTATCAACTTCAGAATGTTCCACCCACTCTTCGTCGTCATTGACGAGGTGGACATCAAGCGCCTGACCGCTTTCATCGAAATGACTTACAAACACACCGCCACTTCAGGCAACTCACTCTGCGCCATCGACACCTCCAACGGTCAAATCGTTTCTGCTATGATGGCCACCGATGATTCTAACTTCTACTCAGCCATTGACATCAAGGACTGGCCTGAGTTCGCTGACTACTGGCACTCCGATGAACTCATCAAGAAGATCTTCACCAAGATCTACGACGTCAAGGAACCTGGTATCACCTCCACCCTTTGGGGAGCTTGGACCCACAAAGACTACAGAGGATTGGGACTTTACAGAGAAATTGAAAAATGCTACTACAGATTCCCAAGATATCTTACCTATAAATATATCACCGGTGTCACCGTCCACGACGGAGCAAGAAAAGTCTCTGGATCCCAAAAGGGAATTAAGATCCTTATGGAAATCCACTACAGAGACCTTAAGGACGATAAGGGAAATTACATCTACAGAGACAAGATTGACAAGTTCGTTGAGAAAGGATTCAAGGAGGAAGATCTTAAGTTCTGCTTCATGCTCTACACTGGCTTCCAAAAGCGCCAATTGAAGCCAAAGCTCTAAGATAATCCAAAAACCTTGTTTTTTAACCCCCCAGTTTCATATTCGTCCTTTAAATTTAAGGCTTTCCATTAACAATTTATTCATTTAAAGACATTAGGTTCTTTTAGCTAGTTCGTTATGAATTTCAGTCATCCCTAATATTGGAAAGACGAGATATATCAAAATAAATCAATAGTTTCTTCCCCATAAGAATTGCAAGAAGCTATGAATGAGGCTTTTGTTCTTGTGAAGCAACCGCAAGTAAGAAAGTTAAAATGGCTACTTAGAGCGTCAGAAAGCTGCTTAAATCTTAATTTAGCTGCATTAAAAATCCAAAAACAGAGTTTTAAATTCAGGACGCTAAGAATTAAAAGCTGGGTGTTCTTGAAACCTAAAACTCTGATTTGGATTCAGGACATCAAGAATAAAAAATTTAATCTTGCTTCCTGAATACATTGAGCAAAGCTCGGTCTGAGCACGGTAAATGGCTGACAGAGATAAATTAGACTTTCAGTCATAATTGACTAATCTAAGTTTATTTGAGTGATTTGCTTCATTATTTCAAAGCTTAATTTCATAAAATTCAATAAAATGATGAATTCATCACTATTTCCCTGAACTACAAAGAAAAAAAGAGGTGAACATATATGTTTTCAATCAGTCTTCAGGAGCTTATGGGCTATTTGATCTGCATAAGCAGACAGGAATAATTTCTGATAATAGCAAAGCCAGAAGTTGATACTGTTTTAGTACTAAATACAAAATTGTGCAATTTCGAATACATTAACTGGAATGGAGCCGCTAAAGTCTTCTTTTTTTTAGTAATGCTCTGACAAGGTAAGAAGCCTGAGAATATAGTTTTCTTTCAGAACAAAGCAAGATGTATCCAGAAATTTTTATTGTTTTTCCCACAAGGGAAAGTTTTATCGAGCTTTCGTTAGACCCAATTCATCATGAAAGAGATTTTCTCCTCATAACACTCTATTTGCTCCTCTCCTTTCTAACTGGACAATGAAATTAAACATGCTTCCATGACTCACAAGTCTTAGTCAGTTTTATAAGGGGGCTTTTTTCAAACATAAATTTTCGATAGTTTTCGATAAATGAACTCAGACCTTGACAGACAGATTGAGCAACTTCGCAAATGCGAATGCATCAAAGAGAGCGAGGTGAAGGCTCTTTGCGCTAAAGCCAGAGAAATTCTCATCGAAGAAAGCAACGTTCAGAGAGTCGACGCCCCTGTTACGGTCTGAATTATATTGAAACTACTCATTAAATCTGTTTTGAACAGGTATGTGGAGATATCCATGGCCAATTTCACGACCTCATGGAGCTTTTCAAAGTGGGAGGCGACTGCCCTGATACCAACTATCTGTTTTTAGGAGATTTCGTGGACCGCGGGTATTATAGTGTCGAAACTTTCCTCCTCCTTCTTGCATTAAAAGTAGCTTTCACCTACCAATCCTTCAATTATTTAACGCGCATCAAGGTCAGATATCCAGATCGAATTACCTTGATTCGAGGAAACCACGAGAGTCGGCAAATCACTCAAGTTTATGGTTTTTACGATGAATGCCTTCGAAAATATGGGTCTTTGAACGTTTGGAGATACTGCACGGAAATTTTCGATTATCTGAGCTTAGGCGCAGTGATAGAAGATAAAATTTTCTGCGTGCATGGTGGGCTGTCTCCTTCAGTCAACACGCTTGATGATGTATACATCGAGAGCTTTTCTCATTCTTACTTGCAATAGATCCGCGCAATTGACAGAAAGCAGGAGGTTCCTCATGATGGAGCGATGTGTGACCTTATGTGGTCTGATCCTGATGGTTGAGAATTTCTTTTGTTGGACATGGCTTATAATTTCATTGAAAATTTAGAAATTGAAGGTTGGGGTTTGAGCCCAAGAGGAGCTGGATATCTATTCGGAGGAGATATAGTTGACGCCTTTAACAGGACAAATAACATTGATCTGATATTACGTGCGCATCAGCTCGTGATGGAGGGTTACAAGTAAAGAAAGCTAGGTTTGCAATTGCTGAAATAATTCTTATAACTAAAGATCCATGTTCAATGACTCATTGGTGACAGTGTGGTCTGCGCCGAACTACTGTTATAGGTAAACAGGTGGATGTTATAGATGCTCAATTAAATCTGATAGATGTGGAAATGTCGCAGCAATACTCGAATTAGACGAAAATTTGGGTAAATTCTACAAAATTTTCGAAGCGGCACCTCAGGTAATCATCCAAATGGTTGATGAGAGATGTAATTGCTGAATATATTAGGAGGAACGTGAGCTCCCAGCAAAAAAATCTGTTCCAGATTACTTCCTGTAATTGAATGAGAAGGCCTGTCTGACTGGAGGAATCGGAAGTTTCTCAATGTACGTATCATTGAAAAGAAGAAAGAAAAACCCAAAGTGAAGAAATGAAAATCATTACCAAGGTTAATTCACATGGGAACTGATAGCTTCATACTCTAAAGTTCATATGTTGATTCATATGTAACAAGTGCTATATGGCTGAATTGTCTATAGTGAACAGAATTAATGCTCTTACACTGAAAGTTCGGATTATTGTTTAGAAATGAGAAAATTAAGGATAAGAAATTAAGCTATACTTTAACCAAAGTCTTTTCAATGAAAATGATTTCTTTCTCTCCTATCCAAGAGATTATATTCAAAGAGAAATATATTATTTCCTACAATTTAAGAGCTGAAATGGTGCGTACTTCTCCTTTAGTTTCATTTCTACACATAAGTCTTTCTTGCATTATATCTGAAGTCATTCTTGTTGAGAAAACTATTTCTTTGGTTTGAAAGCGAAAGCCTGTAATCAGGATTTCTTTTCAGCATCATTTTGTTTGTTATCGACAGATTATTCATTTAGTCTTGAAAAGCCACAAATTTTCATGATGGATTTCTCATGAAGTATTATCTCCTAGCTAAGAGAGAATCTAATTGATTTATCTAGTCGGAAGGGGGAAATTAGAAATCAACGCCACTTTCTTCAAAAAACAAACAAGAGAGTCTTTTTTTTTATTCAAAGATTCGGATATCATAAATTAACGAATTTAATTTAAAAAAGCATCCCCGGCGGGACTCGAACCCGCAATCTTGAGCTTAGGAGGCTCACGCCTTACCATTAGGCCACGAGGACATCTTGATGTTTAATTATTTTACATAGCTATGCTTATCGGTGCAACGATCCTGGAGTCAATCAGCCTATCCTATCATTGTCTGTTTTTTTTATTACTTTGCGTCAAACTCGTATCAGATAACAGTCTACCGAAGAAATGCTTTGAGTAAATTTGGTGTCAAAGGCTTTATTCTTCATCGTTCTGATTTGAAAGAATTATCTTATTTCTTTTTTCATTACACATCCTTCTTACTCACTTATTGAAGGAGGAACTAACATTCGACTTGGTAGCATTAATGCTATCCAAAGAGAACTAAAGAACCCATTTTAAAGCATCCAGCTTGAGTCTGATTCACCCCCGCAGAAGCATATTTAAAAATTAAAAATGCCTCAAGAACTGGAACTAATACTTGACCAAATTGCAATCCGAAATTTATAAATCATAAAAAAAATTTTATCAAATGTTGAAAGCTATCATCCTCTTAGCCTTAACCGTCTCTGCCTTCGCTGGCTTCCCATACTACAGCCAATGCGATAGCAGATGGAAGGGAGACAGACTCGGTACCAGCAGCGCCACTATCTGCTCTGCTGGCTGCTTGATGAGCTCAGTTGCCATGATGATGTCCGGATACAATGTCAAGATCAATGGTGCTGACGCTACTCCAAAGACCCTTAACGCTTGGCTCACCTCCAACGGTGGCTATGCTCAAGGAAACCTCTTCGTCTGGGGATCTGTTGCCAAATTCGGCTTCTCTTACACCGGAAGATTCAACGCCGCTTCTGATGTCAAGGCCAAGATGAACCAAGGACAAATCTGCATCCTCAACGTCAACAACGGTGGTCACTGGGTTCTCGCTACTGGCTCTGATGCCAACGGCTTCACCGTCAATGACCCTGGAGCAGGAAAGCCAAGATTCTCCAACTCTGATGTTGTTGGTTCTGGCTGCTTCAAACGATAAGATTCTATTTCGATGAAATCTCGATAGTTGTATGCAATTGTGATATGGGGCAGTAATAGTTACATGCTAGTCAGAGTTAAATTGCATATGAAAAACTTCCTTTTACAAAATGAATAATCTAAAACAAAACCCAAACATTTCTTTTTCCCAACACCATAAATATTAAGATTTACGCAGGAATCAATGAACTCTTTCACAATCATTCATTTAGAATTGAATGAAGTTGAGGCTTTCATCATGATTTCGCCTCTTTTCTTTTTTTCGTTGCATTTGAGTACAGCCATCCTTAGCACTTAGACACTGGTAGAGAGGCGCATTAATATCACAACCAGTTTTCATTAAACTCAGCTTTGTGAGTATGTTTACGAAATGTGTCCTGGAGAAAAACTTGCAATTATCAAGGTTAAATTTTAAATAAACAGAATTAATCCGACAATACTTCATCATTTTTATATTATTGCTTTGTTTCTCAGGCGTAGTTCTACTGCACAGCTGCCTTAGAGTGATTCGAAACTTCTTGGGCAGAGGAGGTTTCAGAACCCTTTCAGTTTGAGAATTAATAAATTAATTTTTAGAACGACTCCACTTTTTTCAGATTCAAACAACAAATAAAATATCTTCACGAAGAGAGAGCCTTAATTCTCCTCTTTACCATTGATTCTACTCAAAGAGGAAAAGAACTCAAATTTCTCCCAGTCTATGCGTGAGTATGACTCATTTAGATGAATCAGTTTAGCAATTTTAATTTGCCTCAGGAATGTTGAATCAGATCTTACAAATCCGAAATTTGGAATGAATTATAATTTCGAAAAAATTTATCAAATGTTAAAAGCTATCATCCTCTTAGCCTTAGCCGTCTCTGCCTTCGCTGGCTTCCCATACTACAGCCAATGCGATAGCAGATGGAAGGGAGACAGACTCGGTACCAGCAGCGCCACTATCTGCTCTGCTGGCTGCTTGATGAGCTCAGTTGCCATGATGATGTCCGGATACAATGTCAAGATCAATGGTGCTGACGCTACTCCAAAGACCCTTAACGCTTGGCTCACCTCCAACGGTGGCTATGCTCAAGGAAACCTCTTCGTCTGGGGATCTGTTGCCAAATTCGGCTTCTCTTACACCGGAAGATTCAACGCCGCTTCTGATGTCAAGGCCAAGATGAACCAAGGACAAATCTGCATCCTCAACGTCAACAACGGTGGTCACTGGGTTCTCGCTACTGGCTCTGATGCCAACGGCTTCACCGTCAATGACCCTGGAGCAGGAAAGCCAAGATTCTCCAACTCTGATGTTGTTGGTTCTGGCTGCTTCAAACGATAAGACTCTAATAAGGTAAAATCTTAATAGTACTATGCAATTTCGATATGGGGTAGTTGTTATATTACACAAATATCAGAGTTATAATTGCATATGAATAGATTCATTATACAAAATGAATTATCTTAAAGCAAAATCCAAACTCTTTTTACTAACACCAGGAATATTACAATTATCACTCCAAAAACAAATGGTTTTTCAAAACCCTCTCCTTCAGATTTACATGAAATTGGAGTTTCCATTATGACTTAATCTCTTTCTTTGTAAGTAAGTTGCATATGCGTACGGTTATTCATAATATAAAACTATTGGTAGAAAGACTCAATAGGACCATGAATTTTGCCGGATAGAAAGATGAAAAATTACGAATTGAAATTTTAAATCAACAGAATTAATCCGACAATCTTCATCATTTTTATCTCAGTACTTTGTTTCTCCGGCATTCAATGCTACTGAGCAGTTGCTTTAGAATGATTCAAAACTTCTTGGGCATAGAAGGTTTCAGTAACCTTTCGGTTTGAGAATTAATACCTTATTTTTTTAAATTAAAACTGATGATGAAAAAGAGCATTTCGATCATCATCCAGATGTGCAGTGTTAGATCTTCGAAGAACTGCTGAATTATTCTCTATTAAAATTCAGGTTGCTTTTTTTTTCTGTCATAAGATGCTCCCAAACCTAATTCGTTGATGGAGTAACCTGCTTAGTTCCTTGTTCATTCGAGCTGTTGGATTTCAAATATTCTGTTTTGAGAGTATTCATACTTTGCTGTTTGAACTAAACTTATCCCTACAAAAAAAATTGCTGTAATTATTTCTTATTGCTGATGGAGGAGGATGACATATGATTTATATGAATCGAGATTCTTATTTCAAAAAAATGAATAATGAGTTTCAATTATACTCTTATTGCAATTTTCCCATCGAGATCAAATCAATTTCATGAATATTTCGATAAATTTTACCCTCATTGAAACTTCAAAAAGTAGAGAGTAATTCTAAAGCCATACCCAAACAATTTTTTTCCCAACAACAGAAATCTTAAGATTTAGGTTGGAACCAATGATAATTTTCATAATCATTTATTCGAATTTATGAGAACGACAACTCACGCCATTAAACTATTGGAGAGAGGCTTTCGTAAAATCAACTACAGTTTACATTTAGATACGAAATATGTTGTAGAGAAAATCGTATCTTTAAGAGATGAAATTATAAATAATAGATTTAGTCCGGCAAAATTAGATCATTTTCTGCCTTCACTTCGTTTCTGAGTCATCCAATAGCAATAAGTATCTCATTTGGAGAGATTCAAGACTATCTGGTCATAATCGGTCCAGGTAGCCTTTGGTTCAAGGGAATTTCTAGATTATCTTTTTTCACCAGTTTCACATTCTAACCTAAATACAAAAGCTTTCCTAATAGAAAGTCTTAATTATCATCGATGCGACTGATACTACTCCAAAAAAAGACAAGGAACCACATTTCTGACAATGCATGTTGGGCCTGACGCATTCCGGCAAGATCTGAATAAAAAAATTAAATTATGCCTCAGGAACTCGTTGTCAACTTGACGAATTGGGAAGTTGGGATTAAATAATTATTTCAAAAACCGAAAAGAAAACCCAATGCTGAAAGTCATCATCCTTTTAGTTTTAGCAGTTTCTGCCTTAGCTGGTTTCCCTTACTACAGTCAATGCGATAGCAGATGGAAAAACGACAGACTCGGCACGAGTAGTGATACTCTCTGCTCTGCTGGTTGCTTAGTGAGCTCTGTTGCTATGATGTTGGCAGGATACAATGTCAAAGTCAACGGCGCTGACGCTACTCCGCAAACCCTTAACACCTGGCTCACCGCCAACGGTGGCTATGCTCAAGGAAACCTCTTCGTTTGGGGTTCTGTTGGCAAACTTGGATTCTCTTACACTGGAAGATTCACCAGCGTCAGCGACATCAAATCCAAGATGAACCAAGGACAGATTTGCATCCTCAACGTTAACAATGGTGGTCATTGGGTTCTCGCTACTGGATCTGATGCCAATGGCTTCTCTGTTCAAGACCCTGGATTCGGAAAACAAAGGCAGAGCAACGCTGAAGTCTATGCTTCTGGATGCTTCAGCCGATAGAGCATTTTCTAATTAAGGATTTTTATGATATCATTATGGATATTTATTGCATCTTAAATCAACTTCTTATAAGATTAGCTCATCAAGAACGAACCAACTGTTTCTTTACATCGAATAATAGACATAAATTAGGGTTTAAGCGCTGTCATGATCAAGGATAATTCCTGGGAAATTAGATAAATTTGATTAGTATGAGAATAACAGATTTTTAGGATTGACATTCCCAGCAGCAGCAAAGCAAAGCTTTATAAATAATAGATGTGAAAAAATCATCCCCGGCGGGACTCGAACCCGCAGTCTTGAGCTTAGGAGGCTCACGCCTTACCATTAGGCCACGAGGACATCTGATAATCTCATCATTTCTATAAATTCTTTGAGTAGGGATCCCTCTTGCTTATCGCATTGAGAACCATTTGCAGAAATTTGCAATGTTTCAGAGCAATGCTGATAAAGATTCCTGAAAGTCGTATTCTCGGAGCCTTTCATTTCTTGAAATTTTAAATCATTTTATTTCATCAACACGTCGGCCTCCAAACTAATTCATCTACTTAAAAGCAGATTCTCTGGACTGAAGCTATGATCTTACGCTTAGATTCCTACTCATTTAGAAATGTTTTCCATATCAAATGACATCGAAAAAGATTCAGATTCATTAAATGTTTCAGGACACACTTAAGTACTGCCTGAATTACTAAAATATCCCAATTAAGCCAATTTCTCATGGAATTGCTCTGACCAGCTGCAAGCCTCGTCTTTCTGATCATTACAGTCGACGCTGACTAAATTCTTGAATACAAATTTAAATAATTTAATGTAAATCAAGGTATAGATTGTAGACTCTATAATTGCAGCAATTTTTCCGATCTAAAACCCTCATGTTTAAGGTGATAATCCTGCTGAGTTTAGCTGTAGCAAGCCTTGCTCATTCCTTTCCCCACTACTTCCAGTGTGACAGGAGATGGAAAGAAGAGAAAGTTGGGACCGGTCAAGAGTGCATGTGCAATGCAGGAAGTTTGGTGAGTTCCATCGCCATGATGATGGCAGGGAAAAATGTTGAAATTGGTAGAGACCTTGTCGACCCAAAGAGCCTGAACGAGTGGCTCACTAAGCACTCTGGCTATACGCATAACAACCTCTTTGTGTGGGATTCATTAGATTCCTTCGGTTTTGATTACAAAGGGAGATACATGGATTCGTCTGATATCAAATCGAAGATGTACGACGAAAAAATTTGCGTGTTGAACGTTGGTGGAATGTGGGTCCTTGCTACCGGCTCTTATGCCGGAGGATTTGTCGTTCAAGATCCTGGACTGGGCAGGACGAGGGTAACGAACGGTGAGGTCACAGAGGGTGCTTGTTACAAGACGCAGTAAACCAAATTAAGTGGTCGTAGAATTGGTTCTGTTGCTTGAGTTTGTAAGAAATTTGAATATTGATGTACAAGCAAGACATCCTATCTAATTATACAAAGAAATTCATAGTCATTATGGCGTCATTCAAGTGAATATTGAGATTTTCAAAGTCATCTGAGGAAAATGAAATAACAAACATTAATAACTCAATTAAAATAAATTATGTTATGTTCTTAGTCATTAATGATGATGACATGAGGGAATTGAAACAGTCAAACCACCTAAATTGTGATTGCATGAGTGTCATTAAATTATTGAACTCAGAACTTTTGATTAATAGAGTTTGACCTCCCCCTTCCAAAAAAAACAGTCATCGTAATTTGAATAGGTTCTTTCAGCAAGTACATGGAAAATTTGCTATTTTTCAAAGGGTTACAAAGTGAAATTCTCCTTTTCCAGACGACATTTTATTGACCTATGAACCTCATTTGAAGTATGTCAACCAATATTCAAACATTGCTACTCAAACCGAGATGTTTGGAACTACAGCCGAACGCGTCGCCGAATAAATATACATCGAAGTCAGTTCAGATTCATTCTTGAAGTGTTTAAGAATTTTCAAGAATTTGGTCAACATGGTTGAAGGTATCTATTCACTCTCAAATTGTAAAAATTAATTTGAACTAAGTTATTGCATTCAGATTTTCTGGATTTTCAGATTGTCATAAAACTCATATGCTAAAAGCAATATCTCTGCTGACTAGCAGGAGCAACCCTTACAGTTTCTTTTCCTTATTATCAGCAGTGCGAAGAGGATTGGAAATAGGATAAGGTTGGTACCTCACCAAATCCATGTGGAATGGGAGAAATATAGGGAGTTCTGTGCATTGTTGTGGTCTGAGAAGCGAGTCAAAATTGGTCAGGAACAGTTAATCCAAAGAGGACTTGGCTCACTCAGAATTTGGCTATCCATAAAATAATATTTTTGTGAAGACTTTAATATCGTCTTTAGGATTTACTTTAAAGAAAGACACATGGATTCATTAGACAGGAAATCTACGATGAGAATGGACAAGATTTGCAAACTCAACTGGATGGAAGTTGGGTTAATGATAGAGATGCTTGGTTGTGGAAATTATAATAAATTCTCAATTGAAAGAACTCAGTGGGCTAGAGTAAAGAGGTGTCACTTGAAACCTAGGAGTTAATACGATCTTGCTTGTTGAATGATGGATTCCTTCAGCCAGATTATCCTCATTATAGGCGGCATTTTCTCATAATTCATAGCATCTATTGAACGTGGGAAGGTGAAAAAGGGCCAGAGAAGGCAAATCATACAATATTATCACGATAAAGAAGCTTATTTAGCATAGATCTTATCATATTCAGCAATACAGCCTCACAGCGTAAAATAATTTCTAGAAGAACAAGATCCTCACATCCTCTTCCCTTTAAATGTAGTTCACTCATCAAATCAAACCAGTTTTTTCAGAATCATGATAAACTTAGGAACCATACAAGAAATATTTCCATTGAATCAGATCCATGAACAATATTCAAACCATCTTAGTCATATTTACTCTTTTCTTGCACTTTTAACCATAGTTGCCTTCCTTTACCAACAAATTAAGTACCATTAATAAAATTATTACCCTCTTTTTCCGACGGCTCAAGCTTAAATTAACTCGATGAGAGCAGAATTAATAATTATAACTAATAAGGGCTCAAGTTCAGAAGCACCCCCAAATTGGATTAATAATTTCAATTTACAAACATAGCAATAATGTTAAAGGTGATCATTCTCCTGGCGCTATCTGTCAGCTCCTTTGCTTACTATGCACAATGCGATAAGCAGTGGAAAGACGTGAAAATTGGTCTCAGTACCTCCACTATCTGTAATGCGGGAGGTTTGTTGTGCTCTGCAGCAATGATGCTTGATGAATACGGAATCAAGCTTGACTCAAAGGACCCCACCCCAACCGAACTTAATAAATGGCTGCTTGAAAACAATGGCTACGGGGCAAATAACGTCGTCAACTTGGTAGCTACTCAACCCTTCGGAATAAATGTCCTCGGACATTGGGAAGCAACAGGAGATATTAAGCAACACCTTGATAAGACCGCTGGAAAGCTTTGCGTCCTGAACGTTAACAATGGAAAGCACTGGGTTCTCACTACCGGCTACTATTCAGGTGGATTCAATATCAAAGACCCTGCCGATCCTTTAAAAACTAAACTCACTGATCAAGAGGCCAACGGTGGAGGTTACTGTGTCCAAAGGGTTCAAGCTTCTGCCTAAACTCATAATCCACCATCCGAACGCTGTGAGTTTGAAGAAAATGTGATGTGATTCAGATGATGAGTTTTATTTCTTGATTCAATTCATACTGTGTTGCTGCATAGTTTTATCTAAAAGACAGAAAAGCTATTAGAGCTCTGAGATTTGTTTACCCTTCAAATTAAAAAGAAATACCAACAAGTATTTCCAGTTTCTCAATTCTAAGTCTCACCGAAATCATTTGGAAATGGAGGCAATATAGCAAGATAATTTTTTGAGTGTCTTTTGAGACTGCTCCCTATTTCATAGAGACAGCATAACCTCAATCCCTGAGACTTCTTTAGCAACAGATTCTCACATGGTTTTCGAATACTTCAAGTCAGCATCAAGCTGAAGATAATGCCCAAGTCTTTCTTGATTTCAAATAATCTTTATTATGAGTAAGAACTCATCTGTCTCAGTAGAACCATCTCAAATGATTCTCTTCCTCACCAAGCGGATTCGACCTCACTTCTGCAGGTGAGTCAATTTGTTTTCTTCGTCGAAGATCAATGTTGGAGCTCATCTTCCATAATGTTTCGAGCCAATATTCATATAAGATAACACGAGATCATTATAAACATTCATGTAATTTTTTTAGGTCCTTGGCGCCGGAATCCCAATACATCCTGAATGCTAGCATATCCCAAGAAAAATACTTCCGAATTGAAAGGAATATATTTTCAGGAGAAAAATGAATAGGTAACAGGAAGCTGACCGGAGATAGCCCTTGCAGGTAGAATGCTAGGATATTCATGTGAAAATTCCTCTCGTTTATAAGTACGTGTTCTCTTGCAAGAAGTATAGTAAAAATTATTTAATTCCCGACTAGAAGTGATGCAAAAATCAGGCAAAAACATTTTTGAAGAAGTATTTATCAATGAAAATTTGGGCGATTTACATCTGAAGGAGCTGGGTAGCGCCTATCCAAAATGCTGTGAACATGAAAGCGAAGATGATGAGTTTATTCCCTTGAATTTTTTAAAACAATCAAACAATTGTCGTCCTTATGCTTACTCTATTCACGACTGGCTCAAACCGAAGGATACAAAATTAAGGAAAAAAGTCCATGGAGACAATGTTCCAACTTTCACACACAATGGAATCACAGATGCTAGAGATATCCAAGTAGCTGAGAAAAATTCAGACGATTTTCTTGAAAAAACTAAAAGTAAGCAGATGATGTCGTCCACTCAGGATGAGGAGTCTTCAACCCAAGAGAGCAAGAGCAGTGGAAGCAGGAGAAGCAATCTCAATGAAAAGAAGGAAAATTATTTCGGAAGTGAAAAAGTTGAAAAATTGGAAGATCGCATCGGGTGTTTTGAAAATGGGCAATTGGTTGAGAAAGCCGATAATAATAGCAGCCAAATAGCAAACGATATTCAGCATGCAGCTCAAATTAAAGAAAAGCCAGAATCAGAAGTTCCTATTGAGAAAATTGGAATGGAGACCCACCTTGAATCAAATGAGTCTCGTGTAACAGGTAGTACTGCGGATATCCAAATGCAAATGTCCGTGAAAGAGAAAAATGGTATTGTTAAATCCGAAAAAGAAAGTGTTTCTATCAGAGAAAGCAGAGAAAAGATGGAAAAGAGTTCAATCAATGAGCAGGCTGAGTTCTTTGTGAACAAAATATCGGAATTGAGTCAGAGCTCTAATGAAAAGTCCGTAAACAAGGACGGTCTGAATGGAAAAGGAAATAACGAGAAAAGCGAAATGTTAAAACGGTCCTGTAAAGCTAGAAGTGTAGAAAACCGAACTGAGCAAATTGAGTTGCAATTCAATGCAACTGATGAAAATAACGACCTGCTCCTTCATAGCGAACAATTAGCGGCTCCGCAAAAAGATGACCTGCTTCATGCTCATCATATTGGTGAAGTCCAATATGACGAAAACAAGGAGGAAGCTCCTGTTGAAATAAAAAAAGTGAAGAGAAGAGGCAATAAAACAGAGACGAAAAATTTACAAATGACTGGTAAAGATAAAGACAAAGGAGAACCCGTCGAGCATGACGAGAATTCAAATTTAAAGCAATCCCCAGAGAAGCCAGAAAAAAAAGAAAACATAGCTCAAATAATCAATGGCTCTCAACTGGAATCTCAAGAGGAACCTCTAATTGGAGAGAGTGAGAAAAAGATAGCCGCCATTTCAGAGGTGAAACCTATTATAAAGGAAGGTTCAAAGCGAAGAGGCAATAAAAAAGAGACAAGAAATTTAAAAATGACTGATAAAGACAAAGGTCAAGGAGAATACATCGAGCATGACGAGAATTCAAATTTAAAGGAATCCCAAGAGAAGCCAGAAAAAGAAGAAAACGCAACTCAAATAATCAATGGCTCTCAACTGGAATCTCTGCGAAAAGAAGATCGCTTCCTTTCCGAGCAAGGTATTCCAGTCAAGAAAGATGAAAATCAAGAGGAACCTCTAATTGGAGAGTGCGAACAGCAGATGGGCGCCATTTCAGAGGTGAAACCCATTAGAAAAGGAGGTACAAAGCGAAGAGGCAATAAAAAGGTCACAGAAAATTTTGAGAATATAGAGAGAGATTTAGAACAAAAAATTGAGCTCCTGGATAGCGTGAAAGACGAACGATCTAACGATTCAAAAGAAAACAATCCTCGGGTAACTAATGGGCAAGAACTGTCTGCTCATTCTCAAGAGGGACGGGTTGAAGGTGATGAAAACCAAGAAGATATTCTTAAAAACAATGAGAAGCTCTTAAAAGAAAAAGTTTGTTTGGAATCTACTACTATAAATGCCAGAGAATCAAGAGAATCAGATAAAGATCTTGAGCATAGCGGCTTTGAGCATCATCATCACTCAAATGTGAGAGATGAAATAAGCAAGATCCAATCAGAACCAGAAAAAGATCAGAACGAGCAAATTAGTCCCGCTTCTCACTCTCAAGTCCCCAATGAGCCATCGAAGAATCGTAGTATCGAAGAAAGCAAGCAAGAAGTACCACTTGCACACGAATCTCAAAAAGAGGAGAAAGAGGAGCCTTATCCACAACTAAATCATATAAATGAAGACCCAAGCAACGGTTTCAATGAAATTTATGACGAAGAACCTGCAATAAGTTTCAGAGGCACAATTATTCCCGTAGTCGCTACCGAAAATACTGCCGGAGTAAGCAAAAAAGAGAACCGGAAATTTTCGCCTTTCGACAGCGAAAAAGAATTCTTCCAATTCGCGTTTTATAGACGCTGCATGGCAATGACACAGCGCCATTATCCTATCTTAAAAAACATTAACACAACGACGTTTATCACGCCAACTTCTTACCACAATGAAGAAAATCCGTAAAAAACCTAATAGTTACCATTGACTCATCACATATTTTCATAGGATCTTTGATCACATCGATACACATAATGTGGTTCTATGGCAGAACTTCACAGCCGGAAAGAAACACGAAAGCCTTGAGTCAAAAGCATCAAGAATCGACTTGGTCGACGCCGATAAGAAAGCCGACCAAAAAACTGTCGATCCTCATACTAAGAACCACCTCAGCAAAAATCACTTGAATATTCGGTTTGACGATTGGACGATTGTCTTTTATGATTTCATTGGAATTATGACGCTTTCGGAACGATGGAAAAACCACAAAAGTCTCCCATTCAAAAAAATCTTTGATTATTACCGCAGACCTTCTTTCTTCACTATCCAACATCTTAGCATCTCAACGTTCTCCTTGAGAAAAATCGAGTGTGGCAAAGATAAACTCCCAATTGAGCCTGGTATGGAGTTGATGTTTTCTGATTTTGTTGTCGCACGAATCGTCGAAGTTCGCAATGAGATGAGCCCTGTAAAATCGACTGAGGGGGAAATCGGGGCGGACACCTCTAAACTTACGGAGGAAGAGCGAGCGTGCTTGACATATCTCCTTTTATATGAGAATATTGATATTAAAGGGATCGATCCGAAGAGTTTGATTGATTCTCAGAACCTGGAAGATTTTGAAATAAAATACCTTGATAAAGTGAAATCAATAAGTTGGGAGAAAGAGCTTCCGATAAGTATTCCTTATGTGAAGATAGAAAGCCGAGCGAAGACGGAAGGGGGCAAAAATAAGGTGCTTTTCATTGCTGACAGGTCAGAAACAATTAAGCTAGGACGTGCTGCGAATTCGGATGTGATACTGAAGCATAATTACTGTTCAAGACAGCATGCTGAGATAACTTATGACAGAGAGAAGAAAAAATGGATTTTTACTGATGGACAGGGGAAAAAGCCATCAAAAAAGGGCTCTTTTGTGAATTTGACCACTATTGAAGAAAAGGCCGAAGATATGGAATCGAAGTTCTATCCGCTGAAGCCTGGAATGACTGTGAAAATTACAGATGCGCTCGAGTTAAAGTTCCAAAACAACAAGCTGCAGGAGTATCAGGAGAAAATTCACCAGAAAAAATTATATTTTGGCTAAAGTAGAGAAATTATCCAATAAAGTACTGGTGATCTTTTCGGGATTGTGTTCTATTATGAATAAGCGTGTTTGATTATGAAGCATTGTTCATTTAGCTAGTGTTTGGCATTTCTTTTATAGTTATATGTAAATGCTTTCTTCGGAAAAAATAATCATCGATGGGCTTTCATAGCCGAATCTATTTTTACGAATGATGCTAATTTATAAAGTAATCAGTAGATGTAGAGAGGTCGCTAAATCGTTGACGGCTGATGGCTGCAGATTATTTCTCTTATCACTGAGAGGAAAAGAAAGAGAAGAAATTCTTCATATTAATAAGGAATCACTTGATTCCAATTCTCAAAAAAAAAAGAGAAAATTATTATTTTTGCCCAACGTTTGAATGCCTTGACACTTAAATGCCTACTACCTCAAACTTTTGATGAGACGAATCGACAATTAATTTCGTTCATCTTAATAGTAATGCAATATCATCTAGAAAACTATCGAGTTGAATTTATGAATTATGTATGTATTTTTTGTTGACCCAACAGACACTTTCCACCCGAGTAAGGCCTGGATACCAAGCTTTTTGGGTTTTTTCCATTATATGCTTAATTCATTAACTACCAAACTCATTTAGCCGTTTTAGATAACAGCTTATAACAACTCTGTCCAATGTCCAATTACCCTTGCTCTTCAGCCCCTTCAAGCACTGTTCCCTCTGTGGGCTGCGCTAATTCCCCCAAAACTGTTGCTTTTAGAACTATTTTCTTAGAAAACTGATCAATCGTTTTATAATCGGCATTAGTCACATCTCACGACAAAACGAATAATAAAAGTGATTTATTTCCAGAGTTCAATGACAGAAAACCAAGGAGACTACAAAACCTTTGCCGACGCTACTCCAACTCCAGCTCCTCAAAGTACTCTTTGCCTCTCTCTCTATACTAATATCAATTTCAGAGGACGTGACTTATGAAGCCATTATCGAGGAGAAAATTAAAAAAGAATTCAAATTCTACGTCATTGCCATCTGGTTCACTATGGTACATCAATGATTCCCAGCAAGTTATAACCCAAGCGTTAGGGCCTCATGATCCTTGGCATTGCTCTTCTGTTTCTCGACGCTTTCAGTCTTTCAAATATTTTGAAATACTCCTACATTGTGTTCTGGATAGCAGCTCTAATATTGCCAATTATTGGTCTTTATGCTTACTACACAAGAAATGCGAGATTGACCGAAAAATTCCTCTACGCCTTGCTTTGCCTCGAGATCGTCTGTATCGCGCTCACGATCTTCGCGACTAATTTCTGGAATATCGTGTTTATCGTGGCCTTTGCATATTTATTGTATGGAACATGGAGACTTACAAAAATTTACCACGGTAATTGCTTATGATTTGAAAGCGGGTTCTAATGATGCGATTTAGATCTTGAAAAGCATAGACTGACAGCTCCTGTTCTCGGTGGTGCTGTAGGAAATATCACGCAACCTTAAGCTATATTGTGAAGACGGTTCTCACCGTTTAGTATTAAATTCATCAAGAAATGACTTTATGCCTCTGCGAAAATAGCATATATATGAGAATTATCTTCATTGTTACATCAATCTTATTGAATTTGCAAAGAAATTCGTTGAACATCAATACTTTGGGAGGTTAAGCGTTGAAGATGAGTTAGTTTGTTGAATTGAACTCTCAAAAGGGCTGATCTTCGGCGGCAAAATGAAAAAAATTAAATATAATGATACGCTATGATATTTCAAGTCTCAATAATAGCGGTTAGACACGAATAGACACCGAAAAAAATTTGGGTCTTTGGTATTATCACAGCCTTATCTGCTGCCTGCTAATAGATCACCCAAAAGCAAAGTGGCTGTCCGATTGTTTGGCTTTAATGACACGAAAATAAGTAGATTTGATTTCTCTTAACGAATTAGAATAAGACAAAAAAATACACAATGATAAATTGTTTTTCAAAAATCATAGCGCGTATCATTTTTATTGCAGAAGGTGTTTGACAAACTCATACAAAACATCCGCAAATCATCTATGAGAAAGAACGTCAAAACTATGGAAAATATTATCACGCATGGCGAATTCGACTAGCTGAGAAAAATGAACTTTTGCTGCATCCTAGTAGAAGTAATCAAGGGCCTTCGGATTCGCACCCGCCTATCAGCAAGATACCGACGATTTCTATATATAGTTGAAAAATCATTTGCCATCGACTGTCCTATGAGACCTCTTCGAAATATCGAGTGAAGAGGTCTCAAATCACCTCTTTATACCGATTTTTCGAGCTTCTCTCATTTGATAGAAAATGTTTCTTTTCTAAGATTAACTTTCATAACAAACTTTCTAACTCACACTAATACAGACTAACTGACAGTTTGCCTGAAATTAATCACACTCACTTGTCGATTCATGAGAATCTGTTTCTTTTACAGAGACGGGCAACACTAAATTTAGTTTACAAATATCGTGCGTAATCCCATTGACTAGACAAGATTTCTTTAGCGTTAGTTGATTCCTAGATCGGCGAATTTACAGGGATTATGCCCCTTTCTCTCCTTATGCGCTAAATAATATTTTCATTCTTGCCTTGAAAAACTCAGTGAATCGCATTTTCAGTAACTCCTTAAAACATTTGTCAATCACGCTACGTGTCCAATTTATTTTCTGACAAATTAAATTGTAAGGCTCTTACAATTTATTATCAATGAATCACTTACCCTATCTTTCGCTCATACCAGATAGTGAATCACGGGCTGAAAATTCAACTAATTTAACAAGCTACCCTTGAAAAAACGCGTTGATCAGAAGCCCGCTTTATAATTTCAATTCTGAAAATCTATTCAAATTTTTACAAAACACAAACGCTTAAACTCAGCCAAAAAACTGCAAATGACTACTAAGAAAAAAGACAGCGCAATTCCTAAATTCCTTCTCAAAATTTACGAGATGTTAGAGGTAAAAAACCCCCTTCCCACCTCACAAAGCTTCATTGTTCCCTTTATCAATGCAGAATGATTTCTATGACGAATACGTAAGCTGGAACAAAGAAGGCACTGCTATGGTCATCAAAAGACCCACCGAGTTCGCTGCAACCGTGCTTCCAGTGTTTTTCAAGCATAGCAACCTTGCCTCTTTCATCCGCCAAGTAACAATTTACTGGAGTACTCGAATTTACTGACTTTCTTAACTCAGCTGAACATGTACAACTTCAAAAAGCAGAAGAGTCAAGACTTTGAATGTGTATATGCCCACGATTTATTCTGCCGAGGCAAAAAGTATCACAACCAAAAAAAAAAATATCCTAACCTCTCTTATCAGAAATCAGCTCGGCTACATCTTGAGAAAAGGCGTTGACAGCACAATCCCAGTCCATGCTGAATCGACATCGGAAAGCTTGCCAAAAAAAGCTGAGAAACTGAGAAAAAAAGAGTCTCAGGACGAATTAACGGTCCTTATGAATGAGGTAGCATTCTTTTATGAAGTAAAGATTTTATAATGGACTTTTTGGTAGAATAAAAGACTGAAGAGAAATGAAGAATTCATGACTGTTCGGCTAAAAGAAATGGAGAATAAAATCAGCGAGTTGAATCATAAGAACGAGAGTCTGTTATCTCAAACGAAGAAGCAAAGGTATGAAAAATTTTAGGGATATTCGCTAATATAATCTTGGAATAGCATGAGTGAAAGTCAGCTGAAATATCTTCTCTCCACGATAGCAGCTGTCCATGGGCCATCATTTATCCGAAATACACTAGAGTATGCCAGCAAAAAGAATATGTCTAGAGAGCAAGAGCAAGATAGCTGCTTGGACCCGAAGTTACTGCTTCCAGGCTTCGATTTCGGGGATAAAAGCGAAAGCGTACCTACCATGATGGATGAATACTATCCACGACAGTCAAACTATGATACTCAGACGAGAAGAAGGAGTGGTTCATTCTTTTCGAATGGACAAGAGGTAAAAAAATGACTTTATTGATGAAGCAATAATTGTTTTTCATTTAATAGCTCTCGCTGACGAGATATGACTCAGGGCCGTATTATTTCAATGAGCAGTACGGTGAGCTCCAAAGAGGAACAAATGACTCGTTACAAGCTTTTGCGGGTGGCTACCCCTACGATTTGGATGGTGGCTACAATTTTGGCGCTGACTTGTGCTAATGGAAATCCGAAAGATGCTTCGGGGTCCTTCCTTTCGGTCGCTTGTGTATTTTAAGGAAGGAGCGCCTTGAAAAAAAAGATGTGGCTTAGATGTTAAATTATATGCATCCTTCTCCCTGTTTTTTGGGAGCTAACTGCTTAGGTACCTATTTTTACTAGCTTGCACAATAAATTGAAATTTTACTCTAAGTATGTGTGAAAATTGCCTTTAGTTGTGAGTGGATTGTGTTTGCATTTGTTGATAAAAGCTATTAATCATTTGTTATTAATCAAACCGCTGCTGAAAATTATCTGCATTTTTTTGTTGAAATACACTAAATAGCAGTGGGCATACTGATAGAGATATTGTAATTCGTTTAATAATATTAGCGAGGCAGGCATTTGGGATAAAGATCTGAAGTTTGAAGCTTTAACGCAAGAGGGTTGGACTTTTGGCGGCGAATTCCATTGTACAATAATATTTATAGAAGAGATAATATCAAAACAAAGCAGACCCGCCATTGGATAGATAAAGAAGAAGAGTGATGAATATTGAAGTTTTCTCTCTAGGGTAGCCAGAAAACTCTCCCATCCAGGCACCACCCCCTTTCGCACGCCTTAGAATGGGACACTTGCCCTAAATTTCCAATTTCTTTTTTATTGGAAAGGCAATAATATTTTTTTTTGGGTTCAGAAAACAGAATATTAGTGATAAAATAATGAGATTAAGCCAGCCGCATGTATTTTGGGCTAGGTTTATCCTTTCTTGGAAACCCATCTTCAAATGGTATGTTGTTGATGAAATATTTTTTACTTTCGATCTCAATTTGCTTCCGTTCAGATCCCTTGCTAATAAAAATTCTGTGATGCTACTAAATGGCGGTTGAAGATAACTACAATGAAATTTTCTGACAAACTATACTAAGTAAAACTCCCCTAAAGAAGAACCTACAAAAGTTGGACAAAGGAAGCAATTATTACATGCTTTTGAAGCCGACTTTAGCAATGATTATCACAAATAAAAAACAAACTTTCAATGAATATAAAACTTAGATGTTATAGGCATTGAGTGCAGTCTTTGTCAGATATCTTGAAGGATATAAAACTTTCTTTATTTTGGTTGCAGTATGCCATTGGCATGAAAAATTGTTGCCATTAAAGCCATAAAAAGACACATATTGAACTATTGTATCTCGATACGTTTGAAAACAATTCAAACAATGATTTTCTCAAGCTTTTAGCAACATCAATTTTAGTATATGATCCTCAAAATATGGCTAAGATCTTCGGACTAAGAGAGTAAGAGATTTTCAGCACATTTCATATTTCATGTGATAAAGCGCAAATTTTATGTGTTGGTTTCTTCCTTCTGCTCTATTATATGAAAAACTGTACCAATATTATGTACATTTAGTTTTAATACAATTTACCCACTTTTAAAATTGATTGGTTATAGCAAGAATCTAATCACTTTCAGGAGCCGACGCACAGCTGTTAGTAAGACAACAAAAGAGCATTCGAGCAATCCAAAACTTTCCCAAGTCGAGTGAACTGTTTGTTTGCGCACTGTTCTGTGAAACCTGTGAAACTGCTGTCGTTCTTGAGAAAATTCTTGAAAAGGATCTCTGCTTTAAGGATCCTTATTTAATTTCTGAATACGAGATCTAATTCTTTTTCGCTGACGATGAAATCAAATGGAAAAATAGTGAACTTTGGAACAAAAATTCTCGAAAAAGGATCTCTTATTTAATGATCGTTATTTAATTTCTGAATAGAACGCTTATATTATTGATGAAATCCAATGGAAAAATAGAAAAATGTAGGATGCCAATCAAATTGTCTTCCATAATTAAATTCTTTGTTTCATCTATCACAATCATGGACTCGGCACCTTTTGACCCGAAACAGATTGCCGTTTTCAAGCCAAGGTCAATTAGGGCTACCCCTCAGAACAATAATCCAACAGGAAGCTTTGAACATCTTGATAGTTTGAGCTTAGGGGTACTCTGTGAAGCCACTATCTTGGGGCAACTTCCTCCAACCCACGGTAATAGAAGTAACAGTAAAAAAAATTCTAATGAAATTCCAGAGAGACGCGTTTAAATACAGCCAGTGGACCATCATTGAAGTCGAAGAACCGACTTCCTTATTTGGAGGAAGAAGCATTATTTGTTTATGGATCAATGCTGCGTCATTTCTGTCACTATGAGAATAGAAAGAAGTTTTATTTTAGTATGTAACTTCATATAATACAGCATGCTCTCCTTTGTATATCAAATCAATGCTCGTTTCTAATTGATATTGCTAATACAAGTGGAAAATAGCTCACCCCTCAACTTTTTTGTTGCTTCCAAATGAAAAAAATAAAATAAAATCCGTATCCTTTTCTTGTTGAGGATGATACAATACTTTTTGACTAAGTGAATCCAAAAACTCAACGGTAATCTCCTAATAAACGCTGGGAGTCTTCTTTTTCGAACAAACAGAAGACCTTTGACATACCAAAATTATAGAACATTCAAAAATTCTTCTTTATTGCTGAGGCTACTGTATAACTGTATTTAGTAAAGTTATCAACCAAATCTGTACAAGAAATTTGTCTCTTCAAGGAACCTTGCTCTCTTTTATATGTCGAATATATGAAATTTCTTAAGTCATAACTCAAATAATCACGAGCAAAGCCGTTGCTATAACGCCTTTGAAATCTCGAAAACAATCCCTCCGCCATTGAAAGGTTATTTAACGAGATATAAGTCTATATTATATGAAAAAGGATGCTAAATCCATAAGTTGTTCCCAAAAGCAGATTCATCAAGCTAAGTGAGACTGAATTAACAGAAGCGAGGATTTTCTTTCTTATACAATTCGTGTTTGAGATAATGGCGTCCTTGATTCGAAAGAAGAGGCATCAGGTTAGTCGCAGCTTTTGCTCTCAATAAAAATATGCAACTGTTCTCTTTGTGAAAATGGAAACAACTGAAGGCCTGGAGACGGATTCGTTTATTATCGGCTAAATTTGAGAGTGAAATCTTCGATTTTTTCATTAACTGCTTTAAAAATAGCAGAACAGCAATAGTTTCATGTTAGAAATTGATATATTAGCTCTTGAAATAGAAATGCGCACTCAAGCGCTTATAGGGATGGAGATTGATCTGAGGTGTTTTTCAAAAAGAATTGAAACTTTTTCTATTAGATTGTCTCATACAGTATAATTTTATCTCTTCTGCATCATCACAAAGCTATAGTTCTTCACCTCTTGTTAAGTCTGCTTCCTCAAGTAGTCTAATTCTATCTACAACAAGAACCTTTTCGGAATTAAAGTTTTCTTTCGATTTTTTTTTCATTAATTAATAAAAGGCAGCTTAAAATTTCTTAATTGTTCTTCTTAAAACGGGTATTTTCCATGAGGAAGGTTGAATACTTATTTGTACAAAATCTAAGGTAGATGAATGAAACAAATGAGATAAGGCAGAAGTAATCTACATTCATGCGATAAGATCTCATCAGAGAGAGAACTATATTGATTATGAAATTGCGACTTCATCATTCAAGATAGCCGATTTCTAAGTTAAGTAAGTTTGTTATCTACGCAGTCTTCGGAGAATCATATGAATTCATATCCTAATTACAGTTGGATTCGGCAATCCTTTTGAGGGCTTGCTAGATTTAATTTTTTCATTATCAGAGTTATCCATTGTTGAAACATCGAAATTTATACGTGAATCAGAGAGAATTAGTTAATTTGCAAAATCACCGCTATTTACAAGTAAATTCTGATTATGCAGCGGCGCTGCGAAATTTATCTTCAACTGGGCAGTTGAAACGGAGAGATAGTTTACGAAAGTTTTGTATTTAAAGATTGAAGCGTTAGTTCTGTGCTATCATTCGATATCGAACTTTCTAAATCCCGTCATAAATGTATTTCTTTCAGTTATTACAAATTCAGTGAGTTAAATAAGGAGTTACTGAGAAGGTTGGATAGCCTCAGTCACCAAAGCCTCTACCGGTGATGAAGCAGAGTTGAAATGGAGAAAGACCAAGTTCAGCTGTGCAAATAAATTGCTGGTTCATATAATAACGCAAAATTCTCTAATTTTTAATTAGGAATTGATTTTCGAATTAATGCAAGTCTGAAAACGTGTACAAAATGATTCTTCTTGAAGAGAAGTATTTCAATAAGCTTCCACGCTGAAATAAAATATATACTGAAAAAATTTTTATTTCAGTGGCTTTGGAACCATTTAAGCCATTGCCATTTTTTCTTAATAATAATTCCTTGATTAAATTGACCGTTCGCATAGAATAATGGAATCTGGTGAATCCGAAGAAGAAGCATTTAGTGACGAATCCCTTGCTGGTTTTAGGTCACTAAAGCATGGACTCTCTAATTTACAAGCGCAAACTTACTATGAAGACATAGATAGATGGTAGACACCAAAGACTTTGACGAATTGTCTTCCACGAACTTAACAAACGAGGTTGAGAAAACATCTTCGAATATTAATCCCCTCTCACCTAATGGAGAAGAAATGTGCAAAGCAATGAATGCATTGGAAAAATGAATTCAGGAGCCGCTTCATAACTTGCTGTATTCCCCTTATAGTTTTTCTATAATGTTTATATATGCAATTATTAAGATCAAATCAAAGCAAAATCGCTAAAAATTTTTCGATATGTAGATATATATTTTTAGAAATTAAAGAAGTTTTCACTTAATTTGAATCTAATATGTTTCAATGAGACTGAGTATGAATTGTATATTTCCCTACTGCATGAGATTTTCAGCTATTCATATTAATTCACCCATTACAAACCTCAGAATTTGCTTTAAAGTAATAAGTACCTCTCTCGAAAAGTTATTGGTGTTGACTGTCATTACTTTTCATGTTTTCAAAGCGCTCCTGCTAAGGGCTTATAAATTTTGACACTACATGAATTTTACCAACAAATTCCATCCCCTGCTAAAAGTTTACACATAAAGGCTAACCTGTTTTAAAGTTACTACTCTTGAATAATTGCCAAATGGGAGTTTTCTTCTTTTTAAATACCTCAGGTGGTTGCTAAGATATTTGTAGAAAAGAGAACTTTTTGGAACAGTGATGTTCCGGCTTCTCTTTAAGGTTACTTTCATGATTGGCTAAATTTATCCTATACACAAGGAACTAGTTTTTTCAGGAGAGACTCTCTACTGAGAAAGTTTCTTTGAACCCCTTTTCCTGAAAGTTGACATAAAGCTTCTTTCTTGTAAGTTAAATTTTGAGTGTAGGTTATCTAAGAAATTCGTAACATTGATACACGCTGATTTCAAATTAACGTCATTAGAAAGGATTCGTTGGCTCCGAGATTATGAAATCTCTTAACTATTTGCATACGGCGAATGGAGCTGCTACCTTAGTAAAAATATTATGGCTCTAATATATAAACAAGATTCCTATCGGAGTGCAGCCTGAGCCAATTTTCTTAGTCTTAATCTCAATAAACATGTTTTTAGCTTGGAAATTCTAAGTCTCTGTTGCCATCGAAATATTTACTAAACCATATCTAAGTCCCTAGGAAGCTTGCTGGAGAGAACGTTGCGGCGGTTAAAACGAATTGGTCAAACAAAAACGCATCATTTTAAGCTTAAATAATGATCGGCTTGATACTACAGAATTTCGCATCTTGATGCCGATTTGACATCAAAATTCATCTATCCAGCCAAAAGCGAAGGTTTTCATTGCTTAGCTCATCTCTCTGAATGATTTTTGATGGTCAAACCATGAAAATTGGGCAACTCTTAAGATGAATGAAATATTTTTGATCTACTCTGCAAAAGAATAAATTATGAAACGAGAATAATAATAATGCGTGGAGGCTACCTCTTCCAAACAACTTGGAAACAGTGAGACAATTTATTCCTTTACGTGGCCAATAGATATTATCATCACATTTTAGATTCTATCCCAAGAAGATTCAAAAATAGCTGAAAAATGAGTTTCGAAACACATGGGCGGCATATTTGCTATATGGACTGTGCCCACCAATTATATTATAGCGATATATTGCTCTCTGGAGCCTTTCTGAACAAAATTGAAGCTTTTGGAGAAGTTTTGAATATGAATTATAAAGAATTCTCTTTGAGAGTGTCCGAACGGCGCAGGTTTCGCTTTTGTAGCGAGTTAATTGGCTTTCTGAACTTCCTTTTTATTATATTCAAGGACTAAACAAAACAATATCCCAAATAAGGTTCTTAATTATGTTAGAGCTTTTTTTAGAGCCAAATCTAATAATTATATAAAGGACCTTTATTTATTCTCATTCGTCATTGCTGGACACTAGAGCTCGCATGAAAGTTAGAGTGAGGCACCGGACATCCCGCGAGCAATGATTTTTCAAGATATATTTCAAGAGAAGTTGCAGCATGAGAGAATTACGAAAAGACAAAAAAACACAATAGAAATGCAAGAAATTAGAGCTTTGCGAAAGGGTTGGGGTTTCCTTTTAGATGGAATCAAATGTAGAAGGGGAGACTTTTTGCAAAATTAAGGGATTTTAAGTATAAGAACATATGATAAGAAATATCGCAAATTCGCGTTCTCAGAGCAGAGCAGAGCTGTCCGCAAAAAGGGAGTTTTTATTAAAGAGATCGTTCAGAAGTTGAAAGCACATACCAAATTGCTATTATGGTTATGTAGCATTAGTAACGACGTTCGGTTTATTATCGATTCTTAGTGGCACTCGAAAAATATATATAGCGATATTTTTCAAAGTCAGACCAGTTCTTTGCTCGATAACAGAGATCTATAAACATGATAAGAAGAGCCTCATAGATCTAGTGAATATTCTGCTAACTCATAAAAAAGCAAATTACTCGAACATTTGAAAAAAATTAATATGAAAACTTTCAAAATAAGAAAATTCATAACTTACTAACGCAACAGTATACAATACGTCTCCTTAAATGCAACTCGCTGTTTGATCATTTCGAAGAGTTTCCTTTTAGAAAAATAAAGTTCGGATGCTGAATCAACTATCATCAGATGACCAATCAGTGAGATTCAGGATTGAATTTCTGAAAACGGATATTTTCGAAAAATTCTTCTAAAATTTCTAAATATCTTTAAGCCACTATGACTGTTAGGAGACGGGATGAGTATAAATGGCCTGGAATTTTATAATCGACAGGTTTTTGGAAATGCCCTATTCCAAAGTCAATATATTTCACTCAGAAACAACAAAAATTACTAACTTCGAAGATGTACGAACATATGATCAATACTTAATGGACAATGACAACGAATTTAATGTCCATTTAATGTATCCACTCAATGGAGAGAGTTTTCAGGGAACCGTTTCAGAGGATTTGCTGGACCATCACGGTCTGTTGACTCGGCTTCATGCTTGGGTACTATCACTTGGAAGGCACAGTTATTCCTGGTGGAGTTTCTCATTGTATGGAAATTGAAGAAGATACCGCAGCCCTCTATTTCAATCCGTGACTTCACTCAGAATCAGCCGTTGATAGTGTTAGAAGCACTATAATGTTAGGGAGATTAGCTCTATAGTTCAGTTAGAGTATAGAGGCAAACGTGAAAAAACCTTTTTATCCTTTAAATGTGATGTGGTTGTTGTTGGGCACTCATCTGTCTGTATAACATCAGCTTAATGTTCATACTCAAAATCGAATCTCTTATGATTATAAGTAAGTTGATATTCTCAGCATCTTTTTATTCATCTTACAGTGATATTTCATATTGTAGCATGCATTTTGGTTCATAAAGTGTGTATGCGAAGGGCTTCTTCATGAGTATTAAAAATTTGTAAATGGGTGTATTGTATTAAATCAAGAAAGGAGGTAATAATTGAATCCTACTTAGAAAATTAATTCCAGTCCTACTTCTGGTGTTAGGTTTCCTGAATTTGAGAGGAAACACAATACTTAAAGCGTTCTCAATGGCTCCACTCGTTGGCCCTGTTGTTACCAAGTTACTCTTGCATTGTCTCCTAAAGGTGAATGTATGAAGATTATTCATTGAGTTTGATCCAGTAGTCTAAGGCAGCCATTTATGCGATGACAAATCTGCCTTGATCGATTTCAGGCTCCTGGCTTTATCAACCAATAAAAAATGAACATGAAATCCTCTTTCCAATTAGTCTTTCTCTTCGAAAAGGTACAGCAGGGAGGAAACAGTGTCTGGAAGAGGTATCATGATGTTTCAAAAAGCATCTTATTTATTTTTTTGGAATTGAGGAGAATGGAACGAACTTATCTAACTAAATCTATTTTGGAGTGGATACTCAGCTTGTCGGCTTCCACCAGTTCACCCGCTATCCCTGCTGAAAGTATTCATTATCTCGAGTCGCAAGCTGAACCAACATCTTCTGAACGAAGATCATGAAAACTTAAAATCCCAAATTTGCAATTAATGTTTTCTCAAAGTAATACTATAATACGCTTTTGCTCTCTCTCTCTGTCAACAAAAACTCGATTTTCATTAGTAATTCTCATGGTTCTACAATCAATGTAAGATCAACGTACTCTGTAGACTGATCCTTATCATGACTTGGCCGTTTCGAGACGATTATACCATGCAATTCTTATGTTCTTTGTGAAAAAAGTACTGTTGGCCCAACCTCGCAGTACCCATGGCGCTATTGATGAATCATTCAGCTGCTCATAATATTGGAATCAGATTCATAATGCGGATTGGTCTATGCTCTAATGATCTAATTATCTTTAGTTACGTTAGTAGCAGTCAAAGAACACTTCTAAAGATAAAAAAATTAAGTACACCTAAACATCTTGAATTAACAATAGTAATGTGCTGTCCTTAAGGAGCTAATATTTCGATGGCTTTGAGCTATCATTCCTTTTTAGTCGTTCAAATATTCAGAGATCCTAAGGGCAGAAGAATTTAATTTTCTAAACAAACTTTGAATCATAGGTGCTAATCGTTAAATCTATTCTAACAGGCTACAATTTGATCCTAAATCTTCTATTTAGAATGATTCCAGTGCTCACGGAAAATGTTCTTTCACTGGACAGTCTTTCCAACCAAATTTTTCAGTTTATATTATTTATCTATTTAATCTATGAAAGATAATTGATATAATAAAGATCTTTCGGTGTTTTGGAACTTCACATTGTGTCTCATGTACCAAGAAGATGCTGAACCATTCGGACCTCTCTCTCCTCTGAAGAAAAAGAGTCCTCAACTCCTCACTCCAACAGGAAACACCGGCAATGTACCGCCTGACAGTATCCAAAGCTACACTCCTGAAGACATCGTTGAAGCCTTAGCTGTAGGTGAATACTCTCTGGGAGGGGATTTAGAAGCCGAGCGCACTCATTGGAATTTGCTTCTGATCGGTGAAAAGATACTGTGTTTGTGGGAGTGGTTAATTAAGAAATTGAAAGATTAATTTCCTTCAAAATAAAAACAACTTCCAAGTAAGCCATGCCAACAATCGCAAGAAATTAAATGCAACCATGCATTAACATGAGAAATGAGAACCCCGACGAATTCACGAAGTGGCAAGCCACAATATTTTTTTAATACAGAGCATAATTCACTAACATTATTTGATTCCCAGGTCACATAACTAAATTATCATTAATCGATTTCACCCTAACTTTCACGTTTCACCCTTAAACTTCATAATTTCATTGCCGTAATAGTTAAAGCTGTATTAAATTCGAAGTAACTCTAACACTTTTTTACCTCATGAAAAAAGCGATATCGATAGCTCACCGGGTAGGCCATTACCTCTTCAGTTGTACTTTCAAACCAGCGGTAAATTTGGAACGAAATAACTGAAGGCAGCGATTCTCCAAACAGAAGCAGGAAATACTGGTAATTCTTTGACAAGTTCCTTCGTTAACTTTATTGAATATCACCGGATCTCTTGGAATATCAATTCTTCACACCCTAGAAGTCGGCAGCAAATTCTGCAACAATCATTCGAAAATTTAGCTGATTCTTGAAAAAAATTTACTTTTGAAAGAGATTGACAGAGAGTGCTGGAAACTGAACTATGGAAGTATGCGGATGGCTTTATAGCCTCATTCATTACTAATTTTCATAAACGCATGGAAAGCATTGTTAAAAAATCGATTTAAAACTGCTATTTTGAATGTGTTCTAAGTTGTGTTCTAATTGGCAAACTATTCTTAGAATACCAATAACTCGAGAATATAGTTTCTTTATTTTTCTCTGATGCTTATTCCAAGCTGCTCACCTTGCTTTGCAGTTTAAATTTGCTTTCCAGAGACCGATATGCTATTCGAATGCGATCTTTTCTTATTTGAATTCCACTACTGTACGAAAAAGCTGCTACTTAGCCTAAGGAATCGAATAAGGCACCAAGGATTATGAGCCACAACAGGGTCAAATAGTTCTCTTTTTTAACAATCATGCACAAATAAATTTGAATCTTCGGATGGGACAGGAAAAACGATTCACTCATGTTTTCAAATGAGGGAATATATTGTTTTCCTGGTGATAGAAATACAGGTATGGAGAATGCATGAGGCAAACAAGAAATGACAACCTGCCTAATTCTGCCTAACTCCTGACAAACTCTATTTGTAATGAAGCGAGTTTGCTGTTTACATTCGGATAAAACTTTTCTTATAACCATATATCTACATACTTTTGTTGCAGTAGAATGAATATCAAGGTTGCTGAGAAAAATCGCTTGTCGTAAGTTCCTCTATGACCTTCAATTAATTTTATCCTTGCGAAATAAGAGTTCACTACGAACATGCTCTTGTTATGGATAATAAATATCGCAACAACCTTGCAGTTTCAAGATGAGATTCCCTATGAAAGTCTTTGCTCGTCAAAAATGTTCTTCTCAGAATTTATTTGATCTGCATGTGAAATTATCAACACTAGGTGAAGAATGTTGAATATTTGGATTAAGAGCATATAGCATAACTTGAAATCGGGAGTCAATGTCGGATCGGATGCTGAGAACTTGTGAAATTAAAAAATTCCTCGAAATGGACGCTTTATTATTGAACGAGGTTTTGCTGGTCATCAAAATTACAATATGTTACTCTTTTAACAACGCGTTTGTGTTCCAATTACACTATTCCCTAGCTATTTAGCACGAATGTTACATGTATGCGTATGTCTTCATTTACCTTTAAGTCAAATATCCTTCTTTTATTGGCTTCTTTTCTCATCAAACATCTGAGTGGTCTCAAGTTCAGTATTTTCTGCGACTTATACCACTAACTTCAAGATATTGCATTTGCTTAATATCTCAAAAGAAACTCTAAGCTTCAAATTGTTTTGCAGCCTCTATTTCCCTCAAGTTTCCATAAATGAGAGTAAATGAATTAACTTTGCTTCTGTAACTATATTACAAACTCGAATGACGTTTACAGTCAACGATCAAAGGAAAATCATGACGTCAATTCATCAATTACGTATGATTGATCAGCACAGAGTCCTGGTGAGAAATACCTTCAAGTTGCGTACTGGAAGCTGAGTGTACTGATTCGAGCAGGTCAAAAATCAGTTGGGAACTCAATGAAATCAAAGGTGAGCACTTCGTGGATGGGAAGTTAAGATCCTTTTTGGGTTTGTTTCACGACAAAAATTGTTCTAGTGAAAAAATCCCAAAAAGGCTCATATTTGAAGTACTAGTAAAACATAGAAAACCCTTGCTACTCATACTGTACAGGGTGTTTGTTTCAAGAGGAAAACTGAGTCGGTATCCGTTGAAATCAGCTCTAATTTAGCAATCCTTGTATGTTACTAGGATGTCCTTTTGTTTCTCACAAGGGTTTTGAGATATCGTTAGTATTTTAAATATAAAAGCCAATAGAAAAATCGGAAGCTACAAAAAGCTTTTCCTGAACCTAATTTACTCTAAGCTTTCTCTGAACTCTCTCGATAAAATAGAGCAATGAACATGGGATGCGAAGAGCCAAACATTGGCACAACGAAGATGGGATCAATACGCATACTAATTTCTGCTGACTGATGTGACTGATGAACAGACACGCAATACAAATCGCGGTAATTGCTATCTATATATGCGAGTATAAGCGAAACAAGAATAGCTGACCTACATTATTTCGTCAGAAAGGTCTTGGAAATTTTAAATGCAACGAATTTTTCAGAATTAGCAATTGCAAAAATACGAATTCCTATTTTGAAGACAAAGGACACTGCCATAGAAGTTGTTTCGACCCACCAGGTATTTCATAAAAAGCAATGCATTTATTATTGAATAACGTTACAGATCGATGATTTGTTCGAAAGAGATACTGCTTAGATAACCAGTTTTACTGTTCGAATCTCGAACAGATTCATGCATCACAGGCAATCTGATGGGAGCATATTCGTTAACAGATGTTCGAATCGATTATTAGGAATTAAAACTTTTGTTGCTACTGTATGTGCGTTTATTTGAGTAATTAATATAGTATCAGATGTTCGTATCAGTACAAAAAAGTTTTTTCTGCTTGCTTTCGGCTCCCCCCGTGCCTGCAATTACAAACTCAGCTTGCCCGATCCTGTCTATTTCAGTGTCTCTTTAATTGATCCGTTGAGATAGGGTTCGTGTGGCTTATATATAAGTACTGATAACTGCTTTACTTATCTCATTTAGTAATGCCATTTTATTAAAATTAAGAAAGATACTGACTGAATGCTCCCATTCAGAAAAGAAAATTCGAATGCTCATGGTTATTTAGCTGCAGAACAACAAGCATATTTCGGTCTATAATAATTATATTGTGAAAGATTCAAGTGGAACTTCAGCAAATGGGCAGCATATTATGCACGAAAAAGCAGAAGAGGGTTGGGTACGATGAACTACATGTGAGGTATTGCGACCATCGCTCGGCAGACACAGAAGAGATCTGTAGAGAATGCTCAGCATTCTTGAAAACAAAGGAAATTTCTAAAAGAAATATTTCTGAGGAAAGCCTATTGGACTTTCAAGAGGATCCTACAAATTGCTTAAGCGGCGGGCCCTGTGGTCCTATCGACTGGAATAACTTGGTAATTCCTCTGTTGAGAATATAAAATTCACTTATCCTTCTCATCATTCTTCCATATGAACCAGAACACCAATGTAATGAAGAACTAGTCCGTCAAAATTTTGACAGATAATTAATAGGTGAAATGCAATAGGCTTAGTGCCTTTTTCGAATATAATTGCGTTTTTTAAATAATATCTATGTAGCTACTGGGTTTTTATCCTTACTGATTTTTATATGCGCTGTCTATGAATAATTTCAATATTTGTCTGTAAGGTTAAAAATAAAAATCAATACAAAAGTGAATTATATTTTGTTTTTCATGGTTCTCGTGGTACCTTAGCATACGAAAGAGATTTTAGTACTGATAAAGAGGATAAGTTTATTGAAAGAGATGGAAACATTAATTCCTGCTCAACTGAGAGAAAAGAGGGCCTGCTGGCTCCTGAAAAACTTCGAGTATTAGCCAAATCACGATTTGGAATAAACTTGATTCTCGCGTTTTTCGCCTGCTGATCGAAAATCTGAATTTAAATACTGACGCAATTGTTATTATAAATATATAATGAGAAAAGCTACACAATATTTTATATAATTGTCGGTGGTTTTCGCTCACCCTACATTGAAGAACTCTTGAATTTGAATTGAGAAAAGCCTGCGAGTTTTACTCTGATATTCTGCTGCTCTTCTACAATTCATATCTTTATAGAAAATTGATAACTACTTTTTGTTGCCAGACTATGTGTGTTTCTGAGGGAAGCAATCCCCCTTATGCTTACTAATTAGGTCATTGCGTCATTTCTTGCAAATCTTTGCAATAAATTTGTTTCGAACTTCATTTTTTTTTTTCACAAATATAAGAGTACAGTGATAAAACCTATCCTAAAGGTTCTTTTTTTTATTTTCAAATTGAATATTATGAACTAAACTCAAGATAAAAAGCTACAGCTTGAAATGCAACAACGAGAGTTCATTTCCCAAATATTAATTCATACGTATCGATTCAGTAGAGATATATCGGTATATATATTCATTACAAATATTACAGTTTGAAGTTGTATTGCCCGTTTTATGCTTTGACCTTCTTCCTCTCATAGTACATAGTGAGAATCCAAGCCCACAGAGGCGCGACTGATTTATTTGCATATAAGATGTATTTATAGGAGACTAAATTAACGAGCGGAGTTAAATCTTTGAATTGCTCAGCGGTTATATCCTCAGGTTCGATCGCCATCAGCCTCTTGAGGAGGTCTTTTTTCTGTATCACCTTCTTACAATGCGCCCAAGTGACATCATCTTCACCCAGAATGATCATTAACGCTTTAATCACGATTTCTACAGCTCTCGGTGGCATCGGTAAGTGCTTTAGCTCCATAAGGTCAGCAGCAGTAAGTTCAGCAGCTGCTTGACGAAGTACTTCTAGATCATCTGCATCAGACCCTTCGGTTCTTTCTGTAATGTCGCTTGCATTCATGTGCTTAGAGAGATTTGCGAATTTCGGAATTCAATAAAGTTATTAGACAGTTATTTCTACTCACGAAATTATACACCGTGTTATTTATATTAGATTAATCGTCTTGAGCTCATTTGGCTCATTCTACCAAAAAAAAAGGGATTTTCATTACAAAATAAGTTATCGATCCTAATCCAGGCTCATTTTGGTCATTTGCCAAAAAAGCAGAAATATTATAACTCGAAACTAATCAGAGTCCTCAGTGGCCATTCATTATTAGTTTCAACACTATGCGAAGATGATAAGGTCATAATACAGATATTCATAAGGCTTTACACAACAAAATTGATAAAAATCCTGTGTTATTTAGTTATTGTTGCATGCGGCAAAAGTAAAATAATTTACAGGACACACTCTTAAATCAATTATTAATGCATGATTAATTTCATGATCTTCTTTTCCAACCTGTGCTAATTTTGATCTTTTTCCTCCTCCTCGACTATAGTCGGACGATTTTGCAAAATCCGAGATCCCCGTGGGTTAGAATTACGATTTTCGACGTGCTCTTGGATACGAATCACCTTCGGTTGTTGACACACTTGAATAGTTTTGGTTTTTAAGGCCAGACGGTCGGTGGAAATTTTCAGCTGCTGACTTAGAGGATGAACTTTCATCGGTCTGAACGAATTGGTTATTTATTTGACGAATTGGCAGAAGGGCTACTTACACAATGACTGTCGGATTAGCGCACTTTATTTTCGTAACATGGCAGTCGACGATCGTTTTGCCGACTTGAAGAGAAAATTGATTGTTCGCTTTTACGAGATTTCGTGTTTCGTCAAGCAGAACATAAGTGCCGTACTTAGAATCCAGATCCAGCAAATAAAACTGTCGATTCACATGGAGAAGTTGCGCATGGACTCGAGACACTGTAGTGTCATGCACTCTTATATCACAGTGGCTTCCGCGGCCCTAATGAAGTAATCTTATCAAGAGTTTTGAAAGAGTAAAGTTACAAAGGTTTTCTTGGTCTCTGAGCCATTGAATTTAATAATATGATAGCCTAATTAAAGAGGTAGAAGAGGTAAGGCTTTAGAAAAGTGATAAACAACATTACCTAAAACTTTTTCGTTATTGAAATATTCAAGCACCAAGTTTGGAGCATCAACCACTGGAACGTCCACCAGATCGTAGAATTTCCCTTTCCATTCAACTGTATCTAAAAGTTCAGAGGGTAGAAATCAGAACTGTGCAAGAAATCAGCTCAATTACGAGAGACTTCAGTATGACAAATTTCGCATTGTAGTCGCTTCCAGAAGACGCTTGTCATTGACTGAGATTCCTTTCTATCGACTTTCTTCCCGATCCAGTTTTTAAAGCAGTCTATATGGACATTTTTCATAGTTCCCTTGCATTTGCACGGCTGAATGATCGGATTCCCTTCTTCCTCATCATCCCAAAGGCAGATTCTGCACGCTTTATTTTCGCTGCCGAGCGTCTGTGCTGATGGCAATTCGTCGCAGAAATTCAATTTTTCAGGATTCTGGTCCGCCATATCGTGAATCTCGTTTTCGTGTTCCTTGTCTTCTATATTGTTCAATGTTCTGACGTCTTGCAGACATCCCTCACCACCATGCAGATTACTTTTGGGGTTCACATTGATCATCGTGCCGATCCTATTCTGCTGATCGCGCTCCCGTCCTGTGAACGGAGCATCGAGGCTCTCAGCTCTAGTTCTTTGTGATCGAGTTGTTTCTTCGTCTATCCTTTCAGTTTCCATAACACTTGAATCATCGTTGTTTTCTTCAACGCTTGACGCATCCGACTATCGAATTTGAATCAGATAATAGATATAAATAGAATCGCATACGATGGTCTGGTCAAGACTGATTTGACGGCCTTTCCTATCAACCAGCAGAGGATTTTTCGCCTTTACTCGGAATTTTATTCGTCCAAAGCGAATAATATCTCCTTTTTTAATTTTCAGTCCCTAAGAGACCTTAATGAGCCATTCAACGCATGAAAAACGATACCTTCCAATCTTTTTTCTGATCTGGTCGCTTTGCTAATATCCAAGGCATTTCTAGCATTTGTTTCTCAATTTCGAGGTTAATTCCATCTTGGGTTTTGGGTAGAACGGGTTTGTTAATACTCAAATGATTGTTCTTGAGCTTGATGTTGAGAATTATTTCACCAGCAGGATAGGCAAACTAACTTAATGAGGACAAATTGTAAGTGATTCTTACCTTGCTGTGTTTTAACTTGGTAAACGTGACTTCAGCATCATTCCTAACTAAAAAACCTATGAAATACAATGGGTTGTCAGGAAACGAGTAGCAATTAGAACAGACCTGGCTCAGAGATTTTGAAATGGTGTTTAATAATTGAAGTTGGATCATTTGCGTCGAATAAATAGTTAAAGGCTTTAACTGTGGTTCGTGTGGTGATGTTAAGTCTAGAAAGATAAGTCATGGGTAAATGACGACGCGTTCAGATGGGCTACTGGTAAGTCATTTTGTCTTTTCCATTGGCTTTGCTTGCGTGGCAGCTTCCCATGGTCTTATTCAGTAATCTAATTACCTTTTACTTTATTTAAACAGCAAAAAATAGAGAGAAATAGAAAATTTCGATAAAAATCCTTCTAAGATTAAAAAGAAAAAACAAACCTTTCTGAAGTTCCGTTAAATTGTGCTATGGGTTGGCGAATAATCCATCGATAAATATTTACCTTGCATGCGAGAGTATTATCAAATACACAGGCTTAGAACCATATAACTCACTGTGTTGCCCTAATCTTATCGCTAATTGTGAGGACAATCCACATCAAAATAGATTTAGATGCCTTATTACTGCATTAGAAGTATCGATTGCATGCTTATTTCACGTCAGCTGCATTGGGTTGTCTGTTGTTGCTTTGCTCAGAAGTTGATTCTGCTCTGATTCTGAGAAATCTTAATAGTTTTTATTACTGGTTAAATTTTGAGATTCAGTGTTGTTTTTCCAGTTAGTCGTTAATCTCGTTATCGCTAAATGTGTATGTGTATGGTTAACATGAGGTTGAAATGTGAGTAATAGATTAACTTTTGATTACCAAACGCGAGTACGCATTCTATTTCACTTATGCTGCAATGGGGTCAGAAAAGTAATGTAAGAATAGCAATTCCCTATTCGATGGCGGAGTTTCTTACCAATTTTCTCGATTAATATTTCATATAAATAAAATTTTGCTGTAGCGAGATGGATAAACAGTTTGATCTATCAAAATATCTCGTTGCGAGTATAGCCAATTGGTCTTGCCTCAAATGAGAACTATTAATTCCTTGTCATAAAGGTAACTCATAGAATAGTTTGATCACAAATCATATCTAATTCCATACTAAATTAAGCAGCGATTATTTTCGAATAAACCAAGCTCACGGCAATCTGCCTTACCAAATAAAAAACCGCGCAAAGGACACATTATATTATCAGGCAGTTATGAATCTGAATTATCATAATTTATGGACATCTTCTCATCATTTACAGCAAAAAACTAATTACACTTATTTTTCTTTTTTTCGCGTTTTTTAAGGCTTTATAATATCTATGAGGCTAATCTTCTTCCACATCAAGTGATTTTTCTTCAGCTTTAAACTGTGACCGATTCATAATCACCGACTCCTTTCTATCTGAATCCTTGATCTTATTCAAAAGCACCACGCTATCCGACCAATGAGTGAAAAGCTAAAATTATTTTACTCAATTCAGTTGCAAATCACTTTAAACTTACATCTGAAAGATTTTGAGTCTGATTCCGTGCGAATTGAATAAAGTTTCGGATGTAATGCTTGCATTTCACCACCATCGCATGGTTAATTTGAGAATATGTCTCATAACTGAAAAACCCATAGACGTCTCTAAGTCCTTCGAGATGCTGAACTTCCTGCAAGATAGGATAAAGTATTCAAGGGAAATTTTTCAGAATATTGAGTTACCTTGAGCAACGATTTCTCGTTCACGTGTCTACCTTCAGCTACTCTCTCTAATTTGGCGTCCAATGACTTCTTATGCTTGCTATAGTCAACATATAGGATTTGCCTCTGTTTGATGATCTTAATAAATAAAGTTGTTAAAATTTGAGAAGAAGAGGAGGAGGAAAAAGCTCACGTCTTTTATGGAATCGCCTTCAAGCTCGGAATATTTTAAGAAATTCTCCAAGCCATCTTGGACGAGTTTAATCTGCGCAGTGAGTTGCCCTCCTAAAAGATCAATATGTAAGTAAGCTAGACAGACAACTTTTTACCCCACGATACCAAAAGGTTATTTAGAG
>ENA-UOUE01000089-UOUE01000089.1-compost-metagenome-genome-assembly--contig:-NODE-89-length-70150-cov-8.608737_pt1 | contig 70150 bp, 44 predicted proteins | sample MGYA00238146_ERZ747223 | MGnify/ENA primary metagenome ERZ747223 (study PRJEB28781, sample SAMN06268865) | compost metagenome | isolation source: single cell | place: USA: California, Emeryville, Joint... | reverse complement strand
AGAAAGAGAGGCAGCAATGTACTTTCCACCCAGAAGTCTTACATAAATCTTCCACTCAACGGGAATGGCGCACTGTGAAGGAGTTTGCAAAAGAACACAAGATTTGGGAAATGAAAAGAAAAGAAACTATTGAGAAAAAGAAATACCAAGCGTTAGAAAAGGAGATGGAAGAGGCGACTTTTAAACCTAAACTCGATAGTAACTCCCGTAAAATATTCGAGCAGGTATATGAACCTCATTATCAAAATAATAGCTAACTCTATCAACTCTCGATTCTTTTAGAAAGAAGGACATGTGCCTGTTACAGAGAGGTTTAGATTATACTCTGAAAAAGGCCAAGCATATAAAGAACAACTTTTTCAGAAAAATTTGCCGACGTTTAGACCTCAGTTATCTCAGAAAACGAATGCCATTTCTCCTTCAAGAAGTCCAATGCAGAAGGCTACATTGAAACACCAAAAGTCTAAAAGTAGTTATAATGGCGTCAGCACGTGTGACACAGATCGAAACGAGATATTTACCAAAGAATCTGAGATCAAACAAACAACAGTGATCCAAGCAAAACCATTTTTGGATTTGAGTCCACTTCGAGAGAGAATTCCAAATCTCTTTGATGATGGCTCAATGACGATGAGGTCTGTGACACCAGAGAAACCCAAGCCTCTGAAGGTTGGAGCAGCAAAGGTCCAAGAAATTGAATATAGTCCAACAATGGAATTTCTAGTCGAGAAAGTGAGTGCTCAGAAAGGAAAAAAGGTAGGCAAACCTTAGTGCCATAGATACAATAATTCTTCTTGTTGTTTAATGCAAACCACGAGGCTTTCGAATAAATTGAGATTTTTTTATGTGAAAGCAAATTTTGGTATTAGTCCTTTCATATTGTGTGTAGGGACTCGTTTTGTGTTTTTTTGGTGAAACCCAAACAATTTTCAGAATCTAAATTGATAAACTCGTATTCGTAAAGCTTCAAAGCCAACTAAATTTCATAAGGCTTTACCATTCAATTGTACATTTTTCGAACTTTGAACAAGCTGATAACAAAATTGAGGAATTCTTCCAATAATGTTGTTTTGATTCCAAGTGTAGTAAGAATATTTACGAAGTCCGGTTAGCAATTAAATATTGGATGTTTATGTCCGTGAAAAAAACAAGTTAAAAAAAATGAATAAAAAGAGAAACTGAAACCAAAGTTATTTTTCGTACGTACATAGGGAAAATCATGGGAAAATATCAACTTAAAAAAATTATGCTTGTTAAATAATTATTTCATATATTATTATTCTTAGTGATTTCTTCTTTGTTTTGTATTTACGGCTTTATCTTATCTGAGCATTTCCATGCTACAATGAACGATTATCGGACAGTTTTAGGTAGCCTTGGCGAATTATAATCACCCGCGAAGCTGAAACTGTAGAGCTTCCCTCCAAATGTCGGCCTCAAATTCAAACATTTTTCCTCAATAATCGGCATTTCAATCATGGATTGCCTGTCAATTTGAATTTGTATCGCTGAAGTGGCATAACTTGGAAAATTGATGTTGCTTGATTGATAAGAGTGGCCGACCTGTGCAAAGAAATTCTTTATAGGCTTTAGTATGTCTTTTTTCATATCAAATTCATTATGAGTCATATGTTTCCTGAGGCTCATGCCAGATATTGCCTTGCACTTACTGAATAGCTCAATCGTATGAGAACTTGGAATGAGTGTGTCCTTTTCTCCATGAATAAAAAAGCAGGGACATGATACTTTCTGAATCTCATCAATATTTCGAAATCTATCACACACAAGCAACTGTGCAAGTAATCCAAACCTTGATTTCGCAATTCCTTTCACGGACGTGTACGATGATAACAGAAGTAGCATTCCAGGGTTTCGGTGAGCGGCAAGGTATGTGGCTGGACCAGAACCGATTGAACGTCCGAGTAAATAAATTTTTTGTGAGTCTATCTTCATCTCGCAGTTCAAGAAATCAAACACAATTTCAGCATCTTCGAGGATAGTTTTCGCGTTTGGCGCTTGGTCATAGACTCCATAGCCTGGGTATTCAACAGAGAGAACATTCACCTATTTATTTGAAATAATTTGATAAACGGATCTGCGCTTTTTTAAAGAATAAAATACTTTAAGCCCTTCACAGAGCTGCTGCGTGAATGAAGAAGACATGCCCAAATCTTCGGCGTTTCCGTGGAAATATATTAAGATCACATCAGATCCTCCAGGGTACTGATCGTATTTGCATGGAATGTAACGATAGTTATCTTGTAGAGTCGGCACTAAGATAATGTAAAGTTATTATTTGCATTTATTGTGAAGTAGCTGCTTTACTTTCTTTGAATGAGTTCCTTAGTCCGTCAGACTTTTCTTTGGAGAAATGTGTCTCTTCGTACACTTCAGAGAATGAAACAGCTTTTAGCGGGTCCATGAATCTTTTCAGCGAGAAATAACGAGTTCGAGGAATCCAAACCATGCTGGAATAGGTGGTTTTATCGTAAGTTGCTTTTGGAGCTGGGAAAATGAGTTGATTCAGTTCCATTGTTTCTTACTACTCTGCAATTCGATTATAATTTGAGTATTCCTCAGCAAACATAAATATTTTAAAGCAACCTCACAGGATTGTAAGATTCAAATGAATTCTTGAATTGATTAATTGAGAATAATTCTCATTTTTTCGATTTTGTAACTCCATTTTCAAAATCCAATACATTCAGCTGAAGGTTACTGATGAAACCCGAGGCTTAAAAGATATCGAATGGCACTCCTTCCCAGAATTATCATATCGGAGTGCAGAGGTGATTATAATTTTTTTAGTGGCGTCATCAATTCAACATCGAAAAGTTTCCAGGACGCCAATTCTTATTATAGTTTTTAATCTAATTTCGAACTTCATTTGTGAGCGGCAAGTTGGGATCTGCTACGCGATAGGCAGTTACATAAATATTTAACATTAAGATGCCGAATCAAGGTCAAAAAAAAAATCATTGCTTGATGCTGGCTGAGAGATTCCGCCAGTTATCATCATAATATTGGATATATTAGATGGTATTCAGTGCAATCATCAATCCAGTCCTGAGATTTGTAAAGATGTCTTTCGTTTAACTTGGCAGCAATTGTAACAAAAAACCAATGAAAAATGCTACAAGTTATTATTATTCATACTCAACTCGAGTTTATTCGATACCTTTGAAGTACTCAAATCAAATTAGGTGGTTTATGAAGCTAGAAACCAATTATTATTAAGCAAAATAATTCATTCGTCTAATCAATACATACATATTAAGCAAGTAAAATATCAATATTAATCTTATTAATTTATTATGGACGCGGCCCTAACGCAGGTCAAAGGTGGATGGAAACAGCTCGCACTTGCCTGAACTGCTCTCTCCTTGCTCTCTAGCACTCGGAAATACTCTCCAAAACCTCAGTGTCTCATCCCCTGCTCCAGTTACTATCGATTCTCCATCCGGACTCATAGCAAGGTAGAGCACACGGTGGAAATGTCCTGAGAGGGTGGCTACCCTCTCAAGAGTCGGATATTTCCAAATAACGATTTCATTTTGAGAATAACCATGAGTGCTTACGATTTCATTGGTGTTCTTCGAAAACATCAAACTGCATAGCTGACTCCCGGTGTCTAAGCAAGCAAGTTGCGTATTTGTCAGCGTGTTCCAAAAACGTAGAGTTCTATCAGCAGTCCCACCACCGCTTGCGAGTAACCCGTGCTGATGAGGCGACCATGCGAGCGCTTTCACAGCTGCTGTATGGCCTTCAAGTTTTGCAACGGGGGTTGTATGATGGAGGTTCCATATGAAGAGTCTATTATCATTACCGCCTGAGCAGAGCTGCTGCGCATCGAAAGACCATTTCAAGCCACATATCTCCTGCTTATGGCCTGTTAGCCTGGAAAAATAGTTTACTGGTAGTCTGATATCGCGATGAAAAATTATTTTGTCTCTTGAGCCCGTCGTTAGCACATTCGAATTCCAACATTGAGTGCCGACTCGACTCGAGTGACCTCCCATAGTGCGGATTCTTTTCAGTTTGATAGCGTCCCAAACTTGTATCTCTCCCGAATTTGTCCCTAGACTGAGGTTTTGTGACTTTGGAGACCAAGCGACTGAGGTAATCACATCGTTTGGATCAAGCTCACAAAGCTTTGTAACTTTACTTGTCGCTGCAGCCCAGAGATACACCGATGTGCTCAGTCCCACAGCAAGGACATTGTCAGCGGACCAATCAATCAAATTTAAATAAAAATCGTCCTGCAGGGAAGGTGCGTCTAAAACCTTGTAAGGGATCCGAGGAATCTTCCGAGAGGATTTTGGTGGTAACCTTTGTAAGCTGTCCCGAAAGAGATTATGTCTATCTTCTGTCACCTCTCTCAAACCCTCTTTAGATTGTAATTGATTAAAACGAAGGATGTTTTGGTTCTGAAAAGTCAGCATTCGTTTTGTTGAAGGGTTATGCTCGAGGATTAACGACCGATAGAGAGAAGGAATTCCTGATTCTTGTTCTGAATTATTATTATGAGCGTTTGTATTCATAATTTCGCCGTTAATATTCTCAATACCCTCAGTTAATTCAGTCATAGCGAGCGGTAGCTTCGAGGCTTTCCTGCTAGGTATAAAGCGATCTGAGTAGTAAACTTGCGGATGGTGTTTTGATTTAGATAGTGAGCTTGTTTTCAGATTTTTGGGTTGGAATTCATCCGTGAAGTTCTTGCTGTTGGTAAGAGGAGTGGAACCTTCGCGCTTGAAATCGAAAATACTCGCCTTCGACGAATAGATAAGTTGAGGAGACATCTCAATTTGAGTGTATTTCTTGGGAGCAGGCTGCGGTCCTGAGTTATTAGATTGTGAATTCATCAACATCTCAGGTGGAATGCTATTTTGTATCGTATAACTGAAAGAGTTCATTTCTGTACGAGAGAACTCTCGGATAATTCTTCGATTGAGGAGAGGATAGCTGAGAGTTTCAGGCGAAAAATTAATAAATTATGCGTATATTTTAATACTGTATACTGAAGATCAAACGAGGGTATTTTTCCAATAGTTTTTGAGACATTCATCAGAGTCATGAATTTATTGAACCATAGCAGGGTATTTTGACTTTAGCGGTTAACAGAGTGAAAATGAGAGATAAGGGGGCATGCTGTTTAATCTACTAGAGGTAGAAGGAAAATCAATTACCATTGTCTGTGGAAAACAGAAATTTAGACTCATAAAACAAATTTTCGGTTACAAAGTAGTTTATTCTAATTTTTCTCTTTCTGAATATCTGACTACTCATGTTTCCATTTAATATAGTCATATAGGTCCCTACCATGTCATTATAAGCTTAGTTCTCTTGCAAAATCCAATATTCAAGTTTTCCACTCGTAAATAATTTGGGTTGAAGTTTGAAAAACGTGGGTTGAGTCCTCTTTATTACTACAACTAGAATATTTTCTGAGAGCCTTTTCTTCATCTAAAACAGCATAATCAATGTTGTAGAGATCAAAGAGATCTATAGTGCGTATAAAATTATCTCAGAGATTTAGTTAATTATTGGAAAGGAAGAAAAAATAATGCTCCGCCTTATCTCCTCAACTCTGACCAACCGAGGCTCTCAAGTCGTCCTCAGCAGCTTCAAATCTCTCGGCGCTGTTTCTTCTTATAACTTGTAATTTCATCTGAAAATTCAAAAAGTCTCCTCACATCAATCCAATTTCCAGTGGCAAGAGAATCCAAACTATGTATGAACACCAATACGAGCAATGGCTCCCAAGAGAAACTGATGCTCCAGTTAATGATAGATATGTCGAGAAGGGAGAGGTAAACTTCATGTAATTTTGGCAGACAGAAAGAAAATTATGATTTTAGATTCAAGCAAGAGTTTACAAGGTGCTTTCAGAGTTTGAGAAGGTCAATCTTCGTCAATTTTCCTTTGCCCAGAGTGAGTTCGAAAGAGACCTGAAGCTTGACAGTCTCGAAAGAACCGCAATGATTGTAGCAATCGAGCACGAGTTTAAAACCGTATTTGAGGATAATGTCTTCGACAATTTTAAAAGCATCGATGAGATTGTCACATTCTTGGCAAGAGATCCAATGATCTTGTAAGCTCATTTCACACTGAAAATTCATTCTTCATGGAACTAACCTTGAATCGCCTCATATCGTAAGCGATGGTCATCTATACCTGGTCATTATATGCATCTTTCATATTTTGATGATGGCATTGCAACTTCAGTTTGAACTAAAAACAATTTCAAAATAAAATATCAAAATGTATGGTTCTATGGTAGTTTTTGAAAGATCTAAGGAGTGTCATTTTTCTCTATTGTTGAAAGGAGTAATTGGGTGAGGACGTCGATTACCAATTTTTGCTGAAAATCTAACAAGATTTGATTAGCATTGAAATATGCTTCTGTAGATTGTGAGGAATGGTGCTTGGATAATGGGTTTGTTTTGAGTGTTGCATTATCATTGGGTCCAGCTTTAGAAAAGAAGGAATAAAATAGTAGGGGAAATAGAATCTTCGCACAACGTGAGAGTCACCAAAAAAGGCTGTGATTGAATAGAAGTTCCACAACAACAACACCAGGAGGAAAACTACTCTCCATTTTATCTTCCTTTTTAATAGGCATACTAACTCGCAAAAATCAAGTCATACTTAAGGAAAGCGCTAGAAATCCTACAAAAGCTATTAGCCTTCTTTTCTTCGAAATTTCGACAGAAACTTGTGATGCAATAGATAACTCTCCATCCTATTGAAGAAGTAGGCTGATGATACTAGCTTAAGTGCGAATAGATTATATTAGTGTATTTGAAGTAGAGTTTGACGAAGCACTAGCAATCAGGAATACTACTCATTGACTCGAGCCAAATAGAACACATCACACTAACATCACATAGATACCAACTAGTTGAATAGTAATTTTCTCAAGATGCAAATTAACTTTTCTATTGTAAAAATTGTAGTTAGTATCCTTAAGTAAATCTCAAGTATAATTTAAAGTCATTCTCAACACCTGAGTTGATAATTAGTTAATTTGCTGTAGTGTTTATAATATATCTATATCAATTGAATTGTTTTATAATTATTTGAAATAAAAAGACTGTCATCAATTTCTTCTTGATAGAATCTAATCTGGCAAGAACTTTCTCGTAGTCCAAGAAAAAGTGCCTGGCCATCAATTAGATCTCTCAACAAACTTATTACTTCTCGTTTTTGTGTATTCCCGCCCTGTTATTCGTTTGACTTTGAAGATGATCTCTGAATGCGAAATAAATGCGCCTTGTAGTCCTCGCACTTCGCAAAGATTGCTCATCTTTCAAAGCAGCCTGAACTATCATCACGCGACAAAACTTGAATAAGGAAGATGCAGTCTGAATCTTTATAATGTGTAGAGGTTACAAAGAAATTTTCGATAATTTTAGGTCAAGAGCAGCATCTAACTCATTGGTAAAGAGAGTCGGTTTATGCGGTAAGTTTGTATTACATTTCTTGATTTCTCCTCATAATGGTAAGAAGCGTTTAAATACATGTAAATTATTGTCTCTTTTCACTGTGAAGGTGATAGTGATCTAATATTTGTTTTCTTCAAATGATAAGGTAACCCCAAACAGCTGAAGAGATTTAAATTTGTTAGTTTTAGTAAAGCAGAATAAAGTAGTTAAATAAGCATATACTCTAACATTAATAAAAGGTTTTGAAATTACATTCAAATTTCGTAAGATTTTGGATGAAAAAATGATGTAGAGTTCTGCTATTTGGTGTGAGGTGTTGAATTAAAATCATTTCAGAAACATGATGGGTAAAATTTATTTTTCACAATAATGTCAAAAGTCGAATTTATCAGGCAGTCTTCGAAGAGGGACGAGCCAGGTCTATATTGAGAAATTTGGATTTTATTTATTATGGCCAAATAACTTCTCATGTGATTAGGAATGTATCGAAAAGATTCAATTATCCTACTCTATTATATTGCCGTACATAAAAATTTCTCAAGCTCTTTCAGTAGCTTTGACAGCCAATTAACTTGAGATTCTCCCCCTATCAAAGCGCTATTGATTTTTCAAGCAACCAAATAGCGAGGTATTTTGAATTACGATTTTGTCGACTCAGATTGCGATTTCTTGCCATTTCATCATCGATGATCGAATTCCAGAATAGAAAATAATGTTGATGAGGTTGATGAGGCCATTATACGATCAAGCTGATTTCATTTTTCCGAAAAAAAAGTTTAATGAAGGCAAATCATCAGTTTTTCACTATCAGATATAACATCAAATAATAAACAAGATATTACATTGCCACATTGGCAATATACAATTTCTACCATGTATCCTCCTCATTAATTTTACTTCTTGCAACTTTCTCTCAATTCTCAAGCTAATCTCACACAGCGTGTTTCGAAATTAGCTCTCATTCGGTTTATTGAGGTAGTCATTGCAAATCCGGGCTGACTTAAGCTCAGCAACCGCCTTTCTCAGGGTCTTCATCCTTTGTTCTGCGCAAAAGACAGAATTCTTCTGCCAGTGTAGGATGTATTCCCACCGTTCGATCTAAATCCGATTTTTTCAATCCAAGTCTCATCGCGACAGTAAAACCTTGCATTATTTCACCAGCGTGTGGACCTAAATAATGCATTCCTACAACTTTCTCGGACTCTGCCTTATTGACCACGACCTATTATTGGGTAAACAGTTAACATCTCAGCCAACTCTGTTGTCACCTTAAAATAACTCCTCTTCTTTATAGTTTCACCAGCTTCATTGACTCTTGAAACTAATTCTTCTTCTAACGGAATCATTCTTGAATGGTAAACTTCAACGTTATCATTCCCGAGATTCTTTCTCGCCTGCTCTTCAGAATACCCAACAGAGGAGAACCTTCGATGGGGATGAACATATTGATAAGCGATAAACAGAGACGATTACTCTAGAGGCGAAAATATTGTTGTTGGATAATCGTGATAATCCATCTTTAACGATTCATAGGTCTTCGAATCATAGTTTCCACGCTAAAGAGGCAGGGTTAAATTGTTAGACTTAATGAGAGCAGGAACCTTTAATAAACTGATTCGATGAGCAAGGAGCCTCGCGCTGTTTTTTGCTATCGGAGTGAGCTCCGGGGTACCATCAAGGACGTCTCCCACAGCATAAATATTCTCGACGTTTGTTTTTTCAGCTTCGTTTTCGAAACCTCCAACAATCTAATTAATTAAATGTATACCATCATCATTCGCAATATTGGCGGCTACTTTTCCATTTTGAGAGTTCACTTTGACTCCTACTTTTTCAAGCCCTAAGTGCTTGGTATTTCCGTATCTGCCGATGGCCATTAGCACAGTATCGAATTCTGAGGTAACATAGATTAGACTTTTTAGGAGCTCTCATAAGAGTTACAACCATCTTCTGCCTCCTGGTTTGTGGAGTTGTTCTTCCATTTGGCTAATATTCTCCCATTTGGTTGCTTATGGAGCTCATAAGGCAGCGAATTTGAAAGGACATGCATTTTCTGATCTTCTTCCAAATACTTCATCAATCGGTTAGTTACATCTCTATCAAAACCTAATTTTCAAATGAGAGTCACAATACCTCATTTTTCAAACTTACTCCTTAAAAATATCGATCGCGCCATGAGAGTGACTGGATAGCCTATTGTTCGCAGGAATCCAGCGCACTCCACTGCGATATACCCTCCACCTATGACGAGGGTCTTCTTAGGCGGTGTTTTTAGGTAGAAGATATCATCGCTGGTTATTGACAGTTCTCTAGCATTTTTGCATACTGTATCTGGCAATATATTAGGTCGACCACCCACTGCAATTACAATGCGATCAGCTGTTATCTTTCCTACCTCCTTGGGATTCGGGGAGTCAGAATGCGATTCGAGATGCTTAACTAATGCTTCACGCTTGGGTGAAAAAACAATTGTATTTTTATCTTGTAGCGCTGCCATTGCGTTCACGTAAGGGATATTGTTTTCTGAGCAGTTTGCTTTGAACTCAAAATTAAGCCGACGAATATATTTTTGCACGTTTTTCACTAGCGCTTCCCATGAAAATTTCTCAAAAAGTTTCATGTGAAGCTCTCCTTCACACATCAGCTTGGGATTATTGAGTTCGCCGAGGTTCCATCCGAAATCAAACGCGTTTAGTATCCCTTCTTTATGGAGTGCTGCTGTATGCATCAGTTTTTTTGGAATGCATCCGACATTCACACAAGTTCCTCCTAATCCCCACTTTGTTCCTCTAACCAATAAATATGTTATTTTGGAGATTCACCGCGTCATTACTGTGTAGAAGGCTCGACATAATCAAAAACTATGGTCTTTAGCCCAAGTCTGGCTGCTTCCTAAGTTTATTATTTCTAAGTCATATGGGCGTTCATTGTAGGTTACGTAGACAAATGCTAGACCTCCTGTACCGCCACCAATAACTGCAACATCATAGTGCTCGCCGTTTACTGTGGGATCGATCAAGGGAGGAGCTTTTGGTATGGCAGCGAGTTTAGATAGATCCAGAGGTTGATTCGGAATTTCACCAGGGCCAGGATCGAACCCTGCACTCGTGGAAAAGTTTCTTCTGCTAATGCCATAAGATTTTTTTACAACATAGCAGAGAACAGCTGCTTGTTTGTTCAACATTTCAGAGCAGCAAAATGCATCCTTAGATTAAAGTTATTTAAAAATTGGATATCCAAATCCAACGTTTGACGGATCCAGATAGTACGAGTTGTGATGAATTGAGGAATTTTTGAAAATTTTGGAGGAAGAAGATGTCGTCAGCGCCATTCGATGAAATGAGATATAATAAAAGTCGCTTTTGTAATTATGTATGAATTGAAGGCTATGTCTGACACAATAAATATCTTCTATTAATTTTCGATTCATCAGTGCTGAGTTTTTTCTACCCATTGACAGTCTCAGGTATGAACAATTACCAAAGTCCGATGTAGTAAATCTCGTAATTCTGAGAATGATACACGAAAGAAATTTTCTTGTAAAGTTTATTATTTGCTTCTCTACCGATCTAAGACAGTTCATCCGCTTTAAATTCAAAGCCTTTTCGATTGGACAGAAATTGTTTTTAAGTCAAACTTTTGCTAAACGAATCAGATATCCTCTTTCTGAAGAGTACGTGCAACAGTTCTCTAACCTTTCCAATTTCTGAAAATTACGAATATAGATAAAGTTTAACGAAAATTTTGTTTATTTCAATAAGCAATGTGTTTCAAATAAGATTTAATGAGAAAGTTAAGAGTATCTGCAAAATAAATATCATTATTGTTAATATTTTCTTCTACATGCGATTAAGCTTCGTATAAATCGGAATCTTCTGAGAAGGGTCCAGTTTGTATCCCACCAAGCTCGTATTGATCTCGGGAGTAAATTTATGAATATCATTCTTTCCGAAGGTCACATGGTGCACTTGCTCCTGCTTTTTACCCTTTGGAGCTTTGGGCTTTTCCTTCTATATGATTTAATTAGTGAGTTAAAATTGGAAAACACCGGATAATATATATTTACGGCGCTGGGATGAAGTGGCACATTCCTTTTGTTCATCAAGCCATCGACAGATTTCCTTCGCTCATTTCTTGGTTCAGGTATCGACGGCTTTAAACAAACCGAGTTATTAACATTGATATTCTCTTTATTCTCGAGACTGTATCTTCTCTTTGGGGACACAGACTTTTCGGCCCTTTTGCCTTTTATTGGTAGTTGAATCGACGTATTTGGGCTCTTATTTTCCTTGGCATTTGAAGACAATTTGTCATGGAATTTGACTGAAGGTCTAGCTTGAATTTCATATTCTTCGTCCTACCGTAAACTAGTAAGCCAGGAAGATTTTCAATAATTTACAGTTTCAAGATCCTCCAGTGTTATCTGATTGTTTTCAGCATTCATAAGGGAGTTGTTGACCACTAAATGTCTAATTTGAGTGTCTTCAACCGACAAATTTATCGAATTTCCACTGAATTCTCTATTCTTTCTTATAGTTCCACTCTTCCCTTCGATTCTTCCAGCAGTACTGGCACGTCTGCTATAAAAACTTTCTTTGCATTCTTCAAACTCAGAAACTTTCGAAATCTTGTCAGCACATGCAATTTTCGCTGCTGATGGTGATCTTGAAGTCCTATTGGAGTGCTTCATAGGAGAACGTTTCGATCTGATTTCTTCATTCGGTTTCTTGGATAATTGCACGTCAAATCTGTCAGAATCTTTCGGAAGTTGGGCGGTCAAAACTTTATTATGCTCCAGAAGCTTCTGATATGAGCTGAAGAGCTCGTCGTACTTCTTTTCTAAACTATCTTTTGCACTAACAGATTCGTCGAGTTTCTTCTTCAGACAGGTGATCTCATCTTCATATCGTTGAGTGACATTGTGCATGGTAGCTCTGAACTACAAATAACCACATAAAATGAAATTATAGATTAACCAGAAAAGTGATACGCGCTGCTCATATGTCCTAAAGAGCTCTTCGTTCTCTTTCTGTAACTGTTCGCATTTCTTTGAAGCTTCGATTTTGACTTTAACAACTTCTTGTTTTAAATGGTCATTCTGAAATTCTAGTTCTTGGATTTTAGACTTTTGCTGATCTTGCTCCATCGAGTTCGTGGGCATCGACGCTTGCTCTAGGATCCTTTGATTGGCAAGACTGATCGAATTCAAGTTTTTTCTGAGAATTTCCCGTTCCTTTTCAAGCTCTTTGATTTGCTTTCTCAGGGTTTTATTCTCGTTCTCTAAGGCGACATGTTTGATATCAGATGTTTTAGGGCATGAAGAGACTCCAGTGGGAGCAATGACAGTACTACAGTCTATCTGAGGATCGTAATGCTCGTTTGCCATCACACTTATGTTCGTGGATTCTAAAAGAAAGCCAGAGTCAGCAGCGTTGGGATTGCGGTGGGTTTGGCGCTTGTTGAGTAGGTCGATCGTTTTTTGTAAGTTGCTTTCAAACTGACTGATCAGGTTCTCTTGTTGACGTAGTAGAGAGAATGTTTTGAAATTCTGCTTGGAGTTGGACACTGAAGTCCTGCTTGAATCTCCGGTCGAAAGGATTTGACTATTGCCTAATTTTACAGAATCCATTGCTGTTAATGAGTGAATAATTTTTGAATTCTTAACAGTAACAATTTTATTGATTAAATAGGCTCAAAGCAGAAATCAGTACTTATCAACTTTTGCTCTGATAGATACAAAAAGGAAGAAAAAAAAAACAAACAAACCGATTTTGGCATCTCAGAGATTCAAAGAATACTTTTTACAATTCATTCACTTAAAAATTGAAAGTTAATTGCTCTGTGATTTCATATCTTTGAAATTAATAGAGCATATGGAAATATGGAAGAAAACATCCCTAAAACTGAAAATTTATTATATGCATTTATGTTCCTTTTTTTCCTCTTCTTAAAAGTAGCAAACTGATGATTGTTAAGGAAGCATCGTCAATTACATCCTCTGCGTCGTTAGTAAAAGTTTTTTTGACTGATAACACTGATGACCTTAACTCTTTGCTTCGGTTTGTTTGAATTAGATGAATCGGCCTTATCCTCTTGTAGCAGTTTCTCACTAAAATCTTCGATGACTTTTCCATTCAGATCCATGACTTTCTTGATCTTTATTTTGCTCTTTCTCTCATAGCGTTGGATTCGACTGGCCAGAGCTTTCATATCCATGTTTGAAGCGTCTACAGGAAGCGATTGCGTGCTGGAGAGTTGGACATAGTTCATTGTACCTGGATTGGGAATGTGACTCATGCTTACTCTAAATATTTTGTCAGACCCAGGGACCAAAAAAAGTAATTACATTTTAATTTTTTTCGACTGTGGTTTTTGAGCGGAGTCATTAACTATTTGATCGCTGTTGGGGTCATACATCAGCTCATTTTGTGAAGGGTGCTTTTCCAATACTTTTGCAACATTTTGGTCGATCCCGACCTCATTGATAAATAATTGTACTCCACAACCAGGATAAGGGCAACAAGGTAACTTTTCCTTTCTTTGAGTGATGTAAACACCCATGTCAATGCATGTTGGATGCTTGCATTCTGAAGAGACAAGAGGCACTTTCATTTTTTGCTTTGTCTCTAAGCAAGTCAGGTTGATTTTTATCACATCTCCGCTTTGAGAAATCACGTTCTGTTGAATATATTCAGCGAGACGGTACATATCATAAAAGCAATCGTTCGCAGAGGAATAAATGACTCTTGAGGATCCTGCCACAAAGCTCTCATCAGAAAGCCGTCGATCATAATCAGATCTTCAAAATCAGAAAGATTGTTTATTACTGCTGGACAATCGTCATGAGGAAATTGCAATTCGCTTTTCCCTTCTACCTCTGTCTTGACGTATCCAACTGCCATTGTACTTGCGTCAAAGGCTCCTAGATGATTGCAATCTTGCATCTTCACAGGGATGTTAATTAATTCTCCTGAAGAAACATCAGTGAGATCAATAACTACCTCTCTCACATGTTTTGTGACGAGAGATTTGAGAAAGCGCGCTGGATCAAGAACCTTTTCAACTTTTGGGTCAAGGATGAACGATCTCAGGGAAATTGTATCACTTATTTCATTTTTCTCAAGGTGTTGAATGAGCTCCTTATGATGTTTATCATCAACTTCCTTTTTGAGATAATTCTCAAAAAGTGATTTAAGAGAGCTTCTCTGGCCAAGTTCTTTTCCAAGGTGCTTCCCCAGAATGATTTTGAGAATGCTAGTCTGATCAAGTTCAGTTTCGCTGAACTTGCTCATAATCTGACGATAAGCCAACACATAGGACTCTTTATGCCTTCTCTTTAAATAAAGGCTAGCTGAGTCTTCAGGCTTCGGCAGTCTGTATCCGTGTTAATCACTCTTTTTAATGTTGTGTAAGGTTTCTTTCGAAGATACCTGAAGAGCGTCTGGTCCAACCTGAGCTCAGAGGCAATATCCTTTGGTTGGTGGTGGCAAATAGGACAGCCAATGGCAGCTTCTTTCGCCTTGCGCAGAAGATAAGGAATAAGATCGAAGGTTTCTAGGTGCAGGCAAGATTTAAATCGGCATGGAAGGTTGATTCGTCGGAGACTTATCGGACAGATCAAAGATAAGTTGAAGATTCCATGGATTTTAGTAGCTGAGATAACATACGAAATATTATGATCTTTGCGATTGTGAATTTCGTCAATCAACATGTGAAAATAATTCGTGTGGTCCTTTTCCTTGCTAAGGGAGTGAGAAGATGGATCTTTGCAAAAATAGAATTGATGCTTGAAGAAATATGTAACCCCTAAGCAATCTTCTCGAACGGAATCTAAAATCTCTTCCATTTTTTCATCAATAACGATATCTGTCGCAAAATCTTTAAACTCCTCTTCACAGGACTTAAATGGGCATTTTTCCCCTTTATTTGCGATTACACTTTCTTTGAGAAGTTGTGCCTCATCGAAACAAGGGAGATGTTTACAAAACTTCGTTCGGAGAGGGGTCTTCAGACGTTCACGACCATATACTCCTGTGAGTTGTATATCTGAGGATACGAGTGTTGTTTCAGTCTCCAAGGGCGATTTAAACTTAATCTTTTAATTGCCTTCTCGGATTGCTTTGATCGGACCTGATCCTTGTTTATCTCTGAGCAGTGTATCCATTTTTTCCTCGAATTTGTGCAGATTTATTCAAAAATTAATTCTACTAGAGTGAGTTTCAATCTTGAGAATTTTCGCTACTTAGACTAAATTTCGAGCTCGAGGTTCAAGGTCTGAACCTAGTGAATAAATTTTATTCTTATTTTAACGATTTCCTTCAATTCTTCAATAGGAAACATGAATTTTCTAACTTTTGAATGCAATTGGTTTCAACTAAGAAATTTTCATTTGCTCTTTTTTTGTTATTGCAATTGTAAATAGGCGTTAACAGATATTGTACTTAGTGCCGCGTTTTTGATAAACAGTTTTTGCCAATAAGTTTCTCACTACGGCTCACATTGATTCTCATTTTTTTGTGACCTTGGTGTTTCAGAATTTTTTGTAATTTTTCTCTTTAAAAGTTTGCCTCGAATTTTTGTTCGAGTTTTATAGGAAAAAATCTGAATCTATTTAAATCAAATTTTCTTTTACAACTTAACTAAATTTCTTCTCGCACTTATTCATTTTGTTATTTTATGTCAATGACCGCAGAAGAAACTTTTAAAAACCGAGCAAATAGCTTCAATGATTTCTTATTTCACTTCGGCTTATACTCATTACGTAAATTACGGACACTACCAGAATTTGTTGTTAACTTCTCTCTCTCTCGAAGCAAAATCATTTCTATCCTTTACCATGGTTTCTCTATCTCATAATAATTTGGCATTATTACTCTTGATATGTCATCCCTGTAAATCCATCATAACCTTTACCGATTGTACGCGACTAATTCAATTTCACCTCTACCAGGCTATCCCAAACGATTTATTTTTTAAATTTTTCAAATTTTTTTGAATATCATTATAAAATAAGAGAGTCGTCAAAATTTAATCAAGCAAAGTTTTACTATATATCTTCATCAGTAATCAATAGTTAATGTAGTAATGGCATCTTTAGATTGAGATCATCTTCTTATGCAAGAGTTTATTAGTAGCAGAGAGTATATCCTATCATTTATACTGTAAGATTTGCTGCTGCAATAAACTTCAAAACAGTAATCCATACTGTCTATTGGCCTCAAGTATTCAATAATCCATGAAATAAATACTTAACTATTTATCAAAAGTATCTGATTTGTACTCTTCGGTCAACAGCACTTTTCAGAAAGTCCATGGAAGCATTGACATAACCTTTTTTCTGCATATGAAGAAAGCGGAATAACGTGCCTTGCCACAAGTAATCCTTTGACTTGGGATTTTTTTTTTTTTGCTAATCATTTTGAGAAACAAAAAATCTATTGCGATTCATTTGACCAAATTATTGTTTCTCCCTAACCGCATTTATATAACAAAGCTGAACTAACGATAATCTTTGAAGAGACTGCTAATAGTTGAAAAATACCTAATCGCAAAATGATTTCTATATCGCCGCCCTCTAAACAAAAAGTTTTTTTTAATCGTAATGAGCAGTTCGCTAGGATTTTACGACGGAATAGCCCTCAGAAGGTAAGGCGATCTCATAACTATCCCTACGTAAATGAATATAGCAACAGTAAAGATCTTTTTCCATCGGATAACGCCGAAAACTTTTTAAATAAATGATTTAATTATTTAGCTCCAGCAAATTGTTAAGATAACACACATAAATATTTATATTGAGAATCCAAAAAAAAAAACCAAAAATGTCTGTATCCATACCCCAACTCATCGAAGATGAACAAGTCAGACAAGTGTTTTTAAACAAGAAGCTCTCTAATGCCCAGAAGGATGAAAAAATCTCAGAGATCAAGCAGAGTTTTATGGTAAAACAAACAAGCAGCTTTCGGACAATTGTAAACTGTAGCAACAGCTTAATCGGTTCTTCTACGCTGGTTATGCCAATATATTTCCAACAAACAGGTGTATTGTCAGCCTTCATTCTAGCCATTGTGATTGGTTGTGTAAATTTCACCACAGTAAGACTCGTCCTTCGATACCATAAACGAAGTGAAGGTGATTTTGCCGACATAATTTTAAGAATACTTGGGAGTCGAGCTCACAAATTCTATGTTCTACTCATTGTCGGTCTCATGTTGGTCATTGGTATCGCGTCTTTTCTTTTAATATCAAATATTCTCTATGCCACATTGGGAGAATTTATCCAAGATCTTCCAAGCAAGGATACCATCACATTTTCCAGTTTCTCATATCAATGGGCTGGGCTAATAGTCTCTGTGCTTATGTTTACGATGTATAACGTGAAGAGAATGAGCATGATACTGACAATTAGTAGCTATGGAATGTATTGCGTTGCCTTTTACATTGTATATATCATATACCTTGGGCTTTCTGCTCTTATTAATGGAAATGTCAGCTTCAACGAAGCGGAGGGCGGGCTCCCTCTCTTTAAGCTTGATTTCAGCAAACTCACCACTTTAATGGGTATTTTTGCATTGGGTTATTTGGGCCATCCTATGGTAATCGCTATTGCGAAATACAACAAGAATTACGATAAAAATCAAAGGGATATTGGAATTTCGTTCGCTGTAACTGGCGTGATGTATGCTCTCATTGGGTTTATGGGTGCGATGGCAATCAACTTTAGACCCGCGTGTAAACCAGGCACTAACCCGGCGTCAATCATGGAATGCTTAGCAGGTTCTCAAGGTTTTATTCGCTATGTGACCTTCGCAGCTCAGCTGGCGCTTATCTTCCAATTGAGCTCGATAACTCCAGTCCTTAATTTCATTGCCAGAGAATTACTCTTCAAGCTCTTTTACGATGATCCCGCGAAGATTCCTAAGTCGCAGTTTGTAGGATTGAATACAATCACGATTGGACTCCAACTAGCTCTACAAATCCTCAATACTAAGCCATCAATGGTGATTTCCTTTGCTGGAACTGTTTGTGGTTTTGTTATTGTATATGTTCTCCCAATTATGATCCATTTCAAAAAGATCAAGGAAGGGGGAAAGTCTTCAGTTAGTCAGTCACTGATGGGACCTGGTGAATATCTAGAAGCAGTTACATCGCCTGAGGAGAAGAGTTTGATTGTTACAGGTGCCGCTGTACAGTTACAAAATGTGGAAAGTGAGTCTTCCGAGGAAGGCAAAGTAGGGGTTGGAAGATGGCTTTTCTATGGAAGTTTAACGCTATATGGATTTGCTATTATGTCCATTGAACTCTATAAAGCTTTTAGTGGTCATCATTAATTCATTTAATAACTGCTATTACGCATAATAATGTGTGAGGGGGTAATAGTTTTTATCTTTTTCAGGTAGAATAGTCTGCTCATTAAACAATTGATTCTGCTGGTCTGCAGCACGCAGCAATATGCGAAGCCTGATGGCCCAAGTGATATTAGGAAAGCCTGCAAGTATTTAATTTGATGATACAATAATTTTTTTCAATGGAGGTAAGTATCGCTCGTGGGCTTAGTATCGAATATGTAATAGTAATGACTTTTCAGCCCTTTAAAAAGCGAAGAATAAGATAGCAACCGAAATCGAAATTGAGAAGAAGTCTAAACGGTTATATTTCCTTTATCTAGAAAGTTCCTGTTCACTAAGGAATAGAAGAGTGGTAATTTAAACGAACCACTAAATTTCGCAGCATGGATGAGCAGAGCCAAAGCTCCAAAATAATGCATTCCGAGCCCAAATAAAACTGGGAGTTGTTACATGCCATCAATTAGCAGAATCTTCCGGATATTGAAACCTGTATTTTTTACATAATTTAGCAATGGCAGCAACTTCAACGAATTTAGAATTAAGAAAAATTACCTTAACATCCATTAGCCATCAAATACATCCCCAAAAACTTAGAAATTCACAGAAAATGAGTTTTTTTTCCAGCGACATCCCAATCAACAACATAAAATATTACTGTATTTATGTAAACTTTGGTATATATTTAGGTCTAGGGTCGAGTATCACGAAAACTCAATTTTGGTACTCAAAAGGAAGCTTATTTCTCTCCAGTCGAGGTGACATATTGAAAAAAAGCTCTGCGACTGAGCAAAAACTCAGCCTCTGATAGAAATAATCAGAAGATTTATTATTACCGTTTAATATTTCTGAAATGTTTCTCTTTTTTCTTTTTCGAGAAAATATGCTCCAACGCCTCCTTCTGGAAAGCATGTTAGAAAATCTTTAACAGCTTCTGCCTCTACAATTGTCATTCTATTCAAAACTAATTATCCAATAACAAAAAAAACAAAAATCAAACTATGAAAGAGATTGAAGAACCCTTTTACGAAGCTGCTGAAGGACGCCACCACAGGAACAATCGACCCGTGTTCGATTTCTCCTTCGAAAGAAGACTAAGATTTGTCCGAGCCACTCACTGCCTACTGACATTGCAATTTACTCTCTCACTGATATGTGCCTGCATCGCGATAAAAACACAGCACTCAAGCTTCGGGCTGTTTCTGAAGCAACACATGAATCTCATATGGATACCCGCACTTATCAATTTTTTCATGCTAGCTGTTGTAGGTTGCTATCCTCATTCTTCTCAATACCGCATTGTCAGTATCCTAGCGTTCATGGTGTTTTCTGTTTGCAAAGCCTTCATCGCGGGCTTCGTTAGCGCTTATATTGAGAAGCCATTCGAATCAAATCTTGTGTTCATGCTATTAGTCATGATAACGGTAACTGTGGCCTGCCTTGCTTTGTACGCGACTCGAGCGAAGAAGCGATTCGAGATGTTCAACGGAGGTATTGCGATTTATGTCCCAGGAATAATCTTGCTAATGGTGTTCTGGAGCATTCAACAAATCCCCTTCTTTTATACATTCTTGTGTCTTTGTGGCACGATCATCTTCGGCGTCATGATTCTGTTAGAAACGAAAACTCTCTCAGAATCTGACCACTTGCTGAATAACTTTACCTGGGGAACGCTAGCGTACTACCTTGGACCATTTATTATATTTTGGGCTTGTGTTGAAGCCGTGTCTCCTATTAAGAAGCAGCGTCGACAGTCAAACTACTAAAAGGAACTACACAAAACAAAAGGAGATGTCTGGCACGAAGAGGAAAACTCGTTTTGTAGCTGTTTTATTAGATATTTTGAGAAGTGCCTTAAGATAAATTCATAATGAAAAATGTTTCATAGAATGCAAACTTGCTTGATATCTTACAACACAGTTAGATCCTTAAAAAAATTTGTGAGAAAAAAATTAAAAATACTGCTTATGTTCGTTCTAATCATAGTGTAAGTGTAAGGTAAAAGCTATTAGAGTATTTGTTAGAATATAAAATTGGGAACATTTCAGTGAAGTTGTGATAAGAGAGGGGAAAAAAAACTATTGATAGTTTGATATATCCATTTTGCTTGATATTTTTATCTCACTATATTCTACAAAAATCTATTTGCAAATACAAATCATTAGAGTACATGAAAATTTCAATTTTCAATATTACAAAGCTCGGCTTAATAAAAATAGAGGATTGGTTGTATTCATAGAAATCTTGATCGCTATTGGTTTTTTTGCTGGGTTTTTGTGCGTGACTTGTAAATTTGATCTCTGTACAAAGGACTTTCCGGTATTGACTGGCTATTTTCTCTCGAGTTAGACTCTTCAGAAATGTTGGATTCAGAGTTCTTTGATGGAGAAGATAATATTATTTCTTCCTTTTGAGATGATTTATCTTCTTTCTTTCGAGGTTTGGTCCGGTTTTTCTTGCTATCAGTTTCAGCATAACCTTTCCGATCCTTTTTCGATATCACCTTCTCGTCAGGTTGCGAAACATCTCCCTTTGTTGTGCGGTTTCTGCTTGAACCTTTAGCTTCCAGAGAGCCACCTTTCTTCTTGAAACTTTCATCTGATTTTATATACGTGTCAATGGTCTCGACCTATGAATCAAGTGAGGGTAAAATTATAGCACACTATTAGGGGAGTCTCACCGATTTATCGAGCAGAGGATAAAACTGTGCGAGTTCGACGAACGTATATAGATCTCGGAAAAATTCGAGCTCATTCTTTTTGTATTTCAGAAACTCATTGATTGCAAGCTCCGTCTTTTTCTCTTTCTTTTCCAATTTCTCTATCCGAGATATTTTGTCTTGCTAAACCAAATAAATAAAACCAACAATAAAGTCTCATTAGCGATCTTGTGGGCATGACAATAACTCCATACCTCAAAATCATGATATTTATCCAATTTAATCCGAATTTCCTGCTCTTTCTGCTCATATTCGAGCTTGAGTTGCTTCATTTCTTCCGCAGTGAGTTTAATTTGCTCTAATATCTTTTAGAGGGTAAACCTTTTTAATAATTGTTTAATGCGTAGAATTTAAACCTCAAAGTTTTCTGCTTCTTCATAAGCTTTAATGTTGGCTTGCCGATCTATCAATGATGATTCATTGGAGCTAATTAATTTCGCAAGCTCGTAATTTGCTTTCTGAAGTTCCTTTATATCTTTATTCATCTCATCAAGTTGGCTAAGTTTGTTTTCAACGTCTCTGAGTTGCTGTGAAACGTCAATTATCAAAGGAGTGATATTGGTCAGTATCTCTTCTCTCTCCTCATCTCTTTCTTTAAAAGTAGCACTTAACTTCAAGAGATTTGCTAAGATGTCATCGGCTTGGCCCAGAATCAAGTTTTCAGCTTTCAATTTCGTGGAAGTTTCTTCTTCGCGCTTCCGGAGGCTAGCAATGCTGCTCCTAATGCCATTGTTATGACAACGCTGTGTGTTTTGTGTACTTGAAGGACTGAATCTTTGAGGCTGTGACAGAGAGCCTCGAAGCCACGTCATCACATGTTTCTGCTTGAATATCATCTCGTTCAGTCAGAGCTGTTAAATGCTGGCCGAGAGTCAGGCACTCTTTTTTAAATTCCTAATAAGAAAAAGTTATTTAGGTACTTGAGAAGGAAATGGGATTATTGACCTCGATTAGTACGTTTAGACTTGATTTTATCATACTATCTTCTTTTCTTATATGCTCGCTGCCCTGCTCTCTCTGCTTTTTGAAGCTTTCAACTTCTTTAATAGTACTCATTAACAAGCTGTCGATATCTTGCATATTATTTCTTATTCTCTTTTCAACTTTAAACAACTGATTCATTGTTTCTGTCCTTTCAATATCAAGATGAATGATCTTTTGTCCCATTAAAGTCATCCATTAGCCACACAATAACACAATATCTTACGTCTCGTTCTTCCTGTTTTATCAACTGCTTGGTCTCCTCGGCCTTTCTGTATTCTCTATTTGCCTTCAGCGCCTCTAGATTTTGCTGATTGCTTGTAAGCTCAGATACTACTTGATCTTTTTTCTTCTTTATTTCATCTATACCACTTTTTTACTTTCAAATTATATAAACTTAGTTTATACCCATCATTTCAAGCAACCTCAGCTGCTCTAGAAACATATCATGAGTAATTGCTTGGAGCCCGGTCTCTTTCACAAGTTTTTGCTTTATTTCTTCCTTCAGTTCGTTTTTCAAGACTTTTGCCTTCTCCAATTCACTCGAGTAGTTTGAGAGTACGAAATTGCCCAATTCCTGTCTAAAATTGTAACCGCTTTTTGGCACAAGGTCCGGCCGTTTTGTGAGAATTGACTCAAATGACTGAATATTTTTATCGACTGCTTTCTCTGGCAGAATCTTTCCTGACAAAAGCTCTGTATTGAGTCAGCTCAGGGTATATTTGTGGAACAAAAGTTACCAAGATTGACAGGAAAGTCGAAAATTTTGACGGTTTGGTCTGATGAGGCAGAAACTATATACTTTCCATTTCCGGTCACGGCAACGGCGTTGATAGCGTCTTGGTCATTGCAGGTCTTAGAGAAAAGCTAGAGTAAAACTTTCCTACCTTTATGAGCATCAAGGATTGAATAGACTAGCTCTCCTGTTTGTATATCGAAAATCTTGATGCTTTTATCCGCTGAAGACGAAATAACATATTTCTGCGAAGGCGAGAACGCAAGTGACAATACAGTATCTATCGGATGTTTATATTAAAATATTCATAGAAGTTAGTACTGTCATGAGCGTTTTCGATATGCTGAACGACAGTTTTTGTTTGGCTGTCAAAAATTTTGATCGATTTATCGTAAGAACCAGAGATGATAAGAGATTTATCCCAAGAGATGAGAGCACGGACAATCCATTCTGTTCGATAAGAAAAAAATAAGAGATTACATATTGAAGTCAAAAAAAGGGGAACTTTCATGGGCATTGCTAAACGTGTGGATCAGCTCTAATTTTTCGAGATCGAAAATTTTGATGCTCTTATCATCTGATGTTGAAACAATCCACTTTCCGTCATCTGATACGACTACTGACATTATTCTATCTGCAAATATTGAATCCTCAGGCTTTGATGAGATAGTAATATACTTTTATGTGCATTCTGAAATGAGTGTAAAATTTGGTTCTCTTTCAAACTGAAAATTTTGATAGACTTGTCATCAGACCCTGAGACGATAAACTCATCATTGGGAGAGATAGCAACACTCCTAACGGCGCCTGGGAAGAGCTTTTTCAAGTCAATAATCTCCAGAACTTTACCTTCATGGATCGTTTTCAAGTGCTGTTGAACCGACTTTGTGTCAAGGTCAAATACTTTCATTGAATTATCATAAGAACCGGAGACTAAAAACTTCCCTGAGTGAGAAAATACGAGGCTCATAATCCAATCTAAAGATAAATTGCTCATTGATGCTATCCAGAGTGAAAGACATATATACTCGTGTGAACGTTTTTAAGAGTGATTAGCAGTTCTCTTTTCTCTAAATCAAACACCTTGATTGATTTATCATATGAGCCGGTAGCAAAGAGTTTCGAATCGGATGAGAGCGTCATGCAGCTAATAACATCTATCCAAAGGCAGTGTTATTGAATAAAATGGTCTGAAATCATCACTTTCATGGACTGCATCAAATGTGTAAACTGGCTTGGGCTGTTCTCTTAGCATGGATTTTCAAAATAAAAATTACGGGAATAAGATACGAGTAATAAATCAATAAATTCTCTCTTCACTTTGTCATTCCGAACATAATTTGCTTGAAGAAAGCTATTGAGGTCAAGCAATTGGGAGTTGACAAAAAGAGATTGATGAATAAATTCTTATATTATTCTCATATTGAGTATATGATTTTCTATCTGAACGATCCTATGTAAATTTTTTAATAGACATAATATATTAAGGTCATATGAACCATATGAATAAACTTTGGGCATTCTTACGATGCAACAGTTGCAAGTAGCAAGCAAAGTTGTCTAATTCCCAATGAAAAAATTGAAAAAAAATATAAAATGAGGGGAAAATTTTAGTTATTTTTTCGCATAGTTCCTATCCGGATTTACACCACTTCTCGATAGAGCTCTATTATCTTCAAGAATACTAACTTTTTGTACCTGAGACTGAGTAAATAGCTGCTGAGGTGTGCCTACATGCAGAGATTCTGCGCTTGCCCTGAGTATACGAGCAGCACTTTCTTTTCTCAAGATAGCGCTATCAACTTTTAGGGCTGATGCTTGTCGCTTCAGCTGCTCTTGCTTTGATATTTCAACCTCTGAATTTGTCCTGTTCGACAGCGATGGAAGCTGACCGGGCCTGCCGTTATTTCCATATTGACCGCTAACAGTGCTCGGTTTCTCTTTCCCCTTACTCAGGAAGTCATAGACACTCGGAAGCAGTTTTGTGGCTTTTTCATTTGGCACAGGCTGATGAGGTTTTCTATCTGAAGGCTGAGTTTTCTCAGTTGGCAGGTCTATAGTCGCTTGAGCGTTGAATTCGGTGTCAAGAATCCCTCGAGCTGTTTCTACTCCCTCAATAGTTAATTTTTCAGTCTGCTCTGTCAATTTAGTGTCTTTCGCATGGATCAAAGGCAAGTCTTGAGAGACACTTCTGGTTGGTGCCGGGGAATTTTTCTTTGAGGTTGTGGTGTGAATTTTAATATCACTAAGCTCATCTTGAGCAGCCTTCGATTTCTTTGACGGCGGACTTTTACATTCGCTTTCTGGCTTTGTTGGAGGCTTCTTTTTATTCCTTATGTTTAATTCCTCGATGCCTTTCGACTCGTTCAGGCCGATGCGTGAAGTATCCGCCGCAGAAATAATCGATGAGGAATCCGTTCGCTTTATATGTACGGTGCTGACGTTCAGAGCTGGTACTTCCTTTTTTGGTCTTGCAGGCCAGAATGCATCTCGGAAATATTTCGCTGAAGCCAAAAAGATAACTCCGTGGATAGCCAGCTGAAGGATCACTAAGAACCATCCCATGCGGTTTCTTGCATTGACTGAAGGAGAGCCAGCCCCTCTATCAAAGCTCAGAAACACACAAATGAATATTGTGAATAAGAAGAAGGCGCCTTCAACAAAGAGAGTCAGTCGATAGCCGAATTTCTCCTTAGTGGGCTCGTGTAAAACCATATACACCAGGAACGCGAATGAAAGAATAAAGAAGATAACACACTGTGCAACCGGAGAATTCTTTGCAGTGACTATCACAATCCCGAATATAGTGGTTCTCAATATCAAGATCCAGATGAAAGCAAATTGAGTGAAAAAATTAAGACGGTAATCCTCAAACAAAGCCCTCCAGCCGTGATCATGCGGTATTGGTTCGCCCAAGTGCTGTTTTCTTTCCTTGTGAGCTCTTCGTAAATGGATTACGAGCAATATCGTCGATAACAGAGGGGCAGCGAGAGCAACTATCGCAAAGATAAAGCTCGCTCTTCCAAAATTCGTTCCAAATTCCGGATGCATGAAATTAAGAATCGCAAAAGCCACGGTTTTTGTGTTATAAGAAAGCAAAGCGATAACGAAGAAATTCCAGGCCAAAAATTTTCGTAGTACAGGGAGAACTGCTGCAATTTTTTGAGGCAAACACTTCTGGTTGGCAATGGAGAATCGAATTGCTCCCTGGAGAACGAGCAGCAGGATGATCGTGAAGAGATTTCCAGAGTATTGCTCAAGGAAATACGGGCGGATGTCGTATATTTCGAACTTCGAGCCGTCCTTGAGGAAATTCAATTCATCGCTAAACATCCACGAAGAGACTAATCCCATTTTGACAGGTAAGCCAAGGGCAATCGGATTCATGTATGCAAACCGCCAAAAAGTAAGCAAACTAGGAGGATACGAAATATTGATGAATTTATAATACTGCAGCATCTCTGTGACGAAGAGTACTCTCAGAATAGCCGAGCTTCCCGTGGATTTAACTTGATGGAGAATAAAGAGCACGCTTGTAAGGATTCCGAGCACGTCGATAGAGATCGCTAAGCCTTTTAGTCCCTGAAACTCAGAGGAGCTAAATGGATAGTACTCTAGAATCCCTGCACTTGCCTGGGTGGTTTTACTGGCCGATCCTGAGCGGGGAAGGCTTAGTTTAACCGAGAAGTCGGAATTTGGTGGATGGTATGCTGCCACTCCTAAATGCATAGTAACTTGCTGTGACGATTCTACTGTGAAAGTGGAACTGGAGGTATCGAGAGCTTCACCATTGAGGAAGAATTGGCAAGTTTTTCCGGCATTATTGACTATCTCTGCCGAAGAATTCACGAAATATAGTCGAACCTCCTGTGGATCTGCAGTGGGTTGAATATAAATAACTTGCTCAGCCGAAGAAACGCAGATGCTGACATTAGAACTGAAGTTTGTTGCTATCCAACTCTCAAAATACTCTTCTGAAGGACAGCTGGCATAGCAGGCTCCGTTCAGGAGGTAGTTATTCGGTAAGCAGCCCAAACAGCTGCTTGCTTTGTAGCAATAAGCGCAATTTTGAGAGCAAGCATCACATGTATCTGATTCTAAGATGAAATTGCAAATTATTAGCAGTCAGGCTTAAAACTCAAGAGTTACGGTGGTTTTTAAAGTATCCGATCCCGCACGAACCGTCCGAATACGGAACACAATTCTTCTGACTGTCAAAGGCAGTATCTGCAATGCACTGAGAGCAACTTGTCGGAGCAGCGTCTGTGCATGTCAAGCAGTTTGTAGCACATGCCTTACACACTATACCGTCTATATAACAATATTATTAGAGAGGTAGTCAAATAAATATGCTACTAAATGGAAAAGTGGTGTCCGGGCAAGTTGTCACACAATCCGTATTGTAGAGGTATTTTCCTCCGCTGCACGTTGAGCAGGCCTTTGGACCTGGTCCGGTACACAGAATACACTCCTCATCGCAAAGGCTGCATTCGTCTTTCGAGGTAGCTGAGCCTCCGAGACAGTAATAACCGTTTTCGACCTCACAGGTGCTAGAGCATCCGTCTCCTGCGTCGGTGTTACCGTCGTCGCAGGTTTCGGTTCCGACCCTTAGTCCATCACCGCAGATTGGAGTACAGACATCAGTTCCGCTAGCATCGCTGCAACTCCATCCCGGCTCTACCCTACAAGAAGTGCTACATCCGTTGATGAGGATAGTATTATCACAATCTTCTCCAAGATCACGTTTCCCGTTTCCACAAAGAGTACAAACGCCTGGGGAGACGCTGCTTTCGACATAGGTAGCCGGACATCTGTCACAAGTCCGAAGCGCTGTGTTGGTACGAGAACCGCTTGGGCACTTGGTCATACAAGCGAAATTGTCATTCAAGAAGCCGCTATTACAGTACAAGCAAGCTGCTGAATTCTGATTGTAATTGAACATTAATTTGCATGAAGGAAGAGAACTGTTATAATATGGAGCGGGACCAGCCCCGAAAAGTGAAAAGGATTTAAGTTGAATGTTCGTTTCTCCAGGAGTTTCCGATGTACATAGCTGATAGAACCCATCTGATTGAGTGGCTAACATTCCACCAAGAAAATTCAGTTGCTGAGTATCAAACAGCGCACCGTTGATGTATAAATTCACCTCAATCATTATTCCTGAATTGCTCAAGTAATCTATATTGAGTCGGTTTTCCGAGAGGATAATGTGATACCATTCATTGATATTCAAGTTTGATGCCGCAAAAGTCGTGGTGGAGGTCTGAAGACTGACTTTATACAACTGAAACGCTCCGATCGCACGATTGTAATAGAATTCGTATTTTATCGGTTTTCCTGACTCAGAACTCCTTCGTGACAAAATGGTATCCTTCGAATTAGTCCCGCTTTGAAGCATCAACCAAAAGCTAGTCGTGAGCCACCCGTCAGCCAATGTTGGGATCTGAATGGTGAATACGGATTGGCCTTGACAGTTTAATACGAAATTTGCCAGCGTCGGATCCTCGGCTTCGACGTTGTCATTGGTTCCAGGAGTTGCAATGAAGCCATTAGAGCTGTCCAGGTTATATGGACTGTATAGAGGAATATTTTGCTCTGTGTTGCTCTGGAAATATGTGAAGCTAGTAAAGAATATCCCTCGAGGCTCGTCATACATGAGAGGGCTTATTAAAGTTCCATCCGCTAAGAAGGTGGTTGGATAGAAGCGCAACTTCCTTATTACACAGCCGCAGTTTGTGTACGCTCCAAAACTTCCTGAATCACCTCCATAAGTGATCATCGCAGAGGATGTAACACTGGCCTGGTCGCTTGGTGTCTGCCATGAATAATTCCCAGATTTCATATTCGCCATCGCATCGTAGTAGATTTGCCAAGTATTCACTGTGTTGCTTGTTTGGTTAATACTCACCATGACGAAAGTCCATGCGGTTGCTGGGATATAAGTCGTTTGTTTCCCATCACCTTGAGTGTAAGAGCCTGCCCAATCAGTTGTGTACCCAACATAAAAAGGAGAAATGTTTTGGTCGCCATTTCTATTGTATTTGATTAAAATATGCCGAGATCCTTGCACTTGGTCTGCGGTGGAGGAATAGAAACGGAGAATAACTCGTGGTAAAGAAGGACTAGTCGTCCACGAAGTAGTTTGCAGCCAAAGCGAGAATGAGTATGTGGCTGAGCCAACACCTTGGTTGTTAAGATTGGTTGACAAGCTCACAGTTTGAGGACTTGTCGATGAGCCAGTGAAATCTGTGCTGTCAGTTAAAGTCGTCCAGTCTAAACAGAAAGCGAACTGGCAAGTTATGGCCAAAGCAAAATAGAGGAAGATGAAGTTTTTCATGTTTTGCTATTAAAGTTTTAATTAAAAATGAATGAGGACGTTGAAAAATTATCCAATTCTTTAGTACAGAGTGAAAGAAAAAATTAGACAACGATGGTTAGAGAGTTAATGCAAGCTTCCATAGCTCAAGGAAGATATTCTCTGAAGCCTCTAGTCACTCCACACAGTGCAATGCTGTCTTACCTGCATTAGAACACATCTCAAAGACTTATAAGATTATCTTATTGAATATTTACTGTAAAATAATTGCGATTGTTTAATTAAATTAGACAAAGATCTCGAGCCGTCAACCAAATTAATTGAGGAGGAAAGTGCTTTAGAAAGCATTGAAGAGCTGCCATTGTTGTGGCCACATGAACGATCTTTTGTTAGTAGCACTAGAAGCTCTTGCAAAACAATAGGTAAGCTTAGTATTACCAAATGAGAGCAAATAGCAATTGTCTTTGCTGGCCTCTGTATCAGGTAGCTCCAGAAAATTAAAAATACCAGGTTGTCCAAGTCCTCTGCTGTGGATATTTTCAAGGATTAATTACAAATCAAAAGATTGAAGTTGGTTTAATTTCGCTTAGTAGACGATTTACTTGATTCAGTTTTGAATTTTTAGCAGATAATTTCGGTTCTTATCATTCAAAAGACAATCAAAATTAACTTAGAAACTTAAGGATTCAAGATTAGCTTTGCATTTTTAGTCTAACGAGCTCTAATGGTTATTATAATGCAGGAAAGTTTAATACGATATTAGGTTTACAGCCTTTGTATCATCCTAAAAATTTACCTCGAATTCAGTTTTCTGCTATTGTAAGATTAACAATACTATTACGAGAGGTCTCCCACATAACAACTAAAGCGAACCCGGCCTAATCGATAAGTGCCTGATGACTTACCCGAACTCAAAAAGACAAATATTTCAAACTATTTTCTGACTAGCTAACAAAGAATCAAGCTCCAATGAAATTCCAGTGGAAACTCAACAAATTGTTTAATAAGGGAATGGTTGATGGCGAGAGAATGGCAGCGGTTGTTTCAATGATATTTAAAATTTTGTATGAAAGCATTTAATATATGAATGAGTTCAATTCATTTTGATAATTGGTAACTTTCAAATTAACCTCCTTACTGTGCTTCATGAAACTCATCAAGGGCCAGAGGCATCCCTCCTACTTTCCGGTTTCTCCGCAAAGATATCGAATGCAAAGCGTCTCAAGGTCAGAGAGAGTCACTCTTCCGTCGCCGTTTCTGTCGAGAATTCTTGAATAGCTCTCAATGTCCAACTTTGATGGGTTGAAGACTCTGCTCATGTAGCGATAAGTGTCCTGAAGCATTGGAGAGACTTCATATTGGTCGATCAAGCCGTTTTTATCCTTGTCATAAAGCTCAAAAAGCTTTCTTGCGATGAGCTTTGCGTTCTCAACGTCATTGACGTTTCCATAAGAGCCACTGAGAGAGAGAGATTGTCTAACTCCAGAACCTTGCATCGAGTCTTCAAATTAAAATTCAGTTTCTGTTATTATTATCCAACCTATGTCTTTTAACTACCTTGATTCAAACGAACGAAATTAAATAAATTAACCCTTTTGGTCTCCTAACTCCGATTAATCTCACAGGACTCTCTACTAAAAGTCATTTAGCAAAAAATTGGTAGTTCTTATAATTACAATTCATTAACAACCAATGACCATCCATTGTAAGGGCGAAATAGAAGCATCTCGTGCAAGGTAAAACCAAGAGGCGCGGGAAAATTTATCAATGAATTCCATCAAAATCGCGAAAAAACATTCCCGGCAGTATTTTGAGTTTTATTTGATCCAAATTCAATTTAGATTGTTTATCAAATAATGTTGGAATCCTATTTTTCTTCAATTCCAAGCTTCGCCTTCAGCAATGTTGTCAACATACAATGTATTTGAAAGTTATCAAATCTAAAATTTATTGTTTCTGTGCGCTACCGATATGGAGAGTGCTAACAATGAGTTTTTGCTCTCTGTGAGTCATTCGAAATCATCACATCGGAGCCTTAAATACTCTTTTTAATCGAATTTGTCTTTCTAAATCTTCGAATTTTAAAGCAGTATTATTAATTCTTTTAGGAGTTTTTTAGATGCTATTTTTTCTTTGTTTATTATTTTGGAAAATCAACTCGGCTGCGAATTTATTACCCTATCATGTTGACCAAGCCAATCTCTGTTCATAACCGCTGCGAACTTGCTCACACCAAGTTTCAAAAGGAAGAAATCTGATGTTACTAGATGTTACCTCTAGTAATTGATATTTGCAATATGCACTTAGAACATCAAGTTATCTCAATACCATTGAGAAAAGATCATCATCATCAATATCTGTATTCAAACTCTCTACTAGACGCTATTTAAACTCGTACTCTGAAGATAATTTGCCTTCTGCCCTGTAGACGCCTGCTAGATATAGAATTATTGATCTTAAAACAATTAGAGATGTAATCTATCTAGATTTACGCTTTTTTGATTTAGAGAATTCATAACGCAGCATGCAAAAAATCCAGAAAGAGAAAAAAAAGTTTTTGTTCCATTCGCTTCACAATTAAAAAAAAATTTGATTTATTGCTAGTCGGAAATTGCTATAAATAACTATAGAGCTACTAGAAGCAGTCGATGATCCCGAAATCAAGCATCATATGCCAAGGGGCTTATGATCCTAATCCAATGATCTATACATACAGCAAAAGTGTTTCAAGTGAAGAAGATTTTGACAACCACACATTGGAATTTGATCCAGAAAAGTTCATTCCTCAGAGTAGTGTAGTCTGCGTTTATAGCCTACTTTTAGGACTCCGCCAGCCCAAACAAGTTTTTTCAGAAGGGATGGTCCATACTATACGACCGATGTTTGTTCCTTTTCCAAAAAATGGGATCAATTTCATCAAAATCGAAGAAGATGCCTCTAGAAAGGCAAATCCACCTCAGAAATCCACTAAAGATCCTAAAACCAAAAGTAAAGCTAGTCCAGCCAAAAGCAAAACCGCATCTACAATTCAATTTAGTTGCACAATTGCTCCACTCAACCAAGGAAACTCTTACTTTATTACTCTTGAAGCAGAAGGAGCTCTTAGCAAGGAAAGCCAATTAACCATTGGCGCCGATAAACAAAAATTAGATATAAGTAATCAATCATCCACGGCAAGACACCTCCTTGAGCTTCTTGGTAAATTGCAAGTTGCAAGAGGTTTTTCTGTTGGACAAGCTGAGCAATTCAAGAAAAACGTTAGGAATATCAAAGTTAGAGCCATTGATAATGAAACAGAGACGCTCCATTTTATTCTCGAAGTCTCCGGCTCAGAAGCGAATAAGATTTTAGGTTTGAAATCTGAACCTTTCAAGTACCAAGAGAAGTTCTTCCACAATATGGATAAGAATCTCCTTGAGTTCTTTACCACCAAGAAGCAACTTGCTTTGAGAAGGGACTTCACAAAGGATCAATTAGAATTATTGAGAACCATAAACGTGTCTGCTGGCACGAAGTTTCGACTGAAAGAGGCTGAAAAGGATATGACTTGGAAGCAAATACAGCACAAATATGAATGGATTGAGAAGTTTTTCCAAGAAGTTCTTGATTCAGGCGTGTATTTCGACTATATATTGGTCAGTTTTATAACAAATAAAACGAAAAAATTCCAAATGCAAATGCCGAAGGTGAAGCATTTGGTTGAAATTATGAAAGAGAACGAATCAAATATATTTTCAGAAGATCAAACTGGAATTGAAGAAAAAATACGACCTTACTTGAACCAAGCCAAGTTGGGTTTAGCCTCCATTCTGGGTTTAGTCGTTGAAACAGTGTTTATAAAGCAGCTCATAAAGAACTGGGAAATAGTGAAATTGAATGATCAAAGTCTACCTCATCTCCTTGAATGCTCGGTTATTGAAGCGAACATTCATAAGGCTATATGGATGATTATCAATAGATTCGAAGCATGGAGAATGGTGCGAAAATTAGTTATTACCAGGCTTGTTAGGCTACACATGAGTCAATCAGAAAAAAATAAAGGTTCAAAAACAAAAAAACAGAATGGAAAAGGTCCAAATAAGACAGATGAAAGCATGAAAGATGATGAAAATGAAGAAGAGGGAGTAATGGAAGAGGAAGATGAGGTGGAAGAAGATAGCCTGAGTAAAAAGGTGAAAATAGAAGCATAGTAGCCATGTGAAGTATTCTTCATGGACCAGAACATAAAGACTTAATTTATACCATTCGAAAATGGCTTTTAATTAGCTCAAGACAGGACCAATGATTAGTAAAACTAAAGCTAGCTTAAGACTTGTTAATACAATATCCCGTTACCTTTTGATAATTTCCCTGGAACTTTCAAAATGGAACTCAAATCTGAATTGTCACCAAACCAAAGCTCCGTATTCTCTGGTCATTTAGTCATTTTGTAAAAGAAAGCTGCAGTTTCGTTGAGGTTGTTCGCTTTTCTAAAATAGATAGTGCATGGAAAGTCCAGGTCTTATTGGATCTCATTACACTGATCTACGTTATATGGTTGTGGTCACCCAAAGTGTCCCAAGATAAAAAACTACATGATCTTACTCTCTAAGGATAGTAAATGCAGAAGTAGAGGTGTGGCAATCCTGCACAAAAGCAACCTACTCATCAAGCCTCTCTTTCCTGAGCCCGCGATGAGTTGGCTCCCCTCCTACCATGTGAAGTCATTTGTAAAATTTTATTGAAAAATTAATCCTGGCTTTTGATAAATTTGAAGACAGTTTGACAATCGTAGTGGTTTGATGTGTTTATTTTGAACCCGATTGATTGAGTGGAATTGATAAATCCTGATCGTCTATGTGTGTCGAAATGCAAAGCTCAAAGCATCCCGTTCTGAAGATTGTGATTTTTGAGATTCATTCATTCACTGCATGGAGGAATTATTCTTCTCAGTGAACATCATCATCCAACTAGAATTCAAAATATAACTAAAAATCATTTTACGTTCTGTTGAGGCAATATTTTCTGAGCTCTCAGAGAATGCTTTGCTTTGAGAGTCGAGAACTTTCTAGGCGAAATTTTTTGTGAGAGTGTCTGGATTATTCTGACGGATGAAGTGAATTCTGAGCTCGTAGCATGTGATTTCATCAATTAGTGAGTTGCAAATTTCTATGGTAGAATATCTGACTTTTCTGGTGAGCTCGCGGCGGGATCTTCTACTAAAATATCAGGTATTTAGAGGAAAACAGAAGATAATAACTACTTAGGATTCTGATGTGAAAGCAAAGGCTTTGAGAAGCCATTTCCAGCTTGGGAAGTCAGAATTCAGAAAAATTATCTCGAAAATAAATAAATTCAGAAAACGAGCAAGCATATAATCCAATTAGATTGCGCTCTCTAGTAATTTCATTCGCGACAAAATTGTAAAAAAAAAAATGCATTAATCCCGGTGATATTACGTCATCGAATACGTTATCAAGTAGTAGAGTAACCTGATTCTTTCTTTTTGTTAAGCAAATTATTAACACCTATATACTATAAATAATAGTGAGGGTTATTGGACTTTCTTTTCTTCACACTCCAAGAGAAGGGCATACAATATTTCACATCACATTATTCTAAAGCTAAGACGTTAGCGTATCATAGAAGCAAGTCGTTAGTATTAACCAAATCTGTAAAAATGTTTCTACAAATTAGAGAGAACCCTATTGAACAGAAATTTTATCAATCAAGTAAAAAGTAGCCTCTATTATCAAAATCATGCATTTTAAGTTCACATTTCAAAACATTTCAAAGCGTATCATAAATTCTTCACGTTGAAGATGGACTTTATTAGTTCTTCACGCCAAGGGTGAAAATGGAACCTCATAGCGAGTTGAAAATATTTACCTCAGCAATTAAATTAGAAAATAAAATGTGGAAACGAGAAAGAGATGAGAGCAAAATTAGCGTGCTCTCCAAGGAACTCAACAAAGTAAACCAGAAATCCCATAATACATAGTCCTCATTATCTTTTCCAGCCTACAAACACTGTTGATTCAGTCATTTACAGAAATCCAAGTAACAATGTCATATGATGGAAACTAACACAGCATACAGAGAAAAAAACAAACGCCGGCCAAGATTTTGATGTCAAATTTCTTCTGCCAAACGAGCGCCCTGTGCAAGAGCTTGAAGAGCAGAGCACTTACCAAGGTTATGATTCCATCATTCGGAAGAACAACGGTAAATTTCGGATAACTTTCAATAAGCTTACTCGTGATTATCATGCAACTCAGATGATTATAAATTGACTGAAGATTCACGAGGTCAAAAGGCCTTGACATATTTGAATCAGTATCCCAAATCATTTTTCAGAGGCGTAATCTTCATAGAAAAATCTCGCTTGGGAAAAAAATCAATCAATTGGAGCGGACTAAAGCAACAAGAAATGTAGATGAAACAGATGATCAGGATTTTATTGAGCAGTCAACTACTGAAACAAGTGCTTTAGAGTTATTCAATAAACCGCATGGATTTCGTAAAGTTACGATGGTGTTTCCAACCCAATACAAAGTACAAAAATTCTGATTTTTCACGCTCTGTCTGTGTAACTTCCCAGAACTCATATTCATTTTTGCTGTTAAGAGTGATTAAACCATGTTTGTTTTTAATTTTATAAAAAGTCAGTGTTAATGTACGTATTTCGTGGAGAATTTTCAATAAAATCGATTGTAAGAAAATCTTTTTGAAGGAGTGCTACAGGCATTTTTTGATAGGTCAGATAAACTATAGTTAGTTTTCTCCATCACTGAAGAAATATCTCTCCTGATCCAAAAAGGAAGCCAACGAATATGTTTCTATTGTATTCGAGAGGAGTATGAGAATCATTGTTAACGGAATGGTTTTTCAAGATTCCTTAGGTTGTTTTGCTCTTGCAGAGCAGCAAACGTAAAACAGAAATTATGAGAAATTAGAACATACTTTTGAAAAAATAAAGGATTAAGTTAGATATTCAATTTCAAAAACCTAAATTAATTAGTTTTTCAATTTAAGCTTACCATGAATCCCGATATGTGCATTTTCATACTTCAAAATATACCTTTCTAAAATTGATTTATTCTTAGTGACAATTACCTTTAAACATCTTGCAGAACTTATTTGAAGCCAAATTGTACACAGAATACCAGAGGAATGTAAAATTTCATTGTTGGAAAGCAAACGAAACACTTTTACCAGATAATCATATAACTCAGAAAACCTTTTTGAGCCTAGTTCACCATTGGAATCTGTTGGCATTGGCTAAATAAGTGCTTAGAAGTCGGGCACATGATGTGGGACTACAAGATTGTGCTGCTTCTGACACTAATTGTTAAAGCCAAGCGTCAAACAACGGAGAAAAATCGCATCAACGTTGTTCATCAGCCATGCATCCAGCGTTAGCTCCTGAAATATTAATTATGAGTAACAAATTCAGTTGCTGAATGTCATAGAAACTGCTTTGTGCAGTGGCATGACGTTGATGCGCGATAATCCAAAAATTTTCTGAGTTACTTCAATTCAAATTGATTTTTTTTATCAATAATCAAATGAATTATGAATTTAATTAAGAGAATGAGTTTAAATTATGATGGCATTTTACTAGCTTGGGCTCAAAGTAAAGTAAATGTAGTTTTATCTCACATCTATAAGCTAAGGATACTTCGTATTGAACTAATTACTTTGTCCATACTATTTTAGACACACACTTCAAGTAAGTCGCGATATCGAATCTGAAGTTATTTACGACTAATTACTCGTCAACACTGTTTGAAGAACTGATTAGATCTCTTAAATTCCTTCACTGCATTAGTAATTCTTGTTTGTAAGAAGCTCTTTGCACTGGAAATAGTAGTCAATAGTATTCATTAGTAACTTCACAGAAACCAGAAAGTCAGTGGAGACTCCGACTAGGCGACAATTGGTTTGCTAGACCTTTATATTAACATCGAAAGACTCACTATGGTCATGAAGGACTACAATTTTCTTGCTTTAATAAAATTGACTTCGTACATACAATGTATTACATCACTATTTGATTAAAGTGAAAATTTACGAGCTCATAATGAAGAGAGTATGAATATCTTCGGCAATAATGAGAGAAATGTAACTGTTCCAATCAGCAAGCAATGAACAGATAATTCCAGAAATTTTCTGATTCTCGATTGTCAACAGTCGAATAAATGTACTTCACTACGCTGCAGGTAAAATAATTCTTTCGAGTTCTAGAACCAGAATATAAGGAATTTATGAAGATGCATTCAGATCTTCATTGTGACTAAAAGCGTGTGAGCTCAATAGTACATCTATCAACAACATCCATGCTGCTCACCCCTGTGCAATGAAAATTAAACAACTCAGAAATTGACTTTCATTTTTCTTATATAAGAGGCCTTTGTAATTCGCATGTTACATCCTCTCCTCCTTATCAGGAACGGCCGGACAAAGGTGATCAGAACGTAAAAGTTGATTTCTGGTTTTGGTTATCCTTATCAGAAAATTCTCTTTTCATAAATTTGTTGAACATCATGTGCTATCTATTAAAATCATGCGAAATTATCAATAAGCATAAATTCTTTAATTTAGTTTTCCGCCTCATTTGACACAATGGACGCCAAAGAACTCGACAAAGCCTTACTTAAAACAGAGGTCGCTAATGGATATTGCAATGGGATCATTGCCCGAGAAGTCAAAATGATGGATCAATTCAACCCTCAGTTCTGGGACATGATTGAAACTTACAAAACTCCCGCCTCTATCTGTGGATACGTTGCCACTGCAATTGCTCCATACGTCGCGAGAAATCTCAAGGGCGAAATGAACTATAAGGAGGTTAATGCTTTCCTTGACAAGCTTTACAAAGACTATTCAATTGTCTGCCCGCTCATCGAAGATGCTATCACAATCATTCAAGCAGCAAGACAACAATATATCAAAGAAAACAAAAAAGATTTCCGAGAGAAGAAAGAGGAAGACAATTACCTCAAGGATTGGGTCGCTAATTACGAGATCTCGGATACGTTGCAAATAACCAGCCCAGATCTTGAAAACCTGTTCTTTTTGAGATATTGTGGGCTAGATTTTCCAGACCTGGCTGCAAAAGCGATGCATGAGGAAGCAAACAGACTCAAGGAAGAAGAGCCATTTAAAGGGCAGAAAATGTTCATTGAAGTGTTCTATCCAGAAAGAAAATTGATGTCACTCACCGATTTCTTGAATGAGAGGAGAGATTTGTTCATCTTCGAAGAAAACAAACCAATGGTGTTTATTGCCGACTTAATGGGACATTTCGTGACCATAATAGCCTTGAAAATTCGAAATGATAAGGATCATGTCCAAGAGACGGTGCTTTTGTTGGATTCGACCGAAAACAAATATTTAGAGCATCCAAAAGGGAGTGTATCTGTTGAACAGGTGGCCAAACTAGCTTTTCCAGAAACTTATGAAACGTTTACTAAGTTTTAAATAAATCAGTGCTGCCTGATATATGTTTTTTTTAGTCGTAGTAGTCACTGCTTAAGTGTATATATTTGAACTGAATAAGAATATTTTTAGCACATTCAAATTTTGAGTCGTCTTCGCTTTTTCTTTAGAATGAAGAAATATTATTTTTTATTTTCTGGAAACAGGCCATAAGGGTCTACTTTAAGGTAAGAGTAATGCTGTTTTTAGTTGGATTTGATAAAAGAAGGCTGAATTTTGAGACTATGCATTATGGTTATGCAGGGGAACTTATTATGTGTAAGTAATGATGAACTATACTCGCATCAGTGGATATGCGATTGGATATTTAAGCCAAAATTTCCAATCAATGAGAGTTATGACTGTCAGATTTTTCTACCCTCAATGTTCTCTTTCTAAAATCCAAAAGGGTTCCGTACGGGAGAAAAGTTGTTTTGTTGATAATTTCCAGCTGACGCAAAATGATTCCCAATTACACTTGTTGAGCCATTATTTCTGGCTTTATTGAGCATGAACAACCTATAAATTGCGGTTAGTCAATGCGAAAAATATGATTATACTACCTTCTTGACTCATGAAATCCACTATCGCTGTTATTGTAGGTGTTAGTAGGCTTCTCAGGCTGCACCCAAGAGCTTGCTGAATGGTGAAGTCTTTGGTATGAGTGTGAACGCTCAATATTTCCAAAAGGTTGAGTAGTGTTCTTTCCTCCGGACGCAAATTGATTCTTATCAGAATTGAAGCCAGCAGGCGTTAGATCCCGGAAAATTTTCTCAAATGGAATTCGTTTTCTGTCAGCTACAAAAATCTGCTCAGCGGACCTTGTCAGGTCCTGGCTCCTCGGGTTTTTGTGATCATTTCCGATTCTACCTCCGCTCAAGGCATTCCAACCTTGATTTGCCAAAGTACTCGGATTATGCTGCCCTCTAAAGTACTGCCCTTGAGGAGCATTATCTTGAGACAAATTATGAGATCGAGGCCGAGGTCTGTTCTGGAACGCCCTTTTTATGAAATATATTACTCATTAGAGAAAAACCTTGTGAAATTTACTCTCTTTGATAGAAATCGCCTGGTCTAGGGGCTCTATTCTCAATGAAAGGACTTCCTAACAGACTGAAACCTCTAAGATAATTCTCCTTTTGGCTCGATTTTACTTTTTTAGTCTGGCTTGACTTGCATTTTTATATGCTTGGAAATCTTGACTTCGACTCAAATTTCGTATATAGTTATCTCGCTGCGATTCAAAGATGTTGGGTTCATTTCTGCCAAAGTAGTCCCTAAATCATTTCGTTATGGCCAGTTTCAAACGGTTGCTCGTACCTATTTTTCATAGAAAACGCTCCTCTAACTTCAGGACTCATACTATAGTGGTTCTGATAATTTCGACCTGCAAGAAGACTAGCCGTGCTCTGGCTCCCTAATAATCGCTGTCCGACCTGTCTAAATGGATTTCCTGCTGGTTGGTATGGCTGCCTCGAATTGCAATCGTAAGAATAATATCTCCGCGCATGTTCGGGAGCCGTCCATACCTGATCCGAAGAATAAAAAATGTGACTGAAATGAGTAAGGGAGTTTCTACTTTTCGATTGGATCTTAAGAAATTATTTTCTCTGGATCTGCTGGTTCGCCAGGCCTGCCAGGTAAATTCAGGATTTGTATGTTCAGAGGATTCGCTGCGGTATTTATTTGCCAGCTCTTTATTTTTCACTCCTTTCGTCTTTCGTGTTCCTGGACTCGCGCCTTCAATGTCTGTGGTGATCAAATTTCGTGCAAAATTGTACTATTAAAAAATTTGCAAGGCATTTAAGATCAACAAACTTTTTTTTTATTTTACACTAGCTAGTAAAGGGTCCCTGAAAGAGAACAATGAGTGAGTTTAAATAGGAATTTGAATGAGTACGTATATCGATCTCCAGGAAATACATCCGCACTGCTGCCCCTCTGGTATCGTTTCTCCAAAAACTGCTTTTTGCCTGGCCTCACAACGGAGACGAATCTTGGCTCGGGGTCACCGTATAATGGATTGACTAATCTGTAAGGAATGAAGCCCTTGGGGTAATAGTTCAATTTTGGATCCGGGTCTGGCAAGATCGGACTTTCATTCGCTAAGGAGATGATTTTGGAATCAAGAAAGCAGCTAATTAATACACTTCATTTGAGAATATTGAGGTCTTCTTGGTTTGAAGCTCAGCACTGGTCTTGGTTTGGCACCTATATTGACGAATGAGTAATGAGCTCGCGAGTAGCTATTACCAACGATATCATCAGTCTTGAGAGAAAATTGAACGCGAGGTTCAGTTGTGTAGATTGAGTATTGCTGAGACATTAGTGAAGATTTTATTGCGATTAAATTCGTGACAAAATTAATTGCAATGAGCTGAGTCTCACAAAGGCATTTGTATGATCAACTCCGGAATAAATTCGAAGTTCGGAAGCTCTTCTCTAAACTCTGCTTCACCTACAGCTGGAATATGCTATTATGCTGGGAGCCAAGTTTGATAATTGAGTAACTTTTCGGTAAATACGATCCAAGGAGATTAGGAAGCTTTTTCCTCACACAAGCCAATTCATCTATACCTGACTGTCAGTCACGAGGTCCAATTCATTGAATTTTATTAGCCAAAAACAGCTGAGCCATTTCCAGCAAAATAATAGAGATAATTTGACTCTATGTTTTTTTTTTTAGCACCGCACTGAACTTAAAACTTCGATTTAGTTAATCGTTTGCAAAGCTCGAGAAACCTTGAGTCTCTCTAATAGCGAATTTACTGCCGAAGTCTATGAAGCAAAACGCGACTCTCAGCCGCAATTACTCAGGACCCACGAACAAGGATGCTCCTGACCAAAAAGATACGCTCGCAGCTAAGCTCCAACAGCTTACAAGATGTATTTCCTACCTTTAGAATTTATCATTCAATAATTTCCAGCTAACGAAACAGAGCAAACCGATGAAACCGACACTAAGAGCGAATTTCAGGTCAAAGAGAGGCCTGAAGCTCTTAAAGAGGAAATCGATGGTTCGTATATCGAGGACGCTGAAAAGAGCCAGGCGAATATTGTTTTGGAACTGAATATGCCTCAAAATCACGAGGTTGTCGACATGAAAGAAGATTTTAAGGAGGATATACTCGATAATGAGCTCCGAACGCAGACAACGACCACAGAAACAGAAGAAAAATCTCCACAGAACGAAAATTCTGAAGATACAACTGAAAATCAGAATATATACATCATTAAGAATATTGACACCGGAGAAGTGTACGACCTGCGCGATCCACAGCAATTCCAGAAAATGAATGACGGTCTCTCTCCTTCACCCGATAAATACCAGCGAAAATCTGCGCCGTGGCAAGAATTCTGGTATTTTCTACACATTATTACATGCGCTGATAGAATAACAGGAAAAATGTCCGAAAAAACAATGAAAAACTCTGGGATTACTGTGAGTTGGGCAAGGCTGAGAAAGTTAAGGAAATTTTGGACAGGAAGAATCAATTATACCCAGCTGATGTGAACTCCAGGTAATTTTATTTGTCAATTTTGCATAAGTTAGCTTGTTGAAGACTGTTAGATGACATGACAGCGCTGCATCTTGCAGCCAATGAAGGCCATTTGGCTGTAACCGAAGTTTTGTTAGAAAATGAAGCTAATAAAGAAGCTGTAACGAAAATGGGAAGAACGCCATTGCATGTGGCAGTCCTTAGAGGCAACACTGAGATCGTTAAGCTTCTTTTGGAAAAAGGAGCGAATATCAATGCCAGCGACTCGGAATTTAACACCCCGCTGCATTACGCATCGGAACGTGGATTTACAGAAACTGTTAAAATCTTACTTGAATATAAACCTGACGTTACGAAAAAAAATCATGCCAAACTCACAGCTATCGATGTTGCGCTGAATCTCGAGATCAGAAACATTTTTGGGGCCAAAGGACTGATAAATGATTCAACGGTCAATAGCTTTGGACGTACATCAGTCGATGAGTTCCTCATCTATAACAGCAGAGCAGATTTGGTTGGGAAACTGCTTCATATGAGCAATATGAACATGAAGTAAAATGCTCCTTACGAAATTACCTGATAAATCACCTTTTCAGACACATGCAACAGCAACAGATTAAAAAAGTCGAAGAATCCAAGAGCAATGAAAAGAAAGGAAGCAAACCCAAAGCTGATTTAGGAATCACTAATATTGTCATTCATACTGACAAAGCTAGAAGTCCATCTGATTTTTCTTCCGATGTAATTCTAATATTTTTGAAACTTTTTGTTAAAACTAATCAATATTAAAGGAGAAGATTGGTCCTCATAGTTTCAGTATCTTTCATTTGTTGGGCAAGGGAAGCTTTGGAGAAGTTTATCTAGTTGAAAAGATCACTTCAGGAAAAAGATTTGCTATGAAGGTCCTTCGAAAGGATAAGATTGTGAATCAAAATCTCACTCGCTATGCCAAAACTGAACGAAACGTGCTCTCTATAATGAATCACCCTTTCATCGTGAAACTGAATTACGCGTTCCAAACTGACAGCAAATTATACTTACTTTTGGACTTTTGCCCTGGGTAAATTGAGAGATTTCCTATTGGATTATATCTAATTTTCTCCTTCTAGCGGAGATTTGGGCGGTGTCATATCCAGGAAGCGTAAATTATCGGAAGATGTTGCAAGAATCTACGCTGCAGAGATTCTGCTCGCTCTTGAGGCTTTGCATAAAAATTATATCGTCTTCAGGTAAAATTGCTTCAGCTCATCGCAAATCTGATGGTATTTCTCTCTTCTCTTGAAAATAGAGATTTGAAACCTGATAATGTCGTTATTGATGCCGAAGGACACGCTCAGTTAACAGATTTTGGACTCTCAAAGGAAGGAGTTAATAACAATCTCTCAAAATCATTCTGCGGGTATTTCAGCCTTTCCTGTTTTGGAAATTAAGTTCGTTTTTTCTTAGTTCCGTCGCATATTTAGCGCCTGAAATGCTTCGACGAAGTGGACACAACAGAACCGTTGATTGGTACCTGTTGGGAGTGCTTATCTACGAAATGTTGGTGGGTATTCCACCATATTTCAGCTCAAACCGCGATGAACTGTTCGAGAATATTCAAAAAGCTCAACTAAAGCTCCCAAGATCTATGTCAGAGGAAGCAAAGAGTCTCATCAAAGGAGTAAGAACCATTAAATTCAGAGTTAACTCTCACATTCTATAGTTACTCAACAGAAATCCAGCAAAAAGACTTGGTGCCGAAAACGACGCTGAAGACATTAAGTCACACCCATGGTTCAAGTCTATCAATTGGAACGACGCTCTTCAGCGAAAATTAAAACCTCCTCCAGCAGAGCTGAGAAAATTTCCATCCTCGTCAGTGAGAGCGAAAATAAACGACGCGATTCCTGAAAAAGACATTCAAAACTATGTTTCTAACTGGTCTTTTGCTGTACCCGACGACCAAGCATGAGTATAAGTGATTTTTTTCTGAGTAATGGAGTTTGTAGCCTACCTATTTTCACCTAAGATGCATATTAAATTCTTAAGAAATAGGTGAATTAGTAAGAAAATGCGTACTCATGATAGAATTAAGCCAACGTTAGTGGATATCATTATTATTGATCAAAAATACGCAATCTCTTTTCTTTTTTTTTTTAATTTGAAGGGTTGTTACAGCACCCAAGGCTTTTTTCTCCATCATCATGCTTGAATGGGGGAGATTCATTATCAATCATGACGAGATTGAAAGGAGAATAAAAAATAAACAATCTTTTGAAATTTATTCAAATCTTCAGATCGTAACTCGATAAATGAGAAGATTAGACCTCGAAGGAGACTCTCGCTCAAGTTACGAAATTTCTAAATTTCTGGTACTCGGAGACGCTCAAAGCGGTAAAACTTCTCTAATGAGGTCCTATACTGAGGGCGCGTCTTTGAAAAAACGTCCTAAAGAAACCGTTGGATGCGAACTTCATATAAAATGTCCTCGGGATCGCGGAAACTCCTATGGAAAGAGAAGAGTATACGAGTTTTGGGAGGTTAGTGGTGAGCTCAAGTATCGTCAGTTTATCAAAGTGTATACTCTTCCGAATCTCAGAGAATTTAGTGGAATCATCTTCATCTTTGAATTGATTAACCTGAAAACCTTGCAAAAGTTCAAAGAGCAGATAAAAAACACATATGAGAACTATTTCACCAGTTGTAATGAGGAGTCAGAGTCATTCAAACCAAGGAAGGTGCCGATTTTGTTTATAGGAAATAAAATAGACCTTCTTGATGACACTGTGCTGAATACTAAGAAAAAGCAGGCGGAAAGGTGGATCTTTGATATATTTTCAAACAAAAAACGAAATGAACATCAAGATAATTATTCGATAATGTACACGTCGGTCGTAAACGGTAATGTGGATTTTTCATTGCTGGATACATTTATCGAGCATGCTATAGCAAATCGCTTTGAAAACCTATATTGCGTCGATAACAGCATTGATCTTGAAAACAGTTCGTACCGAAGCTATGCAAATGACAAAATATCGTCGATTTCAGATTTCTTCTCTGGTCTGGTTGGAGTAATAAAACGTGGGTGCAGAGTTTTTAAGCGCAAGTCTAAAGAAAAACGGGAAGAGGAAACAAAGAAACAGAAAATGCTGGATTTAGTTTAATAATTTTCAAATGGAAGCGCCTGTGATCATATGATCAATTTTTCAGGTAGTTATCAGGGATCGGATCTACTATGTATTATACGCATGTTTGTTGTAAAAGACCTCCATATATCTAGCGGAAAAATCGAGGCCCAGTTTTATATTTGGATGTCTTTGGGAGGTGTTGTTTCAATTGCAGAAAAAATGAAAGTTTCAATGCTGCACAAATCATTAAGTTCTATTAGTTTTGTTTGCCATTGGAAATATTAGAACAGAATGCTGTGAACTCTGTATGATCAGAGTGAAAATTTGAAAATTTCATTTAAATTGATCTGCTTGCTATAGAGTATTAATATGAACAATAGGATGAATTATGGTCAAAGGATGATGTACATTAGTAAAAGTTAATTGAATAAACTCTTTCGAATACACAAGCGAATGTATTTTATTCGAACTCAAACGAAACCAGAGACATTAAGCCTCTGTTCATGAACGAAAATCTTTTCGGAAGGACAAAAACATCTGTTTGCATTTTACTTCAAGAGTTGATGCTAAGGTCTTTCTGAGGTCGGTTACTTCAAGAATAGCTGCCTACCAAAGCATAATATTAGAGGATAATCAAACAAAAACAGAAAAAAGAAATGAATAAAAATCAGAATTAGCATGGTAGCTTTCATCGGAAACGAAAGATCTCGTCCCTCCGCCACTATTTTTCTCATCATGATAGGGCGTGATAATCAATGTTAGCATTAGGAAGAGCATTACCTTTCTTTTTGCCTGGCGCAGGTCTTCAGAGATTAGAATTCACATATCTTTTTTCTTCTTCTAATTTTAATCATGAAATTCAAATATAGAGTTTGCTAAGTGCATATTAAGAAAAGCAAATCGGCAGTATAGTTTATTATCTCTTAGTAGAATTGGCTGAGAGTGTCTAAATAGCCGATTGTTTAGTAATTTTGCAGAGCCTTAGTATATGGTTTCTCAATTATTAAATTATAGTACATTTGTTCTCTAATGAATATCAATCAAATTCTTTTTTTTGTTAGAATTAGCATTCAATTAGAAATATCCAAATAGTGCTACGAATTATCATTTGTCAAAGCATTACCCAGTACAAAAGAAGAATGTGTTTAATTAAATTAACAATTATACTTGAGGACGATACCGATAATTATTTTGAATTCGCTCGATTTGATACTCATATACAGGTTTAGTTTTTTCATTGGTGAACTAATTAATTAGCAAAGAAATATAAAAAATTCATTTAACAATTATATAAAATCTGAATTTGTTTGAGAAATATAATCAATCTAGTTATACTTACTGACTAAGTATTCTCCTTTCAACGCTAATAATGGTCCATACAGCCCCTGAGCCGAAAGAGGGATGTCTGGTGTCATTAGAGGTTGTATGCACCTTATGCTAAACTATTCAATAATGTTCCTGTGCCTATTGAATCAAAAAACCTTGTTTTCCTCAGTGAAACAAAATCAATTTTTTTATTCTGTCGAACTCAGCATCTCCAGTGAGTGCACTATTCATTTGTTGAGGCTGCTTATATAAATTCAAAATTTGTCGAATTGAAAATTGCAAAATTATCTCGTCTTATTCTCTATCTGAGCCATGAGAGTCTTAATGGCGTTCGCTAAATACTTCTCTTTCAAATTTGATATTTCCTTCAAGTAATCTCCTTTCGAGCAATCCCGAGTCCATTTTCGTCTTCTCACTCGATCGCCCGTTTCACTCTTTGCATGGAACACAGGCTGCGAGAAATCAGCGGCATATTCCCAGCCTTCTTCATCGCAATTGCCTTGCTTTTCTACCTGCCATTCATGATTCCATTTCCACTCTTTTCCTGGAAGCTCGTAACTCTCTTTCGGAGTATCGTTCCCTTGTTCATCGGACCAAGGTGCTCTTTCTATCAGCGAATCACAATGAGTTTATCTTAATAATTATACCTCCAGCCAGCAAAACACTGGACCATCCCTGGCCAGGAGAATACCTCTGATTCTCCCATGTAGTGAATACTTTCTTGTTGCCTGCGTTTTGCAGCTGTTTCCTGCAGGTTACATTAAATCATAGTCTTTTATTCAATGCCGTAATAGTATTACATCAAGGACCTAGTAACCGCGTTTTTCATCCTTCCTATCGTCTCTATATTCTTCTCACTGATGACCTTTTGAAGATTTTTCTCATTGACATATTTGATGACCGTATTATTGAACTTCTCGCCATAGATCTCGCACTAATAGACAGACATTCTTTCAAAATTTGATCAGTTGAATATTTCTTACTTTCACTAGTATTTGGTAATAGATTCTTTCTCCTGGAGGTGTATGAATCAGTAAGTAGATCCAAAAGCTCAAAACCATTATCTGCGGACCCGAAAATATCCCCAGGATCGCAATAAAGGCAATAGTTATCTTCCTTAGCAGCATCAAAGGCTCAATGATTTCTTGGTCGCTTGCCCGAAACCTTGTGATTGTCTCCTGGACCTTGAGGTACTTTTTCATAATTTTCTATTACAAGAGTGAGTCCTCTCTCTCTGTCAATTCATGCAAAGGAAGCTTACTTCGAACAATTTCAAATTTTTTCGATACATTGTACGTCTTGGAAAATGAATGGTCATTCGGTAATAGTACTCTACTATGATCTGCCCGACCAAAAGATAGATGATGCACAGAAAAAGCGCTAGTTTTTTTGACAGAAGGAGAAGCAATGGCGAGATCAATGCAAATAACACAGTCAACGTCGGGTATTTCCACAGCTTAATTTCTTCCCAACGATCCAGGAGCCAGACTATCGGCGTCAGCGATTGCACAAAGCGCTCGAATAAGGGAGCTAAAAACTCAAGGTCGTCTGACGAATGGACGACTCTAGTCTCTTTGGCTGGTTCGTCGTGGGGGGATTTCGACTCTTCGATGTAATGCAAGGAATAGTTTACAATGATTTCCTGGGATTCAAGCTCGATGTAAATTCTGTTGTGGTCGCCTTGTAGACTTTTGTCAATTCTCATAGTTTTCATGGCGAGGACTTCTCTTTTGTAATCTGGATGAGGAGTTATCTCGAAAATAGTGAGGGTTAAATAATTTTCTTGATCTGGACGTCCGACTTTGAACTCAAAGACTTCTGGAAATACAACGAGATTTCTGTTTCTGTCATACTTGTATGGCTCAGTTTGTTTTTTGACGCCTCCGGTCAACTAAACGCATATGATTATGGTTTGTGAAGAAAAAATTGAAAATAGTGTTGCAGGGTAATAAAGAGAGTGCGCTTTGGTGTATAATTACCTTTGCGGAGACAATGAAATGCCGATCTTGGTCGAGTGCAGGTTTGAATGTAAGGGATTTGATGTGGATTTCTATCATGCTCTGGATATCTGCATTCGTTTTTGAATTAATTAAGGTGTTATTAGTATTAACTATAATTTTTGTCTGTTTGGTTTTGGAAACGAGGTCTTGCAATGGTTTAAAGCTTTAAAAATATTGACCAGACTGTAATAGGTGGTTCTTTGTGAGATTCGTTACGATTACCAGTTCCTTTTATGTTGTAGATGAGATCTTATTTTATCAAACTTTTCCCATCACGTTCCACTGGAGGATACAACAGGTACAGCCGTAAAAATTGAGATATTTCCATCAAAAGTACCCATCATTAAATTTCAATTCAGTTCTAAGACTGAATGCCTTTTGGAAAATAATAGGAGCATTGCTTTTTCTCTTTGTATTAAGTCCATTTCTCGAAGCTAAAATTCACGGAGTCATCGTGTATGAGGGCTACTGTAACGAGAAACTGGGTAGAAAGAATCATAAAAAAAGCTGACCTGTCCATTAGAACTGCCTAAAAATGACCATGATGATAAATTCCAAATCGATAATCTTAGACTTTTGATAAAAGCTTTCTCGAATGCAAAGTTCTGCGTCGAAATACGTTTGCTTTTTGTTATTTTAAATGTTTGCAGAAGAAATTTAATTTCTTCAGCTCACTTAGCTTTTATAATATATTCTGTCTGTTTGTCTCTCTCTCTAACCATCTATTATTATTCTCAATAGAGAGTGCTTAAATAGCAGATTAAATTTTAATCGCGAGGCTCCCGTATTTAGCTCGGCTCATAACTATTTAAAAATTTATACTCTATCAATTCCTTCATAAATGGCAGCAAATTACATTAGTTCCCTATCTCTCAGCAATGCTAACAGTTCGAGGCTCACTCCTCACGACTATCTCGAATCTTTTCGAACAGACGTGGCAAAGATCACGCATAAAAAAACCACTGGACCCAAAGATTGGTATCCGCTCAAGAAAAACGTCTTTGATCATCAAGAATCCGAGAGAGCCGCGCTTATTCAAACAATATTTATGGACCCTGACAAGTTCAGAAGGATAAAGAAGCAATTCGACAACGCAAACCAGCGGATGGAACAGCACTTAAAAATCCATGGAAAACAAGAGAAAATTTCACCATCGAGCAAGAACCTAAATCCTCAGGATCCCGAAGAAGCCAAGGCTGAGTTATTAAACTATGCTAAAGCTGAGCTTAGACCTTCAGCGCCTATGAGTTTTTTCAGAAGCCACACAAGATCTGTACCATCATTGAAACTAGGACCAGAAGATAGCACTTCCGTCTCCAACGGAACCTCCGAAAGCCCAAGCCCTTTACTCAAGCTTGAGAGATATGACTCTCTGTTGGTTGAGTCACCCACGCTTAGAGGGTCTCCAGTCAATAGGGGCAGTTTAGGAGAGTTGCCGCGGTTAACGCTATCTCCCAGCGCCAGCAAGCACATAAGAATCAAAAAGAAATGCAAGTCTATTCAGCTGAGCCCAGTCAAGACTGCCAATGACAAGCAGATTGAATTTGATTGGTCTCCACAGACGACAGTTGTGAGAAAACCTCCATCACTAAATCAAGTATTTAGTCCAAAAAAGCCCTCTGAGTACGAAAATCCTGGTCAGATGAACGGTTGGAATGGCATTGATTTGAAACCCTCTGCGCGCAGCTCAAAAAACAATGGCAAAGCATTCGATAAGGTGCAGTTCTCACGACTTTATCAAACGCTCTTGAGACCTGAAGGGTTTTGCCAGCGCCCAGCAGTACTGAAGAAACCTTTACAAAGTCCAATTAGCCTCAAGAGAGAAAATTCTCCTCGAAGCATCATGATCCTTGATGAATCTGCATTGCCAGATCTTCAATCAGCAAGGTTGGTAGGAGCTGTATCTACCAAAGACATCAACATTGAAAGCGTGCGTGACATCCCAACTATAAGAGAATCAAACGCGCTATATAATAATACGGCGAGAACTCACTTACGCTCGCTATCTATGAAAAATTTGCATCAGCCCTATCTCGTATAAACTAATCTTTTTAATATATATATGTTTTGTAAGGGCTTTGTTATGAAATTTGCACTTAATTTTTACTAACAATTCAATGAGTGGAGTGTTGCTTGATTTAAGTTGACCCAATTTTTTTGAAAGCATTACAGTTAAGTCAACAAAGAAGTCTAATAAAGGTATTATCAAATAAAGGTGAGTATTAAAATTCAAACCAAGAGAGAGTTTAAACAAATTCAACCAAACACAGCACCTAATGCTGCGGAAAAATCATTGTTAGTAGTCAGAGGTATCTACTTCTTTATTCCCTTAATCACTATGTTTTTGCCAAGCTTTCTAGTTAATTCCGAAATCTTCTTTTGAGCTTCAGCAGCAGAAATTTTCGCTGGCTCTGGACTATTTCCGGTATTTTGTTCTCCTTCAGGTTTTTTGGTTTCGGGCTCGGTTTGGCTTTTGTTTGCGTCTTTAGAAGTGTTTTCGTCTTTCGGAGCATTGTTCGTCTCAGGTTGTGAAGTCGTCGCGTTCGTTTTAGTTTCTTCTACGACTTTTGAAGTTGTGCTTTCTTGGGCCGCTTGCACATTCGATGTGGATGGCTGTGGATCGCCTGCAGTGGTTTTATTGGGTTCAGAAACCACAGCTTTTGAGTCAATAATTTTCTCTGGATTAGGATTAGTATTTTCGGGAGCGCTTTGTTGCGGACCTCCAACCGATTCAGTCTTGGCATTGCCATTAGGCTCATTACTTGTGACATTCGTCTGTGGGTTTGTGGTGTTCGTCTGTGGGACTTCTGCCTTAGAATCAATAGTTTTCTCGGGATTCGGGTTCTGTGAAGTACTTTGCTGCTGTTCTCCTCCAGTTGATTCAGTCTTGACGCTACCAGTAGGTTCGTTACTTGTGACATCCGCCTGCGGGTTTGTGGTGCCCGTCTGTGGAACTGCTGCTTTCGAATCAATGGTTTTCTCTTCAACTGGTCCAGTTTTGACACTGTCCACAGGCTCATTACTGGTCGTATTCGTCTGTGGGGCTGCTTCCTTGGAATCTGTAGTCTTCTCTGGATTAGTATTTCCTGAAAGACTTTGCTGCGGACCTCCAACCGATTCAGTCTTGGCACTATCAGTAGGCTCGTTGCTAGTGGCATTCGTCTGGGGAGCTGTTGCCTTGGAATCGATAGTTGTTTCTGGATTCAAGTTCTGTATCGTACTTTCCAGTTTACCCCCAAAGGTCTCACGCTTGTGACGTTCATTAGCGATACTATTAGTTTCACTTGTATCTGAAACCTTTTTGTCAGTAATTTTCTCTTCTTCGACCTTCTGCGAGGTTTTGAGCTCTGAGGGTCCAAACGTGTCATATCTCTGCTCTATTCCCGGGTTCTTCGTTGTTGGATCGTTCTCTTTTTTAGTAACTTCTGGATTTCCGCTGGCATCTTTTGGAAGTTCTTCCTTTTTTATGTCATTCGGCTGAAGCTGATGTCCACTCGTTTCGTTCGGCTTCACCTCATTATTCTGAAGCACTTGATTTGAGTCCGCTATTTTCGTATCGAGGAGCGAGTCTCTCGCGGTTGTTCCAATATTAAGCTGATCTAAATTTAATTTAGGAACAGGTAGTTTTGGTTGTTGGTTTCCTTGCCCGTTGTCCTCTGGGCGTTCTAACGTGATTGCTGAGATATTCCCTTCAAAGGAAGCATCATTATTTTCAGCTCCTATGGGCGAACCCCGATGGATATTCGTTGGAGTCGATCTACCTAAGCCTCGATTGGATCTTTTACCCGCTGCATGAGATTCGTCTTCTCCTTTCTCATCTTCTTGCTGGTGATCTTCTTGAATGACATGCAAAACTAAGGTAATGAAGATTATTAATAACAAACTAAAGAGATATACTTACCTGAGTATCTTCTCCCTCTCTCTTGGCGGTCGCTTGCTGACGAATAGTCGACGCTTTTTGTTCGAAGCTCAGTAAGCTTCAGCTGTTCGCTTCCATTATTAGCTTGCGCCACGTCGCTTTTGGAGGATTGGAGCTGAGAAGACGATTCATCCTCAACCGAGTTTTGGCTGCCTAATGTGGAAGTTCTCTCATCCTCCTGCAAAAACTTGGCGAACGCTGAGCCTGTCTTCATAATAGACTGATGGCGCGTGCTATCATCACTCTCTGGCGTGAGACCTCCATTTGGATTTGCACCAGGGACAACGCTTTGGGCTCTTTTGAAACTCGCGGCAATTCTTGTTCGCTTCATATCAGAAGGATCATCACCAGAGTCGCTCTCAGTGTTGGTTTCTGATGAAGCTCTTGCGAAATTATTGCCAGCTCCGTGGTTGAGCGATTTACCGCGTTTATTCTCTGCGTATTTTTGTGTATCATCGTGGTAGATCAATGAAAACTGCGAGGATGCTTCTTTTCTAATGTCCAAAGGCACCCAAATTCCCACTCTTTTGGTGTCATTAGAAGAGTCTAAAGTGGTGCTCAATCTCTTTATCTCAGTTTTTTTGTCAGAGAATGAAGGATTTTGGAGAGTCAACAGAGATGGCCGAGCGATTTGAGCCTGATTCTTCGTATCTTTTTCTTTGCTTGCTAGCTGAGCTAAGCGCTGGTTATCAGCTAAAAACACTGCCTTCTGATCCTCATTGAGGGATCTGTAAAATTCGCTTCCAAAGACTATATCTTTAATGTCAAGAATATCAGTAGCGTTCTTCAATTTCTTTTGCACCGCGGCCCATTTCATTGTTTGCCCAGGAGCAAGGAGGATCAGGAGGCTTGGACCGACCTTGGGTTTTTCTTCATCCTTTTTGGGCGCTGAACTACCTCTCATAGGCGAAGCGTCACCTGCTTTATCACTGATGACAGACATCAGAGTACTACCTCTTGGTCTTGTCAGAGACGCGCTAAATGACTCTTGCCGATTCAATGCGGCAGCTATCACGCCAGCTTTAATCAACTGTTCTTGTCGAAGCTGCTTGATATCTCGATCAAGCACATCTATTATGTTTTCGGTGGCATCATCAAGGGAGGTATCCAAAGATTTCGGAACTGTCAAACCATACTTCGCAAGACCTAAGCCACTCTCACCATCACCGCCTTCACTTTCCGTTCCAGAATCATCACCACTATCAGAATTATCTTCAATTTCAAGCATGCCATAAGCATATCGAGGAGTCTCTTCGCGCTCTTTGTTTCCGCCCATCCATGCGTCTGTGTCGTTTTTCTCTTTCTTTAAGGATCTGCTCGCGTCTTTTATAACTCCTTGAACCAAAACCGTAGAGTCTCTTTGAAGCTGACGATCTTTAGTTTTTTGAACAAACTTTTCAATTTTCGAAGGGGCTTTAGCAGCGGTTCCACTCTTATCAACATTTTTATTTTCATCTGCCTCTTCTTTTTGAGCGGCCATAGCTCTAAATTGCTGCATGAGCAATACTTCGTCCTGCTTGCTGATCTTTTGGTTGAAAAGAGCGCAGATTTCTTTCACAATACTAAAATATTCAATTTTATGGCTAAGACTAACTTCGGGGTCGTCAAACTTCCTGCAAATCTTTTTTCGAAGCAAATTTGCAAGCTTGAGCACGCGTAGTATCTCTGGGTGTTTCGAGTTGGTCAGAATCTTCTTTCGGAAATTGTAGCAGGTCAAAAACTTCGCATACGCAGCTCGAAAATCTGATTTGCTATAGAACAGTTTTCCCATCTGCTCATATATCTGAGCAACTCCTAAGGAAACCTCTCCTATGAGAGATGACCTGATTTCAAGCGCCTTTTCAAAATGCTCCATTGATTCATAATAATCATCGACTCGTTTGTAGAGCACACCTAAGTTATAATGGATGTCTGCCACTCCCTCATGCATTTCCGTGCCAAGTCTCTCAACTCTGATTGCCAATGCTCTTCGAAAACACGCAACCGCCTTCTCAAACCTCCAGTTTTGCAAGTAAAAGACCCCCATGAGGTACAGACAATTCGACAGCTCAAGAGACTTCATACCGAAGTTATTCTCAAAAAGTACCACGTATTTGACATATAGATCCTCTGCGTTCTTCGCATCGCCTAGCTCCCAAAAGAAATTCGCTTCTGTTGAATAAATTTCTGCTACTTTCGTGATATCTGCCAGGATTTGCTTCTTTTGGTCTTCTGAGGCAGTCCCATCCCTTACAAAATTTAAATATTCATCCGTTTTTTCAACTTCAACTTGCTTTGTTTCTCTTTTGCTCTGAGAGGAGGTCAGGTATCGTGAAGTGACGGTGTTGATGACTGAGTTTTGTGTTGTCATGAATGTGGTGGTGTTAGCTACAGTGCCTTTATACTCGATTTTTTGGATGGATACGTTTGTAATAGTGAATTCTTTGATAAATTTGAGGAGATTGTAAGCCTCTTCGTTTCGCTGGAGCTTCATGAGTATTCGGATATACAACAGGTAGTCTGCGATCACCTCTCGAGCGTCTGTTTTTACATGCTGCTCATACATTTTGTCAGAAATGAGTACCAAGGTCTTGCATTTTAGCATTGCTTGATTGAACTGGTTATGTGAAACATGCAGCAAGATGGCTCGAAGGAAACTTTGTCGTAGCATTTGCATTGTTTCATATGAATGGCTCATGTTGCCTGGCTGATTGTTCGTCAACATCTGTAGTGTGCCCACGCTTCTTCCCTTTGGAGAACCAAAACTCTCATCTTTGTCCTCTGTATGGTCCCTGACCGATTCTGGTGAGGGATCTCGAAGAACCTCTTTCACGAGGTCCTGATCAATGGCATTTGCGTTTGAAGAAACAGATATTTCCAAGCTCTCAAGCCTTGCGAGCTGCTCTCGATAGCAGGCCTCTTTGTGGTATTTCCAATGGGCTTGCTGGTGTTGAACACTGCAATAAAATACTTTACGACATGATGAACACATTGCCATTGTCTTTTCACCACACACTGCGCAAGTGTAATGTCCAGCTGCCTTTTTCCGATGTTTTTTCTTGATGGAACCTGATTTTGAGTAGTCATGAATTGAGTGGTAACCAGAACCTCCTCTACTAGAATCAGACTCATCAGAATCATCTTGGTCGCTGCTTTGGGTCATTGAGGGCGAAGACATTATTAGCTGAGGTTCTTTCTTTTGGAACCAGATATTTTTTGCAGAAGAATCCGCATTGTAGCCGTTGCTGAATTGACGATTCTGGTTTAATTGTAGTTTGGGTGGCTGGTTGCGTGCATTGATTTGTTCTTGCTGCTGTTTTTCTAGGTATCTTTGGAGAGACAGAGCTCGATCAAAGTCCATTTAAAAACTGTTAAAAATAATACTTGAATAACCGAGGTCAAGCACAACAACAATAAAAAATTCTTATTGTTTTCTGTTGTTTATGATTACTAGCCTGAATTGTTAGTTGTCACTGTTCTCATTTATACCCTTGTCATTCCTTTTGTCAGCTGAGAGTATAGCCTTCAAGTCGGAGGTTGGAGAGAGAGAAAAGTTAAGATAGTCTAAGGAATCTAGCAATCCCTCGTCAAAAAAGCGATTGACGGTCTCCAGAATTCAGGTCAGGGCCTGAGTGCTAAAATAAAAGTTTTATAATATTAGTATCTTTGACCCCAGAACTTTTGATTGGCAAATTACCAGTTCAATGGTGAAATTGTTCCCTATATTTAGCCAACGATCATAATGGAATAAAAACAGCTCTATCATCTAAAAGCTGTAATGTTCGTACTCTTTTCGAGACCGAGGAAGCAGCAGCAGTAGTCTGCTGCATTTAATTAACGCTTGCATTTTTCATCTTATTTATAAACTAAATCTTAGTCCCAGAGCTGAATTTTCATCTCTTCATTTGAAGATTTCAACTGCCAAAAAAATTACCTTACTCAGTGTGCTGAGGTCACTTTGCGTTTATTATTGAGAGAGAAAAAGAATCGATTTTGCGAATCTTGCGAAATTAGTGCTCATGAATGAGGAGAAAGCCAACTAAAATTATCAAATTAAATTTGAATTTTGAGAAAGATAATTATCTGAAATCCTTTTCCAACATTAGTGGCATGAACACTATGTCAAACAACCCTCGACAGGACTATTATCAGGAACAGCGATATACAGGAAGTACCACTCAATCTGATAGATCATCGGAACCTCAGGGCATGAGACCTATGCAGTACTCAGAATCAATTTCAAATTCTAATTATCCAAACCCAAATCAGCAAACCTCATCCATGAGAAGTCTCTCCCAGATATTTTCAAGCTCCAATTATCCAGAGTTCACCACAGCAGTTTGGAAGGACCCTCAATATCAGTACTTTAAAAATTTGATCGAGGCATTACGAGTGTCGAACAAAAGATTTACAGATTACGATTTCCCGCCCACTCCCGAATCTCTTTCAGGAGGCGATCCTGCAAAAGCATCCAGATGGGAGTTTGTTTGCTGGCGCAGAGCAACAGAGATTTGGCCGGCAACTAAACTGCAGATATTCTCGAATTCCATGCATCCTAATGACATTTCCCAAGGCCAATTAGGCAATGTGTATTTTACAGCGGCTCTTTCCGCTCTGCTAGAGAACCCTCAGCGAATAAGAAAGTTATTCTCGACGGAAATACCTAATGATTTTGGATGTTATGCGGTCCGTATTTGTGACATGGGTGAATGGCGTGAGGTGATCGTTGATGACTCGTTTCCCTGCTATGATAAGCAAAGCGGGCCGGTATTCACATCAGGAAAGCAGTATGAAATGTGGGTGTTGCTGCTTGAAAAAGCGCTGGCTAAGCTCTATGGAGGATATGGCAACATCGAACTTGGAGTACCTTTAGAGCTGCTTCATGATCTAACAGGAGCTCCAACGCAGTATTATTTCTTGCAAAACGTTGATCCAGAATTTGTTTGGAAAGATCTAACAAGAGCTAGCAAAGTCGGGTTCCCAGTTGTCGGTGACTCAAAGGACCAAGTTGAAAACGGGCTCAACGGAGCGCATTATTACACGCTAATTAACACTTATGAGCTAAACGTTGATTACACAAGAAAAAGAGTTTTGAAGCTAAGAGATCCTTGGCAGGACACGAACTGGAAAGGGGAGTGGTCAGACAATTGGCCTGGATGGACTCCGGAAATAAAGAAACTCCTTGGATTCGATTATCGAGACAAGAACGTGTTTTACATTTCCTTTGAAGAGTTTCTCCGTTGGTTTGATAATATCCAGATTTGCCAAGTCAGAGACAACTTTTCATACTCCCACATTAAATCCAAAACAGACTCTAGAAGAGGAGCTTACTTTAGGCTCAAAGTGCAGCGTCCTGGAGACTACGCCATTTCGGTGAAGCAGAGGAGCAAGAGATTTTTCAAGCCCAGCGATAATTATAGATACTCTTACCTGAACTTAGTCATTGGGAAAGAGACCCAAAACGGAGACTTTGAATTTGTCGATGGCATCCAACGAGCCGAGCGAGAGGTTACGAAGCAGCTTTACCTCCAGCCTGGCGTGTATTATCTGTATGTGAAATTTTATTGGAATGACAAAGGTGCAAGGGAGTTCGTCGTAAGCAGTTATGGTCCTGATGAAGCGAGCATTGAGCAGGTGGCAAAGTACCAAATCCAGGACTTCCTTGACAGAGTTTACCTCAGCAAGGCTCGAAATACCAAGGAGCTCAAGAGCTACCAAGAGGAAGGGGAGCCAAATGTTTTTAAGGCCTCGGACCTCACTCCAGAAGGTATTGGATACTTTTATTTTTTAAACAGAGGGAACGCTCCGCTTGTTACTGAAATTAGCTTCAAGACAATGCAGGGTATTAAGCTTCGTAAACCCTACCGCGGAGGCTCTTTCAAAATCAATGTCAACCCAGGAGAAGAAAAGATCGTGCTTTCAAAAATCGACCCGAATATAGATGCTAAGCAAGTGTTCACTGAAGCGCCTTCGTTTTTAAAATCGGATTACGACCTCATTAGAGCGACTAAGGAGAAAGGGACGAAGAAACAGCGCAGCGATACAAAAACTGGGCAGCCTGTCGAAATTTGGTGCTATGTGCACAAGCACACCAATGGAGTCGTCATTTTGTACGAAAATAAAACCCCTGACCTCGTACTGGAGGAGGAGGTTAAATTCGACCTTAAAGGCCTCAACATTGAAGATGACTGGAATGCTGATAAGATCAAATTTCAGCTGGCGCCAGGACAAAACAAGATTGTTAAGCTCAAGAAAACCCAACCAGAGTTCGCCATCTCGTATAATGTATCCTACCTTGTGAAAAACGTCGATGAGTTAAATCCTCTGCCTCAGAGCGATCAAGAGCTTCTTTTGCTTGCGAAACAGAAAGGTCAGCAAAAGCAAAGAAAAGATACAACCACTGGGCTCGGAATCAACATATATTGCTATGTGTACCAGCATCCGGATGGAGTCGTTATCGCTTATGAAAATGCTACTCCTAACAAATTTCTTGACGAGGAGATTAAATTCGAGCTGAAAGGACTGCGAATAGAGGAAGATCCTACAGCGTCAAAGGTTAAATTTGTGCTGGAACCAAATCAAATAAAGGTCATCCGGCTGAAGAAATTGATGGATGAGTTCGCGATTTCATATAATGTGAGCTACCTCGTGAAGGATGTTCCAGAAAACTCGCACAAGCCTGCTTTCGAAAACCCGACCTATAAGCAGCAGCAACCACCACTCAAGGACTCAGCAACAGAAATGACCCAATCTAAGCCTTATTCCAGTGAAAAAGAAGACTATCGTAGAAACCCAGAAGAGGAATTTCGCAAACAGAATCCTCCAACAAGAGGTGAGAGAGTGTTAAGCAGCCAGCCTTATGAAGGTGAGAATCAACCGCCTTATGGCCAGCAGCAAAATCCGACCTACGGGCAACAAAATCCTGTCTACAACCAGCAATATCAGCCACCTTATAACCAACAGCAGACGCCTTACCAAAAGCAACCTTCCTACGGTCAGCAACCACCAAATTACGATCAGCAGAGACCTTATGACCAGCAGCCGCCATATAATCAGCCCCAACCATATTACAAAAAGGAATCAAGCCTCAGTGATTTGAAAAGAAGAGCCCGAGAAGAAGGCACCCGCAAACAGAGGAAAAACACGAAAACCAATTCTAATGTTGAGATTTTCCTCTATGTACTTCAGCATGAAGACGGCGTTTTCCTGCTGTATGAGAACAGAACCACCGATTTGATTCTAGACGAAGAGATCAAATTTGACTTAAAAGGTTTAATCTTAGAGGAAGACCCTAGTCAAACCATCCTTCAATTCGAGCTTCCTCCAGGCAGAGACAGAGAGATCAGACTGAGAAGAGTTGCTCCAGAGTTTGCTATCGCCTATAACGTGTCATACATTGTAAAAAATACAACCAGGGACAGCCCAGGGAAGATGTCCGAATGGGATCTCGTAAACCTTGCGAAAGAGCAAGGACAGCGAAAACAGAGGAAGGACGTGAAAACTGGAGTGCCTGTTGATATCTTCATGTACCTGCTCCAACACGACCAAGGAATTTACATCTATTACGAAAATAATTCGAAAAATATTGAACTCGACGAAGAAGTGAAGTTCGAGCTCAAAGGCCTGCAACTCGCGGCCGATCCTGAAGGTTCTATTGTAAGGCTAGTCCTCAAGCCAGGACAAAGCAAAGGAATCTCTATAGTTCGAGTTGCTGAAGAATATTCAATTTCATATAATGTCTCATATTTGTTGAAGTACCTTAGCTAGGTTTCTGGGAATAGTTATTGAGAATGAATTTACAATAGTCAAAAAATTTGAACTAATCTGATATTAAAGCCCAGATATCTTAGAAATGCCTCTAACAACAATTACGAAGTTATTAGTTATTCATGAATTCATCATTATGCAAGTCATTTGATAAAAAAACAAAAAAAGAGGCTGATAAAATAAGAAATTTAATTTCTGATTTCACTGGAAGTTCTTTCTGAGGCAGAATTCTGTGCACTTATGTGATTCGAACTACAAAGATTTGAAAGGTATGAGCAAAGGCTCTTTAATTTTTCATTGCCATGGAGTTTTTGATCTTTAAGAAATAGAATACTCATTAGATCATATCGTGGTGGATGCAGAAAGAGAGATATATATATACATCAAGAACCGAAAATTACTCTATATTATATAGCAAAAAGCAAGCAGAGAATTTGTCTACAAGAAACCAGGGTTAGTTAACTTATTTCTTAGAGGCCAAGAACTCGTATTTGTTCGAACTAATTAGTTGTTTCGCCAAGATTTTCGTCGCCAGACTTCTTGTTTTTCAAGCAACTGGCTTTATAGTATTCCATATCCGACGGTAAATGCTTGAGTCTAACATGGAGATATAAAGAAGCCCCTGACCTATTAGATGCGAGAGTTAATATCAATTTCACAAGAAAATTCAATTTACCCGTAAGACTTCTTGCAGTTGGGGACCGGACACATATGAGACCGCTCGACGTCACGAGCCTTGCGTCTTTTTCGTTTTCCTGCCTGAGTTTTCTCCTCTTTGGACGGCTCACTTTCCACGGAATTTGCGATTGCTTCTTCTTTCTTCGAGATCAGACTTTTTTTCTCGTCGAGTTGCTTTTGCATCTTTGCGATCTCATTCTGAAGACCCAGCACCTAGAAAGAATGAGGTTTTGTGCTCGGAGATGTCGAAGTTACCTGTGCTTCTAAATTCAACCGAGATTGGTAAAGGCGCTCTATCGTTTCGCGGTTAGATAATTGGTTAATTAGATCCATTGAAGGCATCGGCTGAAAAGCATTTCCTTTGAACTGCAAACTCGCAAGCGGGTTTAGCAGATCGAAGAAGGGATTGTCTCGATTGTACATTTTAAAATAAATATAATCGAGTTTCGATAAATTCTATAAAATCAAATATATTTTATCATCAGAATTAAAAACAGGAAAGTTTCTAATTCCAAAAGAACGCTTCTTTTCATATGAACTTCTGTTTTTTTCTGGAGAATAATCAGAGAACTTTATAAATTCATTGATATAGCTGTTTCTGGAATTATAATTGGACTTATGGCTTTAGAAGTTGGTAGCTACTGCAATTTGAGACTCAATTGAACTTTAATTTCAAACAGAGTCAAAAGGCCGCTTCTTAATGGAGAAACTTCTCATATTTGATCTATGTGAATGAGATTGCCTTGAGCAACCTATCGAACTCTCGCGTAGGATGCGTTGTTAGACGAGTACTGATTTAAGAGGCGATTATTATATTTTGTCCTTGGACTAGCGAAGAGAGTCCATTTTAATTTATAAAGTGTTAAAACCTAATCCGATTGCGTTTAAATTAAATAAAATTTTATTTTTAATAGCTTTTCAGCATTATTACCTGAAATTATTCCTCTATATTCTTTTGCAATTTAGCTACTCTACTCATCCTGGAATGATGCATGAACAGGGCTGTGCCCTCAATGACTATGCAGGGCAAGTCAGGATCGATAGACTAGTCCAGAATTAGATATCAATTCATCAAATTTTGAGTGTTGATACGTCTGTACAGATTATGCCTGCTTATTTAGTTATTTTTTGTTGTTGTAGATGCGTCTTAGAGGTTAACCAATCGCATGATGATGTAAATATATGCTTCTTCACAATTAGCCTTTAACAACAAGATAGTTCTTATTGTAATTCCAAAGGATCAAAGTGTCTCTCGCGAGCTGATTTTTCTCCTCGACTATAAAATTGTAACAGAGATTCAATGCTCTTCTTCTTCGAGATGTATGCGCTGATAGAGTTTAAGATTTACCTAAGCACATACATCCAATGTACAGGTATTTTGCTCGGTAATATTTTGATAAACAAGAGCGATCAAATCAATGATCAATCATTAAACAAAAATTTGATTTTTCAAACAAACGAAAAATCTATTATGATCCCAAAGCCGAATTTATTGACTGATCTCATAGCAACTAAGGAAGATTTATATATATATAACTCGCAACAGTTTCTCAATAGTAATTGTAACAAAAAAATTTCCAAGTACGTCTTTTACATCATTACTAAAAATTCGTATATGATATTGCTACACCTCTCTTCGAGAGTCCACCAAAATCTGAAGGAGTTGAATCATTTCTTTCATGAAGCTCCCTCAGTTCTCGATTCATGCTTTCCATGAAATCTTTGACCACTTCCACGTCTTTTAATGCTGCCTGGAACCCTTTCATAACGCCAGCCCGCTGCCCCAACGCTTTGACGGTCTCGTCTCTAAATCGACCCGACTCCGGGGTCAAATCATTTCTAAAGATCCTCGACGACGTTAGTAGCTGAGACTCATCCAGCGCTAACAGAGATTTTTTCAAATTCTGGAACTCCTCAAGCTCTGAAGAGACCTTGAATTGTAATATATCAAGCTGCAGGATTTTATCCTTGAGGGCCTTTGTCATCCTCTCATTCTGAGCTGCAAGCAAGTCCCTCTCTTCCATCAACTGCCTTATATTGATTTCTGTATCCAACAGCTCTTCCGTATCAACCAACTGCTGCATCTGATCCATCCGCTTGATCTGCTCCTCGTTTCTCTGTTTCAAAAGCTCTCCAGCCGTCCTTATAATAAAGTATTTTTGCTTGAGAAGCTTGTTTTCCTTTTGTAATGGCTCAAGAGCTTCAACTCGCGTCTTCAAATCTGCGATTTCCTTATATTTCTCTTCAATTGTTTTTCCTAATAGCTCCCTTTCTCTTTGAAATGAATTGGCAAGGACCACGTATGGCTGCAACTCATTTAGTCTCTCGCGATAAAAGTCAATTTCTTTCTGCTGTTTTTCGATAGTTTCTGTTAACTTCTTGACGTCTCTTTCAAATCCAGCCCTCGAAGTCTCCAATTCTTTCTTTAGCCGTTGCTCTGTCTCTTGCTTTAGGCCAATATCTTTACCGAGCTGGATTTTCTCGCTTTCCAGACTTTTGATTCGCTCTTCTAGTTCCTTTTCTTTGCGACTGGAGTCCGTAAGCCCTCGCTGTTTCACGAGCTCTTCTTTTTCGAGTTTCAGATCATGAATCTGCTGTTTTAGCTCTACAATTAGTTCTTTGTCTGCCTTTTGGGTCTCGGTGTCAAATCGAGTGGTCATATCTGCAAAATAAGGCGATAGTAGTCCTGTGGTTTGGTTGAATTGTTCAGATAAGCCATCTCGGAAGGTAAACGACTTTGAGGAAATTCTCGCTGTATTTGCCAGCGAAACGCTTAATTCAATTTTCTCCAGCTCTTCTCTGAGTTTTTCGTTTACTCGAAGCAGTTTCTCCACGTTGCTAGCAGAGACCACCTTGAGTCTTGAAGAGAGTTTGCTGTTTTCTCGAGTGAGTTCTCTGTTAGTGCTTGCTAAGCGTTCCATTTCCATGTTCATCTTCTTCGTTCTTTCGGTAGTGAGCTCGCTAATATTATGATACTGTAAACATTCGCAAGAGTAGCAAAATTACTTGAAGGATAAGGTGGGAATCTTTTGATAAGTTGAAGTCCGCTGACTTATCGTCGAGTTATTCAAGCAGCTCATGGGTATCAGTGCCTCTTAGATTTTATTTTAAGCTCACAAATTTTATCAATTATTAAATTTTTAGTTAAGCAGACGAATCAAAAGCTAAAACTTGTACTTCCTCGCTCAAAGAAAAGACAAACTGTGAGCCGCTGTGCAGATGAGTTTAGGACTCCGTATAAAATTCAGCTAATAAGGAGTCAGAACTGAGATAATAGAAATAAATGCTATTGATTTAGTTTGTTATGTGATTTCCAATTCGTCTTTGCGCATTAAATTTATTAAAAATTTACATTTTTTTTTTTTGAGACTTAACAGTCTCAAGGAATTTAAAAGTTTTTGGAAAATAACTTTGTCAAGGATGGTTATAGATGCAATGCCCCAAAGTTTTTCTCTATTTACATACTTATTTACTAGGCTATAAAAACAAGCATACTCAACAAGTGTTGCACACAAAACAGAACTCTGAAAAGCCGACTCAAAATGATCAATCAGAAAAGGAGCGAGTATGATTCAAAGACTCATAAAAATATTCCGTTTATTTGGTAAAGTTATATACCTTTTCACATATTTTAATAAAATTTATTAAGTCGTTAGATAGGTAGATCATCTCAGGTTGAAGCTAGCTAGTAGTTTTTTTATTAATCTTGATCATCTCCGGTTGAGAAATCTTAATTCTCATCAAAATCAAGGAAAAAGTCACTCTGGTTTCGAGATATTTCCGCCTCAGGGATTTCTTGCTCGAATTTTGACACATCAAAGCTCCAAAGATCGTTAATCTCAGCTGTCTTCGTCGTATTCGCGGTTGATTTATCAGGGTTCTCAGGTTGTTTCTCCGGGTTGTCGGACTCAATTGCCTGGAAAGTAGGAGCGTAATTCGCTTGAGTCACCTGACTCATAAGATAAATCTCATGAGTTTTGGCATCAATCATCGCAAAATATAAGTATTCTTTATCTGGCTGCATCTCTAGAGGTATCTTCTCGATTTTTTTGTGCGCCAAATGGAACAACTCGTCTTCACTGGGATTTGTGGAGATTTGATTCAATTGTGGTGGACAGTACATTTGGTTAGAGGTTTGAGAAAACAGCCCATTGCTCATTGGAAAACCCAAAGGATAAGTTACATTTGTATTAGCTTCCTGTTGCATCATCATATTATTCGGTAAAGGATGTAACTGACCCCCTTTTAAAGTCAATAGTTTTTGGTTGAGGTCAGACTGGCGCTGAGCCGTGCTAGTGTAATTCCATGCAGGATATTCAAACTTGGGAAAGCTTTCTGCAAGGCAATCCCTGGAATTGACTTTGGGAAGCTGAGACACCATTTCCTGACGCAATTCATGGTGACCGAGATGATCATAGTGCGATTTGCAGTTTTTATTGAGTTTATCTTTCAAACATTCTTTTTCTTCGACATTAGGTGTCAGATCGATCTCCATCTGATGCTTCGCGGGTTTTTTCCCGCCTGTCATTTTTTTGGAGCTGGCAGATCTTTGGAACGTTGCCTTCGGATCCTCAGAAGATTTCGGAGAGAGGATGGTTGGACTGGGTTGCGTATCAAAGCTTGTACATAAATCGTGCTCATCCGTGTCTCGGTTTTGAGTGAGAATTTCCATTGACGTGTGGCTTTCTTCGCCTCTTTTGGGAAGGCGCGTGGCTATTATCGACTGCACGAGTTTCTGTTCCCAGCCGCTCGTTTCGTCGGTCTCGTGATCAAAAGTATTGTTGTCAAAATTGAGCTCTGATTTGTATTTTCTAATGAGAGATATCCAGCGGTTTTTAACATTATTTTCGGTCCTTCCTCCCAATCTTTTCGCGATATCAGCCCATTTCTTTCCTTTTTCGAGGAATAACTGTAACATAAGTAAGTCTTCTTCATCAGTCCAACTCCCTTTCTTCACGTTGGGGTCTAGATGGTTGATCCATCTCTCTCGACACTGCTTTCCTTGGCGGAAAATCCCGACTCCACTGCGATTGGAAAGTTCAAGTGCGATCTCTTTCCAGTGCTGAGCTCCCTTTTCTTTTATGATGCTCATCAACAACTCATCTTCAATCGCGTGCCAAGGAGCTTTGTTAATAGTAAATTTATATATCGTCTGCCAGCGAGCTTTGAGCTGGTCGGCTTTCTTGCCGGGGTAGACGCTCGCCAGATATTTCCAAACTTCATCATTCTGTATTGAATATAATAATGTATTAATTTTCGCGGAATCATAATATTACATACCAAAGTGCTATAGTCTTCGTTCTGGAGAAGGCAATAGTACACGATGACAGAAATAAGCAGCACGGTTTCTTCCTCGCTCCAATTTTTCTTAGCTTGCTTGTGATTTTTCGCCAATTTGAAGAGTTGACGTTCAAAGTAGTCAGCCAAGGTCGGGTGATCGAGAATTTTGGGCAGCTTGAAGCTAAGGTGCTTCTTAAGCTCTGGGAAAACCGACTCAACGAGACCGGAAACGGCTGCGGCAGCCTTGTGAAAAGCATAAAAGTTTTTCCGAACTTCTGTCGCCATCGCAGTAAACTCCTTTTCGGACTGCAACTTGCAGTCCATTTCAACAGTGCTGTGGCTCAAAGCCTCTTCTCTGTCCTCGCAGAATTCCATAGGCTCGTATGAAGCGTTATGCAGGTCTTGTGTGCTATAGTGTACTAAACCAATACTTAGTTCGCAAAAAGCAACTAGAGAAGTAAAATACTTTCTTTCCTCTGCGGGTCTTCGTAAATTGCTTCTGAACAGCTTAAGAAGTTCATGCGTGGGCGCTTGTCCATTAGATGAAGCATGGCTGGGGTGTCTTTTCGGAAAAACTAATTAATTAATTCCTATCTGATAAAAGAACTCTCTTGATCCAATTTAATATTGCAAAAACATTTTTTATTTAGTTCCAAAGCGCTGACCCTGCAATACATTGTAATAATCATTCAAAATTATTTCAACCGATATAATTCTGAGTCGTTTTGAAAATTCTCCCTAACTATCAATCAGAACTTTGATCTGAAAGCAATGTAGCTCAAAGTATCAATTATAAACGTTATGCTGTAGCAAAGTGAAAAAGTTGCTCGAACACGGATAGTGATGTAGTTTGTCTTAAGATTGAAAACTATTGATTACGAGGACGCCTATAGACGAACGCGTCGTCGGATTAGCCAAGCATAGTACTCACTTTCGAATTGTTAGCTGAATGAGGGTCGCTGAGTTATTAATAGCATATTGGATATAGAAACTTTCGCAGCAAGTAAGCATAAAGTTATATGTAAATAGAAATGGTAGGAAATTGATAAAAAGTGAGATGAAAATTAAGAATTGTTTCAAAATTATTCGAATCAATATCAGAAAACAGGAAAGAAAAAAGGAAAAGTTTTCAATTTTTTAGGCCAACGAAATTCCTAATACTCCGTTCAGAAAGGGGAAGCTCAATCGCAAAGAAAATAGTGTAATATAGGCTCTTTTTTTCGCTTTGAAAATTGTGTTGGCATTGCATTTATGTGAGCCACCAAAAATTGGAGGATTATGAAGCTTGTTTTTGAGTTTCATTCGAAAAGCATTCGCATATTTGAATTATCAGAATACAAATAGAAATACATATTCTTACTCTTTCGTCGTTCATCGAAATAAGGGACCATGGTATATCTTTGCTTTAAGAACTATAATCGAAAAGTTTCCAAAAAGCTTAGCGTCTACAATCAGGCTGAGCTCTCATTGTTGCAAAGTTGCTATAGCCTCACTAATACGACTATCGACGTCATCGATTTTACATATGCCCATTTCGATTTCGATGATACGTCACTATTCTCCGTCATATACGTAGTATTGAGCTAATATTATATTATCGCTATCGTCAGCTAGTTATGAATCACAGCGGCAAGTATTCAACGCCTCTCTTAGCTTAAACCCAGGATATTATGTAATTTTGCATGGAATCAATTGATAATTTTTCTCCAACAAAGTAAGATATGGATTTCAAGGATATATCTCAAAATTTTAATCTAAGCTCTCATATATAGACTATAAAGAGACCGACTAAGGAATCATGATTGGGTTTGCGTTGACATTCGAGATAAGTGTTGCAGCGAACGATCCAAGGTAGTCTGGTTTGCCTTCGACTTGCATTCTTAATCCATGATTTCCAAACTAATCACAGAAAATTAAACCCCTTCAAAATGTTTCATTCTCTTACCACTACGAAGTCGATCCAATACTTTTCAGCTTTATTCACAAACTCTACAATCGTCACTTTAGGATCCACAGTCTTTGGTATTTTAACATATTCAATTTTCAGCTACATGAATGAAAGAGAGTTAGAACACTCGGGATTTTAAGCTAGACTTACCCTTTTCTCTTTGGAGAATGTGCCAACATATTCCTCGATAGCTGCAATCTTGTCAGCCAACTCATGGGCCCAAACAGTAACAGCAATAATCTTATCTTCTGGTTTCTTCAAGAGTTTAGTAGCAAACTAATCAGGAATCTCTGTTAACTCTGTCTTGGCATATATTTAAATTTACCTCGAGTCCTTGGTATGACTTTTCGCTTCCGTCTAGACAAACCAGGAAAGTGAACCCTTTTGATTTCATTTTTTCTCTTAAATAGAGGCTTTTAATCTAAGTATTTCAAATGAAAGGACCGTTGAGTGCCATTAACTTACCACAAATAAAGGCACGGTGCTCTTATAAGCAGAAAACTTGACGGTCTGGCCCATGACAGTAGGATCTCTGAAGCGAGAATTAAAAACAATCTAAAACCAAAGGCAAGATTACTCTTTTTCTCCCTTTCTTCCGTGGTATCCAATGAAAAGAGCACAGGCACTTCCTCCTTCAATCTCGCCAAGAATTTCCTCTCGAACAGTATTTCCCTCCTGTTTTGCTTTTAAAATGATGCTGTACTTTGAAGGATGAATCTTTGAAAGCAACTCCGTCTTATAGTCGTTGTAGATGGTTGTTGGTAGGTATTCATAAGGAAGGTAAGTCTTTGTGGGATCAGTGATAGAGATCACTTCCACTCTGTCTTCTGGGCTATAAAACTCTTTAATCAGTTGCTTGAGGTGGAAAAATTTAGCGAAGACAAGAACCATAAGCTTACCCAAAAGGCATCCTTGCTGGCCTTAGAACCGTCAGCAGCGACAACCCACTTTTTCCCTTCAGTTTCCATTTAATCGAGTCTTTATTGTCTTAGTTTTTTATTTATTTATTTTTTAAGTTGTTGATTAACTGTTTCACGAAATACTTCAGTGCAAAGAGCTAATTAGTATTTCGAGGTTACAAACAAATTTCGTCGTATTCAGACGGAACAGATGGAAAAAAAACGCACGTTGAGTGTTATCCCTGGGAGGAATTACGGGTTCAATGTCCTAAATGAGAAAAAAAAAGGGATTGCTTCCGGAAAATCAAGAGCGTTTAAAAAGTTCGGGAATTGTTCTTGATAATGAAATCAATTTTTTTTTCTTTTTAAAGCAGTAAACACGCCTTCAGATTTGAACCTCAAATGAGATGGCAGTATTGAATGAGTCACCGCTGTCAAGTGATGGAGGTTTCATTCAAGGTGTTATTTAAGGTGTAGAGGGTTAATTTCTTGATTGCATGATGTATGAGAAGTTTTAACGAGATGCTTAAGTTAAATTCGTTTGTTGCTGTTGTCTATGAAACAGCTCTGCTGAAAGAATAAAAATTAGCTCTAAGGGATTGAGAATCACTAGTCACCCAATAATGAGAATATCAGATTGATTTGGTTTTCCATGGCTATTGAGTTTTTTTCCAATTACTTCGTGCTGCATTAGTTTTACAATGAATCAGTTGGTTTTCTAAGAGATAATAACATCTTCTCTTTCC
>ENA-UOUE01000088-UOUE01000088.1-compost-metagenome-genome-assembly--contig:-NODE-88-length-70262-cov-9.712004_pt1 | contig 70262 bp, 53 predicted proteins | sample MGYA00238146_ERZ747223 | MGnify/ENA primary metagenome ERZ747223 (study PRJEB28781, sample SAMN06268865) | compost metagenome | isolation source: single cell | place: USA: California, Emeryville, Joint... | reverse complement strand
CTCCTTGGCGGACACTTCCAAAACGGCGAAAGTGCTCTTCACCAAGCAAATGTATGCTTGGAACCGGGTATTTCGGTCAAGCTTTAAAATTTATGGTCAACTTAGTGGCTTAATCCAAGAATCGTGGCTTGACTTCACAAAATCCCTGTTTTTAATGGAAAACAAGAAGCAAATTCGAAATAGGGAAGCCCTGAAATACTATATTAGAAATTTTATGGGAGGAGGCCAACTAAAATTTGAGGAAGAAGTAGCTGAGCTTGCAAAATTGTCTCCTGAAAATCTGTCAATTATAGCAGAACTTGAAGTCCTTCAGAATATCTTTAGATCTCACTCCAATGAGGTTGAAAAGCTATTTCAAAAGGAATGGATATTAGAGTTCTCCTTTAACTATCTCACGGAACTTCCTAACGTTGAATCGCTTGAGTATATCTCAACGGCTGTCAAACTTCTCACAAAAACACTAAACACTAAGCCTGAGCACAGCGAGAAAAGCAGACAGCTTTTGTCCAAAATCCTCACCAGATTCAAAGAATTGATCTCATTTGAATTGCCCTCACTCTGCCTGAATGATAGCACCAAAGGAATTTACATCCCTAATATCATCTCAACTAAGGATAGTTCCAGCCAAAAAACGAATTCCCAGTTTACATGTATGGTTTGGTATTATCTTACTACCAGTGGGTTAGCCAACTCAGAATTGACAGTGTTAGATTTCAAATTGGATGATTTCCCCCTTCATCTCCGCTTGAAACAGGGAAAGATTGCCTTTATATTTGATTCAACTACATATGAGCTCAAAAACATGAACGAATATCTCAGCCGCAATTTGCAGCTGGGTGACGTTGCAGGGTCATGGGTCCTCATTACGTTGACGATCGATTTTAATCTAAGCAACAAAGACAATATCGAATTCATTTTCTTCCTCAACGGGTATCTATTTGACAAGATAAAATTGGATCAGAATCCATTAAAAATATTCATCAAGGACAAAATGAGTAAAAAGTGCAGTGTATACTCAGGAATAAATCTAACAGACCCCACTTACCACCAAAATGGAAAAGTGTCCCTCGGACCACTTTACGTCTTCTCAAGATGTCTCACGATTTTCGAGATAAATCTTCTGTTTCTGACTACTCAATCAAATTCACATAACACACAGTTCTTCTTTAAAAAACACGAACTGAATTGGCATCATGCTAGAATCGAAAATTTATCTCTCTTTGGCTTCGATCTCTCCAGCGATAGGATCATGCCCAGTCATGAAGAATTTGATAGAGACGAAAGATTAATTATCGATGCGGATCATTTACATCTCCTAAACTCAATGCTCGTTTGCATTGTTCCTGAAAGTTACGTTGCCCTCGATTTCGATGAGGTGAAAAGAATGGAATTCGCCACTCAATACTCAAAAATGATCGCGTTCGTTAATAAAATGAATCGAGAATTCAATGCCCAAGGATTTCTCGTTCCTGGGATGAATTTTCCTTTTGACGATGCAGTACAACAAAAGCGATTTCTCAATCCTCCCACGTTGATAACTCTCATTGAGAATAGCAACTTTGTTCAGAGACTGCTAGAAAGCCTGAGATTAACAAATGACAAAGAGATTTTTGTAATGCTCCTGAACATCTTTGCAGATCTGTACCAACTCAGCAGTAAAGTCAGAAAAATAGTCCATGACATTCAAGGGATAAGCCAACTTTGTGACATACTCACGAAAGGAAAGGGAAACGCGAGCTCTCAAATTCTCGATATTTTCCAAAGACTGTTTGTCAGAGAGATTAAGCCGTTGAGACCCGATTTGATTCAAGGAGTGAAAGCAACTATAGTCTACAGCAAGACGGTGTTTAAAACTATGATCTACGGTCTTGATCTCTTTTCCACAAAGAATTTAGAGACCAAAAAAAAGGTTTTGTCATTTTTCATGGATCAATTACTCGCTAGCACTAATTTCTATGCAGAGTAAAAGAATCACATCCTTTTTCACAGCTGAATGACACTTTGTTATCAGGTACAACATAAAGTGTTTGAGGGAAATAGACTTTCCAAAAATACTTATTCAGAATCAACTGATAGAGAAACAGCCAGAAGTGGCGAATCGCATGCTTGAATTATTTTATCAAATAGTTCGCCCAACTAAGCTTCAAGTACGCAGAATAGGTTAATCTCTATTCCTCATGTGAGAAAATTTTTTTTTAGGAACCATTCTATTTGGGGATCAATTCACTAGTTGCCCTACGAAATATACTTCTTGTTGTCTCACCTGCTTTCACTCTCACGAGAAGGAAGGAGAAAGAAATACAGAAAGTTGAAAATGAAGAGGAGGAGGAAGAGCAAGCAGAAGATGAACTCTCAAAGAAGTAACGGAATTTGAGCCTTTACGGGTTTACTCATATTTTATTGCTTTTGTAGTGCCGGGAGCCAAGTGCCTCTCTTAAGAGCTGCTCCAATCCTGATTAAGAAAGTATCTCGAACGACTTCAATCGATCTCAATAGACTCGTATCTCTTAACCATTCTGTTGATGAGTTGGTCATCCGTTTACTTACGGAATATGAGTATCCTCCTGAACAGGTTTTTTTCACCACACGATTCTTTGACTGAACCAATTAAATTACCAGACCATCCTACTACTTCAAATCGCTCATTACTTTTATTATTTCCAAGAGGATAAGCAACTGATGGTCGTACTTGATCATCTATGCAAATTTATCAGGGCGTATGCAATCTTGGAACCACCAAAGAAGTAATTACAATTTCAATCCTCCAATGTTTATGAATTATTCCCACCTTTTAGGAAAATAGTTAAAAAGTCTGTCACAGCAAGCTTGTGGCCTTTAGGTAATAAGCAATCGGAGCAGCAAATCCCCATGGAAGAGAGTGATTCTAAGTGTTTAATTGAAATTGATGTGGCTACCAACTTCTACGACGCAGTTAAAATGATTGCTGTATTATTGCTAACAAGGACGGAACATTGCCAAGAGCAGAAAGCTGAATGTGCTATTGGAGTCTGTGAGATGCTGATGAAAAATGAAGACATTTTGTTCACAAGCTATCCCCAAGACGAAGAGTTTTTAGCACTGGTTTTCTACTATTTGTGGACATGGACATTCCATCAGAAATTAGAGTTAAAAGAAAAAGCCATTGAGACTCTCGCAATTATGACTCAGCAGGCTGGGAAAGTGCTTAGAAGTGTCCTAAGTATACAAGACATTAGTCTATTTGCTTGCGGGCTTGATTTGTAAATATATACCTATATTCTGGCATCTAATTTTATCTGTACTGATAGGTTAAATCAAGTGATAACGAGAAAGACCAAGGTCGAAGGTGGTATTCAAATTGCTGAAGCAGTCGGAGTATTCAAAAACTTGGAGAAAAAGATTGATTTTTTCTATCGGAAAAAACTTGTATTAGCAATCGAAATCTACAAAGAGTGTCTCAAGAATTCCTTGTCTAACATTCCATTAAAAGTGAATCACTCAACCGCCGAATGGGATATCCTCTTCGGAGACACTACCGAAAAATTTGTTGCCTCGAAATCATTGAATTTTAGCTTTGACAAGAAGGCTAATTGTCCAACTTTTGTTTCTTCTCACAACAAATTCATCGATCTGAAGCTTTCGGAGGAGGAGTTAAAAGAGTGGAAGTCTCTCGATGAGGTGTCAACGAATGTCCTCGTGCCTTCCAGCGAATTTTTCCATAGCTTTAACATTCAGAGAGTAGCTACGGATATTGAGCAAGAACTGTCGATATTCCAAAGAATAGGCAGGGAACTGAAGTATAGGCGAGAGGTTGCTGAAGAGAAAAGCAGTAAATTTTACAAAAACGAACTTCGAGAGCAAAAAGTTGAAGAGCTGACTTCGATTGATGATACAAACATTGCAGAGTATTCACACGAGCTGAGAAATGACAAATCGTTCTGGTTCCTGAGCAACAAATTGTACTCTTCGTATTCAAGAGTTAAAGTGCGACTGCGTGAGACAAAAGTAAAAAAATCGTCTCTTGAGAGGAGAGATAAATCTCCTGAGAAGTTGAGTGCAGACACCAAAAAAAGAGATACCACGATTTTCTTAGCATCTGCAGCAAAGAATTTCGAAGACGACCCGGATGATGAGACTCTCACTGATATATCATCTCCACGCGACGAAGTATCGACAAACAAATCTGACATAGCATTAGAGGAAGACTTCAAAAAAGGTTTGGAAAATGAAATTTCAGAGCTAAAACTGGAGGAAAAAGATGAGGAGGTAATTGATACTTTCAATTCTCCAGTAAATCAACGAATTGCCGACCAACTCCTTATTCCAGAAAAAATTCTTCTCTCATATGAATGTTTATTCATCAAAGGCGTGGATCGCAAAGATTCTATATTCTTGATTGGAGAAGAAAATATCTATATTGTAGCTGGCTACTGTTTTGACGAATATGGTGAACTGATTGAAGTAGAAGAAGAAGTGATGGCAACAGACAAGTCCAAGTGGGTTCTTTCGAAAAAATCGCTTCCAAATAAAGTTTTGAGTTCAACATTATCAAGAAAAAATTCAAGGTCTAGCCGTCGTTCGAGCGATGGTGTCCTTTCTGAGGAGCAAAGTATCACGGAGCATAAATGTCGAGTGATTCCGATTTCAAGCATCGTAGAGGTTCATGCGAGACGGTTTTTGTTAAAGCCGAATGCCTTCGAAATATTCACTCAGAATAAGAAGAGCTATTTTGTCGCATTCTTAATACATCAAAGGGACGAAGCGTTCCGTGCAGTGGTGTCTTCGTTCAATAGCTTAGGCGCTGGGAGATTTCGTGTTAGCAAAGCTCCTCTTCCGAAGAATTCACTCTTCTTTGCTACCCGTTTCCTCAATCCATTTAACCATCACTACAATGACTCGCAAATGAAACCTACTTTGGTCCTTCGAGATGCCTCAGAACTCTTAAAATACCTAACACCTGAATGGAGTCGTTCCAGTATATTCAATTATGAATACCTCCAAATTCTGAACATCTTGTCTGGAAGAACCTTTTCAGATCTTTCTCAATATCCTGTTTTCCCATGGATACTTGACGGTTTTGATGGAAGGATTATTGACCGCAGACTTTTAGAGATCTATCGTGACTTGTCAAAACCGATGGGAGCATTGACACCTGAAAGAGAATCTGGTGCTCTGAAAAACTACATTGACACGCAAGAAGACATACAAGGCTTGCCTCCTTATCACCACGGGAGCTTGTATTCGAGTCCAGGAATAATCATGTATTACATGATTCGTCTCATGCCTTTCTCACTCTATGCTGCGAACTTGCAAGGAGGGAGATTTGATTATGCAGACAGGCTCTTCAGCAGTTATAATGAAACATTCCTCATGGCGAAAACACTGGACTACAAAGAACTTTTAGGAGAATTCTACCAGACCCCTGAATTTTTGCTCAATATGAATGAATTCAACTTTGGACAGACTCAGAGTCAGACGACTGTCAGCAGCGTGTCTCTTCCGCAGTGGAGCAAGTTCGATCCCAGATTCTTTGTTCTTATGCTCCGAAAAATACTTGAAGGGGATTATGTCTCCCAAAATATACACAATTGGATCGATTTGATTTTTGGCAAAAAGCAACGAGGGAAACCAGCAATCGACGCAGTCAACCTGTTTCCAATACTCGGATACGAAAACTCTGTGGACCTTGAAAAGGTTGACTATATTGAAGGAATTCTGGTCCAGATCAGTGAATTTGGGCAAATCCCCAAAAAATTGTTTAGTAGTGCTCATACATCGAAAAAGAAAAATGGAAAGAGCATGGCCTTGTTTAGCTCTCTTGAGAACCTCAAAAACGCGAAATTCAGCATTGAATTTGAAACCAAAAGAAAAACGAATCAGCCCATGAAGATTGCAGGAGTTTTGATTAATAAGGAGCAGGCAAAGTCCTCAGCATTTATTGGGAATGGGCTCTCAAGCTTTGGAAAGATAGCTAGTGCTCGACTGCTCGGAGACGCCACCTCGACATCGGAGCTCGCCTTGTTTACAGAAGGAAGTTTTATCAGAGGGCCTGAATATCACAGTGTCATACTTTGGAAGAACTTTTTCGATCTACTTATAATTCAGAATCCATTCAAAGAGTCTAACTCCACCAAGATCTACTCCACAAATGTCAAGAACTTAGAGACTCTAGTAGTCGACCAGACCGGAGATTTAATTGTTGCAGGAGACACCTTTGGAAATCTCAGGTTGTTTGAGTTCGTTGAGGCGAATACCAAAAAGAATTCAGCTATGAATAAGTCACAGTCAAAGCAATCTCAACAGTCCAAATCTTTTACTTCTCATATTGCCTCAGAATATCAATTTTCTATGAAAAAGATAGATAAGACACAGAACAAAGCTGAAAGTTGTATCAATAGTTCGATTCTAAGGAACGATGGATATTTCGAGCCTGTGAATGTGATCCCAAGTCTAGCAATTTCGAAACCAAAAGAGAAAATTCGAGAAAAAGAATTATTAGAGATTGTTGGCGCATATCCGATTCCTCGTAAAGTTGAGAGCCTCAAAATAAGCAGTATGAAGAAAAAACCCATAAAAAAGCCGGTCTTGACTGAGAAACGACAAATCTATTCTGCCCATTCTAAAAAGATTACTGCTATAAGTTTTGAGCGAGGGTTCGACCTCTTAGTTACTGGTGACGTACAAGGAGTCATTAAGATCTGGGATTTAAATAAAATGACTCTTGAAAACAGCATTCTTCCGCTACACTACAGAGATTTCGACCTCTTCACAGAAGTCTTAAACTTTAATCTCAAAGAACGATTTTTGAATGTCAAGAAAGAAGAGGTTGAGCGAGAGAAAATCAAAGCTATTAGCATCAACCCAGACAACGGAGATTTTGTAGTGGTCACAAGGAATTATCTTTCTTTGTATAGTGTGAATGGTGTGTTAATTGCCATTTACAATCGTGCCCAGACTGAGATGGCTCACTTCACGACGGTCATCATTGCTAGCGTAAACTCTCACTATCATTCAAATTAGTTCATTTTTTCTTCTTCTTTTCTCCAGAATAGGTATGTTTTTGAGGACAACTACGTTATTACAGGACACGCCGATGGGACACTAAGGTTCTGGATCTTGAGACAAAATCCCCAAATAGAAAAATATGTGAAAATACAAACTGACACTGAAAACATTTTCTTGGAACATTACAATCATAAGTATTCCAGGAGTAGATGGGTTGATAGAGTCTTGACACCATTTACTCTCTGCACCATATTCGAAGTTAACCTTACACAGAAACTCAAGTTGGATATCAAGAACAATCAAGACAAGATAATTGACAAATTGTTTTTGAGTCTTGATCAAAGAAAGCTCCTCTTCGCCTTCAGAAAAGGAGTAGTTGCCAGCATGGAGTAACAATTTTTTTTTTTTCTTCATAGGAGATATGCTAATGTGTCTTTTTTCGCCTGTAAAGAGTGCAGCAGCAGAGCGACTCAAGTGCCTATGCTATTACATCGAAGAATTGCTCGAACTGTAACTTGATTCTTAGTGTTCTGGATAAGAGGACCCAGTGTGCCAATTGTAGTAAATTCTTTTGTGTTAATTGCTGCAAAATTGAGGTAACTTCTTTCATTAATTGTTGGAAAATATTCATTTGGAATATGTAGATGATTGTGAGTCACGTCTCGCTCCAAAAGCAATCGAAAGTGTGTGAGCCTTGCTACAAAAGCATCAGATCTTCAAAGACTTCACTCTATGACAATTATTCTTAAATATATCTATCTACCTCATTTGTTTTGACGTGATAAATCTTATTAGGTGATTCATCTGTTATTCGATCGGATTATATTGAGGAAATATGATGGAAAAATAAAACTCCTTCTCTTCTCTCTCTTTTTGTGACGATAATTTTAGGAAAAAGAATTTCAGCCCAAGTTTTGGAAAAACCCTCTACTGAAAGAAAAAGAATGTAATTTAAGCGGAATATTTGTTTCAGATTTTAGTTTATTGCAAATCTCTCTCTCTTTATTCCATTTTATTCCATAATAATAGTTCTGTGCATTCTCTATCTTAAAATTGGTGCTTGGAGAATTTCCTTTGTCTTACCATGCATTATAAAGAAAGTAAACACAAATGAGATATTACCCTTTGAACATTGCGCTTTCTAGTTTATTTCAATGGTTGTTAATGTTAAGTTGCATTGTGTGTCATTCTATATGTATTACTAATTTTATGTATGAATGTAAAGAATTTTCTCTGTGAACTGTCTTTTCCAATAAAGTTTCAAATTTGTTGCTTGTGCTATGAATAAAGAATGAGACGGCTTTGACACCCTCCTTTACATTCAATACTAAAATATTGCTATTGTCTGCCTGAAGCTGCCATTTCCTTCAAGTTCTTCTGGTAGCTCGTTGGAAAATCGTAGACGTAATAGTCTCCGGCTCTATATATGGAAATGATTCCTACACCCAAGAGAAGTACAACGTTAAGGTAGACGTTAGAGTAGGCAAGAACAGCAGGGATTGATGCAATTCCAAAATACATAAAGTTCTCGAGGAGGACGTTGGATTTAGCATCTTTCGTTGCCAGGATGTCATCAGGGGCTGGAGAAGATCGCGACTTCCTTTTTGCACAAATTGTCTTGATCAACACGAAATGTAATAAGGCCCACACAATCATTATGACAAATGCATATCCAATTGAGCGTATCACTGTAGATACTTCAAATTCAGATTTTGTGAACATCGCTTTGGGACTGTCATTAAACCATCTCAAGAAAAAAAAGAGCAATGCAGGTACTATATAGTAATATAGTTCAAAGAACCTTGTAATCGAATGGAATATTGGTGAGTAGCCCTTGTTGTATACCTTCAAGAGCATGGGACCTGTCGCAAGAACGAAAAGTGCTTGAAAGTAGTCTTCTCTGATTTCTTTGAACTCCCATACAAGCAAGAGAATAGCAAGCAGTAGATGAACAAAGTATCCGATGTCGCTAAGCTTATACAGGTTTCTTTCCCTCTTCGAGTGAAGATATACTGCAGGGAAATTTATCAGTGCCAAAGCGATGAACGCATAAACACTCCACTTAACGCTATAGCTTAGGACCATTGTTACTCCTGCGACCAAACTCACAGTATAGAAGTAACTTTTTATATCAGCATTCTTGATACGTCTTTCTCTTCGCTGCTCTGGAGTCAGAGTTTTGCGATAAGCTTCGTATTTCTTTAGATCAATTCCTTCGGCCTTTGCGAGCTCAAAAAGATTCATTTTTGATGCGTCCATTTATGGTTTCTGCCACGTCGAACTGGATAATTTTTTAATCGAAAAAATTGTTCAATTCAGATGATTTTATCTGATTTTTAGAAACTCGCTTGCATTTTTCAGCACATGCTGCCTTGAAAAAGGGACTCTGAAGTATTAAAAAGCAAAGAGAGCTAGGAAGTAAGGGAAAAGATTTCTTTCAATCTTTGCTGCTGGCTGTTGACAACTAACTAACAAAATTTTTTTTTGGAAAAGTAACATAAATAAGCGAAGTTGAAAATGTGGTAGCTGGAATTTTAGCATTATGATTCTGCTGCTTGCCTCACATAAGTCAGCACGAAAACATAACTCCAGTATTTTATTGTTATAATTAATAACAAAATCATCGCCCTGAAGTGACTGATTAGTTCCAACTGATACTCCCAACTAATCAAACTGAAAATTTTGTGGCAATATTTTGTATACTACTTTAAATACAATGAAATTTTTCTCAACTCTTGTGTTATGTATCTAGAAACAAAATTCTATCCAAACTCAATTCATAGGTTTTATATATTCAGAGGAGAGACTATTACTCATTGTATCAAATTCTTGGCATCTTTTTATAACAAAATCCTAATTTCATTTCATTGATGAATGCTGTATTGAAATTTCTTTCAACAAACTTCAAGGTCAACCTTGGGTTTGTCCTTAATAAACTAAATCTAGATCGATTAGATTGCTTTCTCTTTCTGGTTAGTTGAGGAGGAAAAATTAAAGTCCTTGATTTTACTACTTTTCAAGCTGAAGTGGTCATGTCCGAATTTGACTCTACTTATAAGATTCCAACCATATATACCAAAGAGTTAACATGATTGGATCCATTCATCAACTGATATCTTCATTCAATTATGTAAACAGAATTAAAATCTGCAAGGAAACCATTGTTTTCAAGATAAGAGATAAAATGGATTTGATCTGAAAACCAGCCAAAAACCATTAAGTTTAAACTGTTTAAACTTATTATCAAAGAAGCACCCACCTATCTTGGAAAATAGAAAATTAAATTGAATTAATTTTCTGTCAAGAAAATGCTTCCGTATTCTGCTAGTTTTTGTAGTATTAGAGTTGTCTCTGGGTTATCTGAGTTGATTCAAAGGGAGAAGCAGATATAGGTGGGGGAAATTTCATCAATATTAAATGGAAGCAGCAAAAAGAAGTGAGATTACTATCCTGAAGCTCTTACACACTCTTACGAGTACTCTAATACTTTATAAAAGAGCTGTTGACGAGGTCTTAGAAAGTAAATTATGAAATAACACTACCCTCTGAAGCAAAAATAGCAACACTCAAATTTCATTTTACGCATTCCAACGTGCCAGTGAGGCTCATTATAATTAATCAAATTTCAAACTGTTGTTTCAAAATTTTACTGGCACTGGCCTCATATATTCCAATAAGGAAAAAAAACTAATCTTTATTCTCATACTAATCGGGAATGGCTGAAGCTCAAAATATTGTTGGAGTAATAGTCATTGTGTTTCTTGGCATCGTATATCTGCTGGGATTATGCTTGTTCCTCAGAAATAAGAGGAATACGACTTCAAGGCAGTACAGACATCTGATCGACGAGGATGAGAGAGATTCTCAACTAGGCAACTATGATCAGTTGCAGACAGGACTACTCACAAGATCTCCTGAGAAAGTCCGCAAAACTACCGAGCAGACACCTCAGAAGAGGGAAAAGTCGATTGGCAATAAAAATGAGATTGATGACAATTCAATGCTCGATAATGAGAGAACCGATCGTTCTGATATTATGTTGCTCTCGAAGAATAGTAAGCTGCACCATATCATCAGAACCTTCTTAACATTGCTTTAACTAGAACAACTCAATGAAACCTTGATTAGCGATCGAAAGCTCACATCGCCAATGAAAGATGAAAAATCTCAATTGAAGTCAACTGAAAATGCTGACAGCTCCAAAGGGAAACCGGATAACAAGAATGGTCAGCTGATCCAGGTCAAGAAAGTGGACACTAAACAGACAACATCGAAAGCACGGAAGTTTTGCTGCATTGAACTCAGATTAGACTTTCAAAGGTTCCACCTTTTTGGAAGCATGATAAACTGGTGTAAAGAGAAAGATTCAACGCTCTTTTTTGTACAACTGCTTGTAACGACAGCTTTCTATCTGTTCCTACTCTTTGTGCTTGCAAATCTTGTCAATTACCAAAATTTGGTTTGGACTGAAACATGGACCGTTGCAGTATCAATCATAGTCTCACTCATGATCACATTGATTCTCATGATTACTGTAAACCACTACCTTCTTTCTTATCAGCGCAAAAAGCAAGCCGCTTCGGACAAGAATCGAGGAAAAGGTGATGAAACAATCATTCAAGAGCACAAAGAAAAGCCAGAGGATCTTGATCTTGAAGCCCTTAACTTCGCCCAAAAGTCGCATAAGTGTGGAATGTTTGATTTCCTATGCATATTAATGATCATATTTTTCTTTCTTGTCGGCATCGTCGCGGCCTATTACATTTGGTTCTTGACCGCCTCAGAAGCCGGTTGGATCCTTATGAGCTTTGTAATTACCATTGCTGTGGATTTACTCGTTCTTCGTCCAATTGCGATCATCATGGTTGCAATTGTTCGATCAACTTACAATAAGAGTGTTGACCCTACCGGTGTTGGGTATCAAGCAGGTCTCTTAGACGGAGCTGAAAAGGCTGGAATTGGGAAATCCATCAATAGATTACGCATTAAAACGAACGAAGACGGGACCAAATTCCTAGAAGGAGACGTCGAAACTGTTGCAGTTACGAATAACAATCCCAAAACTCGAAAGACACTTGCCCCAGGATCTCTGGAGGGTCGAAGTAAAACCTCTTACTTCGTCTTCTGTCATCTTGATAACTTTATTTTAACGTTAGATGATCTATTTGAAAATGAAGCAGAACTTCTTTCCAATACTCGCATTCAGAAAGACGCTGCTTCCCTGGAGTTAACTCAAGCTGGTATTGTCCTGAATGAAAACGGTGAGATCTTAACAGTTACACCAGACGAGCAAAAGATCAGTAATGCACATATAGGTTCACCTCCATAGTTTACTTCTTAATTTTAGGCGGCTTCAAGAATCTGAGAATCGAAACTGACGAAAGTAGACAAAAAGAAAATGCGAAAGCTCATGACAGTCGCGACACTAAAGAAAAAGTTACCAAGGGAAAGAAATCTGAAGCCCATGAGAAAAGTATCACTCAACAGAGAAAGGGAATTGGCAATGCAAGAAGCTTTAAACAAAACCCAGGTTCGATCGAGAGTAGCACCACCAGGCTCGCGAAAGGGACCGATGAAAAAGGAGAGGCTGAGAGATTGATTTCTTTGATGGAGAACAACAGCGAGAACGATGATGATGCTGATGGTGATGAGGATGACCTTGAATATGCTCTCTTCAAAGAGGATATATTCAATACTAAGCAGAGAAACAACAAACGAAGAAGCACAATTGATCGCTTGTCCATAAAGAGCAATCGTGTGTTGCTTGCAAAGATCAATGGGATGAATAAAGAGTCCAAAGATTTTTATCTCCAACCCGGAGGATATGGAGTTGTGAATGAAAAAGGAGAACTAGTAAGGGTTGACGAGATGAAAGAAGGAGGAACAACAGAATCAAACCTCCAACAACTTTCTGAAGCGATCAAAGCCAAAAATTTGAGAGAGAAGAGCAACCTTGTTGTCGTTTATCATGATGAGCTTAATAATAAACTGTATCATATTAATGAAGATGGCGAGGTTACAAGTACTCGAGCAGTTCTTACTGAGAACTCACAAGATGAGAGACAGGAAACTATTTACAAACTGCATAAAAATCATGAAGAATTTCTCATCAATGTCGAAAGACAGCGGGAAGTAGAAGAAATTAGACAAGAGCAGAGAATTTTAAAGGAAGGTGATTTCTTCGTCTTAAACGAAAAAGGAGAAATCCTTGACTATGGAGAGCTCAACAAAATCAGCACAAAAGGCAAGAATGCTGCTGAATTAGCTAAAGCACTAAAAATGCAGAACAACAAGGAGAAAACTCGCAATGAGATTGTATATCATGACCCCACGGATGGCGAGCTTTATCTGATCAGTAGTGATGGAAAAATCGAGAATACGAGAAAGAGAGCCGAAGAAGCCAACTCTACAAAAGGCACCACAAAAAAAGATGAACTCACTACTCTTGTGGATAAAATAGTCATAAATCATTATAATCATGAAGCATACTCAGAAAAAGGACTCTCGGATTCTGAAGAAAATGTCATTGTGACTGGAATTCAAGAAGAGGGCGGCCAAATTCTTCAAAAAGGAGAGTTTGTTCTGCTAACTGAAGATGGTAAGATCCAACAGCTGGGAACTCTACAAACCGGAAAACAGTTTGGACAGAATCCAGGAAAGATAGCGAGCTTAGTGCGCGCTAAAAACCAGCAGGAAGGTCAGAAATTGAACGCTCTGTACATAGACCCAAAAGATGAAGAAATGTATTACATCGACGCTAAAGGCAAAGTCTACAATTCCGAACAAATCAAACAGGGAGAAATCAAGAACTTAGAGAAGAGCGAGCTGATTCAGAAGATCATCGAAAGTCATGAAAGAAGAAAGGCAAGATCAAACTCAGATGCTTCGAGATATCAAGGAGCTAAACTTGAACCATTCATAAAACAAGGGCAATATGCAGTGTTTGACGAGAAGGGCAACCTGCAGAATCTGATCGAGGTCGACAAGAGGGAAAGTGCTGTCACTCAACTCAATCAAATCACAGAATCTTTAAAAGCAGCTGGCCAGGAAGACGGATTGAAGCATTTTGTTTTGTTCCATGATCCAAGGACTGGAGCTCTTGTTCGTGTAGATGAGTCAGGAAAAGTCCAAAATGTGAGAGATATCCCAGAAGCTCAGTTGCCTAAAGAGAATAAACAATTCATAAAAGATATCATTCAAAAACACACTGTGCTTGAAGGTATCTCCGAGTCAAAAAGAACGAATCGACGAGGACCTACGTTACAACCTGGTGAATTCGCCATTGTTTCGGAAGAAGGAATGGTGAAAGATATTGGAGAGATGAATTTGGGAGAACAATTTAAAGGTCAGAATACGGCAAGACTCGCTGAAACAATAAAAAGCAGGAACGTAAAGGAAGGAGCCAACCTAATTGCATTTTATCACGACCCTGACACACATGAGTTGACATTGATCAACAAAGATGGTTCACTTGTTACGGAGAGGGCTCTCCTCAGAGGTGACAAAGCAATATCTAATCGTCCAATTCTGAAGAAGATGCTTGAAGATCACGTTGCAGCGAGGGAGCAATCGAAACTCGCAAAGGAAGAACAGAAATCGAAACAGAAAGGTGCAGCTGCCGAGAAAGAAAGCACAAAGTATCTGCAGCCTGGAGAGTATTGTATCATCACAGAAAGAGCAACAATCAATGAAATCGGTCAAATGGAATTAGCCAAAGAATTTGGCCATAATCGAGGAAGACTTGCTGGGTTGATCAAAACAAAGAATGAAAATGAAAAAAATGCTTTAACTGCTCTATATCACGATCCAAATGACGGCCAGTTATATTTTATTGGTAAAGATGGTACGATAAAAAATGCACGCGAAGTTAGAGATAATCTTCCCCCGACAGCGAACTCTGAGCTCGTTAAGCAAATCACGAAACAGCATCTACTGACGGAGAAGGAAAAAACAACCAATCCAGGTCGTTTCTTAAAGCAAGGAGAATTTGTCACTTTGAATGAGAAAGGAGAAATGACGTCATTGGGCCATATGCAAGGAGCTGAGACTTTTGAAAACAATAATAAATCCATTTCAGAGCACCTTGCGAATATCTTAGCGACGAAAAATGAGAAACTAACCGCGCTCTACCATGAGCCCAACACTGGAGAAATATTTTTTGTTTCCCATGATGGCAAATTTGAAAGAGCTAAAAAGTTCCAAACTCAGGAAGCCCTTCCTCCAGGAATTGATAAGGAGATGCTAGAGAAAGTTGTTTCAAGACATGATCAAGCCAAGCAGCTTGAAAAACAAAGATTAGCAAGGATTGTTTCCAACCAGCGTGCTGAGGAAGAGCAATCAAAACAATTCCTAAAACCAGGAGAGTACGCTATCTTTAATGATAAGGGAGACTTATCTTATCTTGGAGATAACAAAGTAACTTCAATTGGTCAGAATGTGAACGAGATTGCTGCAAATCTGAGAAATAAGAATCTCAGAGACCATACGACGGACACCGTCCTATTCCATGATCCAGATTCAAAGAAAATGTTCTTTATTGATCATAATGGAATCATAAGCGATTCCAAGAAAATATACAAAAACCTGGCAACATCTGAAGATGAAAAATCGCCAAAAAAACTCGAAGAGTACAATGCCATCAAGAAGAAGCTGAATAACACGCGACTGATTCAGCCTGGTGAAGTCTATTTCTTGGATCACGAGGGAGAAGTAAGGGAAGTATCTGAGCTTAAAGAGAATGGACAATATGGATCTGATCTCACAGAGATGGCCCGGAATTTACACGATTGGAACGAGAAAAGTCCAGAAGAAATCACAGCAGTATATTTGAACCCCAAAGACCACGAGCTATATTATGTTGATGAATTTGGTGTGATACATAATGTGAGAGACATGAAAGAAGGCAATGCTGATACGATATACAATAAAAACGTACTTGAAAGTTTCAGAATTGCGTCTCACGGATTGCAGGAAGGTGAATGCAGAATTTTGGACGAGAATGGACAGCTACAAGAAGTCGTTAGAATGGAACCTGGAGGAAATTTTGGGAGAGACGTCGCTGAACTTGCGACAATTCTGCGAGAGAATAACAGTTCTCAAAACAAGAAAAATGTGGCTGTTTGTAAAGATAGCGCGACTGGAGAAATTTATTTGGTGGATCGTGATGGACTCATCCATAATACTGATGATGCCTATTCAATTGGTTCTCCAAAGCCGCTCTCTCAGAGAAATATCCAAGATTTAGTAAAGATAACGCAACATATAGCTCCTGATGAGGTGTTGGTACTGAATGCGGAAGGAGAAGTGATAGAATCCGGGAAACTTTCGAAAAATTCAAAGCTTGGAAACAATCTGCTTGAACTTGCTAATAAGATTGGAATTCGAAATGTTCAAGAAGAGTCTAAAGTTACAGCAGTTTATAAGAGCTCTGGAGATGGAGATGTATATATGGTTGATGAGAATGGTCAAGTCCATAACATTAGTGATCTTAAAGAAGGAAGAGTCCCGAATTTGCAGAATCTAGGCATTGCCAAAAAAATTTTAGTGGAAAATATCAACAGCTTGAAACCTGGCACCTGTATCATCGTGGATGAACGTGGCCAAATAAAAGTAACTGGTCCTGTTTCCAAAGGCAGCCAGTTTGGTGAAACCTTAGATCAGCTGTCTGATCATGTGCGAAAGGGAAATGAGGAATCGGATTCTCAAAGTTATGCTCTATTCAAAGATCCGAAAACTCAAGAAATCTATTTAATTGACAAAAAAGGAAATTTGCATAATCAGAGAGATATTTTGCAGCCAACTCTGCTCGAAGGAAAAGAGTTCATCAAAGCCCAAAATGCGAGTGTGACAGCGAGAAGCCTAAAACCTTCTGGAGTTTGCATATTGAACGAAAAAGGACAAGTTGTGGTACATGGAGATATGTCTCAAAAAAGTACCTACGGCAAGAGTAAGGAAGAGCTTGGACACTACATTGCAAGTCAGAATGAAAAAAATAAAACAGAATTAACTGCTGTTGTTTCTGATCCAAAGACTGGAGAAAAATACTATATCGATAAGCAGGGAGTTCTTCATAATCTCAAGGACCTTAATGAAACTTCAACACTTAATCTTGAGAGACATCGTGGCCTGATTGCGAAATTAAAAGCCCATCGAGACATAAAGCCAGGAACTTGCGCGGTGTTTGATCAAAATGGAAAAGTTACTGAAATCAAGGCAGTCAAAAATAATCAAGAACTACATGAACTTGCAGCAACAATCCAAAGCCAGAATAAATTTAAAGGAGCAAGTCACGTAACCGGGTTATTCCATGATCCAGCAAATGGGCAGAAGATCTATATTGACGCTGACGGCAAACTGCATAATAGTGAAGATCTCAGACGAAACGACAAAAAGCTTAAAGGTCGCACCCAGCAGACCATACTTCACAACATAACAAAATTACAAGCTGGCCAAGTTGGTATCTTCGATGAAACTGGGGAGCTAATCTGGACTGAAGAAGTTGGAAAAGGTGAGAAAACAGGAGAAACACTTGGTCAGTTTGCCAGAAAATTAAAAGCGCAGAACCAACGGGAAGTAGCAGCACAGATGGCACTCTATCAAGACCCAGCAACAGGACAAACCTATTTTATTGATGATCTTGGTGCTATTCATAATATGAAAGACGAAAAGCTTGTCGCTGATAGCCATAAGCTCGCCAAAGTTCAGAGGATACTATTAGCAGCCGATAGGCTTCTGGCTGGCAGATTTGCAATTACTGACGACGCCGGAAATGTAAAACAAGTCGGGGAACTTGCTAAAGACCACACTTTTGGTCCAACTTTAGCTGATTTTGCAAGGAAACTCCACGAAAGGAACCTCGAAAATGGTACTGATGAAACTGGATTGTACTTGGATCCAGCCACCGAAGAACTATATGTTATCGATACAGAGGGTGTGATACATGATGCCCAAGACCTGAAGCAGAAGTTGATCGCGGCAAATAAAGGGAATTATAAATTAGCTAAGAAAATCATAGCGAAATATTTAGCTAACAGCAAGCCGACCAAAAAACAGGTGAGACATGCGACTAGCTTTTTAGGAATTACGAAGGGCCCTCTTCTGAAACCAGGACAGTTTTATATTCTTTCGAACAAAGGGCAGATTAAAGACATTGGAGATTTTAAACTTGGGTCAGAATTTGGAGGGCAGAACGCTAAGAAACTGGCTGAAGCAATAAAGTTGAAGAATTCATCACAGAAGACAGGAAATTGTGCTCTTTATCACGATCCTGATGATGGTCAACTCTATTTTATTGATAAAGATGGGAACTATGTCCCCGCTGAGCAGGCACTACAAAATCCAAAAAATAACTTTAGTGCAAAAATAATCAACAGAGCAGTCGATCGGCATAAAATTCAAGATTCAACAGATATGCTTGCAAAGAGTAGGAAGAGTAGAATGATCAGAAGAAGCCAACTCTTTGCTGGCCGAGAATTGTTAGGAGATGAAGAAACGTTGGTTACAACCACCCAAGAGACAGGTCCCAATGCTCGAAAAAATCAAGCAAGAAACAGCTATGGCAGAGGAACCAAAATACACGGGACCTATTCCAACTCTCCTTCCAGAGGAGGCAGCAAATATTCGTCAAATTCTCCGAATATCCATATTCCGCTGCTGAAATTTAGCTCGATCTCAAATATTGACTCAGACTATTATGACGGCTACAGCAAGAATGGAAGAAGCAAAGGAACCAAGAAAAAGCGTGACACCAGAAGAAAATTCTATATAAAGAAAGACTCCGTTGGTAACTTGAGAGAGCTAGAACATTATTCTGATGAAGAAGTCGATGGTAAAGCAAAGAAAGAAAGATTCGGTATTCCAGATGGTGCCGTTGATAAACTTAATCGATCTACTCCTGCGTCTCCGTGGAAGATGTTTAAAGATCATAAGTTCGCCGGAACAGGTCGCTATCCTCACTCTCCAGAGCTGAGACGCAGATATCTTCTTGAATACCTTCAAAAGTGTGAAGAAGAGGATGATGAAAACGACAGTCTTGCCCAAGGCGAACGAAGCGAAGAAGAATCCAGTACTGAAATAGCCAACGCACTCAATAATATGCCCGTGACTGATACTAAATTTTTGTTTTCAAGAATTGCTGCTGGCAATATCCTTTTTTCCGGAACAACGAAAGCCAAAGGGTCGAAACGCAATCTGAGAAAGCACAGGCTCAAAATTACGAAGAATAAGGTCCGGAATCTTTACTCCAATTCGCCTTACTTGGAGTTCCTTCCACAAATGATGCGCAAGGAAGAGGTACCCTATTCCATAGTTGAGATAGTAATCTGACCTTTCAATTTTATAGGAACATGTAGCAAGGTTATATGAGTCGCCACAGGCATCCGGCAACCTCTACGAGGAAGTGCCTAAGGTTCGCGGTGCTGACAGAAAGCTTTCAGAATTAGCATCAAGTTATTCTAGGAGGCCAGTTCAATCACGAGCCAGAACAATGATGTCAAAAATTCCACTTGTACATAAAGACGCTGAAGTAACGCCTCATCGCCCTGAGGCTGGCCCGAACAATGGAAATTATTATGATCGCTATAAATCAAAATCACCCAAGCCGGATATTGTGAGAGAGACTTCAATCAATGTTGACATCGAAAATAGAGGAGATAACCCAAGTCAGCAAGGAAGCAGAACCTCTGAAGAGAGAGAGAACAAATATTGGCAGACGAACTCGACCAAGTTTAATTTTGAATAACGCTTCCTTCACTGCCTTATTTTTTGGTTTTTTTTTTTGGTTTGGAAAAATAAAGAAATTACTCTAAAAATGACAATATAGGAATATATTTTCTTTTGTGATTCTCTTGCAATGAAAAGTTGTCAGAGAAGAAAATTATGCACATAATATATCTTATTTGTTTTTCCGTGTTAATAATGAATAATCTCTAAGGAGAAGATAAATTGAAAATTTATTGGACTCTCAGCAATGATATAATAAGTTGGACTCTGTAGGCTCTTGGAGTTTCTTAACATGAAATTTCTTTCTGACACGACTAATGGTCTTAATATCTTCAATGTATGAAATTCATGAAACTTTTCATATCTTCAAATGCAGTATAAGTTAAGATCTAGGTGAGCTCTTGAAAATAAATCATAGGTGAGGCTTATGAAGTATTCAATTGGCAATAGAAAAAATTGTTGTTATTGTCTTCATCAAAAAATTCCCAATTTCCTTATTTTCATGCTATTGCTGAGAAGAAAGGATTTCTATAAGCGACTTGGAAGAAGAAGAACATACACTTTTATTGTTCGACTCTTTATAGATCGTTTGGGACTACCACAATTAGCAGGTTTACCGTGTTCCCTTACTCTTGAACGTATTCTAATGACAGATTTATACTATATTCCATTTATTAACGAACTTACAGACAAATATGCAAAATCACGCATAAAATTAAGTAGTATGCCTGCGAAATCTATTTTGGGCATAATACAAGAGGAAATTTTTTAAGCTCTCTCTCTTTCTTGTGTGATAGGGTTCACGATTCTTGTTTAACTTTAATGAACAAACACCTAGCAAGATTGTCCAAAATCTGATGAAATTTTTGTCTGAAAACAAAACTAGCCCCACAAAATACTCCCTATCAAGAAGAATAATATCAGAATTCCTCAAACTATTTGTGTTAAGAGTGGTCTTAATGAGTTAGAAAATAAGAAAACAGTGTCAGACGTGAAACGGCAGAAAATAATTCCAAACTTTGTAACAATATTTAAAATTTTGGCAAATTCCAAGAAAAGCATCAGCAAAGGAGTTCAACAATCAGCCTCATTCGCTCAGACTCAGTTGTGACGTTAAAACTCTGAGCCATCTAACTGCAAGTTTCAGAATCGGTATCATCAGAATTCAAATTTATTGCTATTCGATTTCGATATCAAATGTATTTGCAATTTTTTGATAATTTAAATATCAAATTGCCAGAATTTCCGAGTCCTCAGTTAATGGAAGAAAGGAAAACGAAAATTACACCTAGCAAACAGGACAAAAAAACAACAACTTCGGCTGCTTCGAAGTTAAAGTAAGCAATTCTGGATTCATGAGAAGAAATTTACTCATTCCGTAGAACCAAAGACACGATTGGTAAAGAAAAAGATAAAGCTGAGTCAGAAGTGCTCACTCCTCGCGGAGGGACTGCTCAATCGCAGAAGTCAGACAATCTATCAACAAACTCTCATCCGTCTCCTCTGGTGAATAAGTCAGCTGAACTGTCCAGGCCTGGAGCAGAGCTTCAAGCAAGATTCGAAAATAAAATGGAGAATGCTGCTCAAAAACCTGAAAATGATAATCTCGACCAGTAAGCCTTCTCACTTAAGATATCTTATGGCATTGTGCAGGTCCAGCAACGCGAATACATCATCTTTACAGCTGTCAGGGCAAGAATCTAACGCTAGTGGAGCCTCAACTGGACAAGGCAATGTCTCGAAGCCCAAGAAGAAAGAAGTGGCAAAAGGAAGTCCAAGCCAGATCACGAAGACTGCGGCGTCTTCGACGGTGAAAATGACCAAGAAGTCAACTCTGACATTAGGAGAACGGTCGAGTCTCAGAGCCTCTACTTCTGGTGAGATCGGTAAAAAAGAAAAAACTCCTCGCGCCGTTCAAGAAAAAAGCAGCAAGCTCAAAAGAGATCGAAATAGCGAAACCCTTAACCCCAATTCTATCGCAAATATTTCTGTAAATTCTAGCACAGAGTCTCCACCCAAGGCTTCCATGAATCAAGAGAATGCTACTAACATTGAGAACGTAGAGAACAGCCTTATTGAGAATCGAGATTCCGTTGATAACCGGAAATACAGCGTTGAGATTGAAGTAAATGAGGAGGAAAACGAATCAATGAGTCAAGAGAGGGCTAATATCACTCAATTTTACAAGGAGAAAAAAGGAAGAATTAATGTGTGGACCTATTTGTTCAAGAATCTGTACAGAGCTATTAACGAACTCATTGCCATGTGCGATATTGAGCAAAAGGTTGAGTTCAATCAAGGAGTGATATCGACTCTTGAGACAGCTATTGAGGATTTCCAAAAGATGAGTCACAAGTTTGAGCTCAACAAAGTGTAAAATTTCTGCGTTAAAATGGCTAGAGGGGGTCTAACATATTATCCTTACAGAGTTTCTCTCAAAGACAAAGCAAAGCCTCTGGCTTGGGACATCTCATCTAATATGAATGAGTTGACGAATCAAGACGAATTGGAAAATTGTTTTGATGATCTTGAAGATCCTGACACAGTTGATTTTAACCTTCTGACCGATTTAGTTCGTGAGGGCAAAATGACATGTAATGAACAATGACTTATTGCTGATTTTTTCCATTGTGACCAATTAGTGAACGAGGCTATGGTGTTGATCATAAGAGAGCGCGCATTCCTCGCAGATGAGCAAGGGACTAATCCTCTATCTAATGCTGCTGATCATAAAAATAGCTTCATTTCCTGTGGAGCTAGTGATATCTTCTTCGATTATAAAGAGTAATTTTAGTGATTTAATAATAGGTGGCTTACTTTTCAATTAATAGCGCCAAAGAACCAAAAGACGACTCTGCTATACTTCCAGGTGTATTCCACGAGAAGTAAAGCTCTTATGGTTCGCTTTTTTTTGTAAGCCCCTTGTAGTAGTAGCTCAGCCACTGCCCGAAGAGCGAGGTCTGTGACTCCTGGTCGAATCAGCTTAACTCGACTAGCGAATCGAATTACATGGAAACTGGCCAATCTATATTCAAACGACGAAGATGATGATCATCACATTGAGAGACTAAGAAACAAATCGGAACAGAAGCAAGTGAAGGCAGAGTTGATCAGGAAGGACTTAGAGACCTCAAGGAAAGAATTTTTCCTTCGAGAGAGAGAAAAGCAAGCTGAAGTTAGAGAAAGACTGGAAGAAAAAAAGATGAAAGTCGTTGAAAAGCATGCTCGAAAACTCGATGAGGCTCAAGAGGTAAGGAGATCAACCTTCTTTTATATCATGTATTTTATTTCCTTAACCAGCGCTATGAGAAAAGAATACAATCGATACGAAAAAAAGCTAAGAATGAGTCAGCAAAAGTGCATGAGATCGCATTCATTACTCTCTTAGAGAACCAAAATAAACGTCTTTCCCTTGATGAAAAATTATCCGATACCCGAGAAAGACGAACGAAGATCCTTGACAACATTAAGAAAAAGCAGATGTAAATTTCTCTTCCATTTTTCGAGTGCCAACACAGTTTTCAGGGAGAGAGATCTCAAGGGAGCTGAAGTAAATAAACGTAGAGAGCAAATAAAACAAGAAAGCCTTCAAAAGATGATGAAATCAAAAACTAAGATAGAAATGGCTGAAGAGCGCAGAGAGAAAATGTATTTCTATATTTTGTCCACGAATTCGCAGGGTTACTTATTTTTTTTTTTCTTCTATCAGACTTGAAAAGAGAAAGAAACAATTCTTAGAGGAAAGTTCTAAGATACTCTCTGCAAGTAAGCGAAAGAAGAAACTCCTTGAAAAATTGAAGAATGAAAAGAATAATCGTACTGAACAGATGGATTATCCTTCTAGGTTGCAGCTGACCAAAAAGAAATTCCTCAAAGAAAAGCGGAAATTGGTAACAAATAATTCTTAGAGTGGGCACTGAAGTTTAATATGCTCAACAAAGACGAGTAGAATGAGAGGACGGTCTGAAAGCAATCAAATAAGTCCTGAGAGTAAAGGGAGAATTAACGAGGGGACTATGGAGGCCAATAAGACTGAAGAAGCAAGTTTATCTGAGGATTCTGAAATCTCTGAGGAAGTGACATCGATCAAATCTCTTGATGAATTGCTTCATACAGACAGAATAAGTTACCAGCCCCACCTAATACTGTTTGAAGATCCACAAGAGTCATCACAAAAATTGGAGCAGCTTACCAACACCCAAGAGATTCTCCCTTCAAAGAAAGCGAAGAGGAAAAAAACGAGATCAAAAGCAAATCAAAATAAGTTTGAGCATGGAGATGGTGATGAATTGGATACTTTTTATCTTGTGCGATCTAAATCACAACCAACTAAAATCGATGATAATTCATCAGAAGAAGAACTAGAAGAAATGAAGGTGGGTGGAATTATGGGTGATAAAGGAACTCAGTCCATAAAAAATCCAGACAATACAACTCCAAAGGGAAAAGAGCTCCGTGGAAAAACCCAAAAGGTTCTCACTGAGTTACAACTACACTCTCCTGAACGAGATAAAGACAGCCTTCCAAGTGGTAAGGCGAGAGTATCCAGTACAAAAGGTTCTCGCGCAGCGGGGAAAAAGGAAGGAGGTTTTCCCGACGAAGAGAAATTTGTTAAAGACTCGAACGATTTAGATACATTCGAAGATGATTTCAGCGCAGGAGAAGAGTCTAAACGCAAAGACAGTATTGGGAACGAAGAACTTAAAGATGATTTCCTAGGCAAGCGAGAATCAGTTGGAGAGGGTAAGGAGAACGAGTCAAGAGTAACGATTCGATGGTGCTCCAACTGTGATCTAATAGTAACTGAAAAAGTTCTTTTTATATGCTATAGCTTTCTTTTCCTATTGTAGCTCGAGGCCGGAATAACCAATGAAGATCATATTCAAGGCAAGCATCATCGAAAAATCAAAACACAGTACAATCTCTCAAACAATGATGATCAGAACTGCATCCTGATGATAAAAGAGGAAGGTAAGAACAATGCAAAACATACTATTCCTGAAAATTTATCCCCAATCCAATTAGATGCTTTCTCTAAACTCAAAACTGAGAGACTGAATACTGTGCGCAGAAGATGTAAAAAGATAAAGCAAAGGATGCTTACAAAGGCGCTGAAGCATGAAAGCGCCTGCATGATGGGGAAAGAAGCTTCATCAAGCAATAAACAGAGGCTGCAAAAATTGTGTTCTGATCTCGATAAGCAAGTTTCACCGCCTCAAATTAAGGATTATGAGACTCTGGACGCGACGCTCAAAGAGGTTATCAAGATTCTCGATTTTAAACGAGAAGCAGACCTTCATTTGATGCGGCAACTGAAATACATACCAATTATTATTGAAATTTGCAAACGAGTGACTGTGTGCCATAAAAATGAGGTTAACAACCTTCTCAGGACTCTCGACTATGCAATTCAAATTATTTCGAAATTTACAGGGTTAATCGACAATAGAACGTACATGGTTCTTACAAATCGACTCGTCCCACTGGTTGATCTCCTTGCATGGTGCCTGAATCGTCCCACGAAATTTGTTTACAGTCTCGCCTTTGTACCTCAATTATTCAATCTTCTCAGCCTCCACCTTAAACATCGATTGTCAATCGAAAACGCTCACTATAGAGAGGACCTTATTGAATATATCTTTTGCTGTGGACTACCTCCAAAATTACAGCAGAAATTCATGAGCTTCAATTCAGGCTTGGATCTCTCAGCTTCCATGGGAAAGGTTCCTCTTGCTCTGCTAAAAAGCGTGGGATTCTTGGAAGTGTTGACAAATGCGATTTCGGCCTCTTATAACTTCGGACAAAATGTTTTTGAGAAAAAAAATGTGAGTGAAAATATCATCCTTGTGCTTTCAGAGACAGAATTGATGGGGATGATATTCCTATTAGTTTCATTGCTGCTTTCGGATGGGTCCTACACTAAGAGCTCAAAACCTCTTCCTCAGACAGTTCTCTCGCTCACAATGACTTCTATAAAGTATTTTAATAATATTGCGAGATTTGACCTGGCACTTTTACAAGTAATTCAAGCATTGTACATTCCCTTTGAACTCTTATTTTACCAACTATTTCAAAGAAAACAATGGGGAGCAAAGTAATTCGAGAGCAAGTTTTTCACGTGTTTAGTTACCTCCTGACTTACTGCAACGAGAACTATGACAGCTCAGAAGACGTTAAAGATCTTCTAAATGAAGTAACAATAGTGCTCTCATCCAAATCAATGTCTAAATTTGAATACTTCATTAGCTTTTACTGCTGATTGGTTACTTTTGTGTGCTGAATCGAGAAAATCAAGATCTCCTTGCTCAGGGCACTCCTACTCTGGTTCAGAAAGTTACAGGATTGCCAGTAAGCTACATTACAGACAAAAAGTAAGGAATCCAATTAACTTCTGCCTCTTCTCACTCTCGAAATTTATTATTAGACTAAGAGATATCCTCTATCCTACGCTATTTTGCATCGCCTATGAGAATCCTCGTAATTTACAAATTGTGTTCCAAGAGATTGCGCTAGATCATCTCGAGAAGTACCTAGTTTCACAAATACAGCTCTTCCCCCTTGAAAGTATCTACGAAGAAAATCCTCAGCACTTGCTCGAAGTGAATAATAGCAACCAGCTCCAAGAGAAGAAGTTGAACCGGCCTCTCTCCGTCTCCAGCAATAATTCTTCTACGACATCATTGGTTGCCACAAAAGCGTCGAACACAAATCATTTCTTGTTCATTTTCCGATTCCCCAGAGGAATTTGGAACCGATTACTCGAGTTTATCAGGTCCTAAAAATTACATCTATTTTCTAAGTACCCATGTGTGATAATTACTTGGAGTTATTTTTATTTGTTTGTAACGAACACTGTTTTATTGGAAGAATGCACAAAGTTTCAGCTATATGTAATACTTTACAATCGTAATACGCAATTGCAACTTCCTCTGTGTAGTATGATAGCTTAATTTTAATGTTCTGCTTACCCAAAATGCGAGTACTTTATTACGCAATCGTCCTTTGTCAATTCAATGGAGATAATGGATGAAGTAGAAAGTTATTTGCACGATTGATTAGGCGGCAATTTCAACTCCCGTGAAGTAAGGCCGAGTTAATTCCATTTGATTCTTTTGAAATTAATTCAGACAAAAATACTTGATTTGCATTGCCTCATCCATAAAGTTGTCATCGTACACAAATAAAAAATCATACTTCGGTTATTGAGTGATAATTCATTTGGATCTGCTTTGTAAAACAGTTAAAGGGGCCTCTCTTACAAATTCGGGATATTCAAACCCACAATCATTGAAAAAGTCCATTATACAGTCATAATTGTTGAAAATCTATAAGTATGAGCAAAAGTAGACATCCGAAAACGTAGCAACGAATTTTCAAATTATTGAAGGTAACCGACTTCCACTAATAGAAAACAATAGTAAACTAATTCCTTTTATTGAACCGTTTCAAGCTAACTATTAAGCCTTGTATCCAAAAAAATTCCTTCCAAGAACCCTACCGCGCGAAAATCGAAAAAAGAGAAAATGTAGGATCAGATGGAACCTTCTCCTGTAGAAATTTCTCTGGAGAGAAATCGATTTTCTTGAGGGATCTTTACATCCCGAGACGATCACCAACATTGAGCACTGTTGATAAAGACAAACAGCAGATCTCATGTAACCATAAGCTCCCGTAGAGCAATTGTTACTTAATTTAGGATGCGGATAAAAACGCTGTTTCTTTGATTTCTTTACCCTATGAAACATGACAAAGTAATTATCTACAATTCGCGTTTTATTCTCTCAAAGAGATTCAATTAACAAAAAAAATCTAAATTCTCTTATCGAACGCTAATGCAAAATACAGCTTTCGAAAATATAGTAGTCTCGCGCTACTTCGTTCTCAAACAATCATTGCTTTTGAGCTCCAAACGGCTTCTACAAGTCACAACAAATTCGATTATTCTAGATACTCTTCCGGTGAACACCAGTGCTCGTGAAATCATCGAATGGAAAAACTTCAAGGATTGTGCTCCAGTGGAGCAGAAAGATAAAAAGCATGAAGACGACGAGCCTCCTGCTACCAACGATGTGTATCTAATTTATCTCAAGGAAGACAAAACAGAGCAGCAAATCAAATTAACTTGCACCGAAAGATTGAATCTAATCTCGGATATCTTTCGTTGCTTCGATCAATACAGATTGAGGGTGTCAGACGCTTTCGAGAAAGAAATCCCAATTATAGAAGGATTGAGAGAACTCCCACCAAGTTCTCGAGGAACAACTTTCTCAGTGGTGCTCAGAATCTATCGGACATTTATTGAGATTGTTCACAAGAGGCTCAACCCATCTACGTCGGATCCTACTATCTACAAAAAACTGGAGGTTGTGAACCCTCCTCCATTGAGTATGCCATACAATGATCCTGCTACCACAGTCATTCCATACACATACATTGAAAAATTTGAAAGGACAACACTCGGTATGAACATAGTGGCTAAAGAGTCTCAGCGCCACTACAGCTTCATATTCATGGATATGGAGAGGACTCACCGGATCATTGAAAGAATTCGTGCGAGCGCGAAAAAGCATTTAGCGATCAACATACCATATGTTCCATTGGATCAAGCTGAACCATTCCAGTCAAGGGAACTTTCTCCGGAAGCAATCAAAAACTTCTTTTTCCAATGTCCCGTGTATAAAGTGCTTCGAACTGGTGAACTCATGCCAATAATTCTCGCTGCAGACGAAGCTGATATTTTTGAAATTGACCCTGAAAGCTTCTTCATTAACGAAAAAATTCAGATGCAAGGAGTGTTAGATCTTGTGAGGTTTGAGAAAGAATTGATTGGATTCCAACTTATACTCAGACACCTCGAGATTATTACTTACATCGCTCCTCCTAATTCCAGAGACATTATGGTCACGAGCATGTTAGCGATTCTTAAAATGCAAAAGGCTGAAAAATCGTCCGTGAAAGTCCATGAATTCATTTCATCTAGCATTCCTCCATTAAATCTTCAAGTCAAAGGTCTGCCAGACGGTGAACTGGATAAAGATTATCTCGTGTCTCTATTTAAATCGCTTTGTAGTCCAGTAAATGACACTCAGTTCTACTATACGCTCAGAGAATTCAATCTGTACCCGAGCATCCTCAGCTACTCAGACCACGATCCGCTGCCTTTAGAGTTTATATCTCTGCTATTCAAGAAGTATGCCGCCATCATCACAACACCAGAGCTCAACAGTTTTGCGAGCACGTTCAGCAGATATGTAAAGGCAAGAATGAACTTGGCATTCTTGCACAGACCTCCCTCTCTGAGTCCAGACTTTATCGACCCTCAACTCTCAGAGACCGAGCACCGAAAGGAGATTGAACAGCTTGAAAAGGAGCTAAATACTAAGGTTGTTAGCTTTAAATATGCCGATGATGACACAAAACCTCTCTTAGAACTTACACATGTCACCTTCCCAGAGTTGGTTTTCAAAGTTGAAGAGCTCCTTAAAGCCTTGACAATTTTGATGACTTCAAGACCTTACTTCCGAGATTTTGCTTCTGCAAAGAAGCAGAAGAAGTTCTACACTTACATTTTAGAGAGTATTGTGTTACTCTTGGATTCTGAGTGGCCGTCTCTAGCAGCACACGCGGCGTCGTTCTTGAATGCATTCATCAAATTCCCAACAGATGAAGATCCTAAATTTGAAACCCTCAACATCAAATTTCTCGTAACTGATGTTCACATCATGAAAAAGATATCGGAGTGTCTAACAAAGAGAGTACTTGTAAAAGCTCCAAGCCCTTACCTTCAAGAAGATCCTCACATTATCAATATTTGCTCTTGTCTGCGAGTAATCAAAGCGATAATATACGATCGCCGAGAGTCGGTCACCTCTGAAGATTTATACATCATAATGGTGTTTCTCACGATGCCCTACTACTTCGCAATGTTCAATTTCTTATCAAGATATCGTTCTTTCTCGTGCTCTTTCAAAGCATCCCTCATCCTCAACGCGATCATTCAGAATGTCGACACGAAAGAAAAATATAAAAAGATGCAAGACTATATTCTTAATCATTCCTCGCTGATCTTGTATCATACAAACATCGCTTTATACTCACATTCTGCACTTCAGAAGCAACTATCAGTGATCCTTCTCTCTCACATTTTTAGAGATAGCGCAAACGCCTGTGCTCTCATAGTGAGAATATTCCCCAAACCCTTATTTAGAAAAGTAGAAGCGACGACTACTGACATCTCGAAATGGACTCTATCACAGTGGGAGGAGTTCTTTGAGATAGTTCGGAAAAATTATAATACTGCAACCGAACAATGGGGAGATGAGTGTAGAATCGAGCTGATGTCTAAACTTGAGAGAGCTGACAAAGACGTAGTTTCTAAGCATCGGTATCTCAAGTCAGAGGAAATTCCGCAACTTTTCGAACCTGCTGGTTCACTCCTTTGTGACAAGCTGCTCGAAATTCGATGGAATCATGAAGAGTTTGAAATGAAATATGATATATTGCGTGACAAAATTCTGGTCTGGAAGTATTACCTTACTCATCTTATCAAGGAGGGAGAACATCCACACCTGACTGTTAATATCCATCAGACTCAGCACGCAAAGTTTTGGACCCAGTTGAATATCCGCTTCATTTCTTCTAGTGTAGTTCGAGAGCAAATGAAAATCCTGAAAACTCTCATTCTTATGTACAAGCAGCATTTTCCACAGATTAAGGACCTAAGCACCATGAGTTACTGGCTGAAGATCGCTGTCAGTAGAGAATACAGAGAATGCAGATATTTGATAATTCAGCTCCTCTATACCGCCATGACCCTCGAAGATTCAGGAATCAGTCGCACGAATCTAAAGCGCTTCATCGATTTGCACGGAGTCAAGAAACTCACTGATCTCTTGGCTGGGCTGCACTTCGCAGAAGATCATAACAGAATCTATACTGAAGGGTTCATCAGAGCAAAAAGGATCCATTATCAAACGCACCCAAATGAGGAGATGCTTTACAATTACACCAATCTGAAGTTGGAGAAACAAGCTTACACCGAATCATTGCTAAAAGCTTGTATGATTAATTTCATCATTCGAATTTATGGCGCAGTGTTCCAAAAGAGATTCAAAGAGGAGCTACTCCTCTTTCCGCCTCCCAAGGCGAAGAACCAAATCCTAGAAAAGGATCCAATATCATGCATATTAAATATGCTCCTACTCAATGATGATGAGACCCGCAAAGAAACACTCGAATACCTTCTCACAAATCTCTGCGATAGATTCTCTTACAAGTCGCTTGCTTTTGGAACTCCACTGTATGAGTTTTTAATTGTGAATCTCACGAACAAAACAACCAAACTCGTTGGACAACTCTTAATCGCTCTCTTCCAACAACTTAAAGAAGACTTTGGAGGCTCATATGGAAAAGTAATTGCTGATTACATAAGTACTACTTTTGAGTCTCTAAATGCACAAACTATTGAGACGGCCCATAAGATCTTCCCTATCCTAAAGTATTTGCCAAAGCATTTATTCTGGATTCTGACAAATAAAGGAGCAGAAGAATTCGAAAAGATCCTCTTCAGTCAGCAGTATGAATCACCTGAATTGGTCTGGCGCGCAGCCATGTTAAAAGAATTAAAAGAAACTATCGATGAGAAAGTTCAAGCTTACAGGGTTGAGCTTATTAAGTATTCAGATAATGTTGAAGTTCATAGTGCTTCAGAAATGCCTAAATTCCATGCTACTTTTGGACCATTCCAATATCAAGACTTACTGGTAACAAGCAATTTTTTCTTTCTTTCCTTCTTGCTATAACTGAATAATATATTTATAGGATGAATTGGTATGTGGTCCTTATTATTTGAGAGTTTGGGTCCACCCCTCACAAAAAAGGTACAAGACTGACCCCAAAATGATCTCGAAATTCACTGAAAACATTTATTCTCTGCTGACAAACTTCCTTGAGAGTGAATTTGAAGAGAAAACTCCGAAGGATCTACGTGATTTGCTTATTCTTCTCAAAGCGCATGCTAAAGCTATCAAGCAGTTCAGACTCAAAGGTTATAGGGGTTTCCCAGAAGTTCTGCAAATTTTAGATTACTTCTCTCAAACGTACCTTGAACAAGCATTCAGGGAAGAGCAAGACCAAAATACGAGTCATGCGCTTACTGCTTGCAGTTCTATCATTCATTACTGCGCAAAGATCCTTGCTCGAGCAATACGAAACTCAGACCCAAAAACTCTTCAGCTGTTCATCTCTCGTGGAGGAATCGATGCAGTTGTGAGAGCTTTAGACTCTGTGTATCGAAAAGTTGTCCATGAAACTCAAAGCAGGGAGGATCTGAAATCTCATTGTGAACTTTCTCCAACCTATGATGACCTTAAATCTCTTAACTTATTTGTGAGATGCCTCACTGTGATTGGCTCTCAAAAAAGGGCAGAAATTGCCGCTCTAACTGATGAATCAAAACTTCGGCTCCTGATGAGTCTGCAACAGTTGGTAAGTATCCCTCTTACCCTCTTTTCCAGTTTCAAGGCTCAGTGCCGAGATGAAGTTGAAAAAAGAGCGAAAGAAAAATCTAAAAGAGAGATAAAGATGAAACAAGCTCGAGAATTGAAAGAAGAATCTAAGGAAATTCTTAATATAACTGAGGAGTCCAAGGCTGGCGACGAAAAGCAAGTCTCTCGGCCAGCAGATACTAAGAAACGCTCTGAAGAACAAAAAGTTGAGGAATCAAAGGAAGCGATTTCGAAGCCTGAACCGAAAAAGGAGCAAACAATTGGTACGGAGAAAGAACAGCCGCCAATAGAAAACATGAAAGATGACGCGAATGAGCCTTCTCCTTTTTATGACGTTTCTAATATTGCTGCAAGACATGTGTTTCTCTTATTGTCAAATCCTATCACTGAAGTTACCGAAAGAATCATTTGTCAAAGACAAATTGTTAGCTTCAGTCAGAGCCTGCTTGAATTTTTCAAGGTCCTCTCTTGCGACTTCCAGCTTGCTGTTTTTGTGGTCCAAGCTGGAATCGCTTGGCGGTGTCTAGAAATAATTGGATACTACAGTGCCCTTACTGAATGTGGAAGCCAATCACTTGATGAGAATTTGAAAAAGATAAACCAGGCTGCTATTGTTGCTGGGAGCGTGATTAGGAACTTGCTTATTCATACTGAACAAGAAACGGACTTAGCTTCGAAGAATATTGATCTGGATGAAGTGAGCAGCAACAAAAAGCATCAGGAAGGGAAACTGGAAATGATCCATCCTTCTTCAGAAGACGACAAACAGATTGTAGACAAATTCAAGAGTGACCTCAAAGTCTTACTGGGTGTAAGACTTGTTGAGCAATTGCTTATCAATGCTAATGAACCGAGATTTGAACTGGAACAAGCTGATATCGCAGCTATTGAAGGATTTCTCAAAATGTTTGTTTCTTACGTATACGAGCCTCAAACAATATGGAATGAAGAAGTGCGCAACGAACTGCAATTCCTCCTCAGAAAGCAGATCTCTTCAATCAATAGCAACAACGGAGAAAAGTAATCATAAAACTTTGTCATCTCTAATTTGATTTGCCTTTCTCACAATACAGAGAGTTTGACGATCTGCTTCAAGGTCACGTTTATTCATGCTATGCTTCTGAACTTCTCATTGATGGAATCTTTGTAATAAAAAAAAAACAATCAAAACTTATTTCATGTTTTTTTTTTTGCACTCAGGTACGAACGTATAATCTGAATCCAGAATGGACGATTCCTAATCCAGAAGACTTCACAGCGAAGCTCATGCACAATATAACAAACGGAGTTACCGAACTCAGAAAGAAAAAACACGAGTATGAAGCTCTTCAGAGTCAAACGGATTTGACTGAGAATACTCCACAGCTAATTTCTCATCTTACTGAAGCTGTCAGGGCCATAATTAATATCTTCAGTCTGCAATGCTACAACCCCTCAATCTTCACTCCAAAAAATTTAACAACTATTGTCCACCTCTTACACGTAACCATCTTGTCTCCCAGCCTTATAGATAACAATCTTACTTTTGAAAGAATGACATATACCCCACTGTGAATGATTTGCCAGTTGTGAATTTAAAACTTCAAGTCTTGGATGCTCTCGTATTTGAATGTGGAAAGGAAAATGGGCCCCAGAAATTCCTCGAAAATGTTACAATCATTCGCAATGTACTGATTTGTTTACGATCAAATTCCAAGGAAACCCCTCTGCTCTGCGAAAAAGTAATCGCCATCTCTTTTTATGCAAGCTGATGATAAATTAAACGTTATTCAAAGATAATAAGACTGTTGCAGAGCATCTTTCACGATGATGAAACAACCACCCAGCTCGTCAACTATGGCATTTTGATAGTAATGCTTGAGTCTATCTTGAAATCGGAACTTTTGCCGCGCTCATATCGTATCGAAGCCTTCAGGATCGTTTCCAAAGTTGTTAAAAGTTTGGACTATGAGCATCCATTGAACCGAATAATCCTTTCTCTGTTCCCAAAAACACTTCATTATGTAAACTTTTTTGATCTCACAAAATTAATCCGCTTGCCCTTAGGTCTTTTATACGGAAGTACCTCCTCTGGATGTTATTTCCATTATCGACAATGGAATTGATGCTGCACTCTCCGTCTGGACACCACTCATGAGAAGAGAAGTCCTTATGCTTTTATCTGAAGAAGGCCAAGCCGTCCAGGAAGCATGGAGTTCTTATGAAAGAGAGTATATTAAACCATCAGAAATGAAAAATTTCTGGACCCCTACTATCGCCCAACTTCCAATGTATTCCAACTTATTCTTCGATTCTTTTCAATGACTCCCATTCTTACGATTAGGTTCCCTGAATGCAATGATTTAATACAGATCGAAGGAGTGTTTATTAAAAACTTTAACCTCAATAGCAAAGTTGGAATTAACGTGAATAAACTTTTTTCCCCTCCCGAGTATAATTATGCCTTTGAAAAAATAGATAAACATGGCAATATTTCTTGAAGAAGTCGGTAGCAGAGCTCAAGATGCCTTCGATAGTTTCATGAAAATCATGGAAACTTATGAAAATGCTCCAAAAAATTCGTTTTCAGACGACGAGCTCAAGCAATTAGATAGGCTCTCATGCGAAGTCGTTACACTGATGACAAGTACACAATCTTCGAAAAAGAATAAACTCTACTTACTTACTTGTTATTAGCATTGATGCTGAGCATTGAACAGTTCCTCTATAAGAAGAAGCACTCGACTGTTCATCATCTCTTTAGTGAACGCAATCGCGAACAGATGCCCGACACTGGTATTGATAATGTTGAACTGTTTAGTGAAGAGGCTTTGACTTCCATTACCAAATGGACTGCCTGCTTGCACTACAAAAAAGTGAATCCTCACATCAAGTAATGCATTTTTCATATTCTTCAAGCTCAGAATTTTCTACTCACCAGATGCACAATCCTCCAACTTATCTATCTGGTCACTGATTTTGAAAGAGGATTGACTCGTCTGAAAGCTAACGACATAATTCCAATTCTGGCAAGTCTGTTGAGAGAAATCATTGAAGGTCAATCCAACCTTGGAGCTGGTATTCATCAGGATCTATTTCATATTTATTCGCATTAAAATCTGCCTAGTCGAGGAGCGAGTGATCCTTCACACAATACTGCGAATGGTGCTTAAGGACAACCAAATCATCCCTGAAACAATCTCAGAATTCTTGGACATTTTCAAGGCCTACCTAAAGAAAGAAAAGCCAGCAGCCAGGGCGATCATTGAGAATATTATGAGCGTGGTTGTTACCGATCTAAAATATGGAAGAGATGCTCTCTTAAATCTCAACAAGGTAACAACTATATAAATGATTTTTTTCATTCGTGACTTATATATTTTTAGGAAGAAGAGCTCATCAACCTCAGCACCTTAGCTCATGCTGACCCAAAGCAATTCGAGGTAACAAAATTCAATCTCCCGTTTTTCACATTTGATGGTGTTCACAGAAAAGCACATTATGGAGAAATGTTGAAGAGAAAGAAGCCTTCGACTTGACAGATGAAAATCTAATGAATTCACTTTATAAAGCAGGATCTGATTTCAAAACTAAGCTACCTGCTGTCTCGGACTATTCTCTTCGACCCCTCCCTCATCCGAGCGCTGAATGTATAGCCAGGATCGAAGAAATAGAGGGATTCATGAAAGGAATGCTTGAAGAGTACCTGAAGAAAGGGTTTGCTGAACCCACTATGTAACATATATAATTACGACCGCAGTACTTATTCTTTGTTCAACATACTCTAGAACATCAATGAAGGATATCAGCGACTTCAAGAACATTGAGAGCCAAGTCTTTGAATGAAGATAATTACGTCTAAAAATAAAGCAAGTTCAAATGTTGCATTTTTATCATATTCTGAAGAAACCCATTAAATATCAATTGTGAGCTGATTGATTAACTGATAGACAACGAGAACTACATGAATTGATAAAATAATGAAACTTTAAGGTAGTTATCCATAAAAACTTCTTTACGAGTTTAGGAAATTCATGATTAGAACTAATAAGTACAACCAATGACTGCTAAATGATAATAAAATCGCAATAATTTACCTTCAGTTTTATGAAGAATGACAGTTGTTTGCTCAAATATCACCAATCTGCAATTCATTCTCACATCGTTAGACTCCAAGTTTTATTAAAGTAAGCAAAGTATTCTTCTTTCGCCAAAAAACGTAGCATGTGTATGCCTCTTGAATTCTTATTTTTTCGTCATCTCACCTCTACTTTCATATCTAATTTTAAGTACTCAGCTATTCAATCGAGCAATTTGTTGAACTGGAAAAGCAGTCATATTCACACATTGTTTAAATTGTTTGCGAATAAATATTATCTTCTCAACTAAAGTTGACCACAGTCACAAATGCGAATTTCTTTTGTAGGGCGCCCTTCATTTGTGCCATATTTCTCCATTTGAAGCAGTACTTCTTCACCTTTATTTAGGAAAAAAATTAAAAGCGAAATTTTTCCATTTACCTGCGATTATCTTCCCAAACACCACATGCTTGCCGTCCAGCGTTGGACATTTTTTGAATGTGAAAAAAAACTGAGATGCATTTGTATTTTTCCCACCATTAGCCATTGAAATTACATAAGGATCATGATGATATTTGAAATTCTCATCGTCAAAAAAATTTCCATAAATTGATTCGCCACCAAGCCCATTAGCTTCTGTGATATCTCCACCTTGAGCAATACAATTCGGTATAATCTTATGGAATATGCTATTCTTTAAATGCAAACGCTTGCCACTTTTGCCGATTCCCTTTTCGCCAGTGCAAAGAGCTCTAAAATTCTCACAAGTTTTTGGTAAATCTTTTGAGTAAAGCTCGATGAAGATCCTCCCAATTGACTGATTATCAACCGAGATATCTAAGAATACTCCGATACTTTCATCTATTTTTTTGTTTTCAGAGCATTATTCAAAAGGTATTAAGATTTTTTTATAGTACCAATGGCATTCGACACAGTAGCTTAATTGCTGACTTTTTTTATTTTGGACAGGCGCAGTATCTAATTTACAGCTGATATTTTTCTTATAAGCTTCCAAATCTTTTCTTTCCTTTGCGGACATCCTCATCATTCCACGGATCACTTGCTGAACTGAGTCTGGCTCTATTCCTTTCAATAGCGAGTTCAGACCGAATTCATACAATTCATCATCGCTTATGTCTAAAATGTCCCTGCAACATATCAGGACTCTTAACATTCAATTCTAGCGTCAGCAACACAAGGTCGAGAGTCTCATTAATAGCAAAAGACTGAAGAGGAAGATCTGATCTAGCCTTCGAGATAGCCATCGAAGAAGCAGCTGTTGTGGCAAGAGCCCAATCACCGAGAAAGTAGGAATCGTCGATTTTATAGATATTCTTCAATGATATAGTTAAGTTGCTTAGTTTCATTTGAGCATATAGGAAACGAATGTCTGATTCCACGCCCTTTAACAGTTTTTCAGCATTTATTTCAGGCACTGAATCATTGATGTTGCTGAGCTTATACTGTAAACAAGAGCAATTCTTGCTTACAAAGCAGATTCTGTCTCCCGAAACATCAAAATGTTCGAGAATTAATGATTGTGGACTATCTAACTGAACACAAATGCGAAGGATTTCTTGTAAGAACAAAGTAGTGACTCGGTTTTTGTCTTTCTTGAAAAAAGTTGAATTAACATCCAGTGCTCTGATCGAATGCAGCTCGCCGCTCTCTTTATGGAAAGCTTCATAGACGTGATAATATGATGCCTCCGAAATGAGTTTAGGTTTGACGTAGTTTGAAGTGATTTTCGGAGTCAATAGAGTTTTCTCTGAAGTGAATCGTGACAACATTTAAAATTCGAATTTTAACGAAAAATGCTATAATTAATTTGTTAAAACCACTTCCCAAATTTCATATCAAAGCTGATGCGAACGAAATTCCCCAGAAGAATATACAGCACTGAAGTCTGAGGCCAAAAATAGATTTTATTAACTTAGTGTTGCATTGGAGACTGGTCTCAATTTTTCAACAATTACAATTTTTCCTTCAGTTATTTCTAGTTTGCAAAGGAAACGCAAAGAAAGCAAAAAAAACGGAAGTTAGATTTTTAGAATTAGCTACTCACTTGCAACGAACTGGCGTCGTCTATGAAAAACATATTCTGAGACAACAACATAGATGAAGGCAAAAAGACCTTTAATTAAAAATAGAAGTAGACAATTAGAATTAAAGAGGGCATGAACAAGGACGTGTGAAATAGATTAGAAAACAATCAAAGATAACTGCCATTATGAGCTATGATAAATAGGTTCGTAAACCATTTTCCATTTTCAAACATGATTCAAGGATTGTTATCGAAAATTGTAAGATAAAACTGATACTTTGTTATTAACTTTAGTGGCTGCCTAATCTTCTCTTTCAGAAGAAAGCTTGAGATTCTTAATGATGATATGCTTTTCGAGATATCTTTTCGGACTGAACTGCATGATACAAATTTGTTCCGAATATTACAATTGAATAAACTGAACCTTTAAGGGTTCATTTTGAGAAGTTTCTCGATGTTGCTAAATTGTCATTCGAACATGGGCAATAGTGTAAGTTGCATATTCTCTACTAATAAAAAGAAATGCACCTCACCTCCTAAGCAAATGATAAAGTTAAGGTTCGCCAGGAAAAAATGATTTAAAGGATGTCAGATGTTCATTTTGAAAGATAAAATATGAAGCAAGGACGATTTTTATATAAGCCACGAATTCTCATCCGCAGGATATCAGATAATTTCTGAACAACTAATATTTCTTGGGATATATGAAGATGTGCTGAACTTATAGAAGTGGCCGAGATTAGATCTAACAACTTTTTTCTGCTTCTGTTTCAGATTCATTTACCCAAAGAAGATTGAAACTGCATTATCCGTAGTGCTTGTTCCTTAATGAAAGCTTCATATTCTCCTTTATCTGGTTTAGAATATAGCGCTCCGAGCTTAGTATTCGCTGCACTTTTCCCATTTGGTGTATAAATTAACTCTTCAATTTGTTCTGCAACTTCGAGCAATGTTCTTTCTTGAGAGTAGTGTCTGGTTAACAAACGAATGCAAACCTCACCATTTTTGTATATATTTACATGCTGGAGAGAATTTTCACCGTCAAGTTTATCAAAAATGAACTTGGGAGGCTTAGTAGGGTAGTCCTTCGGGATTATAAAGGAACCTTTGTAGACTGGACCTTCCCAAATTGTGCCCGGACGACCCAAAAATTCAAGTCGCCATTCTGACAAATCCTCAGCCATTCCATTTTTCACAGGTTTGAGTTTAAATCCTTCCTTCATCGACTTCTTATTTTTCTCTACATGTTCCTTTTCTTCTTTAAGACGAAGGATAGCTGTATCTGATAAACCTGTCTTCTCCACCATGTTTTCCTCGCAGAATATCGGCTTTTATTGAATTCTAGCAAAATATTAAATAGTTTATGTTTGCCTGGTGTTTGAGACATCTAATCTTTTTTTTTGCTCATTGAAGGTTAGCTTCCATCTAAATTTGAAGGTGTAGAGCTCGCCTCATTGCAACTCGAGATCCCTGTTATCAATCTTCCGGTGAACAATTTCTGGCAAAGAACATAATCTCTGAAACTTCCAATATATGGAGGATAGGCCTTGAGGATCTCAGATAACAAAAAAACTGGTGCTTGGGAGACTTGATGCAGATTATTATCATCATCATGTTTTTTTTTTTGTTTTATATTCTGATTTATTAGGTTGCTTTTTAGCAATTTTATAGATTGCGATGAGCAAAGAATTTTAATCAACTTTAACTAGCGAAATTCAGATTTGTTTTACGAATTTTGATTTAATGAATCTAACCAAACGCGGAGAATAGAATACTATTTCGTTGTTTTTATGGTCTCTTGTATTCCTCATTGACTTTACGAATTGAGATATTTGATCTCTGAATCTTTGATCTTTTCTTCCTGACTGAATGCATAGCCAGTATCTATAATTGATTATTAATAGATTCATAAGCAATATAAGTGCGAAAGGTTACAGTTTTTGGTCTTGTTCAAGAATCCTTTAAGCGCTCTCACCATTCTATAGATAAAGAAATAATATCAATGCATTTTCTAATTATATCAGGATTTTTACGTGACAATTGATAATTTTGATGGACGTTCATCGATAGCACCTTGATCTTGTGCATGCTGTTCAATAGCTTGTTGTTAAAAAAAAAAAGAAAATTAGTTTCGACACAGTTGTAACAATCTCAAATTACCGGCATATCGATGCATGGCCATATCAATTCCTGTGGTAAGAACCAATATAATGAATGTGCACATCCAAATTGTCCCATTAGATAGCATTCTAGAAATTGTCAAATGTTATTCAACAAAAAAACAAAATAAAATTAAGTTACTCGGAGAACATGCCGTAGATATCCAATCGGGGGAATAGACTTTCCATCCCGAAAAATGCCAAGTAGAATATTATCGAACCAAAGGTCATTATTAACAGTAGAATCGAGAAATTCGAGGCGATGAGCAGCACTTTCAAATTGCAAATAATCACAACCATGGTAAAAATGTGGATTCCTGAAAGCCAAAAGCCGGGAGTTGTTCCGTCCATTTCAATTGGTGCTACTGAAAAAGCAAAGTAGGAGAAGAAGCAAATCACAGCAGACTGGAAGACCGCATCTGCTACCCATCTCCAGAATGAGAGAGTATTGAACAGCATGTCCTTCATTCCAGGCTCAAAGAGCTTAGGAGTATCAAGCAGAATATTTGCTGAATGCTGCTTATCGAGAGTCGCATATATGACGATTGGGACAGAAACAAAGAAGATGTTAAAAAATTGATACAAGACAGAATCGTAGAGCGAGGTTCCAGAGAAGAAGTTGTAAAATCCGTAGAAGAACTGTGGTAGCACGCAAACCAAATTTTTGAAGAAGTTGAACAGGACAAGGTGAGTGTTTCTACGATAGCACTCTCGACCGTGTACGAACAGCAGGTTTTTCAGGAATTTGAACTCACCAATCGCATAATCACTGGAGCGAGCTGCCTGTTGACCTTCAACACCTCTGATACCTATTCCAATATGCGCAGCAACGATCATATTCACATCGTTGGCACCGTCACCAATTGCCAGTGTTGTTCTTCCTCTTGTCTGAAAAGTTCGTGAAAAAAATGTTGTAATAAGGTAGTAAAAGTGAGATCAATTACCTCTCTACGAACAAGAGTTACAACCTCTGATTTTTGCTTAGGAGAAACTCTACAGCAGAGTACCGCTTCGCACACATGAGCGACCTTCAATACTTCTTTGGAAATGGGCTCCTTTATGGCATGTATCAGAGCGTCTCCTGATATGATGAGAGCAAAGCGTGTTTTTGGGTCATTCTTTTTATGAACTTGAATGTCCTGCAAGAATGTGACAATCTTCTCGCTGATCTTTTCGGGAGTCGACTCATCGAGTATAAACTGTATGTATGCATTCGAGAGCAAACTGCAGGAATACCCAATGTTGATTGCAGTCTCCATTTTGTCGCCTGTGAGCACCCAAACTTTGACTCCGGCCTTTTTAAGATGTTCAATCGTGACTCCGACTTCATCCTGAAGTTTGTCTTCGATAGCGGTCGCTCCAACAAGTAGAAGCCCTGCTTCGATTTCTTCTTGTAGAGCATCAATCTTTGCTTCTTTATTATCGAGAGATGTCTGAGCCTCCTACATTTGAAGAAAATATAAGAATACAGCAAGTTAATATTGGACCTTGAATCTCTCCGACCACTTCTCGTACTCTGCAGGCTCAATTTGTTTCTCAGCAATGAGCAGAGTTCTCAGACCATCGCAAGCGAAATGCTCCAAATTTTTTTCAGTCATGCGCATTATCTCGCTTCTGTTTTATCGATTGAGGTAAGGATCCCATTGTGAATAATGAAATTACTTAGCATCGTCCATCCTCTTTGCGATGATCGAATCTGCTCCCTTGCACATGAGCGTGATCTTTCCTTCTGAGTCTTGAATGATTACTGACATCCTCTTTCTGAGATGATTTTGAGTTCAAAATTATTTCTTGAAATGACGTGTACCTCGCACTTGTGAACTCCAAGACATTAAGAAGTTTGTATTTGAATTCTTGTCCATTGTATCGAACAGTCATGGTGTTATTCTCATCTGTACCCATAAATTCCACTCCCAGAAATTTAGCGAAATTAACAAGAGCGAACTCATCTGGAGAGGAAGCCTTAGAGGGAAGAAGGGGGAAGAAAAGATTATACAAAGGAAGTTCGAGAATAAGTTGTTACGTCGTAAATAATTTGGTCTCCTTGTTTCTCTGTAATGATTGTGTGGCACAAAGCGAGCACAAACAGATAGTGCCTAGAGACATTGAAGATATCATATTAATCAAAGAAATTGTTTGAGAGGCATACTTGACTTTCTCATGAAGCTCGTGCTCAGGATTATGGAGAACTTCAATGAATTTCTTATCTTTGAAATCGACATTAGAGACAGGCTTTAATTTTGAGACGTCAGCCGAAGTGTCATTTCCTGAAATGAAATTATGATGAATGGACTCATCAAGTAGAATTAAATTACCAAACGGAATTCCCTCTAGTGAAAGTTTTTTGAACTCCATTTCATTACAAGTAAGAGTGCCAGTCTTATCTGAGAACACATATTGAATCTGCCCCAACTCTTCGTTCAAATTCGATGATTGGACCGTCGCATTCATCTGGATCTTCTTCGCATACATAGTTGAATCGCTAGAAATAATCATTCCCTGAATGAACTTGACCATTTCAAGCGTAACCAGCAGAGAGATCGGAACAAAATTCCTATGAGACGAGATGGGTCATCATGGGAAGACAACGAAAATTACGTAAAAATTAGCAACCAGTTTCCGATTTTCTCCAAAAAGGTTGTAAATCCAGATTGCTGTTGTTCAGGATTGTTAATTGTTGGCGCTAAGTATGAGAGTAAACTCTTCATTCAAACCATAGTTAAAAGTCCAGAAAGAGGAATAATTTTTACAGTGTCGGATGCGCCGACATAATAACCAGCAGAGAAAATACAAAGGAGCATTTGCATTATGAAGATTGCTACAACTTGCTGCCCCATTCTTTTCTCAAGCTTGCTTCTCTTGGGCTTTGCTGATGTTGAATTCAGCATAATTTTAGTGTGATGTCCTGTGTACGCAACTAATCCAATTGCATACTGTGTATTTCTCAGGTTAGAGCCTCGAAGCACAAAGTTGCTATTGTCACAAGGAGTTTTGGTGGAGCTGTATTCAGCATAACCTACATAATAAGTTAGAAATTAGATTTATAGGCAACTGCTGGCAGCATGAAGCTTCTTTACCGTTAAATGTATAGAGATAAGGATTGGGCTTCTCATATCTAAACTTGAATTGGTTCCCTGCGAACTAAAATAAAGGGATCATTCTTCTGAGATTTCTGAAATAAAGGTACATCTTTCTCGGATTCAAATATATCCAAGAGGCCCCTAGGAACAACCTTTTGCTTAAGATTGGTTTCACCGTCTAGATTCTTTGTTTCGATATAAAGCTTTCCTTTTGAGTCGCTAGACTTCATTATCAAAACATCGGCTGGGAACAGCTGATCTTGGCTAACCTAACTCGGGTTAATTGATTAAAGCATGAGCAAAGAAAATGGTGGCTTTTACTTTGATAATTTCGCCAATCCTTAACGACCTCCATTCAGCCTCAACAAACCTTTTGTCCCGAAAAACGTGAACTGTCTTGGAGTTTTCTTCATTATCGGACCGTTTGCGTTTCAAGTCTTCAATAAGATCTTTGAGCATACTCAGACTGATGATGAAAGCGAGCGGAAGGAGAAGTATTGGGAAACCGTTTGACAGTGATATTGGTTTGTAAGTTTGCAAAACGCAGATCAGCTATGATGATAACATATAAGTTTGTAAGTGAGTTATATCGTGCGAGACTCTTAAGATATACCAAAAAATACACGTTCGCTGGCTTGGAGAATTGCTCCACCAAGTTCTTAGGAATGAAGCTCAACAAAGTATACTTCGACGTACAGATAGAGTTGTCTATGACTTGGAGATCAGGGCGATTGCTGTAAAGCTCCCTGTCCGGTAGATCACTCCACTTTGGATCTGGACTCCATGGGTATTTCTTCTTGAGGGCATTGGAATAAGGCTTGCTAGCGTCCACTAATGGTAACATGGTAAACCAAAGACATTATATTGAAGAGTGTTTACCATGGGTGCCCTTAGGACCACTCTCAATCTCAAACTGCTGCATCGAAACCTGATTTTATTTTTTAAAAGTATTTTAATTCAGCTGAGCTGTATGTTAATTAAGAAACTTAATTAATAAGTAAGATTCAATGAGTATCTGAATGAGTGTTTTATTTCTTCATAGCTCATGGATTTATCAGGGTTGAAATTGTTACCTCTCAACACAGAAAGAACCATATGTGATGTATAAGAGAGAAATACAAAAGCTTTTTTCCAAGAAAACAAAATGAAAGTGACTCAATTCAGAGAGTTTTGAAAGCTCAACCCCTTTTCAATTGTTATGAAAACCAGCATCGCCATAGGCTCTTTTAAATCTTCTAATGCTTAAAATATTCATCAAAGTGAGCATCAAGAAAAAACAGAAGAATTCTCTTGTTTTTCGGTATCTTCAGACAACAGTGTTGGGCTACTCGTACTTTAAACTGCAGAGCCAGTTCTGAGGTGAAGGATGTTGTCTGGCTTTTCATATTTATTAGCAGGCAATTTAAACTAACAAGCTAAGCTCATCTCGATTTTAGACAACTGAAAATTAAAGAAATAAAATTGACTGAGCCAGTTTTAGATAGAAAAGCTGCTTGCTGAATCATCATATCATAATAAAAAGAGAGTTTGTAAAGCAACAAATTGACATCACTAGAATGATGTATCCCCTCCCGAAGAAATATAGAGACTCTTTCTACTATTTTTTTTTTTGTTAGGTTGGTTATATTCCCAAAATCCCAAAAAACCACTAAAGTAAAAGCTGTTCGATTGTTAGACTTCGTAAGACGGATCGCACAAAGCATAGTAATTTGCTTATAGCACAATGGAATGATTAAAAAAGATGATTTTTTTGCTAAACTTTTGAAATAAGCTTTTGAACAAAGGGATTCAGTTCTATCATCAAGAATTGTTAGATTTATAGTCAAATCGATGGGTTTTTCATCATCTACCAACACAGTAGGCAACATAATAACAATACTTTTTCAACCTACTCTTGAATGATAAGCGGATTAATACGTTTAATATGTATTTTCTTTTTTTTTTGTTTTCTACCGAGAAGACACGACGAATTGCTTTACGAACCTACTGATTAGGATATTTTGTTGCATTTTTCTCGCTAAGTTCATATCATAAACTCCTATTTATTTACCACCCTTTTTTGATTAGGCTGATGATATCTAATTTACCTCAACGAGCTCAGGCTGAATTGAAATTTTTTTTCTCTCTCTCGAAGGAGAGATTACTTTCACTAATTCAAATAAAGACGATTCAGCTACAATGATTTAGTTGGAACTATGATTTTCCTCAGGGAAGGCAAAAACGTTTGCAGAAACCCGTATTTCAATTCTCTCTAATCCTCCGACAATTTTTTTCAACCCGCTAGCTCCTATCTCTAGAAATCTATTCAATAACTGAAAATTAGGCGTTGATGACTTAGGATCAATATCATATAAAATACGAATGGAAAAGTCTTGCAAAAAAAGATATCTCTTTTCCACGGTTTCTTTACGACTTTTCCAACCATATTTTTCGTGGAATACAATTACATCAAGTAGGAGGAGTCTTATTCGAATTGCTGGACAATTGCATCGTCATGCAAAACATGCCATTATTTAGAATATTCAAGAAAAATATCTCTATTGATAATCAATTATTCATAAATTAGCAACATAAATTGATCATTACCATTACAAAGCTAATACATTTAATTCATAATACACATACTCTAAAAAGCAATATTCCTATTTGCTGCGTAATTGCTTCCTTTTTATTTTTATTTTTATTTTTTTGTCATCTGAAGAGAGAAGATTGCCTCATTTCATTTACAAAATATCGAAAATATCTATTTTTTGATTCCGAAGACTGTTATTTCTCAGCCAGTAGTTGTTCACAGTTTAAGCTTCTTTATAGGATCACCGGAACAATTTTCACTAGCAGGATTATGCTCAATTTCAACCATTTCTTGACGTTCAATGTTCTTTATGTAAGCAAACGATTTCCAGTAATTCTTTTCGTAGCTTGTGAATTTTTTCCATTTTTCTTTTGCATCTTTAATTTTCCTTGTTCCAGTCCGATTCTTTAAAGAAAATCTCAGAAATTCTTTGAAACCATTCAATTCCATTTTATTATTATTCTCTTCTTTCAAAGAAAAATTATATGGACCTACCTCAGGCTTCTCTCTGAACAATTTTGCACTCTCATGCTTCCATTGCATTCGACCATCTTTCAGAGCAGTAGTTGATGATGGATCATTGCAGTTCAAAATATCTTGCTTGCGACCATTTTCAGTTATTTTCATCATTTTGTGAAGCTTTTTTATGGCAAGAATTTTTTCGTGAGAAGGGCACTTATCTGTTGGGTCTAATGCAATCTCGAAGTTCAATCTTTTCGGTTTTCCTAGCAGCTTTGCATCCATACCAAGATTACCTTCTACTAGTTTAGTATTGCTTTCTTCACTGTTAGAATTCATTGTCATGAGAACTGGGTGACCCAGCTCTTGTTTTCGATACCAATCTAAGCCTGAAAACCGAGGAGTTAGTTTTTTTTTCGTTGCACTTGACCTAAAAAGGTCGCAAATGGTCTTTTGTGTGGGTGTCATTGAAGTTTTTTGATCTGAAAGAGTTCCGAATTTTTTGAGAATACTCATTTTATCTCTCATCAATGATCTTTCAATTGGGTGAATCGCTGCTTCAGAATTCTTGGCGTTACTATTTGGTGCTGGGCTATTAAATCCAGAGATCTTTCGATGCAAGGGTATTTCTTCTGATCGTAAATTATTCAAATCCAAAGGTTTTAATATTCGTTGGAGTCCTTCGTTAGCCTCCCGGCTTTGAGAAAGCATCTTTGGGACGAAACCCGCTGCCTCGCTATTTAGACTGGACTTAAATTTTTTGGGACGAGAGCGTGCCGTAGGTAACTGCAAAAGTTTGTAAACTTTGAGCAACTTAAGATATTCTTTCGCAGAGCATTGAGGAAGCTTCTGATTGAATAAATCATCTCCTTGTGATGCTTGACGTTTCACAATTTTTAGAGCAGCTCTATCAGACTTACTTCTCTCAAAATCGTTAATAAGATCTCCAATTGTGATTAACTTATGACCCAAATGCTTGCTTTTGATTTTTGTCGAGATTGTGCACTTAATGCAGAGCATTCTGTAGGCTGTACAACTCTCGTCTGTACAGAGGATCTGCAGTTTATATGTTCTATGATAAGGGCAGATCTTGTCCATTTAGCAAATGTTTAGCAGGCAAAAAACAATAAATTAGTTCCTAAATTATTCGAAATGAGTTCTTTTAAATTGATTTTGATAAACTGCTATTTTTAAAACTACAATCCAGAAGACATTCAATAATGAAACGTAAATGGACTGACTGTTAGCTCGAGTTCCACAAATTATTTTGAAGATTTTGCAAGAGTTATGAAAAAGAATTTATCATCTAGCTGCAAAGTTCAAACTGGATCTATAAGAGGTGCAGCCTATTTCGAAAAATTGGCGATATTCAAATAGCCTTTTCGACTAAATAATAATGCAATTGAGCCCGATAAATTATTTGAAAAGTCTCCGTCGCGGCTATCAGCAAACATTATAAATTGAGAAGGGAAAAAAATGAAGAAAATGGATATACTAAGGATGATTTTTCTATATATTACAAGAAGGTGTTTATAGAGAAATTCTGTTTAGCTTAGATTGTAAGGGTGCCCATGGTTTTCTGAAGAGCGACAAAGTTAATTCCATTTTATCATATTAAGAAGTATTTTTTCAGACATTTCAAATACAAATAGTGATGGAATAGTGAGCAGCTTGATTTTTAGAGGAAATATCAGTTATCGTGGGAGGAATGAAGCTTTGTAAAGCTTCAAAAAAGCCCTTAGATATTCTTCAATAAAGATCTTTGACTTTTTATGTATCAAAAATTTCAATTCGCTCTACTTCGGCTGACTCTTTTTGGTATGGCTAAACAATCACTATCGAGCAACACATTGGTTGCAGATTATTAATTCTCACCTACGATATGTGCCTGTATAGTCTTCGTCTAATTCTATGGCTATCTGTTTTCAGGATCAATTCAGTTTTTTATGAAATTTCAACCAAACTTAACAGATGAACAAACTACGAGTGAAACCTGCGGAGCAAACTTGATTGGATCACTAAACTGCGTTGCTAAGAAGTTCCAATGTCTATTCATGCGCAGTGTATATACTATTCATGTGTCTGAGGAAAACTTTTAGTATACCAGTATTATCTAGTAAATATTGAGAAAACTCTTTATTATATTTGGTTATAGTAGTTAGTTGAGAAGTAAATAGATACTACATTTGACTGTCTTTACTTCAAAGAATTTGAGAGAGGCCTGGTTGTTTCATTTTTGATAAACCAAGTTAATAGTAGTAGAACAAGATTGCTAGCATATAGAGTGTTCACAAAAGTACTTTCATCGAAGCATTTTTTGTTTAGTTTCACAATAGTGTATTATAAAAGGATCAAGAGAGCCAAAAACCACAAAACTTCGCAAGGATTTCTGAATTCTTTCAAAGGAATTTGTCTATAGCTGCTTGTATCGAATACACTTTCCAAAAAAAAGAAAAAATGCTTTTACAAGTTGAGGATTCCCACTGCTAACTGTCGATCTCTAGAAAATATCGGAACGAAGTCAGATAGTCCTATATGTTTTCTTAATAATTAGTTGATACTTTGATTTTATAAGGTTTATCATAGGGTTTTGGATCCCAAAAAAAAAACAAAACTGTGAATTTAGTAGCAAACACTCACACCACTAATGAAACAGATCAAAAACCCAGTATGTTGTTCCACGAAATTACTATCAATTCCATGGTTGATTTCGATGGTAAGATAAACATGGAAAGTTTTGCAATCTATTCAGGAGTTTGGAATGTGATGAATTGAAGTAATGTTTGTTATGTTGGTTATGAGTCGATTAGAAGGTTTATTGTGCAAATGTATTTGCATTCAGATTGCTAACCAAATCTGAAAAGAATTTCATTTAAGTGAAATCATCCTAACCTGCTTTTCTTTCTATATGTTAAATAGCTTGCACTGCAATACAATTGATATTTATTGAATTTCAAGTGAAATGTTACACACTAATGCTGAAATCATATTTTTCATTGAGTAATACCTGTTCAATAACAATAGAGAGTTTGAATTATCTATTGGAAAAAGTTGCAGCGCAAGTAGTTATACTCTAGTACACATCTACCACAATAAATAAATTAAGAGCTGTCTGACTTTATTCTCGAGGACCTACGAATTCGCTTTACCGCAAACCTCACACAAAAACCGTCTTTTAGTCAAGCATTTTTGATATACCCAAAATTTTTCCCATTTGTTTATGGACTAAAACAAAGAATTTGTAATTCTGAACAACGCAAAAAAATTTGTAATTCAAAAAAGGGGCGAGTTCCCAAGAATTTTTTGACAACAATAATGATACCTTTACAAAACTATTACAATCTGCGAATTTTTTTATTGGTATCTTCGACAGAAGTTGAAGCTAAAGTGAAGAATGAGGCAAAAATGCAATGGTTAGCTCTCGGCTCGATCAAAAAGCTGGCACCGGCCCATTTCTTTAACAACTTCTATCGAATCTTCTGTATCGCAAAATTTTGCATTATTAGTAAAAAATATTTTGAAAATTATCAATTTGAAAATAAGATGCAATCATCTGTTTCAGATAATTTAAATATGAAAAATTTGCCAACAGATGAATCATGAAAGCAGGTCAAGTATTTCGATGAAATTACCAAAAAATTAATACTGCTCGGTTCAATTAATCAAACTAGCTTATTTGGTGTTATTGAGATCTAACAACAAATTGATCAATCTGGTTGTAATATGCAGAATCACTCGAAAAATTATATTCCTGTTGAGGAAGTAACTTATCATGCAGTTTAGTTTCTATCTGACTACTTTTCTGAGATTTCCTGAGAAATCTGACGCCACCAGCATAAACCACTAAAAGAGCAAATTTCAAAGTAGGCTTACCTGCAAATTGCGCTGAACTTAAATTTTCAAATTGACAGAGGAGACACCAAGGGGTCGTTCACATTTGGAATTTAATGATGATTATATTTTAGATTGACTAAAATTGTTACCAAGGGGAAAAATTTCAAAGTTCATTAACTGCAAATCGTTTGCTTTATTTTGACTTTTTATTATCCTTAACATGGAGCTGAGGATGAGTTTATTTGTTGTTTCAGAAATTTCCATCTATAATCCAATTTTGTAGTATCTGATGATCCAGAAATAAAAAGGAAACAGATTAACTCGAAACTAATTCACTTATATCTAATATAATTGTTAATGTTGAGAAGACCTCTCAACTATTTTTGTAGTCTCGGAATTCACATACTGACTAATAAATTCGTCGTTCTCAACAAGAGTTCCACTCTACAGAAGTTAGTAATCAATTTCGTCACCACCTTGAGTCCAGCCGTCTTGAGAGGCGTTACTGGATTTAGGATTTGAGTTATTAATAATGAAAGACCAGTTTTCGCTTCCTTCAGAGGCTTTGTTAGCTGATGGTTCAGAAGCATCATCTTTGTTTCCTCTTTGAGCCTTCTTGTCTTTTTCCCAACTCTTTGAGCGGGATCTTTCTCGTTTCTCTCTAACGTTAGAGTCGCTTCTTCCTCCCTTTTCATAACGGCCGCCTTTATTTTCAAATCTATCTCTGCCGCCGTTGGCACCGCCGCGGCCACTGTCTCTTCCTCCAGTTCCGCCTCGGCCTCCGCCTTGGCCTCCTCTGTCACCTCTTCCAGTGCTGAAGTCTATTTTGTTGAAGGTAAAAATATTGAATTAGAATTTCACTAGTATACCTCTGCTAGCGCGAGACCTTTCGCTCTGGTTATCCCACTCTCTTTGGGAAGATCGATCTCTCTGACGAGATGAGTCTTGAGTCCATGGTGATCTAGCTTCACTCGCTCTGTTATCGTTTCGGGATTTCCAGCTCATAGCACCAGGAGATTCACCCGGGCGTCGATCACGCCTGTTATCTCCTTTAAATGGAGTGCCCCTTGATTTACTCATACTTCTGTTTCTATCCTGGTCAATGCTTCTTCCTCTGGAGAATGACCGCCTGTCATTGTCATCCCAATTATGTTGACTGCCTGGGTTGAAGTTGGGCTCCTTCTTGATTGCTGTTCTGTCTTCCTTAACTTTGAATGTACCATCATCTGCTTTGACAAAATCTTTGAGTAACAAAGTTAGCGACAAAATTGATTGCAATTTCAATGTTACCAAGGCCTCCTGACTCGGCTTTGTCTCCTCTTGCAGAAGTACGAGGAGCTATCGGTACTTTGGCATGCTTGAGATACTTATGATACTCTTGATTCTTATAGTTAGCTTTGAACCAAGCAATTAAGGTGTTGAGGTTGGTATAGATCTGATCGTGGAAGACAAGACCTTTTGGCTTTATCTTAATATACTCGCGGACTACATCCTTCGCCTTTGGAATATAACTCAGAATGAGATATTGAGGAGCCTCGCTTGAAAAGCTGAAGAGGTATGGAATGATCTTGGGTTCAATTTCCTTCTCTTTTTTAAGTTTGCTCTCAATAAGGTCAAAGTCTCCTTTATCGAATTTTCTGTGGTTAATCACTTGATTCACGATGTTGTTGCAGGGATTAATGTATCTAGTGGTAGTTTTTAGTTAGATAGTGTTTAGGAGGAATCATGTAAATATACCCCAAGACGATTTCTTCAAGTCCATCAAACGTTTCGTTTCCAATCGACAGTCTCTTGGCAATTTGTTCATTTGGGGCTTTGATACCTTCTTTGATGTCAAGATGAACATAGATATTCTCGTAGAACTTCCAAGTGATGGTTAAATGATTGTCGCCTTTGGAGCTCGGTCTGATGACAAAATCGCCAACCTCCTTATCAGCGAGGTAATCCAAGGCTCCTTGGTACGAGATATTTTTGAACTTGAGATGGTTAATTTTTCTCATCTTGTATTTGTTGCCGAGACCTTTCGTCGTGATATCAACAGGAATAGCTAAGTCTTCGTCTTCTTTGATTTTGAAACTCTCTTCTATATCACTATGATGAATGAATTTGAGATATTTCTTGTGCGCAGCAAGTTCTTTCGGGCGAATCGTCAGCTGCACACGAGTGAAATCTCCAGACATTCCTTCATTAGCTTTGGAGTTCTCAAAGCTGAGCTTTTTCACTCTCGCTTTAAGCACCATTCCCTCTTTGAAGTCGTCTTTGAGATCTTTTTCTTTGTCACCTTCGTTGTCATAGATGTCACCAGCGGCTATAGTGGCGTCAACTCCACACTCCAATCTGCAGAGCAAGCTTTTTCTATCGACCCGAACGACTCTGCATGTGACGATCATGCCGTATTGCAAACTGAAAGGAGTTTCCTTGGTGAGCTTGTAGAAGAGATCTTTTTGATCCATTTCTTTTCTTGCACCACGCGGGTCAGCGAATGGTCGAGTGAGCTCCATAACAATGAAATCAAAAACGTATTTCATATTATGTTTTCCCTTGGATTCAAGATGAGCCGCATAATCTTCAAGATCAAGCTCTTCAAGTTTATGAGGTTGATCCATAATTCTTTGAATGTGGTCAACATTTCGGTCGTCATAAGCTTCATCAAGAGCATCCTTCGCAATTTTCTTGGCAAGTTGGTAATCTAAACAGTAATTTATAAGTGATAAAGGCAAATTAGTTGACATTCTTACTTTCGGGGTGAATACGAGTCGTGTCTAACAGGTCGAACTCATCTTCTTCGTCGTAATTGTGAACGATAATGAAACCGCACATGTTCATATACACATTTTTCTCGACGATTTTGAATGTGAACAGCTCCAGTCTGAGTCTCAGTTTTTCGAATTTCTCAATAATCTTCTCAATAACATGGTGACTTTTACGAGGTCCCAGACCGCAAATGAATTGAAGAGGAGCTGTTAAGTGCCTATGCTGCAGAGCTTTGTTGATATCGAAACCAACACTGTTGCAGACTTCCATAGACACTTTCTCATATTCATTCTTTAGTCGAACCTGATCAACATTTTTCTATTTTGTTTAAAAAAGTAATGATGTTATGAGAATTGCTTGGTCAAATCATTTTAATACCTGAAGATGATGGAATGTGATTTGCATAAGGCCATTGTCTTCAACACGGTCATTCCACAATCGGAGAATTTCCGCAAGAGGGTTCTGCTGTAGTCTCGCAAGACTGATAGCTTCTCTGAGACGTAAGTTATATTCCTTAAACTCTTTATTAGAAATCTCCGATTTGGCGTAGATTCTGGCAGCGGTCATGTCTCCAAATGTAATCCATGTGTTTTTGCATGTTTCCCATTCGCCTTCCTGCTGATCTCTCAGAACTTGACGGACCATCTTTGCGTTTAGGTGACTTGTACCGACAACAATAAGGTCAGGTCTATAGCGAGCTACAAACTTCTTCAATTGCTCTTTTTCAGCACTATTCCTCACTTTAAACTCTTCTGGCGCGCGGTTCAGGTTAATCAGGAAATAATTCAGCATCATGTGATCGAGCAATTCACCATAGCCATCCACCATAGCCAGCTGAATAGCTCCGGTTTGCTCTGGAACGAACGATAAGACACGAGCTCCAGCGCCGGATTTGGGATTGTCTTCATCTACGGATTTTGGATAAGGAGCTGCGAAGATCATCTTTCTGAAATGTTGCCCACAGTATTCAATCAAATAACGCTCTAAGTAAATAGAATAGGAATTATAGTTCATTCAAACATGATATCAAAAGAATCTACCTCCTTCACTCTTCAGTTCTTCTCGAAGGGTCTTCTCATAATGTGGGTATAACTCTGCTAGCAGCAGAGTAATGATTTCTTTACGAAGGATATTCCATTGGCTGATATTGTCTTTCTCGGCGGCTGTATTACAAATATTGCTGTTAGGAAACAAACTCACAAATCGACGAAATATTACTCTCAGTTATTGGTGCGAGGAAGAGATCCTGCAGCTTTCTCAGGATTTCATCTCTTTCGCTATTGTTGTGCCATGGGAAAACGAATTTAATCTTAGCCAATCCTTTCTGTTCATTTTCTAGCGTAAGGAGCCATATCTCGTCTAAAGTGATAGAGCAAGTCGATTAAATATTAATGCCAAAGTAAGCAGCGTTTACTGTTGATGTGAGAGAGTGGTCGCATGTGGATTCTCTTGACTGGGTAGTTGATATTATACATATCAATTTCAGTCTTTCCTTTTGGGGTGGGCTCTGTGCAAAGAGTGATTCTGGTATAGTAGAGAGGTTGGATTGATTTGCGAATGAAGGGGTTTTTGAATAATTCGTGAGCCATATATTTACAGAAGTTCGTGAAGAAGGTAAGCACGTCTTTAATCTTGGGCTGCTCAGGGTCGACGTAATTGGCAGCCATTTTCTCAGGATTGTATCCTCTAGCTTCAGGAGGTACATGGAGCTGCTTTCCTTCCATCAGATTTTGCACGAACTGATCTGGAGAAATAACAGATCGCTTGGCGAATTCTTCAAATATTTCACGAATTCTTGGCTGAATAAAGAGCCTTTTCGGAATCTTCTTGTATTGTCCTTGGTTCTGATCTGTTAGCATCTCTGGATACTTTGAGAACTGGTACTCACAGTATTCCTAGTATATAAGATTGAAGTCACTTTCAGGTCGGGAGGAGAAAATTGATTACAAGTAGATTATCGAGCGTGTATTTTTGAGAGTTCGAAATGAGTCCACTGATTTCTTTGGAGATAGGTTGATAATGGGCGAGCTTTTGGAAATTGTGTTCAACCAGCTTCCTGAGAACGAGTAAGAGTGAGCCATTTCAACTGATACGAAGAGAAATAAATTACTTCTTATTATAAACTTCGGACCATTCGAGATCCAGATCGTAGATTGCCCAAAGATGCTGAATCTTCAACGCACCATCATTCACTCCGATCTCATTGAACTTGTAGGTGAAGATGTACATGATCTACAGGAAGAAAATTTAGTTGATTGATAATTTATCAAATAAAGTTCTTACCTCAAGATTGTTGATTCTCAGAAGTTCGAGGACTTTCATGATGTTCTTTTTTACATTCTGAGCTGTTCCAGTGACTGTGTGCCCCATGATGGTCATAATCTTGTCATAAATCCAGTTGGTTTCTTGTACAAGTTCATTATTATCTGGCAGTTCTCGATTTCGGAATCTCAGTTGGAGACGTTCGGGAATGTCAGTCGCTATGATCTTTTCGTCTTCAACTGTGGCATATCGTTCTTCAATTTCTCCAGGATCAAACAGAGCTTTAATCTTTTGTTTCAACACTTCAGGTTCCTCAGCCATTTGCTCCTCTTCCTCACCTTCTCGCTCTTCATCAGAAACTTCCATCTTGTCGTCGTAGAAATCACTGCCGAACATTTTTCGAAGAATGCTTCGGCTCTCACCAGTGTATTCTCGATACTCTTCCTCTTTTTGAGTTTTTTTCTTTTTCTTCTTCTTTGCAACTCTTTCCTCTCCTTCCTCTTCTTCAAAGTCGCGGCCTTCTGAGCCCTCTTCATCTGAATGAGCGATGAAATCGTCGGCTTCTTCCTCGCCTATTGGAGATAAGCCTTCTTTCTCTTCTTCAATGGAATCTCTATGATGGAATTAAAACACAAATGTCACGAATCCACAAATATTATGTATAGATACCTTTCTGTGTCTCTAGCTTTCCTCAAACGCCTAGTCTTTCTTTTGTTTTCTTGGACAAGCTCAAGATCATCTTCAGTAAGCTCGAACTCTTCCTTAGATCGATGTTTCTTTTTCTTCTTTTTTTCTCCTGCTTCCTCATTTTCTTTTTCATCATCATCAGCAGCTTCTTCTTCTACCTCTTCTTCTTCAACATTGTCATCGACCACGAAATCATCAAATTCATAATTATCATTTTCAGGGTTATCCTCGTCACTCTCTTCGGCTTCTTCTTCATCTATATCATCAGCAATTGGTTTGCTGTCACTTTCAGCTTCAGGTTCACTTCCGGAGAACTTCTCATCATTTTCACGCTCTTCAATGTCCATGTCTTTGTTTGACATTCGCTTTGGATACGAATTGTAATTCAAATATTTTGGAAATAATTTTTTTATAATTTTTTAGTTAATAAGTTGTTAAGAAGTTAAGAAAGTAGGGTAAGGCTTTATAAATGTATCTGTATACCATTCATTTCTGTATGTAGCGATAGGAAAGTGATTAAAATAGCTTTTTTTACTTCTTCCTCGTCGGAAAATGTAAAATTGGCACTTAAAAATGTCTAAGTATGTTGAAATGATCGTTAAATGTTCTAATAAGCCTTGATAGGAAGAATTTTCCTGGAGAAAATGAGGTCTTGAGAATCGTAGTTTGCTATTTCATCATCTCAATGATGATGTTTGAGGCAGAAAACGCTTTGTGAGAGTAGTTGGAAGCTTTGGACAGAAGCTCAGCTTCGTCAGAAAGCAATAAATTGTGTTCGCACTCTAGAGTTTGAAAACGAGCAAACGAATTTGCACAATTCATGTATCTGCAGCAGAAAGATAGAGTACAGTGCGAATAGGGGACTGAGAACGATGAAATAGATGATCTGCATCAAGAGGAAAGTTCTCTAGGTGAAAATTTGAGAGGGTGTAGCCGAATAATCAATTTGGAAAAATGGCGGCAACTTTTTTTCTTTCACTGTTCGACTTACTCGCGTGATGGAGACTTAAGTGACAGCGGCTTTTCGGCCTGTGCTTCATGTCAAATTCAAATTTTCAGAATGGTGGGATTGTTTTTTCCTCAAAGAATAAGATTATTTCAATGCCTGAATCCTTTACCTCAAACACAACAACAAAAATGGTCTTACTCCGATCTCTAACAGCTTTGAGGCAAAATATCTTCAAAAAAACTGTCCAAGCTGAGAAAAACTATTTTTTCCAAAACCGCGCCATCATTATTCAAATGCTTTTGAAAGATCTCTAAGACTCCCTACAAACTTAAAATAACATTCATTTTCGTTGTTGTGAAGGCTACTCTCCAATGAAGTAAAGGAATAGCAATATTTCTGAGAAGGTGCAAAAATCGAATAGCAAGTTCATCAGATTTGCATGTGGTTTTCTCTGGGCTACTTTTCTGAAAATACAATAAGGATGACTCTCTGAGGGTTGTTTCAGCAGGTAGCCTCTTATGCTAGGTATGATTTCAGAACCTCACTATTCACTCAAACATGCCTGAAATAATGGAAACTTTTCTATAGCAGAACCAAATTAAACTCAGACGTTCTTAGTTCTTCGAAAAGACAAGCACAGAACGAATATAAAAGTTGCTTCTCAACTCCTTACGGACTCCTTATTGCTAGGATGATTTGCTGCTTATGTCTCTCCCTTAATTTATTCCAACCAAAAAATGAGCCATCTTCCATATCATTTCGAATTGCTTTAACATCCTTCGATGTTTCTTATTGACTTAATCGAAGGGTATTTTGTTGCACTGCTCCAAATTTTCAGAAACCTAGCGCTACGAAATTTAAACTGAGCCAAATTGATGCTTTTAATTAAAAAATTGCCGCCCTAGTGTCCAAATTTATCAAAACCGATAAAGACAATTATCTAATGTTGAGAAATCCTTACTACTGAGGTTAGAACCATTCTTCATGAATCTCTCAAATAAATACTTTTGAATTTTCGAAGCATCACAGTCAAATCACATTATTGATATCATCATATACATGAAATAGCAAGATCAAAATGATCCAAACTCGCTCTCCCATTTTTCATATTTATCTTTAGCAATTCCTGGAGAAGGTTTTGTCGATTTTAATGCATGTAATACGTCGTCTTCAAGCACAGGCTCTGGATCAACTATATTATTATTTCCATTATTAAGGCGATAACTCTGCGAAGCTACCTTGAATTGGTTGATTGCTAGGAATGAAAGTTGGTCCTTTTTTCTTTGGATTCGTAGTTGGCGTAGACGCTGACTTTGTTTCAAGTTCTTCAATGAATCTACGAATTGGTCTCATTGCACTCTCTTTACAGACCAGCTTTATATCGGACCCTGAATATCCCTTTTTTTTACAAGATTAATTAAGCATCTGCATCACTTATTAATAATGATACCTCCGTGCGTTTCGCTAAGTCATCATAGTCCAGATTAAGCGCTTTATCTGGTGGTAAGAAAGTCTTAAACATTGTCGCTCGGGCCTGTTGTTCTGGGAGAGGAACTAGAATCTGAAATCCCGTGTATTAGTAATTATCCAAAGAGATCAACTGTTACTCTTTTTTCCAGCCTTCTCAACATTGCCATGTCAAGATCCCATGGCAAATTACTTGCAGCCAATAAGAAAACTCTTTCAGTTTTTCTTCTTAACAGTCCATCCACCTAGAGAATATTTTATCAATATCTTTCAGTAATTAAATATTACTTGAATTAGCAACTCTGTTTTCATTCTTCTACTGCCTTCATGCTCCGCTAATCAAATCACAGGATGCTTAACAGCATTGGTAAATAATTTAGGTACTCTGATAGCCTCCACGCTGGGACATAATTGAATCAATTTCATCAATAAATATTGTCGAGGGCTGGTAATGCCGTGCTAAATCAAAGAGTACCCTAACAAGTTTTTCCGAATCACCTAATCAAAGATAACAAACGATTAATTTTGAAGTCGCATTGAAAAGAGGGCTACCTCTCCATTTGCTGACTATTGATGATGCAGAAATATTGAAAAACGTGGTTTTGCATTCAGAAGCGACTGCCTTTGCCAGCATTGTCTGAGAATTTCATGTTTTAATTCCTTAGAGTGCTCAGTAAGTCATAATTGTTACCTTGCCCGTACCAGGAGGTCCAAAGAGTAGCACTCCTCTCCAAGGTTCGAGAATACCGGTCTAATTGAACGATTATTTTGAGTAAGAAAAAATTTATTGTTACGAAAAGTTGAGGGTATTTCAACGGAAGCATTACAGCTTCTTTCAGCAAAGCTTTCGCTTTGTCTAATCCAACAATGTCCGAGAAAGTAACATTGGGATTTTCTATGCAAATATCTCTTTGTAGTCCAAGTGCAAGCTCTCTCAGCTCAGGATTATTTGTAAATTCGGGAAGTCCTTTGAGCACTCTCGCTTCAAAGAAATCTTCAGGTTCGTCATTTTTTTGGTCATTAGCTGCTGTCTATTTTCATTAGAGATGACTATTAGGAACGATATAACTCAAAATTACGATCCCGCTTCCTGTGATTTCCATTTGAAGCCCGTTTTCTTCTTTACCTTGATCTTTGCCCTTGCTATTCTCTTTGTCTTTAGTATTAGCTGCACTCTTGCTGTCAGAACCTTCAGGGTGGTAGTATAAGTTATTTCTTGTATGAAAAGGTTCAAATTTGCCTTTCGCTTTCGAGTTAGATTTCGGAGGGAGCCCACTCGCTGAGGTTGAAGTGCTATCTTGAGAGTCACGTGAATCTCGTCCTCCAGTCATACTTTTTTCACTCCGAAGCTTTGGTAGATTGACCTTACGATCTCGTGGGTTCTTTTCTGGTTGGTGTAAGAACGGTGAACGGTAAGAGGATTTTACCTTCAGTTCCTGCCTTCTTTACTGTGAGCTTCGGAGGACGTCCAAATTTCATCTCATAGAACTGCTCGTATTCACACAAAATCATGTATAAATCCATGTTATCAGCAGCGTCCCTTTAGCAAAAGAGATTTATTCTTTTCTCTACTCAACATTACATACCATTTGTCCAAAGAAACGGTTGATTCATCCTGAAGTTTGGAGAGAGCATCAACGTAGCCCAAGTTTAAAAGGAATCTTTCGATTAATATTATCAAATTCCTGTTTCGATCGTTGACTTTCTTTTCCTCTTGCGCGCGTGTTTCGTAGTCATTTTTCATCCTTTGCTGAGATAGTGACAGCATTTCTTCTCAATTATTTTGAATGTTTAAATTTGCAATGCAATCGAATTTGTTTAAATTCCAGAGTTTCAGTAAAAAAAAGAAATTTGCGTTTCAAAATCGCAAAATTACGCAAGCTAGTAGCGGCTTGAATCCAAGTATCGCTGTTTGAGGAAAAATTCCGAGGAAGATACAAATCTGAGCAATAATCAAACTTAATTCAAAATCATTCTTAATTTAATGTCGGATTACTTAAATTAAGTGTATAAGTTGGGCTTAATTACAAGTTTATTGTGTTCTCATGGATGATGAATTTCCAAAAATCACGATGTTTGAATTAGGTACATTTTGAGGCTCAGAGGGCAATGATAGCTGTTATTATATTAGTCTCTTTGTTTTTAGAAATATTTTGTCAACCCCTTAAATCGATTGCGCTTTTCAGGGAGGCTGAATGGCGCTGTTGAAACGTTTCATTATAGGAACGATAAAATTTTTTTCTTTGAGTAATGGCTAAAATTTCAAAACTTTGGATTTTGTGACTTTACTTTTTCCTGAGTCATAGCAACATTTTTGAATCACTCTCTCCTGCCATGTGAGTTGTTGAGGATCTAATTGCCTGACAATATCGATTATTGCTATTTATTCCCATAAAAATAAAATAAAAATATGTTTCGATTATCTGGTTGAGTTTTATTCATGTAAAGATCGATCAGATGAAGTTAGATGCTGATGACAGCTATTTCTCAGATTATTTGAAGTCTGTTAAATCGAACCTCATATAAATTGTTACTCAATATTAAAATACTCCTTCAGCAAACGGTAAACGTCAGAGTCTTTAGTCGTGTAAACGTGGTTGAATAGCAGTAAGTGGTAAATTCTGCCAAGATCCAGCTGAGATAACTTCTTATCAGCGAGCCTTTCCTTCAATTTGGCTTCGTCCGCTTTTCCGAGCAGTTTTAGCAGTAGCTGATATCTATCATAAATTATTTCTAAGTTAATTTCTCTAAGTGCTCATAATGTTACTTCAATTCGTATATCTTTTGCATATTTGATATCCGCTCCAAGTGTCTGGGCTTTTTGGAAATTACTGTAGTGAAGCTATCAAGTATTTCCTGGGTTTGCTTGAGTTCGTTCTTCAGCTCCTGTGTATCGTCCGAAGGGTTTTCCAAGAACTCTTCCTGTAGGTAAACAAACTGTGCCTGCGCGAAGGTATTTTCTGGTTCCATTTCAATAATCTCCTTCACATTGTTAAACTCAGCATCTGCAAGCTCTTCGACTAGCATTAGGAAGGGAAGTTGGGTCTCGCTTTTTCTTCTGAAGTAGATGGTTACTTGCTTCGTCAACTTGAATTCGTATGAAGTAGGATCCACAAATCTCTTTCCATTATAATCTTCGACTGGACTCTCGAATACCTTCCTGAGTTCAGGTATCGTTTTTGCAATCTCAACGTCATTCACGAATTTCATTTTCAACTCAGCTGCTCCTTCGGTTGCGCTCTTGGGAACTCTACAGAGCCAGAGATAAGAGTAATTTGTCTTGCCAACCTTTTCAATTTCTCTTGGAACCAAGTTGTTGTCAGCAAAGACAAGCAAGTTATTCTCCTTGAGATTTTTAATTTTGCTTGAGAAAACCACACAGATCACAACCTGACCTTCTCGTTCTCCCAAGTTGACAAGTCCTCTGATTCTTATTGGAGCCATCTTACTCAACAACCATTTTTGATACAACCACATGGGTTCCTCCTTACTTTGCATATAGAGTCCTGTCTTCACGCTATCGAGCTCGCTTCGAATGAATTCGAGAGGGACATCGAATCTGAAATACTCTCGGATCAAATGCTGTTCAACATCAGTCAACGGAGTGTCATCTGGCTGAGCTAACAGCTTTTCGACCTTGAGCTTAGTCAAGTGAACAGTATTTTTTCCTTTGTTATAGATAGCAGAGAAATTAGAGAAGTTCTGATTCAGCTTGGTTTCGATGAATTCAAGCTCCTTTTCAACGAAAGCGACATCAGTTCTTTTTATGGTGTCAGTGAGCCAGCCTCTGTAGTTCCAAACATGGAAGTTTCGTTCATCCTTGGCTAAAAATTGCTCGCAGAGCTTCATCTCAAATGCTAGGATTGCGCCTTTTTTCTTAATTTCTTTCGTGTTCTCAAGGTTAACTCCTGTGAGAATGCACCATTTCCTATGAGATATGAGCTTAGATACGGAAATCGCAAGAAATGGTTACCTTTGATGCCAAAGTCCGTAACATTTTGGATATTTCTTCATAATAGGCATTAGAAATTGGAGTTCATTAAACAAGGCATCGTATTGAGCGTCAGGGTCAGAGATCTTCTCCAGATGTTTCTCCAAGAGCTCACGACGCAGGTTGAGTACGGTCGGTATTTCTGGGCAAACATTGAGCATCAGCGATGTATACTCCATGGGGTCTTTAAACTTGGAAGGGTCTTTCCGCATTTCTTTAAGATCGGTCAGCATGACAGAGACCTTCTCAATGAGCGCCTTATTTTTTTGAGCTTCTGCCTCTTGCTCTTGTTTGGAAATTTTCTTTCTGGAATGGGAGATCATATCTCGAGTTACGAAGGATTTGTATGAATTTACAACTATATAAAATTTTCCTTTCCAAATTATATACAAAATCTCAACAATATACGATATTAAGTTCTGATAAGGTGAATGTCTTGTCTACTCAAGCTGGAATAAAGAAGAAAGGTTTGCTTTCTCTCTAAAGAAAAGGGAGAGCAATCTCTCAATGTGTTCTTCTGTAATTTCATACCTACGCCGAGAATAACTCAAAATAATTTATTGATGAATGAATTGTGAACGAGTAGTTTTATTGCTTTTCTGTTGTCGTAATAGTTTTGATCTTAAAATTTGATCATACGATTGTCTCAATTGGTATTTATCAATTGATACATCATAACCGAGCATAGTACTGAAAAATAATTGAATCAAATATTCAAAACAAATGGACAGGACCATGTTGTTTTATCTAACTTTGCGAGTTGCCATTGATCATTCTCACGACAACAATAAGAAAAAAGGACAAATAAAGCAGCCCGAAAGACAAGAAGATATTAATGGAATAACTTAAAATTTGTGCTTGCAAACCCGTGAAACAGAAATCTCAATAAACTAGTTATGAGGTCAGCATAAATGTGAGACCGCAAAGCAAATGAGATCTATCTTTTTTTGGAAAACAGAAGAGGGAATTTTCAATATTGTTGTGTAGCATTTTGTAATATTAATCTGATTCGAATTTACAAAAAAAGAGAGAAAAGATTCAAAGATAATTTCAGTAATTCAAAGAATTCTGATTTGAAATTGAGCTAACAGACAAAATGCCAAATGGCCATTCAGAGCTGTTTTGAGAAAAGTAAGCTGATAAAATCCAGACTATCGAATTGAGATTACTTATAATAGTTTCTTTATACTTTGTGTGGTTAGCGAGCTGTCTTCCAATCATTTCGAGGAATTTACGCTTATTGCGTTTCAAAATATAGTGGTGTGGTCTTTCAAAGATAATTTGTGATGTTTCTTAGTTTTCAAAAGGTCCTAACTTGGTTTGATGCATCTCCAAAAATCTTATAATTCGAAGTTCAAAAAATATTTTTGCGCAATTCAAAGTATTATGAACATGCTAAAATTGAGCAGATTAATGCTTGAAATGAGGTCTACTCTTAATGAGAGGATAGTGGTTATATTGTTTTTCTTTCCAAGCAATGTAGCCATTCCAGAATCCATCCTCATTATCGTAGTAGTCAACCTAGAAATACGTGAAAAAGTGAGATGAAGAATGGATGAGATTGGTGAAGCTTACAGGAATCTTAGATGGCTCTTCCTCAGGAACATGAGGGTTCATTGGCTCAGGGTAGATCCAGTTTCCAAGACCGTGGTCGACACCGTCGAGAACTTTGATACGATCATAGACTTGAGTCGCATCCATACCAGCAAATTCGGCAACAGGGAACTCAACTTTTTTACCATCAGGAGTTTCGATCGTTGGAAGCTTCACGAATTAAAAAGTTAGAGTCAATATCTTAATGAATAAGTAAACTAACCTCTTCATCAGAATCCATAGCTAAAATCGAAAGATCTTGAGCAGCAGTGGTTCTTCCAATCTGAGTCGTGATTAAAAGCGCAAAGGCCTCTTTCATTTCTATTTTTTGCATTTCAAATTTAGATAATATGAGACTTAGATTTTGGTACCTTTTTCCATTGGAAGTGTGAATTGAGCAGCATAATTGAGCATTAGCTGCTTAGATTCTTGTGAGATAGAGTATTTTGTAGTCTCAAGCTTTCGATATATATTCTTCACAGCTGGATTCTCTCTGACGAAATCAGGAAGAAGATTGTAGTAGGCATAGAGAGTTGGGGCCAATTTTGGCTTATCAATAATCTGTTCCTCGGTGAGGTTCTGGGTGAACCTCTCCAGAATCTTGACGAGAGAAATCATTTTAGGTACGTTTCCAAATGATGACCATCTTTCAAAAGTTTCGAGTGCGTTGCCCCAAGGAAGGTCGAACGATGCTGGTGCAGGAGGCAGCTCTCCTTCTTGAAGCTTTGAATGCATGTCGATGGTCGCACCACTCTCGATCAATGACATTTCTGGACGATTAAATGGAATCTCCCAGTTGCGCATATCAGAATCGATGACATTAGAAGCAGTGATCTCAATTCGATCACTTTGCACAGTAGTTGGATCAACTCCCAACTCTTCTGGATCAAGTCTTCTGTAAATGTCGAGTAATTTCTTTGGGATATTAGCAAAGGACCATTGCGCAAAGTATTCAGGATCATCACTTGGTCTGGGGCCTTTGGATGAGCCTGGATATGGTTTAAGCGGTTCAGATGTCAAGTCGTCAAGATTCTAAATAAAAAATAGGGATGGTTAAAATGGAATTTGAGGTAATGATTCTATTTTACTTTGACATCTTCAATTTCCTTCTTCCAGTTCAGATATTCGGGCCAGCTGTTCGAAAGTCCCGCTCCCAAACCAAGAAGTCCGTTTTTGATATCGAAGAAAACATCTGATTCGTATTCGAGAAATTCATCAAGTGGGTTGTTAGGGAGATCGACTTTGTCAACACCTTCCTCTCCTTCGTAATATTCCTTCAAGGCTTCAGCGCTCTTTTTTGAATTTTCAGCGATTTCGTCTAGAGTTTTCTTGTTGTAGGCTTTAATCGGGTTATAGTCGTGGCCATCTTTGTGGATAGCAGTGAAATGGTAAGGCTCCAAATGAGAAGACTGAAGCTTTTCAAGATTGGCTTTCAGACTCTTTTTCTTGTTCAATTCAGACTTTAACTGCTTGTAGCGATAATGAGATCCAGTTTTGGGTTCAACATTCTCAACACTGTTATGAAATAATGAGATTTTATGAGGATTCACTGAGAAAAAGAGTATTACTTCAATGTTTGAGACTTGGCCTCTTTTGGAGGATCGAAAACATGAGGATCTTCAAGCTCAAAGTTAAGCTCAGATTGAAGTCCCTTCAGAGCATGAGCGGTACTGAAATCCTGGGCTTGGTCGCTTTCGCCGGATTGCTGAGTTTTGTCATCTCTTCTTGGCTTGAAAGGCTTCTTCTTCCCTTTAAATTTTGCATCTTGAGGAGGGAACTTCTTGTCAGACTCAGTGCTGAAAAGGGCTGAGCTCTTCCAGGAGTACTGGAGAGCTTTAGTTAATTCACCTCGTGTCTTCTTGCAAAAGATACTGAGCATTTGATGGGCAGAGATTATCAGATTTCTCCCTTTTTCTCTCTTTCTTGTTTATAATTTAATAAACCTTTAGATTCGAATTAAAATCAAAGCTTAATTGGGAGATCTTTTGGAATAGATCTGCAAAAAACCACTTTTTAACAAATGCCCATAATTCAAAGAAATAATGCGAGCAACGTTCGAAACAAATGGATTGAAAAATAGTTAATACTGCTAAAATAAAATAATACTGCCTGAAAGAGAGGTTTCTCGAGATGTAGCAAACTGCTAGTAGAAACAAACAAAAAAGCGAAAGATTTTTGTTGCTAAACTTGAATGTGTGGAGCAAATTCAAATTTAGTGTTGAGAGCATACGGAATATTGATAGAGGAGTCTCCCAAAAGCTCTTCAAGAGAATAGCATATTCCTTTCTCTTTGCTTATGTTGATCCTCGGGCATTAATTCGGGATCTTATTTTGTGTTTTTAATTTGCAATAGAATCTTTTATGCTATCTATTATGGAATTTTTCACCCCTTCAAATAAATTACTGGTATATCTATTTATTGAGATAGAGAGAGAAGTCTACTCTTTTATGGATATTTTCGAATCAATGCAAACAAATTATCTCTGGAAGGGGGTTGATGCTAATATGTAGGAAAGCAACCAAATAGATAGAGGCAATAAGTCTTAATTTTCAATCTTTAGAAGACCAAGGAGGTAACAAACCAGATCAGGGCCCAAGCGGCAAGGAAAGTTAAGAAGAACTCTCTCTTGGTGCAATGGGAGAAAGGATCATCTTCCTTCAAGCCAGCTCTAACTGGGAGATTCTTCTGATTCAGTTTTGTCAAGAATTCCTTGGATCGTTCACTGTAAGCGAGATCTGCAGATCCAGTAAGTGGCTGTGACTCCGAGGCAGGGATCTTTCTTTCTTCTTCCTCTGGCTTCTTCAATTTCGCTTCAACTTTAGATGCAGGGACAAACACACTCTGGGATTCTGGAAGATCAGTGAGTTGGGTGATCAGCTTCTTTGGTTCATGGTGCTCGTGGTGTTCATGGCGATCATCATGGTGAGGGTGGTGGTGCTCTTCTTTTTTATGATGATGTTCATGCTCTTCTTCCTTGTGATGATGTTCGTGATGTTCCTCTTTTTTATGAACAGGCTCTTCCTTTTGAGATTCGGTTCCTTTTGGGTCCAAGTAGGTGGCATCTTCGAGCTTCAGAGTGTATTTGTCGAGAACTTGGCAACCATCGTACATTTTGGCCATTTCCTTGGCGTTCTGATCACTAAATGTGAGAATAACCTCTTGCTTTCCGGTCTTGACTTCTGGGATTCCTCCGACGTTCTCAAAGATCTTGGTGATTTCGTCAATCACATAGTCGTGAGGCAGGTCAAAGACTCTAAGGGATCTCTGGATCTTATCTTCGTAGCTTTCGGACATTTTTGAATAAATAGTTCTGAGTTTTTTTTCCTTTTCTAAATCAAATTATTAATTCAAAAATTTCCCAAATTTAAACTCTTGCTTATCTTACGTAATCGATTTACTAAATTCGAAAATTGAAAACCCTTGATAAGACACGTATTAATATCAATCATTTGTGTACTCAATTTTACCAACTCAGACTCAGCAGCAGGCTAGGCTGAAAACGATAGAAATATATGAGAACAATTGAGAACGTTCTTGTTATATAAGTATTATTTCAAAATTTGACTAGGAAATTGTTGTTAGCAGAAATCCACGATCCTGATCGTATAGAGTTTCATCTGACAGAACCATTCCATGGACTTGTGGATTTTTCCACAAAACTGAGCTAAGAAAAGCTAATCCTCTAAAACCCTAAAAAAGAGCAAAAAATATTAAAAGAATAAAACTAAAAAACACAGGATCTTTCTGATTACAATGGAAGACAGCAATATTGTTGACGGTAATTCTTCAATCGAGCAAAACAAATTTGAACCATCCTTAACCTTGTAGCTTGCAGCAAGCTAAAAGAGGACGTGGATAAACTAGGAGTCATTCCAGCACTGATCAGCTCGTTGGTATATGTTATTGAACAATCAAAAGGTGAGAATACAGCTGCAAAATTTCGTTTTCTTAACTTTTTGCCTGCTAGAAACTACAATGAGCGGCTTCTGGGCTTACATCAGTAAGAATACAGAAGAACTCTTCCGAAAAGTCGAAGAAGACCAGAGCATTTTGAAAGGCAGAAGCATGCTGAGTCTCAGGGTATTACTTCTGATTAGAGTACGATTTACTTTAATCTCTCTCTCAGTCAGCAAATGAAATCTTCCAAAGACACTTGAGAAAGAGCTATGCAGCATTCACTGATACTAAAATGGAGAACATCAAAAAACAGTAACGGATTTTTATGTCTCAGTTTGCTGAATCGCTAACAACTCCCATAGCTTAATTGTCACGGGCCACGAGTTTAAAAACATGGCGGTCAAATGCAGAGATACGATTAAGGATTTGGCACTCGACTTCATTAAGGATGGCATAGTAAATATATAGAAGTGCTATATTCAGTTAATTGTGTTTTGTTAGACTATTTTGGTGTACGGATACTCGAAGCTAGTTGAGCATATTTTGCTCTCTGCTGCTGCAGAAAAGCAAGTCAGATTTTCTGTAATTGTTGCAGAAGTGAGACCAAACTGTGAAGGCTACGAACTGTACAGTAACCTTAAGGAAAAAATTGCAGTCGTGAAGCTCATTATTGACGCTAATATTGGTAACACATGTCACCTTTTTGATGAGCGATTAAAATTATTTATTCTTCCAAAATTACAGCCTATGCTCTGGAGAAGGCTGATATTGTGTTGGTGGGAGCTGAATCCGTGGTTGAGAATGGAGGAATCATTAATAGGGTAACCTCTCCTTCAATTAATTCAACTTGTCTAATCAATTTCCAAATAATTTACAGGCGGGTACTTACATGACGGCCATGTGTGCTAAAACACTGAAAAAACCATTTTACGTTGTGACAGAATCTTACAAATTTACCAGACTGTTCCCGCTATCTCAGGTACACTCCTCTGAACGACAAGGCATCATCTTTCACTGTCTATTTTAGAAAGATTTACCTGACTACGTTGTGAGTAAGGAGCCATTCAAGCTGATGAAAGAAAAAGCTTCAGAAACCTTTTCGTCTGAAGAAATGAATGAGAAAATTCAGGTAATAAGAAAAATTATATTTTTTTGTTTTGAGACCTAATTGCTGATTCTTTTTTAGACTCTAAATCCAATGTGTGATTATACGCCACCTGATTTTATCACCCTGATCTTCACGGACTCTGGTATTCTTGAGTACCTTTGGTTCTAATATTAATTCCGACTAGGCATTTTTACACCTTCGGCGGTTTCTGATGAACTCATACAAATCTTTAACACTTAAGGTGTATGGAAGAATATCTTGAAAAAAGCGTTAATTTTTGATGAGGACCAACTTCACTTTCATAATTGTTGTCTCAAAACCATTCTCATGTTTGGACCATCAAAAGTAGAAAATAGTACATAGGAAATTTTCTGAGAGAAAAGAACAACTGTTACAAAAGGCCAAAATATAATATCCTTCTCTCTATAACGTACGTTTCAAAGCAAAATAAAAACAAAAATTCAGTAAAGTAAGATGATAGTTGATTGGCCTTAGACGTGGAAAAAAGTACTGAGAGGTTCAATTACTAACGCTAGAAACATTCTAAGTCCCTCCTACGCTAAACGAAATGATAATTTCAGTCTAAACGTCAAGATGGATTTTTATTTCTGCCATCCAGTCAATCCAATTTCTGTTTAAGTATCAGGATATCGAAAAAGAAAATATTCTAAATTCAAATACGATATATTTTTAATTGAGGCTTGGCCTATATTTCAAATCTTCTATTCAGCCTTCAGAGACTCTGTAAGGTCTTTCTTCTGGCTCGGATTTTCATCATCGTCATCTTCAGAATCCTCATCATCATCGTCTTCATCCCCTCCAAAATTAGCGACAAGTTGCATTATCAATTCCTCCGCTCTCTTCTTTCGGGCTTCATCGCTTAGATTTTTACCTCTGAATGGCCAAATTATCATTGAGAGTTATTAATGAGTAACAATATTACTCTTCTTTTAATTGCTTCATTTTTTCGAAGAGTTTGGTAAAATCTTCAAAATCTTTTTCGTCTTCATCCATCTCGTCTGGCATTAATTTGTATGGGTCTTCTTCTTCCCTCTTTGTCACAGGTTCATCTTTCTTTTCTTTCTTTTCTTCATTCTCTGGTTTTGTGGGCTCTTCTTTTTTCTTCTCTTCTGAAAC
>ENA-UOUE01000087-UOUE01000087.1-compost-metagenome-genome-assembly--contig:-NODE-87-length-70438-cov-6.771336_pt1 | contig 70438 bp, 57 predicted proteins | sample MGYA00238146_ERZ747223 | MGnify/ENA primary metagenome ERZ747223 (study PRJEB28781, sample SAMN06268865) | compost metagenome | isolation source: single cell | place: USA: California, Emeryville, Joint... | reverse complement strand
TGGATGCCGAAGATAACATCGATGAAGCCGTTCATCGAAAGTATGTCATTTTAAAATATTTGAAAAGTTTCGATAGGCAATTAAGTCTGAGAAAGATGGCACAAAGACTTAGAAGTTCTTGAGTTCTTGGAGTAAGAGAGTACAGAGTTGCAATCAATTTAATCGAATGCTGATTCAATATTAAGAACTGTGCGGAGCTCATCATGACTCATGATTGCACAAATTCTTGAAAATAGAGACAACATTCCAATTCTATTATGTGCCGAACATATTTCTTGCTTTTAAGGCAAGGATAACTGTAATGATATTTCAATACTAAATCAGCTAGAATTCAAGACTCTCTTCTCTGTCAGAGTCCATGAGGTAATTTACGTTTCTGGCTATGCTTGTTTGATTTGGAATCATCAGGAAATTAATTTCCTCAAATTTTTTCCTTTTGGCAGTTTTCATCTGTTCAGTTAACTTCAAAAATCTGGGCTCTGAGATCCAAGGAGCTGAATTTTTTCTTAGATGCACCCCTATTACATAGAATTTTCCCAACTTGTGCTCATCCTCATAGAAGATCCCACTCCCAACTTGAATACCCGAATTTGTATCAATATTGTAGTGAAGTAGCTCTCTATCCGTGTCAACTTCAGTGATATTTCCTTTCGCTCTCCACGGCGTAACTCCTCCTTTGTTCTCATGCTTTACATTGGGATCAGAGTATCCCACAATCGAAATTATTTTTTCTTGCCAAATGTTCTTTTCAACATTATTCTCTAATGCAAAAATGCCAAAGTAGCCTGCCTCTTTGCCAATAGACTGTTTTAGAACTAGCAGCGCATAATCATTCTCATCATTCGTTCCATTTTATTCATTCTTGTCATAGTCTTCAGGGGCAAAGACTTGATCAACTTCAATTTCTCCGAAAGGAGTTTCATCTCCATTGGCACCTAGAATGAATTTGATATGAGCATATCTCTTTCGAGTTGGCTTTTCATCATCGTAAACGTTCTCAGCAGCTGTTAGAACGATGTTGGCTCCAACAAGAATCCCGGATCCCCATCTTGGTGCTTCGTCTTCTGATTTTCTGGCAAGAATGAGACCATGAGCACTATGAGGGAACGAGCTGGTATTCACACGACTTTGCTTTGTATCCTTGCTCACTGCTATTGGTATTTCCATTTTCGCTTCCTCATCCTGTTGGGAAGCCAAGTATTTCAAGTTTATCTGATGTAGAAGGTTTCAAGCAACGAGTCTTGAGGCCAGAAATGTTCTCAACGATCTCGAAACCAGCCAACGCATCTAGAATGCCTGTCTCAACGTTTGCCTGCTCTTCTGTTTTGTTTTGCAATGTAGCCATGATTAAGGCAGGTTCGAAGCTGAAAATTTAATACTGAGAGTATCAATTAAAATTTCCGGTGAATTGATTGATAGGTTGACTTTCTTTTCTCTTTACTCGTATTTTGGATATTATCGCTTATTAGCAATTACAAGCGAAGTGGAAAAATAAATTTGCTTACTTATAAATTCAAATTCAACGAGCATCACCTTCCTATCACATGCCCGTAATGAATGATTTACCTTCAAATATCACAATTAGAAAATAGGTCAGCTAACAATTAACTTCTCAACACAATTAGAGGGTTACTTCTAAAATGAATCACGATGCATGTAACTCAATATGTATCTACACTAATGAAATATTCTAATAATTCGCTTTTTATTCTCTCTCTATCTCCTAAAAGCCAAAAGATCACATACACACTACTCGTCGCCAATACCGTAAGCCTTAAGTCTATTCTCAGACAATGGTTTGGTCTTCCTCTTCTTCTTTTTGTCAACTTTGGTATTCTGCTCCTCTTGTTCAATTTCCATTGTTTCTTCCTCTGGAATATCATGCTCGATTTGTATGTTCGGACGCTCCTTTTGAGGCTTCGGCACCTTGGTCAGTGTCTTCAAAACTTTCTGTTTCTGCTGATGCAATTTCTTGATATCTGAAGCTTTCAATTTCTTCTTCTTTCGATCCAGTTTATCATCAAGCTCTGTGAGCTTAGTAATATCTTTCTTCAAGATTTTCTATGAGAAAAATTAACGATTAGCGCTTTGGGCAACCAACAAATAGCTTTACGATATTTTCCTCAGCGTTTCTCTTGACGTTCTGTTTGCCTTGTCTAACCTTTCTCATCTCAATCGTTCCCTAATCGCACACATCGTGTTAACAACTAATTCATTGTGAAACTGAATATCACCTCATCTTCTCTATAAGGAGCGAGTTTTTTCAACGGCACGACCTTATTCAATTCTCTGTCATCAGCGAAAAGGAGTTCTTCGTCGGTTAACCCATAGGAATTACTCTTGACTTTCGTGTACTAATCCCAAAATTTTATTCTTCCATTGATGAAGGATGGTTTACCTTGAAACGGGTTTTGATTCCGCCTGAAATGATATCTTCGAACTCAACAGCATAGTATTGGTCGATAAGCTCGTCCAACTTCGAATCCTTGATGCCCAACTCACGAAGCTTCTCTGGGTCCTGCTTGATTACTTCGGTGTAGTCGACCTTCTCAGGATTAAGCTGATAATTTGTGAGAATTGGGATTTGAATCGGATGAGGTAAGATACTTTGTTGAAATCTTTCCTCTTATATTTCTTCTCTTCTGCTTTGATACAGCCCGTGCAGAGGAGGAAGTCTTCATTGGTTTTCAGCTGATACATTTCGTCGTATTCAGTGAATTTGTAGTTGCATTCAGCGCAGTATTTGATTTTTTCGAGCAGTTTCTTAATTTCGCTATCTAATGGTGGCTAGATAATTATTTGGCTTGAGATTCGGCGGTTTTGAAAGATGTTATATACCCTGCAGCCTTTAGGTATGACAAAAGGCTTCATTTTATGTGGATGGTCTTTCAGGTCTGCGCACTGTTTGCATTGGGTGAAATCCTCGCATTCCAAGCAGTCAAATCTTCGTTCTCCTTCTTTAATTCCTCTAAGGCAGGCTAACAGATTCATAGTTATTATTTCGAAACCGAAATGGGTAATTACTATCGCAATACCACCATAACTGTCCGACCTCTTCACTGATAGCTTGAATTTCACTATGAAAAGTAACGTATTAACTGGGCATAGTCTGAGGTTCGCTTACGATTCTTTGAGGTTCAGTTTGTTGATAATAGGAATAGAAGTTTTTGGCATAAGTATATTTTCCTTATCAGCCTCTGCAGGTCCATTTTCGTTGCCTTTCTGCTCGTCCTTTCCTTCATTATTTGCCTCCTCTTCTTCTTGTTTTTCTAACTCCTTCTCATACTCTTTTCAGTCGAATTAGACGATGAATAACTCTAAAAGGCTACCTTCTAGCTCTGAAGCGTTCTCATCCTCTTGCTCATAAAACTCATCGTCATAGACCTCTCTCATTTTACGATCATAGTCGTCAGGATCAAACTCGTCCTGGAGCAGTTTATCCATTTTTTCTTGTTCTAATGCGAAGATTAATAGCATCATACTCCTATGAAAAATATACTTGTAAGGTGAGTTCCTGCAACTTTTTCAATCTTTTGAATTCTTTCCAGCATTTCACTCCTCAGAGTGCTCTTGATTCTCTTTATTTCCTCCTTTTCCTTCGAAATCAACTCTTTTTTCCTCTCTTCTTTCTCCTTGCGTTTTTCCGCACGACTCGTGTCTTTTACTCTCACACTATCGCCGATAAATCTCTCATGCGCTATGATAACACAAAACGGATATTTCTTCGGCAAAAAGTCGATGATTACTCAAAATCTGGTTGGCTCCGGGCTCCTCGAATCGGAAATTGTGTTTCGCTTCAAACTCCTCCATCTCCTCGTCTCTTTTCTCGTCTTCTTCGTCTATCTTATCCATTCTAGGGCCATCCTCTCCCTCCATATCATCCTTATCGATCCATCTATATATGATAAAGTTAATACACAACAATTCTCTAATAGTGCAGGGATACGCTTTGGTAAGGATATATCTCCTCAGGAATCTATCAGTTTCGTCAAGGTCCTCGGTCTTCCCCCAGAACTCCTGGACTAATTTCGCTTCTTTCTTATGGCCTTTCTTCTTTTCTTTTTCAATGTACTTTTGCAGCTCCGCCTCTTCGTCTTCGATTTCCTTTGCGGTTTTCTTCTTCACTTTGAACAAATCATCTCCTCCTTCTTCCTCGACTTCAGCGGCCATTTTAAACTCTTTCTTCAATCTCTCCTGTTCCTCGAACGGAGTTTCCCCGACTACCTTCTTCTTCTCCTTGTCCTTATTAAGGATAGATTCTCTGACGAGATCCTTGTAATAGACTGGCTTGGATTTCTCTTCATCAGAGTCATCGTCGTCTTCAATTTCAAATTCTTCTTCTATTGTCAGAAACAGGGAATGTGAGCTTATATAGAGGAAATCGAATAATTACCATTGAAAAATTTCTCATCCTTTTTGTAGATAGTAGGATCTTTCTTTCTGATTTTCGCCAGAGTTGTAAGGAACTTTGTGGAAACGGTCTCGTTTAAGAGTTCCGCGTTCTCATCTTCGCTTGTTTCGGAAGAGCTTTCTTCCTCGAGCATTTCTAGAGTTGTTGGTTAGAATGACATGTCAGAAATATCTGGAAGTTACTTTCGAAATCCTTGCCACGTTCACTGCGGAATTTGTCTAATTCCTTGCGCTTTTCTCTTCGCTCGAATTTTTCTGCGAAATTTTTGTTGATTCTGAGCTTCTCGGTGCTAAAGTCCTCGTTGTCGTCGAACATCTCAATGAAATGAAATTCCCAAATTAAGTATTCTTTGCCTAAATAAATTTATTGCAATTTTCTCTCGCAGCAATCATTTTCAGGAGTCGAACCCCTCGAGTAAATTCGACAAAAATGACAAATACTACAATTCGGGTTTTCTATTCATTTTTCATGACAAACACCTGGAGACTGACATCCCTGCACAGGTTTCGCTCGGACTACCTATATCTCTAGAAATAATCTATGCATCACGTATTTAGAGCCCCGTTTTGAGGTGCAGCTAGGAAAGATAGAGGCAGATCTCTAGCAAATATATGACAGCCAGTTTCCTCGATGAAACTACATGACATGCCTTTTATAATTCTATCAAGTACTGCTATTTTCTTGAAAAGTATTCGATTAAAGTTAATAGAGCCTCGAAATTAAATCAATCCTCGTTTTTTAACAATCTAATTGTGTGCAAATCTTAAAAGAGTTTTAATTTTGCCTCGCTATGCAGAAAGCGGAGCCCACTGACCAACCAGCTCAACTTACCTCCACCAAACTTCTCCCAGAAATCGCGGGCATCGACCCCAACACTCTTAAAGAGCAAGCTAGTCTGATTGAGAACTACCTGAAATCCGGGACCCAATTAGATAATACGTCATTCGAAGAGTTGAAAAAAAATTACACCTTTGACGACAAAAGCGTCCTTGAGATGCTTAAAAACTCAAAGAAGCTTGACAAACAGCAGTTAGCTCAAATAGAGAAGGTGTTTAGCTCGAAAGGAGAGAAAATTCCACAGGATGCTCTAGATAGCGCGCTTAACGCGGTAAAACAGCTCAGCAAGATGGAAGATACATCCGGCCCTAAGCCGTTGTCAGCAGCGAGCTCTGAGGGCAACGAGAGCGATGATGACGTGAGCTCGGAGGACGAGTCAGATTCCGAGCTGAATATGCGGGAAGGTCATAATTTGCTGGACTCGGTCAAAGAAAATATAGATAATTTGCTCAGTTCAAACAATCTTAAGCATAAGAGCACAAAGAAGCGCTGGTGGACGCCAGAGGAGGTTTTATATTATTATTGTTAGTGGGTATTCATTGATTATCTATTATATTAGGATGAGCTTCTGAAGAAAGTCGTTCAGCAATACGGAGTAATTGATCATTTAAAGAGTGGCTTGAATATTAATTGGATCTGATTAGGCGAAGAACTGGAAGAAAGTCGCGTCGTTTTTGCGTGATCGAACTGATGTGCAGTGTCTTCATCGATGGCAGAAAGTGTTGAACCCGAACCTCGTGAAAGGGCCTTGGACCAAAGAAGAGGACGAAATCGTGACACAGATGGTTATGAAGTATGGAGCCAGGAACTGGAGCACTATTGCCCAGCATTTACCGGGACGAATCGGCAAGCAATGCAGAGAGAGGTGATTGATTTATTTAAAAGGGCTGGCTTTGAAATATTTTGATGATAGATGGCATAATCATCTGAATCCTGATATTAAAAAAGAGCGGTGGACGGAAGAAGAAGATCAGGCGATAATAGAAGCCCATAAGCGTTTAGGTAATATATATAGAGGAAAAGCATCTTACTAATGAATGGAAGGTAATCGATGGGCGGTGATCGCTAAATTGATCCCAGGAAGAACAGATAATGCGATAAAAAACCATTGGAATTCGACGATCAAGCGAAAGCTGAAAATGATGAAAAAAGGAGAAGATGCCTTGACTGCAGGCAATGATTCATCGGTTCTTGAAAAGAATCCGCTGTTTTCAGCCAGCAAGTAATGAAAGTTGTGCTTTTTAGTGCTTGAAAGGTTATTAGAGAGAAAGAAAGTGCTAAGGCCCTATCAGAAGGGCAATTGAAGAGCGGGTTTGGAACAACGCCGCCAAGTAGTATTAGTAAAAAATTGTTTGAATTCCAAACTCCGGAGAAGAAAGCCTCGACGCACTACGAATCAACAGGCGTCACTCCATGTAAATTTTCTATTGGTTTGAATAAGCACGCTGATCTCGCTGAATTCACTTAGCGTTACTTGGATCCGATGAAAAAACTAAATCCATGACGCCGTTTACATCAAAGCCGAAGAGCTTTGTCAACCTGTTTAATAAAGAATTCTCTCACAAAACTCCTGCGAGTAACGACAAATCAGCTTGGTTCATTATAATTTTGCCTTTCAGGCGGATCAAGCTCGGAGCCAAAGCTCTGGATAGTCTTCCCGCTTTTTTTACAACCCGAAGTCGATACCATGTAACTTAAATTTAGTTAGTTATTCAGTAGCACTTAACATAACTCACAGGGAGCCTTCGGAATACCTCTTGAAAAACATCCTCGTTGCGACAGGAGTCCAAGAAGAGGATGAAAATATCAATGATCCCGTTCGAAAGAAATTGTAAACTGCTTTTTCCTTTTTCATATAGCAACTCCACGCTTGCTAGGTTCAAGCCAGAGACAGACTTCGACCCAAGCCTCTATTTAACAATCCCGCCCTCTCATTCCAACGAGAAAATGCAAGTTGAGTCCGAACCCCAAACTAACCCATAAATGAAAAACCCCCTTAAACTGCTTCAATAGAACAGTTGAAAACCCTAATTGCCGTGCCCTTGCTCGTTTAATAGAGCTAAAGGGAGCTAGCAACATTTTTTTTTTATCCTTTTCAAGAGCAAAAAGTTTCTATCTTTAATTCAGAACTCATTGTTCAATATATAATTTCAAATAGTTGGATGACTTTCCTTAATGACGGTCATTATCATCTGTACTCATAGACTTTCTTGAACCTTTAAAACAGACTGAAAAACCTATATTCCCTCATTAGAGCAAATGAAATTCGAAGTCTAGGCGCTTTCAGCTCTCTATGCAGCTTTATGCAATTAGTTAAGAAGTGTTATAATGAAATGTGGTAACGCAGACGGCAATACTCTGCAAAAATTATCTAAAACGGAATCTATGCTATGCAGTTGAAGCTTTTGTAAACGTAAGCTTCAAGATGTTTTTGATCATTGTGACGTTTGATTCTTGATCCGCAAAATAAAGGCTGTCTTGCTTCTTATCATACAAGATACACGTCATCGATTTCGATTGTACATTCATTTGGATCTGCGTCTTTTTATCCTTTTTATCTTCCTCAGAATATTTCACATTCATCGACTTCAACGGAGCCCATTTCAGGTTGGTTTCATCGTAACGCAACGCGCTGATTAGAATCTCGCCGTTCGAGGAGATCGTAAACAGGATATCTCCTTCGATTTTGTCAGCGTTTCGGCTTGTTGATGTTATCTCGAATAGACTGTCCACGGGCTGGAAGCGCTGGTCCAGATCGAATTCATGTATTGTCATTTTCGTATAGAACACATTGATGCCTGTATTAATCCCAGGAACGATGCAGTTGATTTTCCCGACGAGTTTCGCGAGCTTGAAGTCCCAGATGTAAATTTGGTTCTTCTCGGAGCTCAAACACATATACAAGGACCTGTTTTCTAGTATTTCCGCTGATAATATATTCCCAACGAACCCTTCGAGCTTGTTTTTGGGCTCTCCGTTGATATCGTATATATGTATCGGGGTAGAATCCAGGGTAAATACTCTGTGGTAGAGATTTGAACTGATTCGCTTATGGTTGATAAAAACAAGGCCTGAGGGAATCGAGTAGCGTATGATATCGATTCCTGGGATCAGGACTGTTTCTATCGAGATACTCTTGGTGAAGTTGCTGAGCTTCTCTTTATCGATAATGAAATGCAGAGGATTGTAAGTCCGTTTCACGATGAAATCTTTTAGGGAGTACTCTTTCGTATACCCTCGATTGAAACCGATGAATAAGGAGCCGCCGGCGGTGTATAAGCAATCGATTGAAAAATCATCAAAAAATGTTGCTTGGGTGCAGGTGACGCCGACATCTCCAATTTCTGTTTTGATATCAGACAAATGGAATTGGATGGTTATCTTCTGAAGAAAAGTCAAGAACCGGGCGCCGAGGAGCACAATTGAGTTGTCCTGGCAGCCCAGAATGACTACCATCGTCTGAAACTTCTCGCTGTAGCAAATGGAGCTCGAGATAATCCGAGTGGATGATTCATAGACACTGAATGCTTTAATGCCTTTCTCTGCGTAGTTTTCTACGTCTGAAAAATGAGGGTTTATTAGCAAAGAAAGGGGTATTGGATTTACATGATTTTCCGACGCAGATAATACCGCTTATCGGCAGCTGCTCGGGGTCCAGGTGGAGAGAAACAACGACTGGATAGAGACTTTTCGCAATTTTTGAAGCTTTAAAGCTGACAATGTTTTCGTTTTCGACACTTTCAGTAATTCCCATTCGCTTGAATTTAGTCTATTGCGTGTTTATTAACTCGATGAGGATTTTACACAAGCTCGTATATTGTTCCAAAAAAAAAATTTATTTACACCATGTAAGGTAGATTTAGAGCGATATTCTGCAAATCATCAGCTTTCCTTCACTCTCTGAACCTAGGAATATATTTATCGAGGAAGCAAGCATGAAAATGCCTATCAAGCAACAATATAAATATACATACATACTTTTCGCATTAGAGCTAATGTAATCATGTTGTATATCGAGGTGGCTGCATCAAGAGAGTTATTCGCCTTATTCTGAGGGCTATCCAATATTTTAAGCAGGGTTTTTGAGAGGATAGTGCTCCATGTTATGACTCGCAAGTTACTTAAAATTAATTTACAATTAATTCCTTCAATGAAACATAGTTACACGATAAGTACTCTCCAATTCACCGGAAGAGGAACTAAGCCGAATCTAAACTTCGTTCGAGTCGAAGAAGCTGGTTTTCCAATAAAAACGGAGAGCAAAAAGCTCGGATCTCCAATTTTCTACAAAAGCAGCACGGTTCAGAAACACAAGCGCAAATTACGCTCAGCAAAGGAAGCCAAGCTGCGCTTTAGCGAGGAAAATATTAAAAAAAGCAAAGCAAAATTCTATGCTGATTCCACCCGAGTTTGGCCATTTGTCGAGGACGCAAATCAGAAACTTGACACAGAAGAAGGTAAAAGCAACCCAGATCCTTTCCAAATCACAGGAGGAATCAAGCGCCCCAACCTGCAGATCTTGGAAGAAGAAAACAGCCTTTACGAGGAGCACAATCCGTCTCCTAAATCGAGGTACAAATCCGAGAAAAGCGTTATGAATGTAACTGTCCACAAGCGATTCCTCACCTAATTACTCTATAGAAAACAATAAAAGTCGGCGATATCGTCAGCCAGCGGAAAGATACCACCCCGCCTCTGCACGTTTTCCCTGAAGATCTGAACCGCCACTCAGTTGTTCGCAGAGTGACCAATAATTTCATCATTAAACAAGGCAATGAAACTACTAAATTCAGCAGAACTATGCAAGGGTTTGCGGCTCCTTATACCCCAATTTCGACTCTAGCGCGGCAGCCTCGCACGGCCCAAGCCAGCAGTTTGGTCGGGCCTCTTCGGGACCATCCTGGACTCGCTTCAGACGGGTTCGCGCAAATGCAGAAAAAGCGACCGCAACCAGAACCTGAGTACGTGCACATTGAAAACGTGGATTATCAGAACTATAAGTACAAGAAAGGCGGCGAGAAGAGCTTTATCACTGAGATACCACCAAAGAAGCCGCCTGTACATATCTTCAAGAATAAGAAAGAAACCATCGAAAAAGCCATCCAGAGCTTGCATATCAAGCGGCTCTACATCGGAGAGGAGAGTCCCGATGAAAGCGCGGATGGAAGAATGGGCAAACGAAGTGGCTCAATGCATGACTTTGAGAAATCGCTAGAAACGGCAAAGCATCAGGCGGCGCTTGAGGACTATAATTTGAAGAGGGTAGAGGACCATAAGAGGGAGCTCGAGAAGGAGTCCGTGGAGATGATGAAGAATAATCCGCCTCCAGCCTCACAACGAAGTGGAAGAAGCCGAGGACAGAACAAGCCTGGACTGAACCTTATGAGCAACCGGCCAATGACTACAGAGCAGTTTGGTGGCTATTCTGGACCCACAAGCTTCGATTATTTCCGTAAAACGTTTATGAAGGAGTTCAAAATCGACGCTGATGTGAAGCTCAAAGGAAAGAGCTCTTCGCTGAAAAATAAGATCCTCAGGCAGGAGTTTTTGCACTATTCTGATGTCAGTCAAAGATATTTAGCGGATTTGTGTGCGAATCTGCAGGATCATAAGATCGAAGAGTACTCATACGAAGAATATAAGGCCATTAAATCGAAATTCAGTAATAATTTCTCATGGGAGCTGTTGTTTATGATAATAATGTGAAATTTTAGAAGAAGGAATCCTACTCAAAGTATTTATCGATGTCTATGATATCTTGAAGATAATGAAGCCGTATATACTGAACCGCATCCTGCTGGCTTTAGGAGTCAACCCGCATAATGAGCTAGAGATTATTTCTTGGAATAATTTCTTGATGTTCAAAAAAGTGATTGTGAATAGAGACGCTCCGAACTACGAAATCGTCGATTTTGTTATGAAAGTAATCTTTTGAGAGTATTTCCTTATTTGATGACGTGGCCCGTAGTTTTTTAAGGTGGATGACAAAGAGATGCTACCAAAAGCAGAGTTTTTGAGGATACTCAGGACGATAACGACACGTCCGGAAGAGAAAGCGAATACAACAAATGAGATCTATGAAAATTTCGCAGAGAACTTTTTCTTGACGGGAGTCATTAAAGACAACGAGGAATTCGTTGATTTTGCAAAGTTTAAATCCGTGTTCAATAGCTTCAAGATGAATATTCTAGATTTGCTTGATTTTGTCATTGGTAATTTCTAACTATCTCTTTTGAGGGTCGTTTCGCTCAAGTATACTGTAGAACAGAGCTGTCATTTATTTTTTCATATTCGTGTATTGTAAACAATGAAAATGCCTCTAAACGCTTAATCAACTAGCAACAGTGCTTTGATGACCACTACAGCAATATCGATTTAACTAATCGTGGAAATTCTCATTAAATGTTGGTTTTAGAAGATCAATGTCCATTAGGTCAGTGTATCAGAGCGATGTAATACGATTTTAGCGTTAGATAAGAGCTCACTTACATTAAATCATTGTTATTGATCACATAAAGCTTATAGATGGTGTATTATGATCAGTTTAGACCTTTAAATTTTCCTTCTCGATCTCAGCAAGCTTTTCAACTCTTCTCTTGTATGACTCATCAGTTTCTGGTTTAGTCGTCAAATAAACATCGACAATCTGCTTTGCGACCTCAGGGCCGATAACACGACCACCCACTGCAACGACATTGCAGTAATCTTTGCTGCGAGACATCAATGCAGTGTAATGATCATGGCAGAGTCCGCATCTAACTCCTTTGACCTTATTGGCTGCGATGGAAATTCCAATGCCGCTACCACAGACCAGTACTCCGAGGTTTTTATTATCGTCTCCTGCCTTCACGACTGCTTGGGCGACCTTCACGGCGTAATCTGGGTAATCAACTTTGTCAGTGGAATATGGGCCTAAGTCCTCTACAGCGACTTTGTAGTTCTCCAAATGTTTCTTTAAGATCTCCTTCAGCTCGTAGCCGGCATGATCGGCGCCAATGAATACTTTCTCGATGCCTGTAGTTGCTGATTCCATAATTTTCAGTCTATTTTTGCGAATTAAATTGAATATTTTCATAGGTTTTCGTAAATCACGGAGTATGCAGAACAAATTCTATTGAATAAAAAAAAAACAGAAACAGAACAAGCCACGATTGAATAACGTAAAAGAGAAGATTCCAACTTTCATAAATAACCAAAGCATCGCCCTCAGTACAAGAGCCATTGCTTATTTCTAAGATATACAAGGCATTATAAAACTTTTGGATGCTCTATAGACTCTGAATAACAGAATTAAGACTGTGTAAAGAAGAGTAATCACAAAGCTTCTAGCCTCAATACATGATAAAGCGATGACGCTGCAAAATGAAAATTATACAACTCAACTCAATGAATTTGAAGTAAATATTAGTTAATACAAGATTATCTAGCTGCTATTTCGCTCGATTTCCTCTTCATTTCTCCGATAGAACCACTCGCAGTAGCGCTTGAGCTGTGAGGCATTCGCCATATCAGCACATTTTTGAATTTGCTTGAAGTTTTTCTCGTTAAGAATATTCGCCAGGTGCTTCTCGCATTCACATTTGATCTATGATAAGAAGATGTTAGTAAGGATACTCCTTTCCGAAAGTCAATACCTCATCGATCATGAACTCATCGGATACTGATAAGAATTCGAGTAGGTAGTCGATGCCAAGCTCCTGACCTTCAGTGTCTGCGCCAAAATGTACTTCGCCTGAGTATAAAAATTGGCAGACAGCAGCAAAGACTGGGTAACTATAAATTGTAATGTAAGTTTTAATGTTGCAAACTGTAAAGACCTAATATTCTTGATCTCCATTGTGTTTTGAGAGGATTCTTTCATCCCAGAGCCGAACATCACTTTGAACTTTTCACTATGATTTTGTTTTGATATCAAACACTGATTCAAAGGGAATTGATAGGCTATACCTGAGGAGAGATAGTATGATTTTGTGGGCATAAAAAGGCTTTCCTTCTACAATAAACACTATATCGGACTGGTACGGGTTATTGCACAGCTCCGAGATAGATTGTTTCAGTTTTGAAAATGCGTTTTCAGGACTAGTTATGATCTCTGGCGCAGGATCTAGTAGAGTTAGGGTTGATATATATTCGATGAAGACGTCGATGCTCGTTACCTGTATCAATAACGTAGAAGTCCTTGAAATAAGTCTGCCCATAGCTTCCTCCCATTATGTATAGTTTTCCTTCAAAAACCGACATTGTATGGCCAGCTCTCGCCTTTATAAATTTCTCATTGAATTTCACCGTGTCTGCCAACGTCCAACTCATCGTCACTGAAAATGCATTATTAGTCAACAGATTTAACCAAGCCAAACTCACCTGGATCATAGATCTGAAGGTCATTAAAACAAGAGGCAGATGGACCGGACCCACCAAACAGATAAAGCTTCGACTCAACATTACATAAACTCATGCCAGCTCTTGGCGAAGGAACGTGTCGTTTCACCTTTATTTCAGTCCAGCGCATAATGTCTATTAAGAGTAAAGCCATTAATAAACCCTTGAAATGAGATAATATATTGTCATGCCTGTGTCAAGCTGGTAGAGATCATTGAGCCTTCTAGAACCATCCCAACCTCCGAAGATATACAGCGTGTTTTTGATGACCGAAGAACTATGGTTTGCTCTTGGAGGTGGCATTTCACCATCAGCGGTTACGTATTCCCAGACTTTCTGGTCTACAATGAAATGCATTGGTCAATAAAACTTCTCAACAATAAAATGAATCTCATACCGATGTCAAAGCTGTGCAGATCATTAAGATAATCCCTTCCATCACCTCCTCTAAACAGGTAGAGCTTCCTCCCAATTAGATCAGTCGAATGCATATTGCAAGGCCCAGGTGATGTTCCACGTGTCACGGGATGCTCCCAAATTAACTGATCCAGGTCAAGAATATACATATCGCTTGCGGCAAAAGGTCCCGAGCCTAGCCAGCCTCCAATTATATACATTTTATTATCGACTAATGAGGCTGTGTGGCCATTTCTGCCGGGAGGATCTTCTCCCATGGTTGTTGGATGACTCCATTCATTTTTATCGATGTTGTACACGTGCAACGTGTTGTGATTCTTTTTCCCGTCATAGCCTCCGAAGAGGTAAATGCATCTTTTATAAATTATTGCCGAATGGTTTTTTATCTGAGGGCATTCGTTGTTCAAGTTCGTAAGTATGCGTACTTGAGGATGAAAGTCTTCGACTGTCATCATTAATTTGTCAGCTGGAGTGCTTTGGTAAGGGCTCTGATCGTTTTCCATTGCGTCTTGCTGCATTCGTTCCATGGAAATGGCGATTATGATGATGAAAAAAATTTATTGTCTCAGAGGAGAGAACTTTTCGTTTTACCAGATTAGTAAATTTTATTCAAAATGCACCCTAAGAACATTATTTGTTTTAATTCTTTAATTCAGCGCAGAATATCCGCTTTGAAGCTTCATATATACTCAGGATACATTGAAGAGAGGATATGAGGGCTAAAGCAGAAGTGGAAGGGATATCATAAAGATGATGATATATTTCATCTGCTTTACTTAATCTTACTGTTTATTGAGACTCTGTAAGATCAGTAGCTTAATGAAAATAGCAATTTAATGAGAGACTCAGTAATAAGTTGTGAATTCACTATGTTCGCTTTGATGGGGGAAGAGGAACGCCTGCTTTATATATTATTTTGCTGGAGAAACTGCTGCAATAGCTTTGCTTAGTATTATTGCAAGGATGAAAATTTGTGCCTCGGATTTTGGCTGAGACAGTATTCTCAGCGAGGAAAATGAAAACCTTTATATACAACTCACTTATTACTTGCTATTTACTTTAATAGCATTGAAAGAGCTGAAAATTGCATCCCTTAGCTGAAAACTTTTTGCTTTACTGAGTATTTAACTGGATAGATAATAATTTATCGAATTTTTAGAAATTCTTCCACACATTGAAAAGTGATTCTTTAATCTTTTTTATTGCGGTTGTATCAAATGCTGTAAAATATCACGTTATTCCCATAATCAACTATTACGTCTGGTGAAGTCTTGGCACAGTCTAAAGAATATTCATTTATTTCAGATAAAAATAGCAGCGGCTCTTAGAAATAAGATCTATTCAATCGGCAGGAGCTATTACTATTATCAGGAGAACTTATGGATAATAATATAAAGAGTGATCCAACTCACAATGCAAATGGAGTGATTAGAAGATGGTGTATTCAATGACTATATATCAAAATATCCGAGTCAGGATTTTTTGTTAGCGTCAAGTTGAAAAAATTAAAATAAAATTCGTGAAGCTAGAGCATATTCAACCATAAATGATCGATCAGCAACAAGCAATCCGCGAATTTGAAGAAATGGGATTTCAGATCACAAGCATCGTAGAGGCTCATCAAAAATGCAAGGGAAATAAGGCCCAAATGACAGAATATTTAATTCAGCAGAGGTATTTCTCACCACTTCGCATCCACTCATAGCATTCTACCTTTAGTTCCTCTATTGGTTCTGCAACTTCTAAAGAGTCGGATTCACCTGATAAATTAGTTGAAATTCCTTGCTTCTGTATATCAACTTACCTGAAAAAATATAGAAAAACGAGCGCAGACCCGCTGATGATGATTATATGAACCGAACTTTCGAGAACTCATACCGAGAGGCAAGAGGCCACTACGGCGGTTTTGAACCACTCAACCCTGTGGAGCGATTGCGGAAAAACGGGATGCCAGTTGGTCTGAAAAACGTTGGAAACAGTTTGAATATTTCATCTAGATTCACTCCCTGACTCAATACTATTCAGCATGCTATGTGAATTCATTGTTTCAAGCGCACTTTCAGAACTACAAGTTTGTTAAAGCGATACTCGAGTTCGAAAGCTCTGTGAAAATCACCGAGGAGGAAATCAAAGCTACCAGGAAGTAACTCACAAATTCTGCTTTTATCTCAAGAAGAATTAGACCTCTAAACCAAGACAGGAAAAAGTTGAGACTGCATGTAACCTCTCATTGATTATAGCGAGTTAGCTGTGAGTTAAACGCTAGGCTTCGATCGCGCTTGTCAAAAACCTGCAAAATTTGTTCGGTTATATGATTCGAAGTCATAAGAAATACGCTGACCCAACTCCTGTGCTCAATATGCTTGTGGATGACTTTGGTAACAATTTGCATATGTGCCCTTTGCTTATTGCGACCGATGATGGCTTTGTCCTCGATAGCTAATCATATCCCCGTCGGCGACCAGAAAGACGTAACGGAGTTCAACATAACATTCCTTACGAGAGTCGAAGAAGCGCTTCAGTTGCAGGAGAGTTTTCAGAAAAGAGTAAGCAGATGGATGACCTTATTGATATGTAATGCTGGAAATACACAGACATCACTGCGAAAAACCATTACCGAGCCGCCTTCTGAAGATGGGCTACAAACGAAAAGTGTACTTGTTAAGAAGCTTTCTACGATAGGAGACGCCGAAGACACCTTTATGAGCAACACTTTCTTTGGAAAGATCAGGAACTTTCGCAGCTATTTCCAGGACGGCGAGAAGGTAACTCCTGTCTTTTACTCTATCTGTATCCCTTTCTCTCTAGGTTGTTGACGTAGAAGACTCCCTTTTCGGATCTGTGATCCTAGATGTAGCTCAGAAGGACCTCTATGCTGGGTTCGATGCATGGCTAAATATCGAAGTGGATGATTTCAGAGCACCAAATGTAAGGGCCTACTTACTGCATACTCCATTGCATGCTATGATTTACACGTTACTTGTAGGGAGAGCTTTGCAAGGCCGAGAAGAACAGTTGGATCATTAAAGCACCCGACACGCTATTTATTCAACTTCAACGCGTTGTTTACAATCGAAATATTGGTAAGAAGCTCATTCTCATCTCGCGGACGATATACATCATTGATTGACCAGGCAACATAGAGAAACTCAACACGCCGTTCTATTTCGATAAGGAGATTTATATCGATCGCTTCCTCTTCGAAAATAAGGATATCGCTACTGAAATCAAGCATAAAGTGAGAATTCTTCAGAATAAGGTATGAAGTGATCGAGAATTTTCATATTTATTCAATATGAATCCACAAAACAGCTTGAACATCTCGAGGTATCGCTCGCCAAAATCCAAAACTACAAAAAAACTGGATTTGATTTGATTTCCGTGCTCGGCATCGCCTCTGATTTTCTTAAAACTCAGCTCGGTGACAAACCAGCGCCTGGAGCAAAGCCTCAGGTAATTTTCGTAAATCTAGTTGGCTAATTTAAACATTTTTCAGCCCACGGACCCTGTTTATGTGGGGTTGATGGAAGATAAAGAAGTCATCGTTCAAACCTTCAACACATTAGGACAATACCAGCAATTTCTCAGTCAGAAGAAGGAAGAACTCCAAAATGAAATCAAAAAAATCAAGGTAACTGGCTAGCTGTGCTTATCATCGTAATTTCTATTGTTAGGATGAAATCGACGGATATTACGCTCAGTTAAAGAAAGAAAAATACGTATTAAGCTCTATCCTCATCCACGACGGCGGCGCTGGGAGTGGCCACTACTACTCATTCATCCGCGGTAACGATGGCAGCTGGAAACGATACAACGACATTCAAGTTTCTGATGAAACTGAGGAAGTCGTCTTCAAAGAGGCTCTCGGAGGTAATGGCCACAAAAGCGCTTATTGTGTTGTTTACGTGAGCCAGAAGTCTCTCGATGAAGAGAATAAATACATCAACAGGTATCGACAAAACACTTCCAGCGGAAACAGTGAGTTAGAGGTTCCAAAGCAACACTACAACCTATTTCTCAAAGAGAACTTGAAAAACACTGTCGACAAGGACAATAAACTGTTCCAAGAGGAGCTCGAGGAGTATCGGTTCCATACATTCATGAAGAGGATTAGTGAGAATTACGAGTCGAGGCTGGACACGCTGAATGCTGCTTACAGCAGTGGGTCGAAGCAGCAGATGCCTTTCTATATAAACTCCTTCGGTTTATTCCTCAAGAACGAGATTAAGACTGATTATCTCTTGAAATGGTATGTGCTTGACACCTGTTTGCAGGAGACAAACCCAAATTTCAAATTTAAACTTCGCGAGCTGAAGAATCAACCTCGGCTGTTAAAAATTCTGCAGACTACCATTTCTTCATTAGGAAAAAATTACCAGTTTAAAGAATTGGTGCTTCAGAAAGAAGACGACCAATTGCTGGACACAAAGCTCGCAGAGTATATCATAACGATACCAGCAGCGATCGTCTGTCTGTTCCTCCTCGAGAAAAGCATGCGGGAAGAGTGGCCGGATACTCTGCTAGGGATCAAGAAGCTTAATGATATGGTAAAACCTCTATAGTTTTCAATTCCTATAAACGCATTCAGAATTTCGCTCAGGGCTCCTTCTTTGCTAAAATGAATAATAATATCGCAGGGGTACTCGCGTTGTACCTCGCGTCTAAGTTAGAGTTGCTTCTGGCGTCTGAGAGATTCGAAGGGGTGAAAATTCCTCTAAGCTTTGGTTATAATAATGACGTTTTTAGATTGAGATCCTCGAGAATGCTCTATATGCTTTAACGAAAGGAATGTTAAAGCAAGATGATTCTCAAATAAGCCAGGTCAAAGCGATTTTAAACGACATTGTGACTCATTGTCAAGATAAAATAAACGCTGAGCAAATGAAGAAGTTTAAGGAGTTTGTCTTTAAAATGTCGACAGGGTTCCATATTTCGACTGAACTCGATAAAGTGGTTGGAAATAGCACATCTGAGGAGCTTGAAAAGAGGATCGCGGTGACCACGACAGAAGAGTTTGATCCATACAGATGGGTAATTGTGAATGAAAATTCGTACTCGAATCAGATCAAACGGTTATTTGAAAAGTTCTGCTCGCATTATAAGGTACTATTCCAATGAAAGCTAGTGTTGATAATGAAATGATTAGGTTTGGGTTGAGTTTTATAATATGATTTACTACAACAAGGCTCCGCTAAAGAAAGAACAGCGATGGAAACATAATTTTATTGTAAAGGAGGAGTCTGCGATGAATTCTGGGTCCCAATCGCGGCACCAAGAATATGGCTACCACGCTAAATTCAATGGATTCTGAAATTATAAAATTTCCTGAATTACATCATGTTTGCATGCTTGCATTACTTCATTTTTTTTTCTTTTATGATGCATAATGGCGTGATATTTAAAATCGTTGTTCAATCAAATATTTAAAGCATAAAAATCCGACAGCAATATCATAGAAGCGAAGATAGTACTATTTGCGAACTTCTTTATTGACTTTACTCAATCTCCTCTTAGAACCAAAGCCGCCATTACCTTAGAAAGGCTATTATTTAGCTTTTTAAAGCCATGTCAAAGAGATTGTTTAATTTTGTCATTCAATCTTTACTTGGATTAAACATTACTTATCTGATTTATAACCCTGATAGTAAAAAGCTCGAGTCTCCTTTATCCAAAAAATTCACACATTCTTAAAAAGAACTTAATTTGCTTTTAATCAGATGAAAAAGAATAGTCAAAAAACTTCATTTTGCTCCACCACAGCTTTTCACTACGACAACTTCGTCAGAGAGGGAGTCCTTCCATTCCAATTTTTGATTTCACTGTATTGCACTTGAAACTGAACAAAACTTTCATAGTATCGTTTGTTCATCGCCCGGTCAAGCTTCCTTTTCAATTCATCCAAACAGACCTTCAAATCCATAACTGTGACCCCTTGTCTCTTCGTCTTTAGATCCAACCATAGCGCATGGAAATCCGTGAAAAGTAAATCATATAGTTTACAAAACCCTTCTTCGTCCTTCGATAATATCGCACAGAAGTTCTTCAACGCCTTTCGAGAGCCGAGCTTGTCTTTATCTTTTTCAAAATCTAAGAAATCGGCCATATGGAAGTAGGTCATCAAATGGTAAGTGACATTAATCGAGCAAACTGCAGTCATGAAATCATCCTTGGGGTCACTCATACGTTTGATCATGCCTGGGTAATCTCTCGAGTAGTTCAACAGCATTTTGAGGCCGGCGACTCCACTGCCTCTGAAATCAGTGCGAGGATCATTATTTTGAAATCCAAAATCTTTCCAACGGGGGTTTGGAATCTGCTCGAGCTCGGGTTCTTTGGTGAGCGATGTCCAGAGGACATTGATTAGTTGATTATGCTCTTCATCTTGAGGATCAAAGGGGATGTTGCATTCAGATCGCAAAGAGTAGAAAACAGCGAGTTCTTGGTTAGTCAGTCTGGTTCTTTTAAAATCACTGCAGTGAACGCAATATTTCATCGCGAAAGTTTTGTTTTTCACATGAGTAATTGGTTCAGTGAAGGTCCCAGGTGGGATTTGTTCAGATTTTCTGCCTTCAATTAAGTGGACGGTCTCGGCGTCTGTGGTAACTGATTTAAATGACTCTTTTTGCATTGCTCTTGCTATTGTTGTGTTTATGTCTTGTTTGATAAATTTATTGATATGGATAATGATTTTCTCATCGCACTTTGTTTTGTAGATGTGAAATAAAAGCGAAAGCTGTTTTTTAATTTATTTCGTCAAATTGTAACGATCAAAGCCTGAAAAATATGGTTTATTTTTTATCGGTTTTGCAAATATTTATGGGAAATTGAGGATAAGCACATGAGATTTGATCTGGCTGTAGCTGGATCCAAGCTTGGCATGGTTGAGAATATAGCATCCTGAAGAAACGTAATAAGAAAAAAAAATTACTAATATCAAAACGGTTAAAAACGAAGTCTTGCTATCATTGTGATTAGATGGATTGCATAGAAAAGATTTGCACAACCTAAGAAAACACAGTTAATTAATAAAGAGTAGCCATGATGTTTAATCATTGTCAACATCTAGTCAAACACTGAGATTGGATGCATCTTGAACTGAAAGCTTATTAACTAAGTATAATTATCATATTTGCACACATATCCAGTCAGATCGTGAGATATACTCTTGGAAACATTAATCCTCTTGAGGACTTAAATTTGTCTTAAAGCACTGATGTATCAAGGGACAGATTTCCTACTTTCAGACAGCTACAGAAGAAAAAAAACTCAATTCAACACATTGATCTGTGCTCAGTTGACTTATTTTGATTTGCTTTCATACTCTCCATGTTAATTCCATATTTTATTTTACCTTTTCATCAGGGCCTTTGGAGTTGGTCTTAGAATTATATTTTCATTTTCAATTTCAGTATTACGGAAATTTGATAGTTAATTCTTCAAATAATCTATAGTTATAATCAAAAACATTTTAGATTTTTGAAATTAATAAAATTATTCATCATGCTAAAGAACTACAGAGTTCTTTATAAACAATTTTCAAAATGTCGGTGATTGGTAATATCAAGCCTGCTTGAGCCAAAGAAAATGAAATTTTTTTGTGTTTCGTAAATTTTTTCACACAACAGGCCACGTTCTTTGTTTAGTCTGGAACAAAGAAAAGAAATAAGGGTGTATTAAACGAAGTATTCTTCAACCTCCTGCTTTTTTGAATGGAATGAATACGAATCGGACTAGAGAATGTTGTTTTTCAAGGTATCAAGCATAATTTGACTGGATTATGATTTGGTAGTTTGTGTCTAAAAAAATTTCTTAAGTGAATAAAAAACTCTAATATGGCAGGACAAATAAACACTGCTAGCTTAGAGACTATTAATGTAAAGGTTGTTAATCAACAAGTTTAGTGAAGATCGTTTGTAATTAATATGTGGATCATTATCAATAATAGAAGTGCGGTATTAGTGAAACATATTCAATTTGATTAACCAGAGAATACCTGAAGTGTGATTGCATAATGATATGCTCTAATCTTAAAGTAGCAATAAATATTAATCCATTTAACAGCAAAAGTACTTTGCTCTGAAAGGAGAGAAGGCTAAGTTGAACTTATTTGTATTTGTGAATCGCGGTGAGAGAGTTTATAGCAATGTTTAATTTACTACAAAATACTCATTCATTATTAAGAAACACTTTTACTAACTCATCAAACCAGAGTTCTAAAGAACACTGTTCTTATTTATTGGAGAGATGTCCTTTCCAAAACTAGCTTATTACACAGCATCTCATTGGAAGGCTACTAAAATTTAGTAGGAAGAAAGATAGTTAAACAATTGTACCCATACTATTGTAGTATTATATACTTGCAGTAAAATGTTTGTGAATTCTCTTACTATTCATTTTAGTTGAGTTAAGGTCATCAGATCAATAGGTATGCTCTATTTCACTAAATAACCGATTAATAGTAGTTGCAAAATCCCAAATAGTTTGCAACTCTTAGTATCGATCTCAGATACTATTTTTCCGAAAAATTTTCCAAAGTATAGCATCACATCGCCTCAGGAAGGAACTTCTATATATACAAGACTTAGCAATATGACAGGCATACGTTCAGAGTGAATTTTGTTTCATTTCAGCACGTGATCAATCAGCTACACATCAAAATATGTCTCATCAAATTGGGGAAGAAATAACTAGCACAGCGATTTCATGACAAGTGACACATCAAGAATACACCTCTTTCTCATAAGGTCCATTCAATTTTTTTTTTATTTTTTCATGACTTATCTTGTAACAGAAGGATCATTTATTCATTTTCACCTCTCTAGCTTTGTGTTTATATATCACCATTATGCAATGCGTTTACTGATATGCAAGTCGTCAAGGGAATTATTAATAATCCTTTTGATCAATATGTCTAGCTAAATAAACATACTAACTATTATTTCTCTCCCTTTCTATAGATAGAGACTTGCTTTAGAGAATAATAAACCTTACCTGTAGGATTAGTAGAGAAAGCCTCTCTACTTAAGCAATGATACCATTTTTGTTCGTCAGCACCTGCTTCTCTTGCTGAACCCCGCCGCCATACATGTTCTCGAGCTCCTTCTTCACAACTTTCTCATGCTCGATCTCCTCATAGACCGACTTCTTTGCCCTTGGCCCTTCAACACCAGCAATGCTCGTCTTTCCACCAGCCAAGCTTATCTTTCCGTGGTTCAGGCCATGTGGGTGGCCTGCCTCCACAGAGTTTCTTCGAGCAGCCAAGAACTGCTTGACTTCAATATCGAAAATCAAATAAACCGCATAGTTTTCACAGATATACTCGTCTTCACTTGCTGGGACGTAGCCAGGCTTGTTCAATCGAAGGGTATTGTCGCTCTTTCTGATCTCTCCTTTGAACAGGTAACCTCCAGTAGATATTTGGAATTTAATTCCTCTTTCAATCTTCACCAGTCTCGCCTTGTTAATGAAGAGGAGCATTGCTTGCTCATCAAGCACAATGAGCTCACCAGCGGTCTGAGGGATGTACTTGACGAAATGATAGAGCGAGTTTTTGTAGCAGACTGTCTCGAACTCATAGTTCCTTCTCATCACATCCTCAACGACGGAGGCGCTGAGGAATTGCGCATGGACTTCTCCAGCAGCAACGCAGTTCGAGAGAGCAAGATGATCATCGCTGATGATATTGCAGAAGGACAAAATGCTTCCCAATCCGTGCTTCGTGCTGTTCTTCTCAAGATCGAGGTACTGTCTGACGATACCCTTGGTAATGACGAAAATTCCCTCGATTTTGTTGCCCTTGCTGAAGAGCGATTGGCCGTTCTGGAAGATTCTCATCTGAGCACTGCTCTTAATCGCGTCGATTTCATCTCTTCGAAGAGACGAGAACATTGGGAATTGCATCACGAAATCGTTGAAGGTAGGAGCCGCCCATTCTGTGAACGCGAGCGAGTCATCGAGTCCGACGATTCTTCTATCAATCTCTCGGCGGAGTTCATTATACTCCTTGTCTTCAATCTGACCTTCCTTAAGAGCGCGGTCAAGCTGTTGGCGCTGGAAGAACAGCACGTTGTAGGCGGCTCTTCTAACCTGAATGTTTTTGATGGTGTCTGAGAACTGATCTTGGAGGGAGATGACATAGTTAGAGGCGTCACACTTGTTCTTTTCGAGCTCCTCAACCACAACTTTGATATGCTCCTTACTGAGAGGAACATCAGATTGATGCTCAATGACTTCTTCGGCGATAATGACGAAAGTGGTAACTACTTGGTATAAGAACGATAAGTGATGAACGATCGATTTCCTCGCAAACAATCCGATAAGGAACCAGTCTTTCACCTTGAAGTAGAAATTGAGAAGCTTGTTTCCAGTGAAGATGGAGTAGAGAAACTCCCAGATCGCGATGGGTTTGCGATTGTTATCCAAACTCATTTCAACGGCTTCGTTTAACAGTCGTGCCGCAGGACCAGTGAGAAGACTCTCTTCGTATTTCTCCCAGACGAGACCCTTCATAACTCGAAGGAGACGATAGCGGGCTTCTGCGTAAATATCTTCGTCTTTAAACGCATGGTAGGAAAGCAAAGCGCCTTGCTTTGGAGCATGTTGTTCTAGCTGCTCAGTTCGGTGGATTTCGGTGAGCATTTCGTCGATACCGATGAGTTGACGAGCCTTTTGCCAGTCGCAGAGGTTGAGGTACTTGTGGGATTTGATATCTTCGAATCGCTTGCCAGACGCTATCAGTAATTCAGCCATGAAGTTTGTCTTGAGACGTTGACGGACTTCCGACTCTTGGACGATTCCGAGATAACGAACGAGGAGGGAGCAGGTCGAGCCGTTTACTAACAGCGTAATAGTCGCCATACCAGCCATGTGGAAGAGCACGAGGGCTCTCGTTCTCGGGGTAAACCCGTCGTCAACAGCAACGATCAAAGCCAAGGCGAGACCAAGAGCGCCTCTGAGACCTCCGTAGCATACAACAAGAGATTCTTTCCAAGTGAGGCCGTATCCGCTTTTGCTGAGCATAGGCATGAAGGTGACGATCATGATCATTCGAGCAACTGTCATGATTATGTAAAAGATCACCAGATCAAACCAGTCGGAAGAAGTGAGTGAACCTTGAGAGCTATGGAGGAAAATGCCGATGATACAGCCAGTGAGTAAGAAGATGATTGTTTCGCAAGCGTACTGAACCCAAGCCCAGACAGAGTGCAGCGCGTGCTCTCCTTCTGGGTCGACAGAAGTTTTACCGTAAGCTGACATGAACAAACCCAGCGAGACGATGGCTAAGATACCAGAAAGGTGTAAATCCAAGAACTCAGCAATGAAGAAGGCCATGTAGCACATGATGAATGTGAGCGTGACACCGAGCACCGAGTCTCTCAGGACTCTCTGGAGCCACATCGTACCTATAATACCCATCAAAATTCCCAAGAGTGGACCACCTCCTGCAAGAGTAATGAAGTTCCACAGCACTTGGCCTGGAGATGTGTCTTCTCCCTTGGTAATCGAAGCGAACAACGTGAAGAAAACCATAGCAACACCATCATTCAGAAGAGATTCTCCTTCGATCAAAGTATTTAGTGGGACAGGAGCGCCCATTTGCTTGAGCAGCGCAACGACAGCTACAGGATCTGTTGTGCTGATGATGGATCCAAGTGTAAGAGCACCTGGCCAAGTCAGATCGTCATCAGTGTAGCCAATGATCCATTTGAGCCCTCCAGCAAGCAAGAAGGCGCCGTAAAGGACACCAGGGCCAGCGAGGAGCAAGATATTCTTGAAGGCTTTCTTGAAAACGTACCATTCGATATTCATTCCAGATTCGAAAATCAATGTTGGAATGAATATCATCAAAATACCGTGAGGTTCGATATGGCTCATAAGCACGGTTGCTTCGCCAACCATTCCAAGATTCTCGTTGAAATAGCCGATGAGGATACCGACACCGAGAAGAGCTGGTGTGTAAGGAACTTTCAGTTTCTTATTGATCTCGCGGAAAATGCATCCGAGAAGTAGACCGACGAAAACGTAGAGTGTAATCGTTGCCTCACCTGGGACATGTCCGCCGTGGCCGGATTCATCATGGCCTGCCGTGGCATTGGTGTGATCTGTGATGTTAGAAGTGATATTTGTATCTAATGACATTCAATTAATTCTGATCTTTTTTCAATTTTAGTTTATTAAAGATCCTTCAAAACATCTTTTTCAAAAGAATTACTTAATATTCTCAGTGCAATGTAAATTTAATTTAAACTTAAGGTGCCTGGACTAACTCTGAGTTGGCACCAAGTCGTTCTTGAAAGAGATAATAGGTGCATCTCTAAGCCTGAGGAGAGGATAGTAGAAAGTCATTTGTGATTCTTTGAAAGAACGCAAGAAGGACATTTATTTTACGACAAAGATATTTTACGACTAATTCTCTTACGACCTCTCTTATGAATTGGACCTGGAAAAAGATACTTAATGTTATTTGTTCTGCTTTCGGAGCTCAAATGCCGATTTGCCACCAAAATGTTGCTGGTTTAATGAGTCTTATTCTTTATTGAGTTTTAGTTTTGAAAAAAAAAAATTTGCTGCGTTGGTATTACTGTCTGAAAAACCTATTTTCTCGCTCAAATTGCTTAGTTAAGTCAGGCGAAAGAGAGATGTTTTCATATATATTTGTATTTCGAACGAAAAATACCTGGGTTGTACCGTTGAAGCGGTTTTAAAAAACTGGTTCTGGATGCTAAATTCAGGATTTATTTTCAGAGAAGATTAAATTAAAATGCTGACAGAACGACTATTTGAAGTTCTGAAAACTAGCTTTTTAGGTTAGGAATGACTATCCAACCTTTTGTGTGGATGAAGAGTAGTCCTTTAGACTCAATTCAAGGGTTTCTTTTGGTTAGAAATATGAAATGAATCGATTAAAAAAGCTTTGAATGAAAATGTAGCCCACTGAAGTCAGCAGAAGGTATTTATTACCGGTTATCATTAAGAGTGCGTCTATGAGTGTAGATGAATGGCATTCGAGGGGAAAAATAGGTAGAGTGCTCCTACAAGAATTTTTTTTTTTGAAAAGTCCCTGAGTCTATTTCTGTTTATTCGGGTTAATGGATATCAATATAAGAAGAGGAAAGCGCCAAACAAGAGACTGGGTACAGCGCAGGATTAGAAAAAGAGTATAGCGTCCTTTTCCTATTTGGTAAGAGATATTAACTTAAAAACCAAAAAGCCTCGGTGCAACCAGATAGCCTATCTGAATCGTGCAATTATTACGAGACGGAAAAGCTAAAGTTAGTATATTTCTTTGTTAACCATGGATAAAATGTAATTGAGTACTCTCTCCTCAGTAATGAAGAAAATACTCAGCTGGTAATATATGCGATTGCAATAGACCTCTGCAAAACTCACGAAATAAATGAAAATCAAGAGGTACTAGGCATAAGACTATATAAATTTTTCAGAGTGATTCCTTATGACACTTTTACATTTTACCCATTCTAAGTAAATTTAAAAAATACTTGTTTCTTTTCGGACTCACATTGACGTCAATAAATCTTTAATAAAGCGAGAAGTATTAAGTTGCTGGTTTTGGAGAAGTAGTTCTTTGTATTCTTGGAGAAGTAGATCTTTGGTACTCGGTCCCATAGACCTTCTTTGGATGCAAGAGTCTGAAGTAATCGCTCGGAATATTCCAAACGTAATTAAAGACGGTTTTGGCCGTGATTTTCGGAGGTTTCTTTTGGTAAGCTGCATCTAACTCCATCTCCTCTCCCGGCTCAATGTGGAATTTCAATGTCTTTGAGCAGGTACCGATCGCTTTACAAAGCGAATCCATCGTCTGGTACAAAACCAAAGCGTTTTCTTGAAGTTCCAAGCCGAGTCTGTATCTCATCTGTTCAACCACCTTATTAGACATTGCATTGATTTGAAGTTTATTTTACAAGGATAATTTACCTTTTTCTGCAAATTGGCAAAGGGAATGGCTGGCGGCCAAAGCGCTGTGGGGTCATTCAGATAGCCAACCTGATCTGCATTTGGTTTATGGTAAAAACAGCGAGAAAAATAATGATATACCTGGGAAGAACCGCTTGAAAATGAACCCAATGGTCATTTTAGCGATATTATAGTTTTTCATATAAGTTTTCTTATAATGAGCCCTCCCCTTCTCAAAGGCATTTAACGCTATATTCAAATTAATCTCAAGCGGTAATTCCACAAAAATTACTTCCAAGAAGTATAAGCAAACGCAGAGTGAACGCGTTTAGCGCACAATAAGCAAACACAGCAAACCCAACGAAGTAGAAGGTCCTGTACTCATCAGCCCAGCAGATCAGATTCTTAGTTTTCTCCATGAAGTTTGCTATTTCCATCATTGCGATCGTTAACTGGGCCAACATGACTTGGATTTTCTTAAGCGTAGTGATCAAACTATCCGGGTCTTTGATCCTCTCTTTAAATCTGTTCATATCAGCGAGTTTTTTGCGCGAGACTTGCTCGACAGTTTCAACTAAAGGCTCTTTGTAGTCCGGGTTAATGGACTCTGCAGCAAAGACCTTCTCATGCAGCTGCTTGTTAACCCATTGGTTAACCTTCGGATACTGGTAAATCGTGATTAAGATTATAAAAATAATGAAGTTGTTGATCATCGAGTTGATGTCTGTCTCAATTATCAGCCATATCAGTAACTAAAACGTATTAGGCTTAAGTAGCCAATGGAAAGAGGCTTACACAGAGAACGACGATAGAAAAATGCGGGTATTTGAATTTCACAACCGCGTCAATTTTTTCCATCTCAATGGCGATTTTTGCAAAGAGGGTTTTCAATCTATGCAAGGCGATTCGAAGATTGTACTTTACGTACACTTCTGGATCGAATTTCGCTCCTTCGATGTAGTTTTCTGGGGAGGAGCTGAAATACGTCTTGTTGCTGCACAGATTTTTGATCTTTAGCTTGATGTAAGGCTCGGGGATAGCGGCCTGGTCGCCAGTGCCTTTGCTCGTTTTTTCGAGGTTTTTCTTCTTTGCTTCACTGTATTCTAGAGAGAGTTTTATCTTCAAAGTGGCTCTTGTGTGCGATGCGAGAAGATCTCCCACGAGAAGGGACCCAGAACAGACAATTTCTTCTTTCTGGTGTTCTTTTATCCAACCGTCGTTGTGAAGGCAGTAGATATCGAAATATATGTTGAAGTAATGATCGACAAGTGGACTATTTGGTGTTTTTGAGAGAAATTTAACAAAGGTGTAGTTCAATGGAACGTTACAGGTGGAATCTCTGGTCCCAGGAGATGAAATTGTTGAATAAGCACTTCTTGCTCATCAGTTTGAAAGGCGTGTGGCGTATCTTCACGTAGAGGATAGAGTTCTGGGGAAGACCTTTGATATTGCCAGTCTCGCATACTTTAGAAATAAATTTCATTAGTCATTAAATTAATGAAGGCTTTTTACGGTGTATTTGAATCTTTCCGATTGGATTATATTTGATATTTTCGAAATCCAATCCTATAAGCTAGTACCCAAGATATTGAAAATAAGCCTTGGATGTATTGAGCAGCTGAATACCTTTTCTGAAGCGACTTTCAGCTGATAATACCACACTTTCAGAAATTTGTCATATTCAGCCTTTTGGTCATCTCTCGTGTTTTCTGGCTCGATGCTCAGCTGTAATGCTTCACTGTCGCAGTAATGTTTCAACACCTACGATATTCAGCACATTAAATCTTGGAAAGCGTAGAGGAATCCTTACGATTTTGTCGATAGGTCCTTTTTCGTACTTGAGATTGATCAAATAGCAAGGTATCATCACAGCAATGCTGTTATCCTTAATAAAGCAATTGAATATGAGGTTTTGAGGTGTCAAGTATTGCTGCATACCACCATGCTATTGTGCAAGTTTAGGAAGCAGTCGTTGATTCTGCCATAGTACTTCTTGTACTTTTCATCACCCTCAAATTTAACCCAGCTGAACAGATAGAATATCACGTAAATATAATTAGAATGGATTACATCTCGCCAGCAAAATTCAAAATTTCTTTCTTGTGATTTCTGGCGGTTTCCTTCCCAGTCTTCTTGCCTTTGTCTGCTTCCGTGGTCTTCGCTTGTTTAGAGGGCGATTTGTCAAGCTCATCGTCTGAAAAACTCATCTTTTCAATGAGCTTTTTGATCTGATGATGCAAAATCCGGTTATCGACAACCTCTTCCTCCATGGAAATTTCTACAGCGAGATTTCACTCAAAAATCTTCAGCATGGAAAATACTTCTAGCATGGGTTATCGAACTCTTTTGTTGGCTCGAAACCGTTGACTCAATTGTTGAACCGTTCAACGATAAATCATTCTTGGCTTTTGGAATCGTTGTCATGTTTTTTTTGGTAGTCCTTTCTCTAAAGATCTCAGACTCATCGCTTTTACCAGAATCTTTGCCTTGAGAAACAAATCTTTATTGCATCTTCGTCAATAATGATCTCTTTACGTAGAATTTTTGACTTATCGTTTTCAAACGATTTTCCGCCCTCAGACTTCAGATCGAAGTCATCTAAGTTTTTCATGTCCATATCCAAGCTCATTAACCTCTTTTCTAGTTCTCCTTCATCACCACTATCATCATCGTCACCTTCGGTTTTCATCTTCAACGAACTTCCGCTTGTGTTCAGTGCGTCTGTAGGTTTCTCCTGTGCTAATCTTCTTTTATTTTCTAAATATCCAGAGAAAACAATAAGGGGATCGGGTCAAAAGACCATCTCAGACCTTCATCGAATAAGAAAGCGAACAACAGTCCCAGCAGCGACTTTTTGACAGTGGAATGCACGCGGACCACCTCTATTATTTTCTTGATGATCTTATCAAAAGCTTCTCTCCTTCGTTCCACCTTATTGATTATCTGAAATTTGGAAGGCATGTCAGGCCAATCGACATTTTCAAAGCGAATTCTCATCTAAGCAGACATCAGCACATCATACAAAACCGAAGTTTTACCGCTTTATGCAGAGCTTTGAACTCACTATAGCGCTTGTAGATGAAAAAGGGAGGATAAGCTCCGATAATGCATTGGATTTTATAGTTCTAGAGGCGAGTTGGGTGATGAAAATGGTTGAAAGTTCTTTTTACCACATGAGAGAGGAATTTTGTTTCGTGACCTATCACAGTGAGGAAAATCTGGGTGACATCGGAGCGGTAAAACTTCTCAAAGGTCAGATCTTGAGGTCTGAGTTTGACTAAGGTCGTGAGTGAGCTCTTTTTGCTGCGAGTAACCGTGGACTGAGTTTTTGTGTCGCTTATATCTAACTTTGGTAGGTCGCCTAACGAAGGGTTACGGCCAAAGGACGTTTTGGGGTCGGAGTCTCCGGTGGCAGAAATCGAATCTACGCTGGAGTTATGCACATTGAGTTTTTCGCTTTCCGATCCTTTCGGAGGAGAATTCATTTCCTATAAGTTAAAATACTTATGAAGCTATACGCGATGAATTAAATCTTAACAATTAAAAAGGATATTCTTGAGGAAACAATTTAGTAGATCGGACGCTCTTAATTTCCATTATATACGAGGAATATCAGAGATAAGAGCTCACTTATCGCAGTCAATGAAAAAGTCACATTTGTCCTTAAGATCTTACCAAATCTAATTGTAAGCAAGAAGTAGTTCACCGGGATTTCAAGATGCTAGTTCAATAATATCAACTATTAGGCATTAGTTATTGTCATCCCTTCTTCTTTTGCAAGAGATGGATATTATCAATGAAGTTAAGTGAGCTTTTAAGTGATTTTTCAAAAATATATAATTAGCAGAAGTCAAGCCATTTCAAAAACAGGTGTTTGGGATTTTAGGTGATTCATGCAGCAAAGTATCAACAACTATTTAGATTTCCCTGCTATTCTTGACACCCTTTGTGGTTTTTCTCGATTTAGGATTAGAAACAGGTTTCTATCTAGGCTTAAATTGGAGTTTTAGGTGAGGGTTTCAATAGGTTTTGGCCATCAATCTAAAACAGGTTGCTTCACCAGACTCCTCAACAGCGTTAATGCTGAATCTAATCCGGTTTCCATGAATACAGTTCACAACAGAACAAACTTCTCAAGTCTATTAAAATAATTTTAATAGATCAGAAACTTCGCGAGTTTACGACCGGTGTTTGTTTTCTTTTTATCAGTGTCCTTTTTAAGGAAGGACTTGCCCTTCCTCTACACCTTTCAAACACTTTCTTCAATATAGATTAGATTTTCATCCCCTCTCTTCTTTGATATTCGGTCAAAGACAATTATGGGTTTCTAAAAGTCTCAATATTATTACTCAGCTGGTTAGATGCGACCATTTATCAATAAATTTTAGATTTCCATTCAATAACAAAAAAAAAGAGAAAGAATTCCTTCAAGTCTGAATTTGCTAAACTCCTCAAATAGTTAAAATAGAGCTTATTCCGCTGAAAAGTTCCAATAGCAATACAAATAATAGAGATAATACACAATTTTATTCGCTGCTTTATCTCCATCTACGGTGATGAGTCACCACTCCTACCGCTCCTGTCTTCGTCATATTCAATTCTCTCCTCTTTATCTGCGCTTACTGGGCTATCTTTCACTTTCTGTTTGGCCATCTCCGTCTCCTTTTCTTTGCGTTCCTTCTCTAAAGGCTTTTCCTTCCTCTGCTTTTTATCATTGAGCTTCTTCTTCATAGAATTGTACGAATTCTTCAGTTTATTAAATAAAAATTTCGGCAGCAGCCATCCTATGAGATCTTATTATAAAAAATCCATGAGCAACTGCAATTCCATAGTTGTTTTTTGTTTTACCTGAAAGCTTTAATTCGTTATCTTTGCCCATATTATATCCGTTCTGCATCACGACTAGTCTGTAGCTATCGATGTAAATTCCTGCGAAGACGGTCACCACGAAAAACACGATGAAGAAGTAGTAAATCGTGAAGAAAATTATCGCCACCACGGAACTCGAACTCTGTGTAAAGACAGTAGAGTCGATTTGCCCCAAGCCAAAAAGCAGCATCGAAACGAAAGAGTCTTGGAAATTGCTGAATGCAAGCACATGAGGTCCGAATAAGTTCAGCGCTGCGATCGTAAACCCGATAATCAGGGGAATGAGGATAATTAGGTAGGAAAGAATCTGCTTTATTGCCTTTTTTCAGAAGAAAATGGTCAGGAAAGCCTTTTAAGAAAGGATCCTTACGATTTCAAGAGAAGCCGAGATCAGAGTAAAGTTGCCATGAGCTCCAAGTGTTGTCGCGAGTCGCACTATCGCAAGGCCGGAGATTATTCCCAGCAGAATCATGGATTTTTGATAGCCTATCGCCAAGTGCTTCATATCCTAATGAATGAACACATTTATATGGTTATCTTAGGACAAGGCTATTTACAATGTAAGAAGTTGACTGTAGAATGTCACTCATTGATAATTGCGCCACAGCATCGTTTCCTAGGCTCCTGTTGAACCCAACGCTCACGTAGCACATCACGATGATCACCACGTTGAGTATTCCCTGGAATTTCGTCAAGTAGAGAATGTCGATCTTTCCCGTACCAAAAATCTAAAAAGGCTTAGACCTGCCGAATACGATATAACCCTTACGCGATAAAGCACAAAAATATTAAGCGCTACCGCGCAGATCGCTCGAAGCGCATCATACGCCCCGTGGTTCGGCATCTGAGCCGATGATTCTCTGAAGCTTTTTCTGAACGGTATCACGGTGATTTTATTAGGGTAAAGCACTCCTGTAGGAGTGTCCTCGAGCAGTAGCTCTGAATACAAAAACACTTCGCCGGCTTGATTATAGAGAGTGAACGTTAGCACCACGGCCTTCGTGTTCAGGCTGATATAGTCGTTGGCTTGGAGAAACCCTGTGAAATTAACCATGTCCTCTGTTGAAATCGTCGTTGGGATGTCCACAGTGTACCCAGACCCGTCATAGTTAGCTAGCCACCCTGTTATTTTCTCTTGCTGGCCTAAATCACTGGCTGTTTTGAAGACGCTCCATTGGCTTTCCCAACTGTATCTCATATATGTCGTATTCAACGGGAGCGTCGTCGTTAGTCTCACGTCATCGGAATCTTCGTATGTCTCTGGGTAGCAAGTAACGCTTGATTGTAACGACGAAGGCAGATAAGTGCAAGTAGTGTTTTTCACTTTCATTTGACGTAACCGGACAGCTCCTACGAGTAGATTTTCGTTCAAGACTTCATGGTTCGCTCGCTCTGGATTCTGAGGGTCGACGAAGAAGAGCGCGTTAGCAACAGTACGGTTCATGAAATTGTAGAAATCCGCCTTGGATTGAATGCCCTGGAAGCTGTATTTACTTAGGCTAAATGAAGGTGGTTGAGAAATGTGTTAGCTTGGTTAGTTACGATGACGTGGTGAATATTTCATTTGTGACTCCAAACTCATTCTGGATGCTCGCAACAGCGAAGTACATGCTGACGTTGTCTCTTTCTTGGTAAAACGGAGCGAGAGTAAACGCCTATTTCGATGTAAGAGGCAAAGCATCAATTTTCTGTACCATGAGAAAAAGAACGATTGTGAAAACTAAGCAGCTGTAATCATCGACTTTCTTTTTCGAATCAGGTATTTCTTTCGCTCCTCCTTTGCGCTCGTTAGCTTTCACCTTATCTACATCGATATAGGCCTATCGTGGAGACGTTCACTTCCATTAACTGGGAAAAATCAATTTACTTTAAGCCCCGCAAAACGAGTGAAGAATTGCTGGTAATGGTCGACTTCCCTCTTTGGAGGACGTGAGAAATCAGGATCAGACGCCTTGCTTTCCGGGCCGCTGGTTTCCACTTTGATAGCTTGAGACAACAACAGATTTCATTTAAAAAAGCACTAAAACAGAGCTATACCTTCCTTCTGAGGCTGAGAAAGCGTTGCCTGGTTTATTTTTCGTCTCAGATACACCACATACTGGTTAAAATGCCCCTGCGTACTTTTGAAATAGTTCTCCACTCTTTCTGATTTCTCACACAGCGTGCTTTCTGTCTCATCGATAAGTTCGTATTCTTTCATGTCCGTAATACCCTTGAAACATTATCTTTAGCAAGAGATGTTTTTTTACAACGATTTACCCAGAAATTGCATGCTTCCTTAAACAGTTCATCGAAAATTGTACTCGAGGAAATTCGAAAAACCGCTGATAAACCTTGCTTATCCTTGGCGGGGTCAGGCTTAGCAGTTTTCCTCTCATTTTTCTTTTCCTCTTCCTCAGGGATTATAGAACTCCCATCTAAAATACGCTTTATCTTCACCGAGACTATATTGCTTCTAGCAAAGGCATCGTTTTCAGGATCCTCATCCTTTTCTTGGTTTTTACTAAGGCGCGCAATCAGCGTACATCAGCAAATTGAACTTTGAATTGCAATTACCTGTTCTTTTCATTCATGATGCGTTTTCTTTTGTTAGGATTGTAGTTTTGCTGCTTTGTATAATAACTGGAAGGAAGTAGACGCGGTTAACACAAGCTCTAAATGATATTTTACTTAATTTCATCCTTATGCATCTCCTCGATTTCCTTATTGCGCAGATTGAGTAAGTTGTTAAATTTCTCAATAATGGTCAGATCATCGATATCGTCTAGCGCTGCCGTTTCGGCCTTTGAATTGGTTATAGATGTCTCTTATTCCAATGAAATAGCAAAGATACATTGTCAGCAGCAGTCATGCGAGGTTGCTCGGTCGTTCTTGCCTTTTCATTGAGCTCCGCAAACTCTTTTTCACGCTCAGCAAGCTCCTGCTTAAGAACATTGATTTTCTCCTGGTTGTTGGAAAGAAAGAGATGAAATGGTATCTCGGATGCTTCAAATTACGTTTATTCTAGAGATCTGCTCAGCGCGAGTCCCGTTCTCATTTCGAAGTCGATTGAGCTCTCGCTTTTGCCTTTTGTTTCTTTCTTTGAGTTTCGAAACTTTATCTTCGTATCCCGCTTCTTCCATTAGTGTGTTGATTGGTCCAGTTCTGTTTTTTTTCCTCTCTTAATAAATAATTTTCTGGCCTGTGAATTAACGGTAAGCTTGATTAAGCATACAGGGAAAAAAGAGAGTTCTTCAGGTCCGTTTCTGAGCGTTCAAATTTCTCTTCTGATATACTATGCTCAGCATAAGTAATGGAGAAGTTTATAAATTCGAGATATGATGATGATTGGATAATCACACAACTAGGCAGCTGTTTTCTAAGGAAAAACACTTGAGAATTGAAAAAATCTACAAGGAGATGTATTACATGATCTATTGCTGCATTACAGTAACTGAGCTTCTTGAAAGGGATTTTCCTCTGATTAGTTAATAGTAATATCTATCTATCAAAATCTCTCGCAGAAGTTGCAACTATATATAATTATATCTCCCTCTCTCTCAAAAGAATCAAGATTGATAATAGATTACACATCTCATTATTTATAATTCATTTCCATAAAAAACCGATTCTGAAATCGTTCACGATGTGATTTCTCGATACGAAATTCCTCGATGCAAATTTCTCCTGTACTACAGTATATATTTGCCAATAGTTTCAAAACCCTGAGCAGCAAGATAACGGATCTAAGCTACTCTCCTACGACCATCGATCACTGGATTCTTAATACCCAATTTCACAACCCAATCATCATGTTTAGCGCCACCTACAATCATTAATAGTCAATCGATATACAGCTTCAGCCCAAGTCCAAAGTTGAATGGCTTGGATCTCTTATGCAACACTCATCCGCAAGGCTTAGAAATTGTTAAACGAACTCTTTTCAGAACAAAGTTTCGAAAAATCTGTTTTAAGACTTTGCAATTTATTCCTAATTCCGAAGCTCAGATAAATTTTTCGAGGATCTTAGTTCACACAAGAACAATTTGAGTAATGCCGGTAATTACACTTGAAATCCTACTCACGGTTAAAGGGGTTCAAAATAATACCTTTTGAGAGACTGAGGCGCTACTAATCATCATAATTGGTTCAAATAAGGAATTATTTCAGAAAATTTGGAATCTCTTCTGTTAACTTTGAAATTTTCTAACATCACATATCAAGCCTCTTGAACTATTGCTAGTCTTTGAGCTTATATTTTGCTGAATAAGACTCTTAGCTTACTGGAATGAATACGGAATTAGCGGGCTATAAATGTTTATTATATCACTGAAATTCGGAATAATATTTGATTCTAATGAGTTTGGGATGAGTTTTATTAGCATCTTAAAAGGTAACTTCCTGTGTTTAATTTTTTTAAATGCGCTCAAGAGGTGATCGTCAACTTCCTTTGAGTTTCTACCACGAACTCAAAACGCGCTTCCTTCAACTTCCTATTTGCTTTTCTCCATCCGTTGCACTCTTAAAGTCTGAAAGGCGCTAAAAAGGATGACTGTGTTATTTCCATTAATTGTGAATGTCATTCTTTTCAAAAGGTTTAACGTAACCTCGTTTCCTTGCCTCTCTAGCCGCTTCCTGTCCGATTTCCCTTCCTTTCGAGCTTTAGCAAACCATATACAAGAAATATCCTCTTAAATATAGTCCATTCTCCCAGATTTTCTTTAGATCCGCGACATGTTAAGACGTCAGAGGGCTGAGCGGTACAAGGAAACGGAAATCCTGATAGTTTTTCTTCTTGAGAATTCAGTCTGAAAATTTGAATTAATTCTCTCAGTGACTTTAATTAGGCGACTGATCATAGTTTTGCAGCTGGCTTAAGCGTTAAGCCCTCAATATAATTTAAATGACGAAAATAAGTGAATAGTTTGGTTTTTATCGTTCTAATTAAGCAATCTGGTCAACTATTATTTTATCCAATTTGATAACCCTTATAATGAACGATCCCACGAAAAAATCCTCCACACCCGTGATCGGCGAAAAGCCTTGCTGCCGGGTCCATCCCTCAAAGGCTGTCGAATTCGTTTGCACGGCGCGAGAGTGCCGATATCGCGTCTTGTGTCCAGAATGTGTAGTGGAGCACGAAAGAGCCGCTCTCAACCACAGAACACTAGTTTTTAAGCTCAACGACTGGTACAAGGAATTCAACAATCTCAAAGGGTTGTTTGACCCTGCCGACAACCACAGCATCTCATTTTTAATCGATCAAATCTCGCAATCTCTGACGAAGCAACGCGAACAACTAAGTGAATCGCAAACCAAAATGGGCGAGACTTTCCAAAAAGCCCTCAAGGACTTTGTCGAGTTCTTCAATTGCATCAGTGAAGAGATGAAGGAGACCCTATGGAAGAAGCAGAAGATCCAGGAAGACGCACTAGACAAAATTAAGAAGAATCTGGAGCTAATGTCTTATAAAAACACCAAGAAACAGATCCTTGAGCTCATGAAATCCGAGCTGACCCAGAATTTCCAGCGAGGCACAATGGACGAGTTTTATACGAAAGTTTATAACGGTGAGTACAGCAATCAGATCTTTGAAAGGTATGGCGGTGTGAAATCCTTGCATTCAGACCTCAGAAACCTCCGCGACGACATCGAGGAAGGCTTCAGACGATTCGAGCCGAAGAAATTCGAAGAAGTCTGGCATAGTCAGCTCGAAGCGCTGAAAACGAACGTGAAAGACAATTTTTTCAAAGGGATTTTCCAAAGAGTCGAACTCGACCTACTTAACCCAAAAAACCCCAAAATCCGCGTCGTTGAAGACAATCCTCTCACAGAGACCTCAGAGAAAGCTCCTAAAGTCATCTGCGCGTCTACCCTCGCAGCACCGGGCTCATCTTTGTGCTCAAGTCTCTCAAAAGACATCCTTTTGACGGCTTCAACGGATAAAATTTTCCAGGTTTGGGACGCATCGCATAACTATCGCTCTTTAAACGAGATAGATCAATCTAGCAGCGAAGACGACGAGGTGAAGATAAAGAGTCTCTGCACGATCGATTTTATTCAGAAAGAAACGAAAGAGGTCAACCAATTCGTGCTGATCGGCGGTGATGATGACAATCCTCACCTAGAGATTTGGAATTATGGTACCAATCAGTTTATGACTCTCTTCGAAAATGCTCATGAAAATGGCATTTCTTGCATCAAGGAGATTAAAAGCGAATATTCATTAACAGAGGACACGTGCACTTTCTATCTCGCGACAGCTGCTAGCGACAACATGATTAAAATTTGGACGTTGGTCGTTTCTCGCGCTCCGAACTCAGAATTCACTACGACTTTGAAGCTGTATAAAGAGAGCGAAGTGCACTCTGAGTTTATCACGTGTCTCGTTTCACTGCCAAAATGTGGCCTGCTTGAAGGGCCAGTCATCATCTCTGGAAGTCACGATAAGTCTGTGAATTTTTGGAGCTGGGAGGAGGACCCATCTGGAAGGAAGACCGATGAAGAGATGAAAACGTGTGGAAAGACGTGCGGAGAATCATGTGTTTGCAAAGAGAATAAGTATCACTTCAAAATGAAGTACGCTCACTCGGATTTCGTGAAATCGATTGTGCTGCTGTACGATCGAAGCGATGCTTCTGACCTTGAGTTTTTCGCTACGGGAGGAGGAGACAGCATGATAAAGATCTGGAGCCTGAAGGAGAAGAAGCTGCTGAAAGCGTTTTCTAATAATAAACGACCAGTGAATAAAATGGCGTACTTAGGCCAAGGCAAGCTCGCGACCAGCGCCAATGAAAAACAGCTGAAGGAATATTACGTTTATCTCTGGGACTGGCCCAAAGCGCAGATGCTTGCGGTGCTGAAAGACCATAAAGCAATGATTCAAAATGTAACCAAGCTATACGATGGCAGCCTTCTCACTTCGGATAATAAAGCGATAAAAGTCTGGAAATTGGAGTATGGAGAACCCTCACCTCAAAAAGGGAGCAGACAGCTTCAAAACGAGACCAACACCACTGAAGTGAAGATTTGAAAAAAAGAAGAGCGTTGAGACACCGCTTTTTTTTTTAAATGATTGCGCGCGTCTTTTATTCGATACTGACTAAGATCATGAAAGAAATGTTAGGTTCTTCAACGAAGAATCTAATCTAAAATGCGCCTTTATATTATCTTTTTCCATTGAACTAAAAATTCGATCCAACGATTGTTTGCTAGAGACTCTTCTTGCTGGTAGAGATAGGGAACCGAGATTATTTTTTTTTTGTTCTATAATAATTCCACATTGCATCCTTTCACTATCTCATTTTGAGTTGAGTCTTACTTGTTTTACATTCAAAAATAACGCGTCAAAAATTCTTATTTTTTTTATCTCTATAACCCAAAACTCTCGCTATTAGTAATATTTGCCTCTTTTCTCCATTGAAGCTTATAGAATAATTATGTTACAAGGGGCTAGGGCAGTCAGACTCGAGTTTTTTTAGATCTTTCGATACGACACTTACGTCATAAGAAAGCAAAATTATTTTATAAATCAAAAGATTCGAATTCCTCATACCTTACCAAAACATGGAAAGACTTGGTTTGATTAGCAACCACCTTGGAGGGGAAGCTCCATACACAAAAATCCTGACTGAAATCTACAATGGCAATGTCGGAATCGTCCTTCTGAACTCCCCAAAGGACCTCAACGCGCTATCCAAAACAATGAGATCGGAAATTTGCCGTGCGGTACGCGCCTATGAAAGAAATGGCAACGTTAAAGTTATTCTCTTGGCCAGCACAGTCAAGTCAGCCTTCTGTGCAGGCGCTGATATAAAAGAATTCGAGAACCTCTCTGAAGAAGACATGAAGGTCTACGATATCTTCAGAGAAATCTCTGATACACTCGAAAATTGCACAAAACCGATCATTGGTGCTATTAATGGAGTCGCTTTGGGCGGAGGATGCGAAGTTGCATTGAAATGCGATATTCTCGTCGCGGCAAACAACGCTCGCTTTGGTCTCCCTGAATTGAGATTGGGGTTAATCCCTGGCATCGGAGGAACCCAGAGACTGACCCGACTCGTCGGAAGGAGCTTGGCCTCGAAGCTGATCTACACTTCTGAGTTTTTGGGTGCAAAAGACGCGTTGAGCGCTGGTCTCGTTAGCGATCTTTTTGAACCTGAAGAACTATTGAACAAGGCGAAGGAAATTGCGGTGAAGGTGGCTGAGAAGTCTCTTACTGCGCTGAAAGTAGCGAAGGAGTGTATCAAAGCGAGTGAGAATATGACGATGACTGATGGAAACCGATTCGAAAGAGATGTGTTCACGACGCTGCTGGATCAAGATTGCAAAAAGGAAGGAGTTGACGCATTTATTAAGAAGAGAAAAGCTGATTTCAGTAAGATGTAGCGTGGTTATGTCAACACGTTATTGAGTGCTATTATAAGGATTCACATACTGTATTCGTAAAATTAACACAGATCTTGACCAATATTTTAGAGAAACCTGACTGTTGTAAGAGAAAAATACTCAAATTAGTGTTCAAAACCAATAAAGGGGAGGGTTACTGAGTTTTTAGGCTTGTTGGAATGATTTAAACGGATTTTAACGGGAATTGCTAAACAAACCGAGAAAAAAAATGATGACATTTAGTATACTAAAGGTCGTTGAAAATTCATTCATGAATCTATCTAAGGAGTATTAATTGATTTATTTTTCTTAGAGGTGTCAGTTTATTGATCGAATTTTTTCAAATAATTAAAAAGAACGTCTCTTTAGTTTCGAAGCTAATTTTCATCGAAATGTTTAAGAAGATCTGCTCCGTTCATCGCGAGTCTCAACTCACTCTGTTTTGTTTAGAGGAAAGCTGCCATGCATATCGGCTACTTTGCTCTGACTGTTCTAATGACCCGCTTACAAAAGAACCACATAACAGCCACTCTCTCGTTCTAATTGAAGATTTTATCAAGCAATTCGAGGGGAAAAAGGAAAAAGCGTCTCTCCCACTTGAATGCAAACATCAACAGAAAGGGAAAGGCAGAGCCGATGAAGATTCCAAGCAAAATCCAAATTCGCCGTTAACAGAAGAAACGAGCAAAAATCTTGCGGCTTTTCAGACTCTCAAGAAGCTAATGATGGAAGCTCGGTCTCTTAATTCGAGCACCGAGTCTGTTGCCAAACCCGAGAGCTCTAAAGGAACTATCACAGTCCTTACTGAGACCACAAACATCTGCCAGTCATCTCAGCGCAAGGAGGTTCAAACGTGTATGAAAAAAGGTATTCCCCCTCAGCAGCAGAAGGTTGCCGACGTACAGGTGCTGCCCTCTAGCAAATGCTATCAGCCATTGATGGTTCTACTGATGAAAGAAAATATTTTGCCATTAGGCAAGCAATCTGGGAAGAATGCATCTAATTGCAGCAAATCAATGGAAAATCGCAAGGCTATGAGCTCTGAGGTCATAGTGTTAGACGACAAGGAGACGCCTGAGGAGTGCAATAGAAATATCATCTGTTCAACACCTTCGACAAAATTAAATACGACTGCAAACACCTCTGCTTCAAATGAGAACAAAGACCTTGCAAGCAGTCAACCAAGTGACAATTCCAGTAGAGCTGGCAAGAAAAAGAGGGGCAGACCAAAAAAGCGAGAGACTGAAATCTCTAAATTTGAAGCTACTACTATTACTAACAGCAGTGAGGTCAAAGCATCCGATTTAGATGAAAACCTTCCTTTGAAAAGCAAAAAAGGTAGGAAAACACAACAAACAGGCCGAGAAACTAAAGAAAAGAAGAAAGCCTGTAAGCAGGACCAGCTGGCATCCACAAAACCTGAAGCCCCAGTTAGTGTAATGGAGCAGTTGCGAAATGCGATATCTAAACTCGAGGGCGCTTCCATGCCGAACTCGACGAAAGTTAGTGTTGTTAAAGAAGCGAAGGCATCCATTGGAAAAGTTAGTACTGGTAAGAAATCGCCGTTTGTATGCGCTTCTGATGTATACACCGAGGACGAGCTTCAGGTAGAGGCGCGGAGCTTCTTTGCGGACAAGCCGGCGTTAGGATACTCCGATATGCAACAGGAATTGAAAAGACAGGTCACTGGTTTTAAAGAATTTTGCGCATATACACTAAAAAATACAGAGAAAAAGATCAAAGCCAAGGAATTGAAAGAACTGTGGAAAGAGCTTTCGAAGCAAGACCATGAGCAATGGAATTCGATTGCCTTGAGAAAGAGAATCGAGTTGAGAAACCAATTTGAGAGACAAAATAGTATGGAACAAGAGCAGACTACTGTTCCTACAACTGAAAATCCGCTTAAGAAGACGAAAGCCTAATAGTAATTTTTTATTATATCTAAGAAAAGATCAAAACTATGAATATTTTCATTTATATATCCATAATTTTATTAATGATTCCTAATGTGAAATTTTATATTGAATTTTATAAGAATCCGCATGCATAGCTCATCTATATTTGAAAATTTAAAGCCTCTTCTTTTTCAGTTTTCACAACAAACACAAATTCTAACGGCATCATATGACACTATTTTTATGGAGAAATGGTTAAACCGGAATTAGAGCTTTGAAAAATCAGGAAGTTATTCTTAAAATTAACTTTCGACTTGATATCATATGCAATTATTCCTACAACTAACGAAACACGAATTTCAAACTGGTAAATCAAACAAGATAGATCGAAGGCTCAAGGACTTTATAGCTACTAATTGAATCGAGTATCCATCGATGTGAAACAGGACGGTTAGCGTAATTGATTTTTTTGCTGGACGGTTTCCTTTTCGAGTAGTCTTGAGAGTTCTCCTGAACGCTCAGGATTTTCACATAATAAACGTTTTCCGTGTTCTTTGGCAGGCTTTTCAACACGGTTCCTCCAGCACGTTCTACTAGTTTGCTCAGCTCGGCTTTCCTCATGACAGGCTCCTGTGAAGTAGTTTCTTCTTCAATGACGACCTTAATATCTTCAAACAAACTGGACAATCCTCCCTACGTGGTGGAAGCAAGAGTAAGAGGGGAAATTATTATAAAGCCAATGCAAATCTGATTAAGGTTACCTCGAGCCGACAGAACTTAGGAGCTCCTATCCCGTAATCATCTCCAGCAACTTCGTATTGCTCTTCATTGAGCACTTTTTCCTCAATGATCGAATTCTGTATCCCTGTACGATATAAGCGGAATTTAACAAAGTCATTGGAGGAATATCTTGGGCGTTATTACATTGATATGAGACGATCCAACAGCCTGAAATAAGCCCATTCAGATATTTCAGTGTCCGCATGGCCATTTTCATCCCTTTTCTATCTGAGTTTGGAAGAACGACTACATGTGTGATGCTTTCTGAAAACTCTTTGTAAAGTTTCCCTTTAAACATCTTGCAAAATTTCTCAGCGTCTTCTGATAACTGCGAAGGCAAATTGCTAGTGATAATGTTTAATATCTTTTTCTCTTCGTTATTTTTTCCTTCTTCAATCATTTGACTCTCACGGATCCCTCGATGGGCCTTAATTATAGTTCTCCCAATCTCCATCAAATCGGCTTTAGGTTTAATTTGCGAGGAGTTTCTTATAGGCGATTTCTAGAGAAACCAATAATACTATTATTAATTCCAAGTTCATAGTTGAAATGATTTCTATACATCTCTTATGGTACGAGGACCCTCTTCGTCCTCGCTTTGCTTCTGATCTTCTTTTCCTACCGTAATCTTGCCTTTCGTAGCTTTCCGGGCCATTATCGTTTGACTATTGTCCTCTGAAATTAAAATTGGAGACAAATGGCTTGAAGGAGCGTCAGGTTTATTCAAAAAATTGCCGAAGCTCGGCAGTTTCACAACTAAATTAATATAGGAAAATGTCAGCAAGGACTGATCTAATCACGATTCAAAACGCTCACCTTCGTTGCCAGATGCTACTTGAGTATATTTCCTCTTCTTTGTTAGATGCCCATTCATCGCTTGGCTGCCTAGTCTCGCTTTACGATCGTAAGACTCGACAATAATCGAGTTGTCTAGCATCTTTTTAAATAAAATAGTAATATTTGCAAGCTTTTCGGCTTCTTCGTATTCTCGCTTATTCAGCGCGGCTTTGCAGAGAGGACAATTGCATTTTGATTTGCTATAGGCTTTGAGGTAGTTGAGGAAACAGTCTCTTTTCGGGAGTTAGTCCTTAAAGTCGTTTGGAAACTTACTTGCAAAAGTAGTGTCCGCAGTTAGTTTGAATGGGCTCTTTGTAGGTATCTAGGCTGTAATGGTTAAGGCGAGAGGCATGAGAGGCAAAATTACCAGATTGTGCATTTGAGTTCGTTTTCGAGGGCGTAGAAATAGGCCTCGTTGACTTGGTAGCAGCGAGAGATGAGTCCTTCCATTTGAAATAAATATTAGTTGAAAAAAATAAATCGAATAGGGTTATCCTCCAAATTTTTCATAACAGAAAACTCGAAAGTCAAGCAAAAAGGCTTAAATAATTGTTTTTACTCGTATTAAAGCATTCTGAACCTTTTCTCAAATAGATGACATTTGCTTTGATTAATTTGTCTCATAGTATCGATAGATATATATTTCAATGTCAAAGGATGATAACCGAAAGTACAAAATTTCCTTATAAAATTTTTGAATTCTCAATGTCTGATTCAGAAAATACTCTAATTTGCCGCCGCTGCTTTCGAACTAGTACCGCCCTCTTTGCCCAAGAGCTATACAATAAAATCATTATAGCCGATCTGTTAAACTAATATTTGTTATTTGCTCTGATAGCTAGAATCCACCAATGATTAGATTAGTTGAAGAGTTAACTATTGAGTAATTACATTTTGATCCAGCTCCGGTTCTGGCTGTATTCACCTCAGAGACACCTTCAACTGTTCGCAATGACCTCGCCGTATATGGACCCATGTTTGATTCGTTAAAAAGTGATCGCTCGCTTTCGTAATTGTCGTATCCAATATACGTTTGACTTCCACCTAAAAAGAAACCATTTGTTAGCCTTCAGCTATTTTCATCAATTACTTCGTGCATGGCGCTTCAGACCGACGTTAATAGTCTTCACCTTCTCTTTTGGCGGACTGCAATCATGAATATGAGCGACAGGTTTCTTAGACACTGAAACAGATTTATTCAAATGAAGGCGTGAATCCGTCGAATAGTTAGTAAAGCTCATATTCTTCGCGCCATCAACACTCCCTCGGTCCCGATGCATGGAGGGTCTTGACATGGGATCTTTTTGTGAGCCCGACATGTTTGGATCGTAGTCTGGATGGAAAGACACTGATTTCTCGCCCTTACGCTTCGTGTTTGAGGAGTTTCTATATGCCTCCATCGAAATACTCAGGTCGGGTGCGCTCGGGTGGCCTCTGATTCCCTTTGGTCCGAAGTAACCTGCTTTGTTATGCTGTAAGGAATTGAAGCAAATTCCCTCTAAGTGCTTAAACTCAGAGAGTTCCTACGAACAGAATTAAAAGATCAAGGATCAACTACTACTTAAGATTTAAATTACCACATCGAAGACATCAAACGCTAGGACTTGTGTTAAAATCTTCTTAAGGATATTCCTGTAGTCCACCTTCCGAGTAATCGGATTATGCGACAGATTGCATACTCGTAATTTGCGATTCGCGGAGAGCAAAGCAAGGTTTTCAAAGCTGTGCAACAAGTTGAATGAAGCATCTACAAGCGCGAGGTCCTTCGCTTTCGACATGTTCGGGAACAAACTCACTTTATTATGCGAGAAGATGACCTCTTCGATGTAAATGCAATGACTGAGTGCATCCAACTCTTGGAGATCGTTGTTCGAGACGTTCAGGAAGACGAGATTCGGCACTGAGTAAAGGAAGGACGAGCTTTTGAGGTTATTATTGGAGAGGTTCAACACGAGGATATTCGCGTGCAGGATGCGGTTTAAGCCTTCGTTGGACACTAGCGAGTCTGTTAGTTTAAATACCTAAAGGATGTAGTAATCATTGATGAGATATTGCTTTTTTGTTTAATTTACCTGAACTTCTTCAACGACTTCTCCAAAAGCGTTTGCCTCGATCGCGTCGTTGTATTGAGACTCATCGATATAGCTCAAACTCATCTGTGCGCATTGTAGGTCTGACTTTACATACGTAGGAGCAAAGCTCTCGCGGATTTTACTCACTAAGGCTGCTCCATCGCTGGGTTTTGTGATCCTTTCCAGTTTCCTTATCTTTGACTCCATATGAGTCGGCGACATGTCAACTCTCGGGATTCCTTTTGAATAGTACGACGTACCGGCATAGTCCACCTTCTTAATGCCTCCGAGCTCTTCGATATCTTCCAGTTGAGTGCTCGCGAACGAAGGCTGTGCGCCTATTTTGTTGATCGTGCTCCAAGAGCCTTCAGCTCTCTTCAGCTGAGACATCGAGCCTGGGGTCGTTCCATCGGATTTCCCTCTTTGGAGCTGAAATTTGCTGTCTTTTGACGTATTCAACATATCGTTTTCGTTAACACGAGCCATGAGGTTTTCTATCGAAGCAATTTGGTATTTGGAGGGATGACCTTGAGCTTGTGGGCTAGCTTTATTAAGCGAAGCCTGGCTCATATTGCGTGAGCTTGGAGCAGTGTACTTGGAGCCTTTCTGGTATTCACTCGCTGGAGAAACCTTTCCGGAGAGCTCTGAAGGACTGAAGCTCGCTGTTTTTTGCAGATTAGCTTCTTGGACGTTTCTAGCAAAAGCTGATTTTCCACTATATTGCTCCGAGTAGCCGATTTGCTGTGGCTGAAGAAGAGCGATTTCCTCGACCTCACGGTTTTCACCGCCGTCGCTCCCTCTGCGACCTGTAGTTAAGCCTGGCGACCGAGGCGAGTATATTGTGCCTTGACTTCCAGTGCGAGGACCGCCTTGGCGGTCTGAGCTTCTCGATCCATAGCCTTCGGGGTTTCTAGAAGTAGATTCAATTCGCTGAGAGTCGCTTGAATAAGAGATCTCGTTGTCGCCGTATTCCCTTCCGAATGACTCTTGTTTATAATTTCCTCTGCCTCGTAATTCATCTTCAGCTGAAACTTTATTGAATGTGAGTGTCATAACAGGAGTTGTGGTTCTTCCAGGGACAGTTGAGATATACTTTTGCGCTGACGTTCCATAGTCGTGGGGTCTGTAAGGACTATGACCTTCACCAATACTGTTTCCTCTGCTAGGGCTGTTTCCTCGGCTTGATCTCCTTGGAGAATTTGAAGAATAGCTTTCGTTTAAAGCCTCCAATCTTCCAGTAATCCCTTGGGTTTGCTCCGCAATGGTCGGCTTGTTTTTGGGCTGAGGGCGTCCCTTCTTTCCTGAGCTTCCAGGCGAAGTAGACTTGAGACCAGAGGTCTTAACCGGGCTGATAGTCTTTTTAATTGTCGATGTCTTTTGAGAAACCGGCTTCTTCAATGGACTTCCAGCGTTGCTAGATTTTTTTGAAGCAGAGCTCGCGTTACTTTTCACGGAAGCTCTGCTTTGCGGTTTCTTTCCTGGGCTATTTAAATCGACAGATTTTCTTACAGCGCCGAGAGAATTTCTTTGGCTTGCATTTCCTGTAGCTAAGTTCTTCTTACTGCCAGTAGAATCGCGACTGGGTGCGAATTGGCTTGGCTTTACTGCCATTCCAGCGCTCAGAGTCCTTGCCCGTTCTCCTCGGGACCTTGAGCCTGGGCTCGTTTGATTTTCTGGAAGATCATATTGAGCGTTCGGAGTTGACAGCGAATGCCTCAAAGCAGGATGGTCAGGATGTAGGAAGGGTTTATCTGAGTCTGGTAAAGGCTCAAAATCACCAAATACCAGCTCTTCAAGCCTTCTCGCGATATCACTTCTGTGTTTTCCTTTCGGGCTATCAGATAGGTCGCGAGACTTGTCCCGCATAGCTGGAGAAGATTGATTTGAGCCCTTCCTTCCATGCAAATAGCCGTTTGATCCTCTCAAATCCCCCCGTGAATCCCCTCTCAAATTGACTCGTAGATCCCCTCTGAGGTCGCTTTTCGAATCGAAAGGAAGCCGATGTAACCCTTGTCCTTGGTCACGACCTAGCCCTCCAGCACCCGCAGATTTCCCATTACCAGATAACCGACTGAGATCCAGTTGGAACTCACTCGTTTTTGGCTTTGGTAGTCCGGATAGGAAAGGTGATACAAATTTCTTCGCCAATTGCGAAATGATTTCAATGCAATCGTCGTAATGCAGCGTTTCAGCCTTTGCTTCTTGAACGGCATTCAACACATCGTACATAGAATATCCATTGTCTAAATGAGTGTCATAAAACTCTTCTTCTTCAAGGAAAGGACAATTCTATAAAAAAAATTGAAAGGATTTTTTCAATGACAGATCTGCATACTGGTTCTGCTCCACGAATCATTTCCGTAACAATATCTTTTTTAAAATACTCTCTGTTGAATTTCTTGATCAGAGTGCTGTAGATCTCCTGAATCTGGGCTATCCATTCGATTCGCGACATGACCTTTCTCACGTTCCTCCGGCTTCTAGGAGGAGACTCGGAAACCTCTCTTATAGCTGCTTTCATTTTCTCTATTATTCAATGAGCATTACTTTCATCAATCGCGTAAAGCTATTACTGATAGAGGTTTGAAAATGCTCTTTAAGAGACTCAACTTCACCATCATTCCCACTCCTTCGGGAGTAATTTCCAGTCCTTGTAGTTTGCGGACGCACATGCGAGTATTTCTTACCCGAGATAATTACGCTTCTCGTGGGGTCTTCTTTTGGCTTTGATGGTTTCAAGGAACGAGTGGTATCTTGTGGAGAAGCAAACAATTCATTTCTTCTCTGTGACTAATCAATAAAACGTCATTGGTCCTTTCATAGTGGAAGTTACGCTTTCGTTTGCATTCGATTGCTCGCTGTCTCGGCGACGGTGCGGTGTCCTGGGGCTTAACATTGAAGAAAACGAGTTTTCAAGCATCTTGCGATCTGGTTGCGGTAACTCAGCAAGTCATAATCATGGATGTCATACCTGGAGAACTCAAATGCACTTTTTCAATACTTTTTGCTGATTTTAATGTTTTCATAACTGCCCTCGGATCCTTTTCGAACGAAACGCGATTTATTATGGGAGAGCGCATTCCAATGACTTACTTGTATCTTAATATTTGCCAGATTAAGAGTCTTCACACAGTCCGTTGACTAATTCGAAAATCGCTACTTTTATCGATATTGGACGAACTCATTACCTGAATCGTGCGGATTAAAGGGTAGAGGTCGTCGTCTCTGACGTTTGATGCGTCAAGCTCGAGGTGTTCGAGGATCTGAAAGTCTAATTGGAATGTTTTAATGGGATATTTGTGGAAAGGAGAGGTACTTTCTTCGGCTAATTTAATACGCTTCATTATTCCTGGATGAGGGAACTCGTCATCGTTGATACAATTTTCGAGATAGAGTTTTTTAAACGCGGCGACTTTTTCATGGTTAGACACTGGGAGTGTTGTTGGAGGGTTAGACAAGCAAACATGTAATAATTTACTCCGTTGACTATCGAGCATTTTCTTCAAACAGCAATTATGAATAAAAATAAAAAGTCTGTGAGAGTTAATTAAAAAGACTGTTTACGACGTTATGATGTTAATATTACATTTATTACATTGCAGTTTGGTGTGACAATGCTGCTCGCTTGATCACTATCCTCAATCGATAACACGTCACTGATGGCACTAATTTGTGATGCTCATAAAAATGCTCTGTCCGCCAGATAAGAAGAAATAAAGTAGCGTATTATAAGAGTTTTTCCGACTATGGTTAACAAAAGAAGAGATACAATAACGTTTACGTGTTAATTCATTGATATTGTTTGTATCTTTCTAAGTGAAGGTCCTTTTCTATATTTGGCAAGAATGCCCTGAACCAGCTCCATCAGCGTCATTTTTACAGCCATCAGGATGGCTTACTGACTATTGTAGATTGACCAAGCAGCTAATACGTGCTATGCTAGTCACCAAAAACAATTTCAAACGTTTAGGAAGAATAGGTTCAATGAATAATATGATCTGATGCGACATCCATCAGTGGAAATACGCCATAGAAATTCATTAAATTTTTTTTCTTCTCTGTATCTCTCAAAGAGCCGCATGAAATTCTTCCTTTTCCGATATCTGGATACTCATTAGTGAAAATGCGACAGTCTTCCTCAAGTAGCATTTTAACAAGACAGAGAAAGAAATTTCGCTGAAAAACTATATTGAAGATATTAATAAACATCTCTTTTAAAAAATATTCCGTTAAATTCCAAACCTCTCACAAATGACAACTTACACAAGACCAATCAACTCCGATGCCAACTCTCAGCCCAAACAGACAACTCCTGGCGGTATCCTAACCCAACAGCTGCTTATCGAAAAATTCGACACTTTCGTTGAACGTGCCTTCAAGAATGATCCCTCTCTTAACCTTTATCTAAAAGAATGGGAAAGTTTCAAAACTCTACTCAGTACTAAGCAGCTTGACTACGACAAAATTTATGCGCATATCTCGAAGGTTCTCTCTGTTCCAGGCATATACTTCTCTTTGTACCACCGCTCATCATATATATCTGATTAGTGGATGCTCAGAATCCAGGGTCAATACTTTCCGCCCGAGGTCCTCTTAGCTTGAACAAGCTAAATGGTCGTCCCAGTGAGAATGCATTGGCCACGCCAATCCCGACCGATGATGGAAAAGCAGCTGTAAAACTGATGAAATTCCATGGCATATAACACAACTTTAGGAAGCTAACTACCCACTTACGACTAGTTATCGAAGTCCTTCTAAAAAGACACCCACTTACTCTACTGATCTGCGCGCTGTAACTCAATTACATACTACTTTCGTTTTCAATAATAAATTTCTTTTCACATAAGCAATATCCTGCAACTCTTCAAGTTAATCGGTCAGAGCTATTAAACAGGTTTCAGAAATTGAAAACTGGAATGAAAGTGCACACTGAAAACTTGATAAAGCTGACACAGAGACGAGAATTGACCCAATCGTCCTTTTCGAAATCTGGCGACAGAACGCCACTTCGCAGAGTCGCAGTGTACACCAAAGATAACCAAAAGACCGAGATTTTTAAAGAAATCGAAGAAAACCTGAATTTTATTAAAGAATCCAACTATAATAACTACCGCATTTTGAACTAGATACCTTTCAACTCAGTATCATGCCCAAGCTTGACTCACCCCATTGAAAGTTAATGTAATACTTTTCGACATATTCATTCCGCAGTTTTTTCAATACATATATAACTCTAATTTTTTTTACATAATGTCACTAGAACCAGAGCTTCCAGTTGTATTGTTGTGAAATTGAACGAAAATTCCTATTAATGAATAATGTTTAAGCTTGCTTGCACTAGTATTTTTTTCATTATTTCTACTGAACCTTTTTAATTCATGAAACAGTTTAAGCGCAGCTTTTGATAGCCTTTTCGGTCCCCACCTGAATTATTTAATCAAAACTTATAAAGCTAAAGAAGTTCTCAGCTTTAATAGCAGCAAACCTCCGACAACAGAGTTCAAAAAGACATGGTCAAGATCACGGTCCAGGCGGCTAAAAACACCGAGCCCAATGACAAACCTAAATTAATTTCCTTCGAAAAATCGTCTGGTTTCCAACATTTTCTCAAATTATGTTCCGAAAAACTCGGTAATATCTGTTCTAGCTCGCATACTCTGACGTTTTCCTGCTTTCTTAATCCGTTAGGCATGAGTGCTAAGCGAGCATATAAGGAAGACGGCACTGAAATCACCGACTTGTTTTCAATCGATAATAACGATACTGTCTATCTTTCACAAGTAATGCATTGAGAATTGTTGTTTTTGGGAATCAATTGCTTTAGGGCGAAGAGTTCATGGCAAAAAAATTACGAAAGATCTCCGCTTCGAATGACATCGCTGGTGATATGACCTCGGATTCACCGGGCGGGCCATTATCGAGTTATAAAATCGTGATTATGGGTTCTACTGGTGTTGGGAAGTCTGCTATTACCTTTCGCTATACGAAAAAGAAGTTTTTGAGTGATTACGTCCCAACGATCGAAGATGAGCACAAGACGAGAGTCGAAATTGATTCGAAACTCAGAGAAATCAGCATTTTGGACACAGCTGGCAGCGAGCAGTTCATTGCTTTGAGATCAAATTGGATGACGAAGCGCGACGCCTTTGTTCTTGTGTTTAGCATTGACAGTCCCAACTCGTTTTCGGAGCTTGGAAATTTCTTTGACCAGCTAGAAATGGTCTATCCGAAGAGAGAGCACCCTATTGTGCTCGTGGCTAATAAAATTGATCTCCCGAGCACCAAGCATCAAATCGCAGAGGAGAAAATCCAGTCGAAAGCAGAAAAGTGGAAGGTTCCATATTATAAGGTGTCAGCGAAGGACGACAACTTGTCGTCGAATATAAACGATCTCTTTGAATACATAGTGAAAGAGATTGATAAAAGCAGGAAACCTGAGCCTGTGATCGTGGCGAAAAAGAAAAGCATTTGGGACATGTGCAATTTGATTTAACTGCGCAATTCACTTCACTTTGATTTTATTTTTTTTTTGTTACTTAGCTTCAGAGCGAAGATTATTATTCTAGGGGAGTTTTAATCATTTGTCTGTCATAAAGACTTGAATCAATAGCTTCTACTACGATTCTAAAGATTTCCAAAAAAATATAATAATGTTCTCGTGTGCATGAGCTAATGTGATTTTTATTCCTGCATGATCGGTTTATTGGGCTTGGATTTGAGGGATATGTCTAGATTGGTCATGGATGTATGTATATGGAGAATATGGATACTACTTATATTATTTTTTTTGTGTTTTTAGTGACCTCTAGCGTAATTAATCTTTCATGAATAATCAATGCAATTGACAATATGTATGGCATTATAACGATAACGTCGCTTTACATTGCCGTGTCCACGTTCTGGTTCATCAGCCCAGAGTATTTCTCTCTGGTGCTGCCAAGGCTGCTAGCATCTGGCAGCTCGTAATGCAAGAGTCCTTCAATTGATCTGAATCTCTTATTATACCACCAAACCCCTGTGCCAATCGCGGCTATTCCCACCAAGCAAGCCAAAATGAAAAACCATAAACCTGACGATTTTCTCACCTTCTCGAAGTGGAATTCTATTGTGTCATACTTGAATGGGATGACCCAAGACGAGCCATTTCCATGGAAACCTTCAACACGAGCTAGGACAGCAACATAAGAGATTCCGGCCAGCTCCTCTTGAGTTAGAGTGACAGTTCTCTCCATCTTATCTGTATATTTAACATTCTTGCTCAGAACCGTGGTCGCGGAAACAAACTCTCTCACGTTGACTCTTTCAGTGAATTCACCACGATTATGAGGTTCTACATCACAAAGAGCCTTGCTTTCAGCGAAAATCGGATCATCAGAAAAAACGAGTTTGTAGTTCACGGTGATTTGGTACCTATCGAAGAGAGTTCCGGCCTTCTCGGCGTCGACAATCACATGATCCCATTTGAAGTTGACTTGCTGAGGTCCGGTCTGAGTTGCAATAATTTGCGACGTATTTAATCCAAACACCTCTTGAAGCATTGGTTCCTGGAATCCGGCCATCGTCACTTTGATTTTGTACAGTGCTTCCCTCACAGGATCGTTGTCATCGTCGATGTAACCATCGCTTCCTTTCACTCTGATGTAAAGTGGGGTGGGTTCGGTTACAATGAGCGATTTTGTGATATAGCCAGGGAAAACGGCAAGATTCTCGTGGAATCTTCCTTCTTGGGCGTCAGCGAGAGATTTCGCAATGTCAACGTCGACTCTTCCGGAGCAGGTGTAGGTATCGATCGTCACGTGACCTCTGCCTTGGATGTGAACTTCGTAAATTTCGCTAGATCCAACGTCGATTCTCGACATCTGGAAAGTGTTCAAGGGGAGTTTAATAAAATGTTTGTCCTGAATGGTGATTGTGTAATTCAATATGTGGTCGTGAGGGTTTCTCACGATGATGTTGTACTGAGCCTTGTACTGGTTCACGGAGAACGCGAGCTGAGATCTGAGACGTGAGGACAACATTCCCGTGCTGATGGAACGGCGGTATAGCGTTTCTTCTCTCCTTTCTTCATCAGTACCTTTCCTGCGGTTTGTAGTGACGACACTAACTTCAGGCTCGAATTGGTCGTTTGAGCGTTGAGTTGCAGAGAAGCCGCTCTCATAGACGTTGATGAGGACCTTTAGTCTCTGATTTGAGTTCACGGGATCAATTGGCGAGTTGTAGATGAAGGTAGATTCTTGTCTTGGTAGTGTGAAAGCAGCTTCAGGAACACCGTCTCTGAGGGTGATTTGAGTGTCTGACCTCAGGACAACGATAGAGAAGTTGCTGGAGGTCTTTCCTTCGATGGTAATGTAGAACATGTCGCGCTCCGCTTGGTAGGTTGTTCCGTTGATCTCGGCGCTTCCAGCTGCTGGGTTAGCGGCAACTGACTCCCAGTACTGGGCGTCGTCCATGATTAACGAGAAAGTAGAGAGTCCTGCGCCGTAGCCCTCGCTGTAATAATCGCAATCGAGCTTCCAGCCGTTTCTGGAGGCATCAGGGGCAGGGATATGATCGACGTAGACGATCGGATGTCCGCTATAAACTACCATTGACAGTCCTACAGTCGAGACGTTCGCGCCTGTTAAATCAACATAAGCGAAGGTTGTTTTTTCTTTAGCGCCGACGTAGTAATACAACGACTTGCCGTTCTGTAGATAGATCATTTCGTCAGGAGCAGTGATAAGCAGCGTGCCTCTAAAATCATTGCCCCAGTCAGACGCCGTTACTCCGATCAAGTAGAAGCAGTCAGTACAGTAATTGCGGGTTTTGTTATTAATGCTTATTCTTTCTCGAGCGTTCTCCTTATAGGAAGTAAACATCGCGTCCTCTCTCGTTGGGAGTCGGTCGTGGATGTCTTGCGAGCTATTGAAAGTGTTTGCTCTGATCAAACCTTGCCCGACCTCGGCCATCAAGTTAATATCGAAAGAGTCCTGCCAATTGAGGTACTTAAAGTAAACCGTCTCTCCGGCTTTAATCGCAATGTCTTGAGGGATACTGCTGAAAAGTTCAATGATCCTTGTCTTCTCATACGTCACAATGATTTGGAAAGAGCAGGCTTTGTAGCCAAAGACTCCGACAACCCAAGTGCCTTCCATCGTCGCGTTGCTATCAGTGAGATCACTGTTGGAAATTTCGAGCTGCTCGCCCGCGAAGTTCGACGAACTGAAGTCATAGCTGGTCGGTGACGCGAAAGTAGGTCTCGCGTCCTCGCCTCTAGCGACAACGATGTCAGGGTCTCCCTTTGAAAGCGGCGTCACTGAGATCATGATAATGCAATCTGGTTGCGTTACTCTAAAGCTGTAGTATTTATAAGCGCCTTCCTGGACATTGCCAACAAAAGGTCTACCTATCGGAAGCGGATAGACGCCTGTTGTCGCGATGATCGCGAAAGTCTCAGCAATCCAGCTTGGAAGAGTGCTGTTTCCTTCACTATCGAAGGTCGAGCCCTTGTCTAACTTGAAAATGCTGAGCGTCACAGCACAGTTAATAATGCCATTATCAGTGCATCTAGATAGTCTAGTGGCATCGACTTTAATCATCGAGGTCTTGTAGCTCGAAAGATCAGCAACGGACTTATACTCAGACTCCTGCGAAGTTGGGAACTTCCAGTCATATTCGCTCTTGAAGTCATTAATGTTGATCACATTGGCGTAGACGGCGAGCTTGCGATAAGGCGATGAAGCAACGAATTCAATGTTATCGATGACGTCAGGAATGTAGTACAGTTTGACCGGTTCAGTGGTGTTCTCAGGGAAAGGAAGCTCTAAACTCATACCTTCTCGGAGCTGGACAACCGACTGGTTGACTTGGATGAAGAGATAGAAGTAGACGTCGGTTTCCTCGTTTGTCGAGGCGGAAATGTAGAAAATGCACTTATGGTTCTCATCATATGACTTCGCGCCTCCAGTAGCGTGTTTGTGAGCGCAGGCTTTCTGGATATGCTCTTTTGGAATGTAAATATAGTCCGATTCGAGCGAAGTCGTCGTGAAGTTATAGCTTACTTTAGATGGGAAGATGTTTTTACGGTCGGTGGACACATAGAGATCGACTTTTCTATCATCCATGCTCTTCGTGATCTCAACACCGTCGGCCATAGCATCGACTTCGAATCTAAAGAACAGCTTTGTCTTCTTGTTGATATAGTCAGAGAAACCTTCTCCCGTTCTGAGCCATGTGAACTTAGAGGTTCTCACGTAAGTCAGCACGAAACTCAGTTTATCGGCTCTTGGACCAGAACCGGAAGTGTCAGGGTACACTGCGATGTAATAAGTCCCAACAGGTTTGAACGCCTTGCTTGCATTGGTAATTTTCAGGTTATTCTGGGTGGTGGAGAACTGATGGGCTGTGTTGGTGGCTAGTGTGCCATTGTTGCTCACATAGAAGTTGAAGCTTCCTTGCAGAGGCTGTAGATTGATTCTAACACCAGGTTCCTTCTCATCAGTATTCTCCATGTCGAGATTCAATTCAAATTTGAAGAATTTGACTTCGTGTGGAGCTATGATAACTTTCTGTGGAATTCCTTCGAATAGCTCTGTCACACTGAAGAAATTGATCGTGCTACCGTTCTTCGCGGTACCTGAGGTGTAGTTTACAGTAGCGAGGACCGTGTAACTAGCGTGAGTAATAGCTTTAACTCCGACGTAGAAAGTGGTTGCGAGTTTTCCATCCTTAATGTCTTTCTTCTTAAATGAAATTTTATCGTTGATGTAAGACGCTTTTTCATGGCTTTCCACGTCAGGGAAACGGGTCGTAGTAGATGCGTAAGTGGTAACTGTGCCTGAGATCGGAGTGACTTGGAAATCAACGGACTCGACCTTGGAGTCGTCGAGGACGGTGAAGTAATAGTGGTTGATTTGGCCCAATTCGATTCTACCTCTGAAAGGCGTATTCTCTTCGAGTCTAACGGGAGTCTTTGGCGCATTTCCGATGAGATTGAACTGAGCGATCTCGGTCTCTCCTCCATTAATAACGGCAATGCAGTACAAGCAAGGTCTGAATAACCAGAACGAAGACCCGCCTTCCCTAGGGCAATCTTTGTTGCTGTGGTAGAACACGATTGTATCATCTCCGACTTCGTTTTTCGATACCAACCACATTGGATAAGAAGTACTCTCCAGCTTGTATCCTTTCTGGTAGTCTTCTATCTCAGCACGAGTGATCGCACAGTCGTCCTTTGACTTGCAGCTCTTCATATAGAGATCTGGGTTTCCGACGACTGACGAGAGCGTTAAGGTGATATAGGCTTCATCTCGGCCCCATGGCATTAGGTAGAAATTCGCGATTTGATCCTTTCTGACATAACCACTCTCTGTGACACCCAAGCGCATGGTTGCAGTGTAAGACTCGTGTCCCATGACGGTAATTTTGTAGGTACTGGTCGTGACGCCCTCAACTGTGATAAATAATTGCTTGATGTTAGCAGCTTTCAAGTCTTCCGGCTTGAGAAGCAGCATTTCTCTTCCGTGCGTAAACTCCTGCCATTTGTAATCCGTGAGCTTTTGAGGAAGTTCATTCGGGTTAACATACAAGGCAATGACGCCGGCGTATGTTTCTGTGCGAATATCCAAGGTTTCTCTGGAGAAGTCAGTAATAGAAGACAGATCTACGACGTAGGTGACGGTATTACCCATTGATACTGCGTCTTCTCTCTTCGCGCCAAGGGCAAGCTCGATTGTTGAGGCGTAAGCCATCGTTTCGACTCTGAGAATCGCTCCTTTCTCGGCCTCAACGGCGAGAGTGTAACTACATCCAGTACAGAAATATCGATCTCCTTGGTTTAATATCGCGGCCTTTCCATCGAACCAAGCAGCTGTTCCGTCGACATCATGACGCGTGGAGCTTGGCGTGGTCTCTCCTTTATTCACGTAGAAATGAATTGGTTTTGTCAGGGTCTCAGCGTTCATGATTTGAGCCTGGATGACGATTCGTTGAATGGATTTGTCATCGGGAATAGTAAAGCGCACGTTTTGAGTCGCTTCATCCAGAAATGTGAGTTTCACAGCTTGGTCGATAGTGGCAGTGACGCAGGTGATTTTCATTGCTTTGAGCTGGAAATTACAGTTTTTCGACTGGCATTGGACTCCAATATACACTGTTCTATTCGGCTCTCCGCCCTGTGGTTTCACTTCACGGTAAGGGATAACGACCAAGTCAAATCCGTAAGACACGTCGGAGTATTCATTGTTTTCTCCGTCTGGGAATTTATGGGTCTTTGAAGCGTAAATATCTGGATCGGATCTGGTGTCAAGCGGGTCAGCGATGATACTGAGGTCAGGATGCGAGTTATCGGTGTCGGAGTAAACGTATTTGAAGTATCTGAGCTCTCTCATCTTGTTTATGGTTACGTTGATTGCTTTTCCTTCTTCGAGCTCAATGATGTCTTTTTCGGTCGGCTCAGCTTGGCACATGAAAGTGACAGTTGAGGAGAGCAACATGAGTGCGACTAGGACGTTGAAGAGTTGTTTGCTGGTTTTCGGCATGATTGAGGATTTATCCTTTGAAAGATTTGAATGCGGAAAAAAAGCCTTTGAAAGCTATTTTTCGAAAGAAATAAAGAATATAATTGAAAGTACCGACTTAACTTATATATAAGATTAATATCGTGTTTGATTAATAAGGTGGTTAAAAAGCATGATCTTTTGAATTTGATATGTAGTTCTTTTTGAATAGCGAGCAGCCTCGTTTGGTGTTTCTCAACTGAGAGTGGGTAGGAAAGAGCTTATGAACTGCTATGAAGGATGATGGAATAGAGAATTGTGAACTCCTGTTTTTTGTAATCGATCAGATTTCTGTAAAGTATTTGAATTTTTTTTTGGCTCATGACGCCTCAAACTTTGGGCGGAGCGATTCTAATGTGAGTTTTATCGAAAAGTGAATAAGCAACTCCTCTGAAAAAAGACCGAAAACAGCGGGGCAAGCAAATAATTAGACAAGTAGCCATAAATATAAAAAGAAAAAATTTTTATTAAAAATACGATTGACTAGCTAGCGTTTGTTAACAAAGAAAGAAGCAGAACAGTGGTGGGGTCGATTGCGGCTGGAAGAGAAATTGTTTGAAGATCACCAAGTAATTAGAATGATTCATTTTTCAGTTAAATGAAAAGAGTTCTTGAGCCCAAACATTTCAGTGAGTTTCTTTTTTTTCCTTTTATCCAAACCCAATACATTCAATCGTTAGCGTTATCGATTGAAATTTGCTATAGAAAGTAATTTTTTATCTTTCAGAATTTGGTTTTGTCATGGAAGGTTCATATATGTTGTCAGAAGGAAAATTGAAAGATTTAATATATTGCTGCAATCTGTTCGATGATAATTTTTCAAATTTCATGTCCTCCGATTTGATGGTCAGAGCTTATAAATTTTATAACCTGCCTGAAAACGAATTCGTAGAATCTCATACCTGTCACGACATACCATTCCACTAAAACTACCTATTTTGGCTAGTTCTCAATTGGTTTACCAGTATTTATGTTCAGTAGAAATTTTCTCAATGCAAACTCATTCAATTTTTTCAAATAAACATTCACATCATCACTCAATCGTATTTAGATTCATTTTGAATAACTCCTACCTCATAGATGATTGTTACACATTATTATCGTATCAAACCGACCTATTTATTACTGCGCTGGAAGATTATCTCCCTTTCATCATCTCCCTCTCATCTTCTCCCAATGCTTCCATCGCGTTCTCCGGATTATAGGAGAAGTTCTGGAAATAGTTTCTTGGATCATGCATGAATCTCATATCGTGCATAGGAGTCTCAGCGACTGGCTCTTGAAGATAGGACTAACGGATCATTAACGATTCTCCCATGATAAGCTATCATGTGTTACCTTATCAAAGTGCTTAAGGTCATTTGCCGTTTTGACATCAGGAACGATAGGTCCTGGAGTTTTTTTCAAGGGAAGCTCTTCCCAGTTGATCTTTTCGAAAAAGGGATGTTTTTTGATCTCATCCGTCGAATTGTGTCCAAGCCTTTGGTTTGGCTGATAGCCGAGACGTCAAATGAGATATGTCCAAACGAAAAATCAAAATTACATCAGAAACCAACAGCTTTTGTAAGAGGTCTCTTGCATTAGGCGAGAAATGAGTGGGAATCAAAGGATCATTCTAAAGATTTAATTTATATAAACCCTTCATTTTCTGATTCGGCAATTTACCTTCAAAATATCTTGATACAGTTGCTTTCGGTTCTTATTCTGGAAAGCAGGGTACCCAGCCAGCATTTCATAAATCAGGCAACCCTAACCACAACATCAATGGCATCAGCATAGAAAAACGCCGTAGTCTTACCAAACTCCACCAATCAACCTCCTTACTGTGTCCTTGTCCAAGCAAGATCTCCGGAGCAAGATATTCTGGAGTTCCGCAAAAACTGTAAGAGAGCTTCATGGCTGTCGGATAACAAAGTTAGCAAAGGCTCTTGACAATTTTGCAATTACTCTTGGAAAGACCAAAGTCAGTCAGCCTAATGTGGCCTTCCGCATCAAGCAAGATATTCTCAGGCTTGAGATCTCTGTCAATTACCAAAAAAAAAAATTAGATCCAATGTCAAGACATGTTTTTCTCACCTGTAGACGATATCAAGTTTATTATGCAAGTACTCGAGAGCCAGTATGACCTCAGCGGCATAGAAGCGCGCCACGTCTTCTTCGAATTTCTTCATGCGCTTTAGATGCATAAAAAGTTCACCTGATTTCTCAGGAAAAAGCCCAATTTTCTTTACCTCCCGGCATGAAGTCCATTACAAGGTACAAATTGCGCTCATTCTGGAAAGAATATCTTAAGGAAACAATAAACTCATGCGATGCTTGCTGCATAACGTTCTTTTCAGCTATCAGAGTACCGTGACATTCAAATTAGCTATAAGGAAATGAGTAGTACTCATAGCGTTCTCTAATTGATTCCTTTTGAGTATATCCTCCTTCTTTAGGGATTTAAGCGCGTAAATCTGCTTGTTATCTTTCTTTTTCACGAGGTAAACCTTCCCGAAAGAGCCTCTTCCAATAACCTGATTAAAATTAGAAAGGGTGCTGTTAAGGGTCGAGATACGCGCAGCATGATGAAATCTGACAGCTCTAATTTCTTGCGTTTGCCCTTTCCACCACCCAAATGGGGTGCAGTAGTTGGTTTTTGCGTTACAGGATCTGGGCTTTCTTTATCAGTGTTCTGAAGAGGATTATATTTGTGTTGGTCTCCTAATTCGACTCGAGTGTTCAAATTAGATTTCCCCATTGATCCGCCTCTGGCAGTGCTATCGCTGGCACCAAAGCAATCACAGGAACCACCTGCTCCCATAACTTTATCGATGAAATTCTTTAATGGAACTTTTTCCTTTAAGTTTAAATGCGATAAATCGCTGTTTTCAAGGTTTTGATTTTACTTTTGTCAAGAAATTAGCGTTTTAAATACGAGCTAAAACTCTTTAATTCAGACAACTGTAAAATTGGTCCAAAAGTTGTCTGTAATACAATATTACGATATGTAGTTGATACGGTGTAAATTATCACATTGCTGATTGGAAAGGATTTAAGAATTTTGATATTGAAAGGACAATTGCAAAAGAGTTTCAAAGCTTTTTGGTTAGCTGCTGATAAATAAACGCTGGTCAGACCATAGCTATCGTAATCTATGAATTTTTAAATGATAAATTAATCGCATTTAACAGCATAGCTACACTTAATTACAGCATATTCTCGTTCTTTCCTTCCCGAGATATCATTCAATGTAGGCTATTTTTTATTTTATCAAATATACTCAAAAACTCTGTGAGCGACCTCTGCATTCTTTTTATTGACCTGAGAAAATTTCAAGAAACACTCTACTAATGGTAATTTTTATATTAGCAATGATTTGATAATGGAAGTTGAGCACAATTCACAATAGGTTCTACAAGCACTTCATATTTGAATTTTTTCTAGATCAGAAAATCTCCATGGTTTGAATTTCTTGCGACTTGTCCGTATACCTTGAGTGGGAAAAAAACGGTATGATAATGATCTGATCCCGCAAGGTTAACTCTCTTAGACTTGCTGTTTATTTATAAATATCTAAAAAAAATATTCAAGCTGAAGATAAAGAGGCATGAGCACTAGACTTAAAGACCTCATCAAAGGCGTTCGAGCCTGCAAGACCGCTGCTGAGGAGCGAGCTCTCGTAGGAAAAGAGAAAGCCGCTATTAGAAACTCCTTTTTGGTAGTGCTAATCTCATCCGCGTTCTTATTAACAACCGATTTCTTTCGCTCCTTCAGGAAGAAGATGCCGATAGCAGAGCAAGAAATATCGCTAAACTGCTCTTCATTTACCTGCTTGGTCACGATACCGAGTTCGGCCAGCTTGAATGCTTGAAGTTAATCACTTCAAATAACTATACTGAGAAAAAGATTGGTTATCTTGGTCTTACTCAACTCTTCAGCGAAAAATCTGAAATTTTGATGATGTCGACGAACCGTATTAGGATTGATTTGCAGAGTGGAGTAAGCATCGTCATATCTTCCCCTTATAACTGCATTTCCTTAGCATAACTACGTGATAGCGGTGGCTCTCCAATCTATGAGCGAGATCGCGACAACTGATATGTGCAGAGAGCTTGCGCCAGAAGTTTTGAAGCTTATGACTACGGGAAACACCTACATTAAGAAAAAGGCCGCTTTGGCTGCATCGAGGATTATTAAAAGAATCCCTGAATTAATGGATGAATTTGCTGAGAAAGTCGGTCCGCTGTTAGAGGAAAGACATCACGGTGAGGGTTAATACTGAGAAAGTCACTCATTTCTACTAGGTGTGATGCTTTCGACCCTTGGATTTGTTGAAGACATGCTGAATCTCAACCCTACCCATAAAAAAACCATCAAAAAGAATCTGACTCTTTTAGTAAAATCACCGTATTTGAATCGGAGTTTGACTATGTATCTAGATTAAAGTAATGAAGAGTTTGGTCACGAACTACACAGCAGATTACGATGTTTCAGGCATTGTCGATCCGTTTTTGCAGGTGAGAACTGCGACTAGCAACAAATATATTTATGAAAAATTAGGTTCAAATCCTAAGAGTTTTCAGACAAATGGCAAAAGGAGACGAGGCTATTAGCGATGAAATTTCAGAAGTGCTTGCATTGGTATGAATTCAGCCTACTTTTGGACTTAACCCACGACTGTACAGGTTGCAACTAACACTCAAGGCAATAAGAACACAGGAAACGCGATCCTTTTTGAATGTGTCACAACGATTCTCACAATTGAAGCCTCAAATACTCTGAGAACCCTCGCTATCAATATTCTAGGAAAATTCCTCGCGAGCAAAGAACCCAACAGCAAGTAAATAACTTTTGATTATGCTTTGTGCAGACTAAATTATTTTTCACAATAAACCAGGTACGTGTCACTGATTTCTCTCCAGAAAGTGGTCCGCATCGATCAAGCTGCTGTCCAAAAGCATAAGAATACGATCTTGGACTGCTTGAGAGAGAGCGATATTTCTATCAAGCGACACGCGCTCACCTTGCTCTGCGAAATCGTCAACGAAAGCAACGTCAAGAGCATTGTCAAGGAAATGCTGAATTATCTTCTGATCTCTGAAACTGATTTCCTTCAAGAGCTCACTTTGAAGGTAAATCCTAGACTGATTCCTTCCATATACTCATTTGCATTAGATCTGCTCATGTGTCGAAAGATATTCTCCAAACCGCCGATGGCATATCGATGTTATCATCAGAGTATTGACTCTAGCAGGCAAATATGTAAAGGACGAAAGCATCAACAACCTTATCCATCTTATCGCTGCTACCCCTGAACTTTACACCTATTGCGTCCACAAACTCTACTACTCGATCTCAGAAAACATCGACCAGGATGGCCTGGTGAAGGTCGGACTATGGTGTATCGGTGAATACGGTTTAGACCTCATCAACGGAAAGGCTAAAGGACCAGATGGCGCTCCGATTGTCTTAAAGGAGACTGAAGTGGTTGATCTTATCGAGAGAGCCATGAATAGAATCAACGTGCCAGAGTCAATCAAGGAGTTCGCGCTGAACTGTCTGATCAAGCTCTACCCTAATTTCAAGAGCGCACGCGAGAAGATCAGAGCTATTATCGATTCTCAAACGACCAGCGCTTATTTAGAAGTCCAGCAACGAGCTTGCGAGTACATTCAGTTGTTAGAAAGCGACTGGGATCAAATCCGAAGCGCTATTGTTGAGAAAATGCCGCTGTGTACTTCTGCAGCGAAAGCCTTCGGCGAGAAACCCGTTGGTGATAAAGAAATTGATGAGCTTCCTCCTCAGTTGATTGGATCCAAAGGCGGTCAAGCTCCAGGACTTTTGACTACTAATGTTGTTGACGTGCGCAAAGAAACCGCTGTTCAGGACCTCTTAGATCTGGATGAGGAGCCAGAGCAAAACGATAACAAGAGCGGTACTACAACAACTTCTGCGGGAAGCAACCCTTCTACAGGGCTGTATGACCTTGATTTCGGCGGCGGCGGCAGCAAACCTTCAACTGTAACGATTGTCATTAGGTTTTCGATATTTATGTGTTGATGTCATAGGGTAATCTAATGGAGTTATACGGTGGCCCTAGTGGAGGAAACATAGGTGGAGGAATCGGCTTCATGGAACCAGTTACAAACAAACCAGATACCGGACTCGGCGGAATAGGAAGTTTCGGAGGAACTACAAGCAATCCTAAGCCGTCGTCTGGATTCGATTTGCTGGATTTAGACGGGTTTGGTACTGTGCAAGAGACACCAGCGCAAAACTCTAAGAACCTCGTCATTCCTGCTATTGAAGATGGAAGCATCACTGTAACGTTCACTTGCGCTAAGGTTTGATGCTTTTTCCTTGAATGCTCTTTTCCTTACAAATGGAACTAGGAATCTCAAGATACTACAAACATCGATACTACCTTTGATAACCATACTGCTACGCCTATCACAGACTTGGTCTTCCAAGTTGCCGTTCAGAAGCATCTTAAGTTGACGTTAAATCCATTGTCAGGCACGAAAATCAATCCGAATACGAAAGCCGGAGTTACTCAGGTAAACGATAAGTTAATGGCAGCGAAAGCTTACCAATTTTTTTTTATCACCTTAGTCAATGAAGATTCAGAACACGAAGCAAGGAGAAAAACCGATCGTTTTGAAATTGAAATTGACCTATAAGTTGGGAATGCAGACCGTAATACAATATTTCTTTAGTAGACTTACTTACGTTATTGTGCACAGGTATCACGTGACGCCACAGTTAATCAGTTCCCTCAGGATTATTAAATCAACCAATGAATCAATTATAAAAGTACATCTGGTGTTCTTTGCGATAATAATCGAATCTTGTGAAAGAATCTGTTATGATCTATGATATCGAGTCATCTTCACATTTGAATAATAATAAGAAGCATGGGATTTCGCATATTGGCATAGATTCTCAAAATAAATAATCAGAGTTTTTCATCATCTAATCGTCTGAGTTATAAAATATCAATGTCAAACTAAGCAACAAAAAGGAATCTTGAGTACTTCTATCTTCACATACCGTGGATTTTTCCTGTTTTGAGAACCTAATAGCTTAAAACAGAAGGAACGACCTCAGTATGGTCTTTTTTACTTCTCAGCTGATACCACTCTTATCTCTCGCATCATCAGGCGGTTTTCGAGTTTCTTCGAGTGTCATTAGAATTATATGCACATACGGATAAGGGGGCAAGGAGCTACTTAATTTCATTATCCAAAGAGCTTTGTTGATAAAATATTCCTATACTAATTCGCAGCTAATCATGAAACATATACATAATATTTGACTGCTAAATTGCACTCTAAAACGATTCGAACACTTCTTGGCCTTTCATGAGTTCCACAACAGCGCCGTCAATGATGAACTTCACTTTTCCTGATGAATCATTCGATCAATCTCTAAATCTGGAAAAATGAATGGATTTGAATCTCTAAAAATCCCAAGCCCTAGAAGCACATACAACATTTCAATCCAAACTACACCTCGTAACCAGCAGTCATTGAGTCTTGTTTTTTGCTTTCTTATACCTATCCCATTCTTCTAATTTTCTTGACTCTTTGAAGAATTCAACACAAAACAAACCAATATTTTCTTTTGGATGGTCTCCATAATCAAACTCTTTGAATCTAACAAACCTCTATATATATATCATCAAGTTACAATAAGATTCTGTAGAAATCTCCATGGATATTTCTAATCAGATCTACGAATACGTAGCTACAGAATACTTATTGCCTGAACCTCAAATTTTTCTATAGTATAAAAGCTAAGAGCTAATCAGTTTGTATCTTATCAGTAATACTCGAGTCCAGTTGACTGTCTCTTTGATTTCGATTCATCACTTCATTCAACGACTCACTTATCAACTTGGTAGTTCTTTTTTTCTGGCTCCTTTCTGGCTTCTTCAAATCATGAGTAAGCTTATCAAGCTCATTAACATTCCCTCCGATCGCACCCATCACTTTCTTCAACACCGACACATGATGGTTTTGATTCTCCATCAAATTATCCACTTTCTCCAACAACGTCTCAAAATTATTCGCCATGTCCTCAAACCCCATTGTATCGTTCGATAGCTCCTTATACGCTCGATTCGTTGCCTTGAATTGCTTCAACTTCACCTTGGCATTCTTCAAATGGTCCTCTGAAATTTGATTTTTCTCTCTAGACACCTTCTTTCCTCTAATGATATTCGTAACTACATCAGCCGCCTGCTTTCTTAGCGTCTCTTTCACCTCTAATCTCTCCAACAGCCCAAAGGTTTTTGCCTCCAATGGATCTAACTCGAATATGTTCGTGATCGTGACGACCATGAAGGAGATAATCATCGTGCCCCATATACAGACAAAGAAAATCACTGCTCTTCCGAAGTAGGTCCGAGGGAAATAATCACCGTACCCGACTGTCGTCATTGTAATAATCACGTTCCACATCGAATTTATATAATCATAGCCCACAAACCCACTCCTGTCGTCTTTGCTAAACGGTCTTTCAGCAATGCGAAGCATCCAACCGAAGAAAGGAATGCTTAGTAGATACGCCGAAAAAGTAAATCCAAATGGCCATTTCTTCATTGCGCACTTAATCGTGAACAGCATCCCTGGCTGCACCGCGTACATCTCACAAAGTCTCTGAGCACGGTTGCTGTTGTAGTATGACTCCAGGACGTACACTCTCAAAACCAGCAGGAGACGCAGAATCGAAAACATGCACAATATGTCATTAGCTCGGTATTCCAGCTCTGACCCATCGTCTAATGCCTTCGAAATAAAAGGTTTATTACGTAGCCAGGGGTAAGGAACCAGCAAGCATAGTAAAATTTCAAAGAGCATGGGAATAATCTCGCCAGTGGTGAAAAGAGTCTCTTTATCGTTGATAATATGACGTTTCTTAAGGAATTTTAGGTTAGCCTTGTATCGGACCACTGTGAGGAGAACTGAGACTAAGGACGTTAAGAAAATGAAGTATAAGAGGGTTTCGGACCAACTGTCATGGATTCCGTAAAATTCGAGGTCGTATTGGAAGATAATGAGAACGAATCCCATCGCAGTCATGGTCAAGCAGCCTAAATCGATCATTTGCATCCGTTGGTAGAGCGCGCGAGTGATTCTTCCGTCTTCAAAAGCCGCACTTTTCTCCTCAGTTGTCTCTTTGAGGAGTCTTTCAGTAAAGCCGAGATCTTTTTCATTAGAAGTGGGTGAATCTTGAAGCAAGTCATCCAGTTCGACATTGTGGTTTAATTCATGGTCGGTCTCGTGTTGCTTTTGGATTGAATGAATTGTGCCGACTACCTGGTGCATTGATTGAAGGAAAAAATTATTTATTAGGAAAACTGAGTGATTCGATTTATGATGAGTCACAGGAAAAAAGATTCTGGATATGCGCGTGCAATTAATAAAATAATAGCATAAGAAATAAAAATGAATTCAAATAATGATAGTATAGAAATACAGGAGAGGCCACCAAAAATCTGTAATTGAAAGGATAAATGGGATGGTACTTCCTAATTTCTTCAGTTTGAGAATGGAGTTGAGTGAAGAGTTCAGTAATATTTTGAGAAGTATGTCGATGTTATGGTTGTCTGCGTCTAAGATACAACGCTTCCATGTTTGAATGCCGTTGAGTGCGTGAGGGATCCAGAGACCACAACTCAGGTTTCACAATGTACTTTACGAGTTAGCAAAAACTCTTGAGTCACTTTAAAGTATTTTGAGTGGTTTCTCTTAGGATTTTAGAGACCCCGATGTAAAGGGATCCTGTAACACTAAGAAAAGCTAGCGTATACGTAGCTTCTACAGTTTAATATAAGTGGTGATGTTAGCTGTTAACACAATAAATTGAGAGAAATTTGATAAGGCAATCATGCTAAAATAGCTCTGAAAGAGCAGAACTGAAGCGAAGTAAAGCAGTGCTGTAACCTAAGGAAAGTTTAGAGTATGGAGAGCTATCGAAGTGTTGTATTCTTTTTTGTGAGTGATCCGAAAATAATCGCTTTCAAACTTATCTCTTGGGTTTTGAAAAACTCTTGGTTAATTTGTATGTAAGGAGGTTGAGAAACTTTTGGACATACAACGCTTGCAAGTAGCATTTTGCATATAATTTCTCCTCATTTGAAAGTTTGAAGAAAGAATTTTGTGGCTCATTTCTTCAGTGCAATGAGTTCGGAAGAGTATCCGCCGAAGACAACTCTTTCCTTCGAGAGATTTTAGTTCAATTCTGAGGGCCTTTTCTACATTCATCATTCTGAATTTAAATCTCAGACTATGAAAGAAGAACGGTTTGAAAACATTTTCCTACATGACCAGTGATTCGCATTATTGATTCTTCGAAGACTAAAATATCAGGTCAGCAACTCTTTTTTCCCTTTTGTATTGTTTTGGCAAAGATGAAATTGAACTTTAAGCAAATGAGCGCTATTTATCTATCTAAATTGAACTAAATTTCTTATTGAAAAGGCAAATATGCTGATAAATTTCTCAGTTCTTAGGTCATTTCTTCTTGATTATTGGTTAGAAATCGTTGGACACGTTCTATTGACCGCTAAGTACTTTCTTCAATATCTTCACAGCTTAAGAAGAAAGTTCAAGGTTTGAATTACATCATATTCTTTGCTAGTTTGTTGAACTGAGGGGCATGTAATACATGCAGCAATCTAAATTCTGATTTGAATTTTTCTATCGGATTTTACATGCAGATTAAGCCAATCAATTCACCTGGAAATTTTGTTAATTTATACGACAAATAAAATCTCTTGAGCTTAATTTGTGACAACCATGGATACATTGCAGAACAAACCAAAAGAGCAATTAAATGTTGAGAGAGGTATCCAAGACGCTTTGGTTGGTTTCGAATTTATTGACAAATCTTTGTCTATAATCGAGACTCGTTGCTTTAAACCTTCAACATCGAACAAGCTCGAAACACTCTGCAAAGAGTCGTTGAATAACGTCGCTTCTCAAAAGAATGAGGAACAGAAAACGGAAATACTAATAGAAACGAACAACGATACAAAACAAAGTCGTGTGAATACCAATTCATTCCCACAGAGTGTTCATGGTCTCATTCTCGCCAGAAAATCAGAAGAAGAAGCACCACGATGGGGATCAGGGA